>Ga0265298_10001053_pt1 | contig 40748 bp, 30 predicted proteins | sample AusTroGonzalo_MG_3_FD_193486 | JGI IMG/M metagenome (GOLD analysis project Ga0265298, IMG submission 193486) | Bovine rumen microbial communities from tropical cattle in Woodstock, Queensland, Australia - Gonzalo_01 | ecosystem: Host-associated > Mammals > Digestive system > Stomach > Rumen ... | reverse complement strand
GAGAAGCAGGATGTCGTCCCCGTCGTTGAGGAGGACGTCGCTCATGAGGTCGTTCGCGACGACCGTGCCGACCGTGCGGTCGGAATCTCCGCCGGCAACGAGCGTGCCGTCAAGAGTTTTTACGATATCGTTGATGTTCATCGCCAATAGTATAGCAAAAGAAAGCCGATGCTGCCAATGGAATCAGGCGACGCCGCGCTGCGACTTGCGGTAGAACGCTACGAGGCGCTGCACCTCCGGCGTCTGCTCGACGTCGTGCTCCACGCGGTCGAGCGCCTGCGAGCGGTTGAGCCCGTCGCGGTAGAGGAAGCGGTGGGCCTCCTTGAGCGCCTGAATCGCCTCGCGCGAAAAGCCGCGGCGCGTAAGACCGACGACATTGACGCCAATGACCTTCATCGACCCCTCGAACATGTCGGTAAGCATGAACGGCGGCGCGTCCTGGCGTATCTTCGTCATGCCGCCGATCATCGCGTGTTCACCGACGGTGCAGAACTGGTGCGCCGCAGCACATCCGCCGACGATCGCCCAGTCCTGAAGATGGACATCGCCCGCAAGCTGCACGGAGTTCGAGCAAATGCAGTGGTTGCCGAGAATGACACCGTGCGCTGCATGGCAGTAGCACATGAAGAGACAGTCTGAGCCGATGATCGTCTTCTCGCCGTCGGCCGTTCCGAGGTGGATGGTCGCGAACTCGCGGATCACGGTGCGGTCGCCGATCTCGACGTACGAGACGGAGCCATCCTTGTATTTGAGGTCCTGCGTCTTCATGCCGATGCAGGCGTAGGGGAATATCTGGCACTTCGAGCCGATCGTCGTGTGGCCGTCGATTATCGCGCCCTGCTTGACGACGGTGCCGTCACCCAACTTGACGTCTTTGCCTATGTGGGCGTAGGGGCCGACCTCCACGTCGGCGCCGAGCTGTGCTCCGTCTTCGACTATTGCAGTAGGATGAATTTTCATGGCAGCTTTTCAACCTTTCAATTTTTAACCGTTAAACTTTTAACTTTCCTATAGGTTCTTCGGTATGAGATACGACGCTATCGCGAAACATGCGGGAACCGGCAGCCAGATGAGCAAGTCGGGCCTGATCGCGAAGTTCTTCTGAGCCGAAAGCATGAGTATGACGACTATGTAGTAGCCAAGCGAGACGGCGAGCGATATGGCCATGCCGATCGAGCTCTCCTTTCTCTGCGCCTTGATGCCAAGCGGGATGCCTACGAGGACGAAGCAGAACGAGGCCATCGCGAAGACGAGTCGCTTCGAAAACTCCGTCCGCGTCTTCGAGAGGTCGCGCTTTCGCAGGTTCTTCTCGGTGCCAGCGGTCTTGCTCCTGCCCTGTGCGGCGTCGACGAGCTTCTGCTGGAGCTTCATCTTCGCAAGAATCTCCCCGAAGTCGAGGTCCTTGTCCTTCTTGTTGTACTTGACTTCCTTTATCGCGTCCTTTACGACGTAGGGAAAACGCGTTGCACGTGCCATCGTCGGGTGATCCTCGTCGAGCGGATCGACGGTCATCTGGTAGAGGTCGAGATGGAGATCCGTCCCCTCGCTCGTCACGAGCGCCTTCGAGGCGGTTATCATGCGGTCAACCTTCTGCGAATAGTCCATGACGACGATGTCGTAGAGCCAGTTGCCCTCCTTCGCGCCGAAATAGAACTTCATCTTCGGGAAGTCGTCGATGACGTGCCCCGGCTCGAGGAGATCTATGCCGGTGCTGACCGAGACCTTCGTCTTGAGACTCCTGCGGACCTCATGCCCGCGCGGCACTACTTCGTTGTTGATGTAGAACCCGAGCGCCACGCAAAGTAGCGAAAACGCGATGGGCCACTTCATGATCGACAGCAGGTTCACGCCGCAAGCGCGCATCGCGGCGATCTCGCTGTCGGCGCTCATGCGCGAGAAGACGAGGACGCTCGCCACGAGAAGCGCAAGCGGCATCGTCCACTGCATCGTCTCGGGGAAGCTCACTAGCGCGAACTGGCCGATGAGCGAGGGCGAGACGCCGTCGAGGATGAATCCGACAATCTGCACCATCAGCCCGATCGTTATGACGAACGACAAGACGAGAAACGCGAGCAGGAAGCTCGAGAGGAAAGATCCAAATACGTATCTCTCTATTGTCTTCACGAGAACTTCAGCACGAAGTAGTTCTTCTTTCCAGAGCGGAGAACGGCGACGCCGTCTTTCACGTCGTCAGCGGCAAAGAGGCGGTTCGCGTCGATCTTCGCGTCGTTGAGGGAGAGGCCTCCCTGCGCCGCCATGCGCCTCGCCTCGCCGTTGGACTTGAACATCCCCGCAGCGGCCGCGACGGCGAAGACGGGCTTCCCGACGCAGTCGGCGAGCGCGACTGCCGCGCTCGGCACATTTTCTGCCTTCGCGACATCGGCAGCGCTCTTCTTCGCATAGAGCGCATCGGTCGCCTCCTGGGCCTTCTTGAGACCTTCCTCGCCGTGGACGAGCCGCGTAAGCTCTTCCGCGAGCGCCTTCTGCGGGATGCGGGCCTCGGGGTGCGATTTCATCTCGGCCTCAAGCGCCGCAATCTCATCAAGCGACTTCATCGAGAACACCTTGAGGTAGCGTATGACGTCGGCGTCTGGCGTCCTCAGGAAGTACTGGTACCAGTCGAACACGGGCGTCATCTCGCCGTTCATGAAAAGCGCGTTGCCCTCGCTCTTGCCGAACTTCTTGCCCGACGAGTCGAGGAGAAGCGGGAACGTGAGGCCGTAGGCCGACTTGCCGCGCATCTTGCGGACGAGGTCGGTGCCGGCGGTGATGTTGCCCCACTGGTCCGCGCCGCCGACTTCCATCTGGCAGCCGTAGTTGTCGTAGAGGTGCAGGAAGTCGTTTCCCTGGAGAATCTGATAGCTGAACTCGGTGAACGTGAGAGCCCCCTCGCTCGCCTCGAGGCGCTTCTTGACCGACTCCTTCGCAAGCATCTGCGGCACGCGGAAGTTGATCGCTATGTCGCGCAGGAACTCAATTGCGCTCGTGCCCTTGTACCAGTCGTAGTTGTCGACCATGACGGCGGCATTGGGCCCGTCGAAGTCGAGTATCCTCGAAAGATTCTCTCGGATGCCCTTCTTGTTCTCCTCGACCTGTTCGACCGTGAGCATGTTCCTCTCGGCAGACTTGCCGCTCGGGTCGCCAATGAGTCCTGTCGCGCCGCCGACAAGCGCAATCACCTTGTGTCCGGCAAGCTGGAGACGGCGAAGGACGACGATGGAGACGAGGTTTCCTGCCTGCAAAGAGCGGGCAGACGGGTCAAACCCGCAGTAGACGGTCATGGGCTTCTCAAGGGCCTTTTCGATTTCCGGGTCGGTCATGGCCTCCACGAGTCCGCGCGCCCTAAGTTCGTCAAGCAATTTCATTTTTCTTCTCTTTCAATGGCGGTCCTGGCGGGACTCGAACCCACTACCCGCTGCTTAGAAGGCAGCTGCTCTGTCCAGATGAGCTACAGGACCTAATTTTGGAGTATTATACCATAATCACGCCGAACGGGGCGATAACCCCGGCACAATGTTTATTCCGCGATGCGGTCGCGGGCGAAGGTGAAGAAGAACGAGATAGACATCAAAAGCGCGGCAAGCGCGTATGTCCCGGCCATGAGGGCGAACGCGAGGGAATAGGAACGCTCCCCGAAAGTCTCGAACACCCAGCCCATCAGCTCGCCCGAGAAGAAAGCGCCGATCCCCATCGCGAGAAGCAGCATGAACCCGACGACTGACGCGCGGTGGCGGGCTGGCACCACGTCGAAGACAGACGCATGGGTATTCACCTCGAAAAGTCCGCGGAAAAGCCCGTACGCCGCCGTCATCGCCATCGCCGCGGCAAATGTGCCGCACCGCCCGATAAGCAAAATCGCCGGCGCGCCAAGGAGCAGAGCGCATATCTGAAAGCCAAGCCGGAAGCGCGGGAAGCGCGACACAAAGCGGTCCGTCACCCAGCCGCCAGCGAGAATCGCCGCGAACGCGACGAGGTGGTGGTAGAACATCGCGTGCGCACCGGCCGTTGCACCATCCATCCCGAACCTCTCGTGGAACATCTTGGGAGCCCATGTTATGTAAGTGTTGTTGACGCAGCAGATGGCGATGAAGCCGGCGGTCGCGCAGAGCGCCGACGGACAGCAGAAGAACGCCTTGAACGACTCGGAAAGCCGTGCGCCCTCCTTCTCTTGCGCGTCGTCAGGCCGGGCGTTCCGCATGCCGTCGTGCAGGAAGAACACGAACACGACGCCGAGCAAGAGCCCTGCCGCGCCAAATGCGACGAAGACGCGGCGCCACGTCCCGAGCAAATCGAGGACTCGAAGCGCCAGGACACCGCTCAGCATAAGCCCGAGGTATAGCGCCGCCTGGTGTATCGAAAACGCGAGCGAACGCGTCTCGCGGTGGTGCGAGGCGAGAAGCGACATTGCGCTCGGCCCGTAGAAGCTCTCGCCGCCGCCTGTCGCGACAGAGCGAAGCATCACGACCGCAAGGAACGACGAGGCGAAACCGAGCCCCATCGTGCTAAGCGACCAGAAGACAAGCGAACAGGTGATTATGCGCTTGCGGTCGAAACGGTCGCCGAGAAAGCCCGCGATGAACGTGACGACGGCAATCGTGAGGAACAGGACCGTGTTGACGTGCCCAAGCTGGCGCTCTGTGAGCGAGAGATCGGACTGGATGTATGGTACAAGCACGCCGAAGATCGCGCGGTCGGCCTGGTGGAAGAAGTACGCACCACCCAGCAGCGCGACGACGACCCACTTGTACCAGCGGCCCATGCGATCAGACTAGTCCGCGCTTGACGAGGTGTTCCGCAATCTCTACGGCGTTGAGCGCCGCGCCACGAAGAAGCTGGTCGCCCGAAACGAACATCTCGAGCCCCTTCTTGTCGTCGCGCGAAATGTCCTGGCGGATGCGCCCAGCGAGAACGTCGTACTTTGCGGTCGCGTCGAGCGGCATCGGATAGCCGCCGTTCAGCGGATCGTCAACAACCCTGACGCCTTCGCACTTCGAGAGAATCTCGCGCGCCTCAGCGGGCGTGATGTCGTTCTCGAACTCGAGGTTCAGCGACTCGGAGTGGGCGCGCGCGATCGGCACGCGCACACAGGTGCACGAAAGCTTCAGCGTAGGATGATGAAGCATCTTGCGCGACTCGTTGAGCATCTTGAGCTCCTCGAGCGTGTACCAGTTCTCCTCGTTGAACTTGTCGATGTGGGGAATGAGGTTGTACATCAGCTGGTGCTGGAACGCCTTGACCTCGAGCGGCTCGCCCTTCGCGTAGGCGCGAATCTGGTCTTCGAGTTCGTTGAGGCCCGGCTGGCCTGCGCCAGACGCCGCCTGGTAGGTCGCCGCGACGACGCGCTTCAGCCCCTTCGCCTTGTGAAGCGGCGCTACGGCCTCGAGCATGATGGCGGTCGTGCAGTTGGGGTTTGCGATGACGCCCTTGTTCCAGTCGAGGTCCTCGGCGTTGACCTGGGGGACGACTAGCGGGACTTCCGGGTCCTGGCGGAACGCACGGGAGTTGTCGATCATCTTCGCGCCGGCCTTGACGACGGCGTCCTTGAGCTGGATCGCGACATCCGTCTTGCCCGCGAAGAGAACGATGTCGAGGCCGTTGAACGAGTTTTCGTCGGCCTTCTTGACATGATATGTCTCACCGAGTATCTGCTCGTCGCGTTCGCGCGACGCAAACACCTGCACCGCCCCCTTGAGCGGGAAGTTCCGCTCCTTGAGGACCTTGATCATCTCGGTGCCAACGGCACCGACGCCCACTAGACCTACTGAATACTGTTTCATAGTCGGCATATTATACCAAATCGGCGGCGCCCGCGCACAAAACCCCACAGGGCCTATGACCGCCTTGCAGCAGCGGCAAGGCCGTTGAGTATTTCGATGCCGGCGACGGGGATTCGCCCGAGCGGATCGGGCCCGACATTCAGCATGTAGTTGGAGCCGATGGACGCGCACTTCGCCTTTATCGCCAGGATTTCGTCTACGCTCTTGTAGTGCGTGTCGGTCGGTCGGTAGCCCCAGGAGTCGTTCATCGTGCCGACAGTCTCGTAGAGCGCACCCTCCTCGGTCTCCTCCGCGATGCAGTTGTCGCCAGGCGTAGAGTAGTCGCCGAGACCGTAGCCAAGCCGCCCGTTGATGAGGCACCCCGGCTGGTAGGCGCGCACCATGTCCTTGAGCTCCTGGCACTGCGCGGGAAGGATCGTCGATGGCACGTCGAACCAAATGAGGCACAGGTCGCCATACTGCGTCAATATCTCCTTTACCTGCGGCTTGCACTTGCGCTCGAAGTAGCGAGAGAAGTCGTAGTCGCGGTCAGCCGGCCAGTCCCACGTGTTGCGCCAGTCCTCGGTGCCCCAGTTCTTGAGCCCTGCCTCGTTCTTCTTGCCTCCGCCGTCCGGGTCGCTCCAGTCGAGGTCCTGCGAGTAGTAAAGCCCGAGCCGGATGCCAGTGTCGCGGCACGCATCTGCGATCTCCTCGAGCGGATCGCGACCGAACGGCGTCGCATCGACGACATTGTACTTCGACGCCTTCGAGCGAAACATTGCGAAACCGTCGTGGTGCTTCGAGGTGATGACGAAATACTTCATGCCTGCATCGCGAGCGCGCTTCATCCAGTCTTTCGGATCGAAGAGGACGGGATTGAACGCCTTGGCGAGCGCGGCATACTCCTTCATCGGTATCCGTTCGCCCCACTGCAGCCACTCTGCGTAGGCGCGGCGGCCGGGCTTCCCGTTCCACTCGCCGCCGGGAAGCGTGTAAAGCCCCCAGTGCGCCATCATTCCGAACTGCGCCTCCTTGAACCACTTCTTCGTAGCGGCGAGACGCGGCGAATCCGCCGCGCCCTCCGCGCCAAAAAGACCCGTCGCCGCCAGCGCGGCCGAAGAACCTATAAATTCCCTTCTCGTCATTCTTATCTGCCTTTCTCGCTTAATTTTTCCCTGGCGCGTTGCGGAGCATGACCGTCACGGACTGCACCGTATGCGGAGCGATTTCAACCGTCAGTGCAGAAGCTTCGGGTTTCATGCCTTCGTATGGACCCATGGGAATCGACGTATATCCTGATTGCGTGTCTTCCCAGCTCAATTGCGTCCAAGGATGCCCGTCGCCGGGAACAGCGCGGCAGTCGAGGAACTTTTCAGGGCAGCTCAGCGTGCGGTAGGTCGGCGCGGCGAACTCCTTGGTCTTGACTTCGTTCTTGACCTTGCCGCGCGCCGTCAGCTTCACCTTGACCGGCTCGGACTTGGTGTTCACCATCAGCAGGCACAGCTCGTTGCGGTGCTCGTCGGCAAGCGCGACCCACTCGACCTCGCCTTCGACCTTCGGGACGCTCCACCCGGACTTGCCCTCCTTGAGCGCACGGCGGCGGGCGTAGATCTGGTCCGTCACACGCGCCGAGGTGAAGAACGCATCCTCGGTGTCGGCCTCCTTGGAAGTGCCGTGCCGCAGGATGAGCGGATGCTCCTTGATCGCCTCGGCGAGAATGCGGTACATGACGCCGCACGCGCCCACCTCAAGCCGCGGCTTGCCCATCGGCGCGCGCCAGTCGACGTATTCGCGCCCCGCGTCGCGCCACTGGATGCGCCAATTCTTCCCGTCGGACTGGTAGATGCCGCCGGAAATAGCATAGATCTGATGATGGTTGAAGCCGTCCATCTCCGGCTGGCAGATCGCCATCATCGAGTAGTGCGCCATTATAAGCGCCTCGCGGAAGATGCGCTGGCAGTAGTTGTCCTCGTCGGAGCGCGGACGAACCTCGCTGAGCCACATCTTCTTCCCCTTGAGTTCGGGGAACGCCTGAAGAAAATTGCGGAAACGCTGGAACCCGTAGTAGGAGCAGCTGTAGGGCGTCTCCGCGCCGTAGGCGTGGTAAATGACGTGCGTTATCTGGTTGATGCAGTTTGACATCGCCGTCACGAACTGCGCCGAATAGCGGTTGAAGTCACCTGCGGCGAAGTATGTGTCGCGCTTGATCTCGCCAGCGGCGAGCATGCGGTTTCGTACCTGCGTGATGTCGGGGTTGAGCTCGAAGAGCTCGGCGAGGTTGATGCCGAGATTCACCTTCGGCATGCGCTTCTTGATCTCGGGGATTATTTCGCACCAGACAGGCGCAAGCGAGGCGTAGTCCTTCGAGTAGTAGGACTCGTTGCCGAGCTCGAAGCCCGCGACAACGCCTTCATATCCGTTAGCGACGATATAATCGACAAATTCTACGATCTCGCTCTTGGCGCGCGCACCGCGCCAGGCCTCGAGCGTGAAGAGCACCTTGAAGCCGTTCGCCTTCCAGAACGCGAAGGCGGCGTCGGGATTGGAACGCCGGTAGTTGCGGTGCTTCTTCTTCCAGGTCTCATCGTCGATGTTCCATTTCGCGCGAAATTCCTCGGCCGGGAGCCGGCAGGAAAACCATTCGCCTGCGTCCCACATGCGCTGGAACCACGCACCCGCCTCGCGCATAACCCGCGATGTCTCGACGGCCCGCGTCTTGAACCAATAGGTGTCGGCGTCTTCGTTCGGTCCATCGATGGGGAAGAGGCATCCGGCATAGCCCACCTCGGGCCCGCAGGTCGAGGTGCGCACGTCCTTGATGGGTTCCGCGGCAAGGTCAATGTCGATTTTGAGACCGGCTCTCGACGAAAAAGCGGCGAGCGCGGCGACGGCGAATGCAAATGAATTTTTCATGGCTGGGCTATCGGTGTGATTAATGTCATGTAGCTGTTTGAAGGTATGTTCAGTGTGAAAGCCCGGCTCTGCGCGCTTGCCGACTCGGTCTTCTCCTCCATACGCCACGGCTTGGGCTCGCCGGGTTTCGCGTGCAGTCTCACCTTGTCGGCCGGACAGGACACCGCGCGGACATGCGCCTTGCCAGACGGACTAAAGCCTGCAAGTTCGACGTTGAATGTCTGCCCTTCGTCGCGCGAATTCGCGCAGAGAAGCGCAAGCGACGTGCGGTCAGGATTCGTCGCTGCCACCCACTGAACGCCCTTTTCGCGTCCATCGTAGTAAAGCGCGCTCGCCCAGCTGCCGGAATAGTCCCTGATTCCGCGCGCAAGCAGTTCCTCCTTGATTCCTTGTCGGCCGTTGGCCCCAGAATTCAGAATCACTGGATGATTGACAAGCGCATCGGTATAGAGACGGAATAGCGGGCCCGAAGGACCGAGCTCGATACGCGGCCGGCCATCGCCATTTACATCGGGATAATTCTTGCACTTCTCGTCCCACTGCACCTGCCACTCCTTGCCGTCGGAGACATAGAACCCGCCCGACAGCGAGCCGATGCAGTGGTTACTTATGCCGTCCACCTCTGGCCGCGTCAACACGGTCAGCATGTAGTGCGCCTTCCAGAGCGCCGAGAAGAACATCTGGTGGCAGCGGTTGTCTTCGTCGGACCGCTCGCGCCATTCGGTTATCCACGCCTTCTTGTCTTTTATTTCCGGATACACTTTTGCAAAATTCGCAATGCGATTGAAGCCGCTCATCGAACACCCGTATGCGGCGTTCGCCCCGTAGAAATGGTAGATAACGTGCGTGATGTCGTTTAGGACGGGCTTCATCGCTGTAACAAACCGCCCGGACCACTGGTTGAGGCGGCTGAACGAGAATTCGCCCTTCGACTCGCACCATGTCATATCTTCGCATCGTGCGCGAACTGCGGCGATGTCGGGGTCATTTGGGCGATACTCGGCGAGCGGAATGCCGATTTTCGCGTCGGGCCAGATCTTTTTCATCTCCGGCACAATCTCGCACCAGCGCCTTCCATACTCCTCGGGGTCTTTGCCCCAATATGGTTCATTGCCGAGTTCAAAACCGGCGACCTGGTCTGCAAAGCCATTGTCGCGAATCCATCTCAAGTAGTCGCTAACCGTCTTCTTGACGATCCCGATTTCGTTGGTCTTCACGCCCTGGACGACATCGGTCCATACGCGATACTGTTCAAGGCAGAGAAAAACCTTCATACCGTGCTTCTTGCGGAACGAAAACCAGACTTTCGGGTCGTCGACAAGCCCTGCGCTGCGGCCAAAGCGCTTGCGGAGGGCCTCGCGTTCCTCTTCCGACTTCGCCTGTGCGTATGCCATGCCGACCTGCCACTTGTCCAAAGAATTCCATTCCTTGACAAGCCGAGCGCCGCCATCGCGCAAGGCCGTCGCGAGATCGTCGCTGCAATCGTGCCACAAAACGTGCGCAAGGGAGTCGTTGAATTCAAGCATCGACCCTGCGTAGCCAAGGACAGGCGCGGCAGATGTGTCGCGAAGATCCCGAATGAAATCCTTGGACGGATCGAGATGGATAGCGAACGGCTCAGCGACGGACGTCCCGCAAAGCATCAAACACGCAACAAACAAGCTAGCAGCTCTATTGGCCATATCATTAGCCCATCATCGGAACAAAATGCACAGCGCCATTCCCGAACTTAGCGCGGAGAACTTGTCCAGCCATGCCTCTCGGCGAAGTCGAGATAAACCTTCCAGTCTTCAGGCGTTAGACCGTGCTTGCCATCTCTTATATGGTAGTCGCAGCGCGACTTGTCTTTCCACGCTTCGCGGGCGAGGAAGAATGAAGCCATTTCGCCTGGAGGACACGCCCACCAATCCTCCCAGGCGCTCCCGACGGCAAGAAGACGTGGCGCGACGGCAGCGAGAAGCCAATGCTGGTCGAATGGAAGCTCGTAGTCCTTGCCCGACCACTTTTCGCGACATTGCGGCGCAAACCAGTGCGGGAAGACGCGGGTGATGCGCTCTATCGTCTCTCCTCCGAGATTGCGCGTCGCCATCCGTGCGCCGAAAAGTCCCGAGCAGGTCGGGCAGACCATGGCAAAACGCTCGTCCGTCGCACCCGCCCAGAGAGCGGTCTTGCCGAGGCGTGAAAGCCCGACGACGGCAAACTTCTCCTTGTCGGCCCACGGCTGCGTCTCAAGCCAGTCAACGCAGCGGCTCGCCGCGTAGGCCCAAGTCGAAATCGCGCCCCAGGCGTTGGGCGCGCGCTCGATGCCGTCAAGGACATGCTCGTCATCCTTCAAGACATCGTCCAGGACGAAGGTCATCGTCGCGCAGCCCCGCGGCACGATAATGTCCACTGGCCAGCGCGGCTCCTTGCCCTTGTGGGCAAAGAGAAATTCGCGAATCGGCGTGGGGAATCCCGGCATCACGAAAACCGGGAACGGTCCCTCTCCCTCCGGCACATAGACTGTTGCGGTGAAGTTCGTCGTCCCGAGAGGCGTTGGGGTATTGATGCGCACCGTGACACGCCGCGACGCGGGAGAGTCTATCTTCTCTTCGCGGAGAATTTTTTCCTCGCGCGCAAAACCTGAGAAATCGGGCCGCACCCCATAGACATTCTCGGCAAAGAAGGAGAGAACTTTTTCGCGATCTTTGACGAGCTTCGGCGCACGCGAGCCCGGCTGCGTTTCGTCTACGGCAAACGCCGCACCGGTGGCCAAAAACAGCGCGGCTAAAAAGATCCTAAACATAGCTCTCCATCCTCAGCGCACAATAATCGAGAGGCCCGCAGCGTCCGAACACCATTCATAGCACCCCATGTCAGGCGCATCGCCAACGACACGGGATTCCCCGGCAAGATCGAGCGAAGACGAGTCCATCCACGCGAGAAGCGCACCAGCGTCGCGGCAATCGCTATTCTTCTGGAGCGTGTAGTCGCCATTTGCCGCGTCAGTAAACTTCGGATCGTAGTCGCCGACCTTGTTGCCGTTCACGCCGTCAATGATGTGCGTCGCCGCTGGCCTACCCTTGCCATTAACCATGTTGAAATCCAATGTGCCGAAGTTGGATTCGAGGCAATTGGCCATCCGCTCGCAAGCATCCTCACTTGGCAGATAGACGTGTGCAAAGCGCCACGAGCCATTGTCCCCGTCCGTAAGGTTCGTCCGATTTTCGTGGAACACGCAGTTCGTGACGCCAACCGAACCGCCACCGACAACGAGTGCGCCTCCGATGTCCGATCCAGTGTTGCCGGATGTATCCGAGACGGAGTTCCCCGAAAATGTGCAGTTCTCGATAGTAAGGGCCGTGGAGTTTCCGCTTGTATAAACAGCGCCTCCGCCATACGAGCGGTTGTTTTTGCCGATTGCCGTCGCACAGGAGTTGGAAACGAAAAGGCAGTTGCGTATGTGGCCAGTGGCAGAAGAAATTACGGCCACCGCCCCGCCGCCGCATCCATCGTTGCGGTTGTATGTCACCGTCTCGCTATTGCCGACAAAAGAACAACGGTCAAGAGCAATATTCCCGCCGTTCTGGAAAATCGCTCCACCGTACCAACCCGTAGTCCGGTTCTCCGTGAAGACGCAGTTCTCGCACGAGAGCGTTGACACGCCCGCGATCGCGCCACCACCGTTGATGCTTGTTTCGGCATTAACGTTGCCAGAAAAGACGCAGTTAGTCGCGGCAAAGGTCTTGAGGTTTCTGATGACAGCAAAACCCGACGAGTGGACATTGTTCGTGAAAAAAGAGTCATAGACCGCGACTTCTGCCGCCGTCGTGTTGCCGTATATGGCCGAACGATCCGCAATGCCGGAAAAAACGCAGTTGGAAACGATGTTCCCAGACGTCCGGAAATCCAGCGCCATTTCGGTAAATGTGATATTCGCAAAGAAGTTTGACGCCGCCTCCATTTGGAACCAGGATGTTGTTCCCTCGGTTTCATATGTGAAAACAACCTTAGACTTGTCAGCGTCGGAACCGTCGGACTTGACACCGCGGAAAATGAGATGTGGATGACTCTGAATCCACATGTTCCGCGTGAAGACATACGGTTCGGAGCTTTCCTCGAACTCGAAGACATCGCCATCTCTGAAATATCCGGTCGAGTTGTTGTTCCACGTCGTCTTGAAGGTCGTGAACTCAGCGGAGTCCGGCGTGAAGCGGAAGATGCGAACCCCTGTGACAGGGTCGGTTGTATAGGCGTACGCCGTTCCTGAGAACACAAGCGCGACAAGACACGCGCCTATCCTACAACTTACCCTCATGCAGAAATTGCGATCTCGAGCAGTTACCATGGCAGTCTCCTCCTATTGTTTCTCCTCCTATTGTTGTCTAACGTATATCGAGAATGGCTATATTGTAGCATAGACGGCGGAACTTAGGCAAGGATGGAAGATTCGCCAAGCTCGGAGCGGCGACTAGAACAGAAGCCGTCGCGACAGCAATGCGCAAGCAGCTCGTCAGAATCTGACGCCTTTTACGGGAGAGGCTATTCCGCCAGGTGAGGCGCGAAAGGCATGCGTCCGAAGCGCGCACCATACACGGCAAGACCGGTATTCTCCGCGGCAAGACGCACGACGAGCTTTCCGTCCTTGGATGCCGCGGCGACTTCGGCGGGGATCTTCGCCTCCACGAGATATCCATAGCTGCCCGCTTCGCTAAGCTTGTCCTTTCCATCGGCAGCGCGCTCCTGCGCAAACCACGAGAGGATTCCGCGATGGTCGGCTGGATCGTCGGGCAGATCTACAGTTGCGACGAGCGTTCCGTTCGCGTAGACCTTGACCGCCCCGGGGAACTTGTGCACAGCGCTCGTCTGCGGATAGCTGTTCGGGTTCTGCGAACGGCTCGCAAGCCCGCCGAGCATGTAGTCGATATCAGAGCTTGAGGATGCGTCCTTCTTGAAATCCTTTGCATTGAGCCGCTTGGACGACACCTCCGCACGAAACATGCACTCGCCCTTCGGCGCATCGAACTCATATTCAAAGTAGCCCGTCCCAGCGCCGCAGAACTTCTTGCCGTCCATGACATCCCACTGCTTGAGCGACCATTCGCCGCGCACCGGGCGCACGTCAGCCACTTCGCCCTTCCGCGTCACAAAGCAGGTGAAGTTGCGGGCAATCGGCTCGTTGTCCGCGTAGAGCGTGAAGTTCACAGTTCCGCATGCATCGCATTCGGGAAGGCGAATCGCAACGTTTACGAAAAGATTTCCCTCCTGCCACGCCAAGGCCGGCGTGTCGCTGCGCCCTCGTCGGCCCGGAGCGCCATCGTCTTGGACGACTCTGCCCTCTCCGTCGATGTATCTGAGAGAATATCCTATCGAAAGCTCCTTGCCTGCGTAGCGATCGGTCGTCAGCGAGATGTCGATCGGAACGCAGTAGATGTCACCTGCCTTGAACTCGCGGCAGAGCTCCTTGTCGAGCGGGATGTACGCATCCGCGTGGAAATCGCGGAAGGTCATCCCCGGGAAGAGCTCCTCGATGCCAAATTCCTTCTCGGTGCGATCGAAACGGACGTAGCCGTTCCATTCGTTGATGACGTCGTGGTGTTCGGTGTAGAGCCATCCCGCGCACTTCATGTGGCGGCGGAACGCGTTCATCATCATGTGGTAGTCCCACGTGAGGTCGCAGTCTCCAGTCGAGCCGTGATAGCCCCACACGTTGCCGCACTCGGAGTTGAGCATCGGTTCATCGCGCTGAACGTGTCCTCCGATGTAGTTCCATTTCGATCCGGGGAATGTCTTCGCGCAGAATTCGTCGAGCCGCTTCTCCCATTTCCATCCCGGCAGATAGGAATGCCATGTGTTGATGTCGGTGACGACATGGTCGTAGTTGCACGGCGAGTTGTCTTCGATGATTCGCGTCGGATCAGCCTCCTTCGCCCTACGCCAGACGTCTGCCACGCGGCGCTTCGTCGCGTCCGAGTAGACGTGGCCATCGGAGAAAAGCCCCCAGGTCTCGTTGAAAAGCACCCACGCGAATACTGACGGGTGGTTGAAGTCGCGCTTAAGTATCCCCTCGAAGGTCGCCCAGTGCTCGCGGAACGCCGTCTCACTTGCAACCCCCCACCAGTTAGGAACGTCGGCCATGATGAGAAGTCCGAGCTTGTCGGCCCAGTACAGCTTGCGAGGAATCTCCGCCTTGATGTGGACACGGTTGCCGCTTAGTCCGAGCTTCTTTGAAATAAGTATCTCGTTCTTCATGAACTCGTCCGACGGGAACGTATAAAATCCCTCTGGATGGTAACTCTGGTCGAGCGTGAGCTGGAGATATACCGGCTTGCCGTTGAGCGTGACATATGGGTGTCCGTTGGGATTCGTACCCACGCCGACCTCGCGAAATCCGAAATACGTGGACACTTCGTCGTTGCCAGCCGTCACCTTCACCATGTAGAGATATGGGTTGTCAAGATCCCAGACCTTAACGTCTTTCATCGATATGCTGATGTCTCTCTCCATTTCCCCGACACCGAAAGTTTCGCTGACTTTCGCGCCTCCGTCCTCCGGCTTGAAGGCGATAGTTACCTTGAGGGGAGCTTTCGCAGGTGCGCCCAATTTGACATTGACAAGAACATGGTCTTCACAGATGCTCGTCGCGAAATAAGGTGTAAAGCGTACGGACTCGAGGTAGTTGTCGCCGCGGCCTTCGAGATAGACCGTCTGCCAGATGCCGCGCGCGTTGCCATAGCCCTGCTTGCCGTAGAGCCGCCAGTCCTTTGACATCGGCGAGTCCCACACTCGCAACTCGACCGTCGCCTTTTCTCCCTTCTTCGCGTAGGGCGTCAGCTCGATCTCGAACGGGACGTATCCGCCCTGGTGGCGGTCGACAAACTTACCGTTGACATAGGCATCCGTCTGCCAGTCTGAGGCGCCGACGACGAGAAAGAAGCGCTGCGACTTCCAGTCCGCCGGAATCTCGACCTCGCGCCGGTACCACGCGCTGTCTCCATCGCCCTTTACTCCCGAAAGCGGCGCGGCCCATCCAAACGGAACGACGATCTTCTGGTCAAACGCCGCCGGTCGCTTCGGCGCGTCGACTGGCGTGCCCTTCGGCTCAAAGGCGAAGTCCCATTCGCCATTCAGATTCACCCACTCCGTGCGCTCCCAGTCAGGGCGCGGATGCTCGGGAAGAGGAATTGCGGAAAAAACGTGCGCTACGCCAAGCACGGCGAATGCGATCAATGCTATCTTAAGTGTTTTCATAGTTTTCCTTTCCAATACGCGGGCCCCCGCTTCTTTGGCAACGCATTATACAAAAACACCACAAATCGTGCAAATGGCAAAGCGCTATTTGCCATTTGCACGATTTTCCACTCTATCTCTCGCCGTAGGCGCCGAGGAAGGCGAAGTGCTCTATCTCCGGGTCAAGGGAAAGCTCGGAAAGGAGCGACAGCACCGAACCGTCGGACGGCGACGCCTCGAAATCGAAGATGAAGCGAAACTCGAAATCTACGCCGGGAACAGGCCGCGACTCGAGCTTCGTCAGGTTCACGTCTATTGCGGCGAACTTCGAGATTATCTCTGCAAGCGAGCCGGGCCTATGCGGAAGCGAGAGCATTATAGAGATCTTGCTCGCGTCCGGGAAAATCTCTAGCTCCTTCGAAATGCAGATGAACCGCGTGTAGTTGCTCACGGTGTCCTGTATCTTCTCCGCCACGACCTGAAGCCCGTACAGCTCGGCGCAGAGCCGAGAGGCGATCACAGCGACATCGCGCCGGCCGGAAGATGCGATTTCCTTCGCCGCCACCGCAGTGTTCGCGGCGGGAACCGCCTTGATCTCGGGATGCGCCTTAAAGAACGCCGTGCACTGCGCAAGCGCGTGAGGATGGCTCGCGACTTCGCGGACGTCCGAAAGCTTAACTCCAGGCGGCGCCAAGAGAACATGGTCGACCCTTAGCCGCACGGCGCGCACGATGTGAAAGCTGTGCTTCTGCATCAGGTCGTAGACAGCCGTAACAGAGCCCGCCGCCGAATTCTCGACAGGAAGGACGCCGTATGCGCAAAGCCCCTTCTCCACCGCCTCGAAGACCTTCTCGAACGAGTTGAAGTACATGATCGTCGGCACCTTCACGAGACGCGTCGCCGCCTGCTGTGCGTAGGAGCCCTCGGTGCCGCAGCACGCGACGAACGCGCGCGACGGGAAAGGATTCGCATGCGCGGCGATCGTGCCCTTGATTTCGCGGACGAGCGGAGAGTCGCCCTTAAGTATGCCGCGCTGCCGCGCCTTGGAAATCGAGAAAAGCGTCGAGAAGAAAAGACGCGCCGCGTTTTCGTTCTCGGGGCCTGCGGCCTCTGAGACGCGTGTGAGTATTTCGCGTTCGCGCGCAGGGTCCGACACCGGGCCGCCTGTCTCGAGCTTCGCCATCGCGACATCGCGCGACACGGCAAGCCGCTCAAGGAAGAGCTTCACGAGCCCTTCGTCTATTCTGTCGATTTCTCTTCTTGTCTGTTCGAGGTTTTTCATTCTTAACCTTTCTTTTTTTTGACAGGATTTACATGATTAACAGGATTTTAGGTTTTGGATTTGCTTGTTTGTTTTTAGCATGTAGGACAGGAGAAGAAGGAGGGAAGCTGGGGTTGCACCCCAGGCCCCGCGCCGAAGGCGCCTCCAAAAACTCCTGTATCTCCTGTTCTCCATGCTAAAATTCTTAATCCTGTTAATCTTGTTAATCCTGTCTAAAAAGAACTTACGTTAATGAAGTTTTGCAAGAAACGCAGCGAGGAGAATTGTGCTCTTTACTCCTGGCGAGGTTTCGAGCGAGCTGTTCACGTCTATAATATCCGGATTGAGCGCAAGCGCGTCTGCGACGTTTTCGACACCGATGCGTCCGGCAATTATTGATTTGTAATTGCCCTTCCTGAACGCCGTATCTCCGTCGCCGTGCGACGAATCGAAGAGAACGCCGTCGCCCTCCGCGCCACCGGCAAGCGTCCACACCTCGTAGCCAGCGGCCTCGAGAGCGGTGACATCCTCTTCGGTTGCGCGGCGGTGCAGTTGAACGACATCGAGCCCCGTGCGGCGCATCGTCTTGGTGATTTCGTCAGGTGTCTCGCGAACGAACACGCCTACGAGACGGACGCGGCGCCTAAGCGACGCGTCAAGCGACGAGACGATCTCCGTTGCCTTCTCGACAGTCACGTAGCGCGGCGACGACGGCTCGAAGATGAAGCCGAGGTAGTCGACTCCAAGACGCACCGCTTCCGCCGCGAACACGGCGTCGTTCGTTCCGCATACTTTAATTTTCATAGTGAACAGAGTTTGTTATTTAACCGTGTAGAACATGTAGATCGTGTAGAACTTCTACATGTTTCTGCACATTCTACACGGCTACTCTTTCGCTCCAAACCGCTTGACGAGTGCAGAACCGATGATGTAGCCGTCTGCGTGGCGGCATATCTCGTCGGCCTGCTCCTTCGAGGAAATGCCGAAGCCAGCGGCAATCGGAAGCTTCACCGCAGCGCGGACTGCCTCGAGCCGCGAGGAAAGCTCCTTCGGGAGCTCCTTCCTTGCGCCCGTGATGCCCTTCACTGTGATGACATAGAGGAACGTGTTCTCAAGCCCTTCCGCGCTCGCCTTTACGCGCTCGATAGGCGTGTTGGGAGCGATCAGCGGAACGTAAGACATCCCGCGCGGCTTCAATACCGCCAGAAGCTCGTCGCGGTCCTCAAGCGGCAAGTCCACTGCGAGGACTGCGTCGATCCCGGCGTCGGCCGCTTCGTCCGCAAACTTCTCAAGCCCGTTGGCGAAGAGAAGATTGTAGTACGAGAAGAGGACGAGCCCCGTCTCGGGATGGCGCGAACGGACGCGCTTCGCAAGCGCGATGACATCGTGGAGCGTCACTCCCTGACGCAGCGCCTCGTAGGCGGCGGCGCGTATCACCGCGCCGTCGGCAAACGGGTCGGAGAACGGCACGCCGAGCTCGATTATGTCTGCGCCCTCTGAGATCAGCGTCTCGACGGCAGCCTCGCTCTTCTCAAGCGTTGGATAGCCAATAGTCATGTACGCGACAAATGCGCCGCGCCCCTCGGACTTGGCCTTTGCAAAGCAGTCTGTAATTCTTTTCATGTTCATGTTAGTTATGTGGTTAGGTCTTGTAGAGGTTTCGGCCCCATTGGTAGGGTCGCCTCTCCGAGGCGACCGCGGTCCGCTCGGAGAGCGGCCCCTACCGTCTTTGCTTGTATGCGAGAATGTTTTCAAGGTCCTTGTCACCGCGCCCCGACAGGCACACGAGAAGGATCGTATCCTTTGGAAGCGACGGCGCACGCTTTATCGCCTCTGCGAGCGCGTGGCTCGACTCGAGCGCGGGAATGATGCCCTCGTAGCGGCACAAGTCGTCGAATGCGGCTATCGCTTCGTCGTCCGTAATCGACGAGTATTCGGCGCGACCCGTGTCATGGAGATGGCAGTGCTCAGGCCCGACGCCTGGGTAGTCAAGCCCGGCCGAAACGGAATACGTGTCGATCACGTTGCCGTCTGCCGTCTGGAGAAGCATCGTCTTGGCGCCGTGGAGAACGCCGAGACGCCCGCCGTTGATCGACGCAGCATGTTCGCCGGTCGCGATTCCCTTGCCAGCCGCCTCGACGCCGACGAGCTTTACACCAGCGTCGTCCATAAACCCGGCAAAGAGCCCGATGGCATTGGACCCACCGCCGACGCACGCAATCGCCTGATCGGGAAGCCGACCAAACTTCTCGAGGCACTGACGACGCGCCTCCTTTCCGATGACAGACTGGAAGTCCTTCACCATCTCTGGATACGGATAGGGACCAGCCGCCGTTCCGATCACGTAGAAAGTGTCGTCGCAGTTCGTAACCCAATCGCGAAGAGCTTCATTCATCGCGTCCTTCAAGGTCGCGCTGCCCTCCTCTATCGAATGGACTGTAGCGCCGAGCATCTTCATGCGTTCCACATTGGGCGCCTGGCGCTTCACGTCGATTGCACCCATGTAGACCTCGCAGGGCATCCCGAGAAGCGCGGCGACTGTCGCCGTCGCGACACCGTGCATCCCAGCGCCGGTCTCTGCAATCAGGCGCTTCTTGCCCATGCGCTTCGCGAGAAGCGCCTGGCCGATTGTGTTGTTGACCTTATGGGCGCCAGTGTGGTTTAGGTCCTCGCGCTTCAGGACTATCGTCGCGCCGCCGAGCTTCGCGGAGAGGCGATTGCAGACGGTGATCGGAGACTCGCGCCCGACATAGTCCTTTAGGAGAGCCGCGAATTCACGCTGGAACTCAGGGTCTTTCTTCGCTTCAAGATAGGCCGCCGCAAGTTCGTTGAGTGGTCCCATCAGCGTTTCGGCGACATACTGTCCGCCGTATGGTCCGTAATGTTTTGTCGTGTTCATGATTGTGATCGATGTATTTATCGTAGATTCTCAATTGGATGTGTTGTTTTTATTTAACGCAGAGGCGCAGAGACGCAGAGAGGAGAGGAATCCTGAAAACTGGCGAAGCCAGCCTCTGAGTCTCTGTGTCTCCGTGTCTCTGTGTCTCTGTGTTAAAATTAACCATTGTTTTGAAGATCCAATAGCGCCTTTTTGGGGTCGGCAGATTTCATAAGCGCAGTTCCGATAAGGAACGCGTTTGCGCCCGCGGCACGAAGACGCGCGATGTCCGCGCTCGTCTTTATGCCGCTCTCCGCGACCTTGACGATACCGTCCGGAATCGCCTTGAGAAGCCGCTCGGATATCGAGACGTCCACCGTGAAGTTGGAAAGATCGCGGCAGTTGACGCCGATGATGTCAGCGCCGACTGCGACTGCCCTCTTTATCTCCTCCTCGCTGTGTGTCTCGACAAGTGCATCAAGCCCGAGTCCGCGCGCCTCGGCAAGAAGCTCTGAAAGCTTCTCGTCGTCGAGGTAGCGGACGATCAGAAGCGCCGCACTCGCGCCCGCTTCCTTCACCTCGTGAAGACGCTCCTTCTCCGAAATGAAGTCCTTCGCGAGAAGCGGAATCTTTGCCCCAGACGCGGCGACGCGCCGCAAGTCCTCGACGCTGCCCTTGAATCGCGCGGCGTCGCAGAGGACAGACATCGCGGCCGCACCTCCTTGCTCGTATATCTTCGCCTTTGCGACCGGATCGGCCGCGACGTCGATATCGCCAAGCGACGGCGATGCGCGCTTGAATTCGGCGATGATGTTGACGCCTTCCCTGCTCAGTGCATCTTTGAAGTGCATTTCACGAACTCCTTTAGCTTTTCCGACGCACGCCCCGAGTCAATTGACTCGCAGGCAAGCTTGTAACCTTCTTCCATTGTAGCCGCCTTGCCGCCTGCGACGATTGCCGCCGCCGCGTTGACAAGAACGGCATCTCGCCTAACGCCGCCGATTTCGCCGGCGAGAATCCCGCGAAGGACTGCGGCGTTCTCCGCGGCGTCTCCGCCGGCAAGCCCAGCAAGATCGCGCTCGGCCTTGGGAAGCACCGAATCGGCGCTGAAAAGCCCCGTCGATATCTTGCCGCCCTTTAGCTCCGACAAAATCGTGAATCCAGTCGGCGCGATTTCGTCCATGCCCTCCGTTCCAGAGAACACAAGCGCGTGGACGCTGCCAAGCTCCTTGAGTGCCTCTGCGACCGTCGGCACGAGCTTTGGATCGTAAACGCCAATCGCCTGGCGCGTCACGCCTGCCGGGTTGGTGATAGGCCCGAGCAGATTAAAGAGCGTCTTGAAGCCAAGCTGACGACGCACGTTCGCCGCGAAGCGCATGCCAGGGTGATAGCGCTGCGCGAAGAGAAACGCGATGCCGGTCTCGTCGAAACACGCGCGCACGCCGTCCGGCTTGAGCGTCAAGTCGACGCCAAGTTCCCTGAGCACGTCTGCCGCACCGCACTTTGAAGTCGCGGCGACATTCCCGTGCTTCGCGATCTTGACGCCAGCACCTGCCGCGACAAACGCCGCAGTCGTCGAGATGTTTATCGTATGGCGTCCGTCGCCGCCAGTTCCGACGAGATCGACCGCGTCGTCGCAGCCGAGGTCGATTTTCCCCATCGCCTCCCTCATCGCACGCGCCGCGCCGACGAGACGCGCCGTCGTGACGGGCTTTTCGCGGCTGTCAGTCAAAAGCGCCGCGAGCTCGCGCTCGGAGTAGTCGCCGCGAAGGATACCGCGGAACTCGTGGTAGGCGACCGTCTCCTCAGACGATTCACGTCGCGCCTCAATGCCAAAGAAATTGCGGAGCTGGCCGATTCCCTCGGGAGTCCCAATCGACTCGGGATGATACTGCACCGACTCAATCGGCATCGTCTTGTGGCGAAGCGCCATTATCTCGCCATCGTCTGTCTCGGCGGAAATCTCGAAGCAGTCCGGGAGAGTCGCGCGATCCACGGCGAGCGAATGGTAGCGCATCGCCTCGAAGCCCTGTGGGAGCCCCTCGAAGATGCCCTTCCCATCGTGGCGTATGCGGCTTGTCTTGCCGTGCATAAGCGACTTCGCGTGGACGATGCGCCCGCCAAACGCCTGTGCAATCGTCTGGTGCCCGAGACAGACGCCGAGAATCGGGATTTTCCCAGCGAACGCCTTTACTGCAGCGAGAGAGATTCCGGCAGAGTCGGGATTGCCTGGGCCGGGGGATATGACGAGGGAGTCTGGCTTCAGCGCCGCGATTCCATCGACGTCGATCTTGTCGTTCCTGAACACCTTGATGTCGATGCCGAGACCTGCTATCGCCTGGACGAGGTTGTAGGTGAACGAATCATAGTTGTCTATTAGAATAGTCATGCGAGCTCCTTTGCGAACTGCGCCGCCTGGAAGATTGCCTTTGACTTGTTTATCGTCTCCTGGTACTCCTTCGCAGGGTCGGAGTCCGCGACGATGCCGGCGCCGGCGCGCATCGTGAGCGTGCCGTTCTCGAGAACCATCGTGCGTATGACGATGGCGAAGTCCATGTCGCCAGTGTAGCTGAAGTACCCAGCAGCGCCACCATAGACGCCGCGCGGCGACTTCTCGAATTCGGCAAGAAGTTCCATCGCGCGGATCTTCGGCGCACCGGTGAGCGTACCAGCCGGGAACGCCGCCTTGAAAAGCCCCTGCGCGTCGGCCTTGTCGGGATCAAGCTCGCCGTAGACATTAGAGACGATGTGCATCACGTGCGAATAGCGCTCGATGTGCGCGAGATCGCGCACCGCGACAGTGCCCGTCTTCGCGACGCGGCCGAGGTCGTTGCGAGCGAGATCGACGAGCATCATGTGCTCGGCGCGTTCCTTGGGGTCTGCGAGAAGTTCCGCCTCAAGCGCGCGGTCCATCTCGGGCGTCGCGCCGCGCGGACGCGTGCCGGCAATCGGGGCGATTGACCCAATCCCCTTCTCAAGACGCACGAGTTCTTCGGGCGACGAACCGATCAACGTCTTCGTGCCGACGCGAAGGAAGAAGTTGTAGGGCGACGGATTCACAAGCCGCAGAGCACGATAAAGCGCAAGCGGCGGGATGTCTGTCTTCGCTGTGAACTTCTGCGACGGGACGATCTGTATCACCTCTCCCGCGCGAATCGCCTCCTTGCAGCGCCCGACGATGGCGCAGAACTCGTCCTCAGTCATCTCGGGCACAAACTCGGAAAGCGACGGCTCGCGCGATGCGGCGGCGGATGTATGACCTTCGACATAGTGCGCGATGGACTCGGCGGAAAGGAGCCGGTTGCGCAGTTCCTCGATTTCTAGCATCGTCCTCTCGTAGGCATCGGGCGCGTCGTTTGCCGCGACCTTTGCGACTATCGCCGTGTCGCGGACGGAGTCGAACACTACGAACGAGTCGACTGTCATGAACGCCTCAGGCGGAGTGCCATCCTCGTGGCGGCGGGGGACGCGTGGCTCGAAGTCCGACACGGACTCGTAGGCAAAGTACCCGACGCGACCACCTTGGAAGGACGACAGTTCCGGCGCAGCGACAAACGGCCTTTCGTCCGGCTTCTCGACCGGATCGAGACCGAGATACGAATAGCGCCCCTTGCGCTCGCCGTTGTAGACGCTTTCGAGAAGAAAGAGGTCTTTTGGCTCGTCAATGATTCGCGTCAGCACAGATACGGGAGTCTCGCGGTCTGCAATATACTCGCGGAACACCGGTGTGCGCTTGCCGCCCGCGGTCCTCCTTTCGAACTCTTCTTTTGTCAGGTTCTTGAGCATTTGAATTTCTCCTTGATGAATTGAATTTTAGTTTTGAAAATAAGAAAGCGGCCTTACTTACAAAGAAGCAAGGCCGCCTTCAGGGGGGATTGAACAAAATCCCTGATCACCACGCCTTGCAGACGTAGCGCCACCACCAAAAGTTGCTGGAAGGAATCTTGTTCATTTGCCGCAAATTATACCACTATCGTCCTGGACGGTTCGTATCCAATGATTACGGAATTGAATTTTTTATTAAAATTTTTCTGCGTGGACGGACGCGAGATAGAAAGCGGATGTGAAGCAGCACAGGGAGAACCGTTGCAAGCTGGCAGATGACATCGGAAATCGGCATCGAAAGCCAGATAGCAAACGCCTTGTCCTCGAGGAAGCGAGGAAGGAACCAAATGATTGGCAGAAGGACGACGCCCTGGCGAAGAAGCGAGAGCCCTATTGCGACTGCGGGCTTTCCAATCGACTGGAAGTAAGTCGTTGCGACGACGTTGACCGAAATCGTCCATATCATGCAGTTCGCGAGCTGCAAGTCGCTGGCAGCAAGGTGAATGACATCAGGGCTGTCGCTTGAGACGAACAATCGCGCAATAAGCGTCGGGAACGGCGGCACCACCTGAATGACGAAGGCAAAGACTGTCAGCGCCGATGTGACAAGAAATCCCTTCTTGAGCGCCTCGAGCACACGGCGGAAGTTCCGCGCACCCCAGTTGTAGCCGAAGATCGGCTGAAGCCCCTGCTGGCAGCCGAGTACCGGCATTATGACGAGGATAAGCGCACTGTTAAAGACTCCGAGCGAAGCCACCTCGGCAGTACGCGACGCCTTGTCGGGCATCCACTTCGCAAACGCAATCTGGAGCGAGGCGATGATCACCGCGCTCATGAAGTGCTGAAGGAAAGGCGCAAGCCCTATTGCAAAAGTGCGGCAGAAGAGAGACGGATATATCCAGATGCGGCGTATCCGAAGACGCACGACGCTCGTTCCTCGCAGATAATAGGAAAACGCCCAAATGCAAGAAAGCAGCATCGAGATGTTTGTCGCCCACGCAGCGCCGACAACTCCAAGGCCAAAACCAAAGATGAATATCGGGTCGAGGATCACATTCGCGCCGAAGCCGACGATCATGCACATCATCGCGCGGATCGCGCCACCCTCTGCGCGATGCAACGCCGAGAGACCGAATGCAAGATGGGAGAAGAGATGCGAGAAGAGGACGATTTGCAAATACGACTTAGCCGCGGCCGCCGCACCAGACGTCACCTCGTCCGCACCGCAAAGCGAAAGCACCTGGTCGAGAAAGATGTAGAGAAGAGGGATGAGAACGGCGTACAGCAGGACCTTGAGCGCGATTGTCTCGCCTACGAGCTTCTCGCATGTCACGCGGTCGCCTTCTCCGAGCTTAATCGAGAGGACCGCCGCGTGTCCAACGCCAATGAGCGGCCCAAACGCCGTAAGCAGCATCATCGCCGGCATCGCGAGCTGGATGCCCGCCATTGCATCCACACCGCATCCGTGGCCTATGAACGCGCGGTCTATTACGGCATAGAGAGCATTCAAGGTCATCGCGACCAGTGCCGGCCACGAATACCTGAAAAGAAGGCGTCCGATTTTACCGGACGCCAACTCTTTAACCTCAGAATACGATAGCGACATCTGGAAGCGACTTTCGTATCCGCGCCATTTCGTCCGGCGTCATCTGGAGATCTCCGAGCTGGAGCGCCTTAAGGCGTCGCCAGGCCGAGAGATCGTCAGGCAGCTTTGTAATTTTCGTGCGCGAGAAGGAGAGGAATTCAAGCCCTTCCTTCTTGGCAAGCCACTCGGGAATTTCCGAAACGGGGTTGCCCGACAGATCGATGTCTGTCAGCGAAGGAAGGTCCTTCAGCGTCTCGGGCACTTCTTCAAACTTGTTGTCCCTGAGGTAGATGCGGCGAAGCGACTTGAGGGCGTCGAGCGACGGAAGAGCCGAAAGCTGGTTCGAGTTGAGTCGAAGCCACTTGAGCCCCGTGAGCGACGCCACCTCGTCCACGTTAGTGAGCGCGTTGCGGTCGAGGTTGAGGTAGTCGACCTTCGAAGCGTCGAAAGACTGCCCCTTGAGGTCTGCGAGTCCCTGGTCCTTGAGATATACGCGCGCACCTTCCGGAACCGACTTGTACGCCGGCTCCGGCTCGTCGAAGCAACCCGCGAACGCGGCGGAAACCGCCGCGGCCGCAAGAGCTTTTCTGAGAACGCGATTCATCTTCAGTTCGCTGCAGCGACGATGCCGGCGAAGTCGGCCGCCTTGAGGGCCGCGCCGCCGATGAGACCGCCGTCGATGTCCTTCTTCGCGAGAAGCTCGGCTGCGTTGCCGGGCTTCATCGAGCCGCCGTACTGGATGCGGACGGTCTCGGCCGTCTCTGCGCCGACGAGCTTCGCGAGCGTCGCGCGGATGAGAGCGTGGACTTCCTGCGCCTGGTCGGGCGTAGCGGTGCGGCCGGTGCCGATGGCCCACACGGGCTCATAAGCGATGACGAGCTTCGCGCAGTCGGCGGCCGTGACGTCCTTGAGGCCAACGTTCATCTGGCGGACAATGACTTCCTCGAGCTTGCCAGCGTCGCGCTCCTCGAGCGTCTCGCCGACGCAGACGATGGCCGTGAGGCCAGCCGCAATCGCGGCCCTGGCGCGCAGGTTGACCGTCTCGTCCGTCTCGCCGAAGTACTGGCGGCGCTCGCTGTGGCCGATGATGACGTACTTCGCGCCCGCGTCGAGCAGCATCCCAGTCGAAATCTCGCCGGTGTACGCGCCGGACTCCTTCCAGTGGCAGTTCTCAGCGCCAACGCCGACATGCGTTCCGGCGGCTGCCGCGACTGCGGCAGGCACGTCGATCGCAGGCGTGCAGCACACGACCTCGACGTTCGTGAAATCCTTCGTCGCCTCGACGACGCCCTTGACGAGGGCGGCAGTCTCCGACGGCTTGATGTTCATCTTCCAGTTACCGGCTATGATTTTCTTTCTCATTGTATCTGTTACTCCTGTTTTAGATTTCAAACTTTTTGAAATTCCAACTTTTCAACCCTTCAACTTTTCAACCGTGAACTTCCTATGCTTCACTCCGGCTGCCTTGAACATCTCCTTGACCTTGTCGATGAAGGCATAGTCGCCACCGTAGACGACCTCCTTTATCCCCGAGTTGATGATGAGCTTGGCGCACGTGAGGCACGGCGAAATCGTAATGTAGATCGTGCCACCGGCGATGGAGTTGCCGTAGTAGGCGGCCTGGCAGATGGCGTTCTGCTCGGCGTGTGTGCAGAGACATTCTTCGAGATGCGCGCCGCTCTTCGTCGTCCCGGCGCACCTCGGGCAGCCGCCTGCAAAGCAGTTCTTGACGCCGCGCGGAGTGCCGTTGTAGCCAGTGGAGAGGATGTGGTTGTCCTTCATGATGACAGCACCAACCGAACGGCGCAGGCAATTGCTGCGCCTGGAGACAACTTCCGCGATCTCCATGAAGTACTCGTCCCAGCTCGGACGCGGATCTTTGGTCTTTTTGGCCATTGGCTTGGTATTATACCATTATGACCCGTCTCTCGGCAACTGCCGTTTCGGCTAATTGTTCGCGTTCAACGTGAAAGTCGCAGCCGCTCCTTGTCGTCTTTCAACACAAGCAAAACCCGCTCCTGCGGCGGGAGTTCCAGCAACACCCCTTCTTCAAGGTCTGCAGCAGTCCACAGTTCTTTGTCGTCCTTGCGATAGACTTTCTTCAAAACGGGATTCTCCAAGCTGAATCCGCCAGAACCAGGCAAAAGCCCGGAAAGAACGAGACGCACCATGCGCACGGAGGTCTCGCGCATCGCGGCGCAGCAGACGAATTTGAAGCCGCCCCTGTCTATCACCTGCACGTCGGACCCCGCAACGGGCCCGCCGCCGTCTTCAGGAACCAGAACGCCGTAGCGCCTTACATTCGCTTTCAAAAGCAGCTTGACTGCATCCGTCGAGCTTTTGACGCGAACGAAAGTCGCTTGCGCCGGAAGAGGTTTCATGTATTCGTCGAAGCGGAACGACTCTTCATCCGCAATCACCAGCCCCCCGCGGCTTTTGAACATTAGCGCATCTTCGACCGCCTTCATGCTGCAGCACATTGCATCCGGGAATACGAGTGCCTCCACTTCCGGAGATAGTCCAGCCAGGTCCTCATCGAACACCACCTTGCACGGAAAGTTGGCATGCAGCAACGCGGCATACCAGTCCTGGACGCCGGGGCGCCCCTTGAGAGAAGGCAGCGAATCGCGCTGTATGCTTGTCGCCTTGGAATAGAACACGGCCACGGTGGCCGGTTTCGTCCGGGGGAACGGCAGGATCTTTTCCTTGAACGGTTCGAGTTCTTTCATGAACATGTCAAAGGCGCAGAGATCTTCCGGCTTCACGTTGAACGGATTGAGAAGCGACGATGACTTGTACGACGGATTCACCACATTTGCGTACGCCTTCTCCTGCGTGTTCGCCTCCCAGTAGCGCTTGTCCCACACGTACGTGAAATTGCCAGAAACACCGTGCATGACCTCGAGCCACAGCGAAGTGATGTAGTCGGCGCGATGGGAAGGAACGCGTTTGCCGTTCTCGAGGCGCACGCAGTAGTGTTCGTCGTTGACCACCGGCTTCATTCCTTTCGCAAGTGCCTGGAAGAAATCGCAGTTGAAGAAATGGCGGGAGCCCCCGGTCGCGACAACAGCCTCCATTTCGCTCTTTGCCCTGTAGTCGGTGTTGAAACCGTAGCGCCACCCGCCTTCTATCGCAAGAACGTCGAGCGTATAAGCGACATCGCGGTAGTCTATGCCGCGGTGTACGGAAGGCGTCCCTGATTCCTGCTCCGTGAAATAGACGTTCCGGCGCCTGTCTGCCGAGCGAATCGTCTCGATCCCCTTGCGAAGCAACCTGCAGTAGCATCTCGACGAGAAGCGGCACCAGTCATACCACACGCCAGGATACTGCTTGAGATCCATCTGGCATGCAACGTCGCCGAAGCTGGCGAAGCATGTTCCCCACGTCCCGTTTGCCGCCTCTATCGTGGCGTAGCGCCCTTCCATCTCCTTCGCAAACGCAAGAATCGCCGGGCGACACATGTCGTTCCACGACGATTCGTTGAAAAGCTCGTAGAGGAACACGTTGCAGCCGTTTCTCATCGCTGCCCTCGTTCCACCAAGAAAATAGTCGCGGTAGTACTTCCATCCCTCCGGGACATGCGGACAGAATGGGATGAATTCGTGCCAGACGCTTCCGGCTTTGCACTGTCCGAGAAGGCGCTTCGCCTCCTCGGAATACATTCCAGAGTATCCGAACGCGAAGTCGAGCACCATCGGCATGTCGCCGAACCTTTTGAAGAAGCGCGAAATGTCTGCGTCGACGTCTCGCCAGCCCTTGTGATGAGCCTTCTTCCCGCGCGGCAGCGGAAAACCGCGCAAAACGGCGCCTATTTGCGAATGGGCGGACGATATCTGCGACGAATTGAACCCAAGGTTCTTGAACAATTCTTCGCCAGGCGGCGTCGTGTACGCGGGATGGTCGATGCCGAGAGGATTGGCCTTGGCCCCCCACTGCATGTCGGAGTTATAAAGCCACACCCCCATGTAGAACTCAGGGTGGCCGCCTACGTACCACGTCCCCTTCCTTATCTCAGGGCGCATCCTCCCATCCTCCTGCGTAGGCGGCTGTTCGCGCCATCCTCCTCTGTACGCGGCCTCTTCCAACGCATCTGCTGAAGTCGGCAGCGAGAAGTTCCACTCCTGGTCGGCCGAAGGAGAGCGCGGCTCCAAAATCGGATGATCTGCCAGGTCTGGTGAAACGACAATGTCGTCGATATACATCTCGCCCGTGTTTCCGTAGCCGTTGGAGCAGTTGATGACAAGCCGCGCGGACTTGACGTTGACGGGCATATTCAGGGCGACCTGCACATTGATCCAGTCGGAGGCGCCGGTCGTCCCGACGCCGTTGCGGACGTAGACTGCCCGTCCGTCATCTCCTTTGGCGAAAAGCGCAATGCCGGTTGCCGGAGGGTCGGACGCGGACACCTGCTTGATCCACGCCGAGGCGCGCACGACCCTGCCTTCCATCGATTTCACCTCATCCGCCGTGAACTGGTACCACATCGTATGGTTGAGGCGGCCTCCGTTCGCATCCTTCAGATGCAGACTCGAACGTCCGCCTCTCCGTTCCGTCTCCGAGAGTTCGCAGACCGTGAATCCGTTCGTCCCCGTCTGGGAAAAGCCCCAGCGCCAGTTGGGTCCGGCGGGCTGCCCTTTCGCATCGTTCCATTCCTCGAACCCGATGACGGCAACAGGCTGGGCATAGGTGGACAGGACTGTTGCGAATGCAAGAGAGCAAAATAGCCCCGAATTGATGCGCCAGTTCATTTCAGCGAAGGGAAATCGACAATCCAGACTGTTTTACGACAATATACAAACCCGTGTCGGACATCTCAAGGCGCACGTCACAGCCACCCCACCTGCCGGCAAGTTCAACCGTCCAATCCGCAAACGCCGCTGAGCCACTCTTCCCTGCGGTATTGACCACCGCACTACCAGTGATGACCGGATAGCGGCCTGGGATGACGGCTGCGCCCGCAGCGGTCGTAGCGTTGGAGACGACGACAGTGCAGGATTCCGGCACAGATAGAATCGCGTCGGTCTCACACCGCGCGACATCTATTTCGTCCGTCGCCGCGCCGAAGTCGAGCGGCATCAGCCAGCGCGTGTCCGTAACAATGTTGGTCGTGGTCGCGGCAAGATTGGGATGGACTTTGATTGACCGCGGCAAATTCCACGGGCTGTACCCGGTGATGCGAATCGGCTGGTGCTCATACTCGTAGGATTGGGCACCAGACATGTCGAGTGTGCCACGGTTGACGACGTTCGACTCTCCCGTGTAGTCAAAGGATGGCGCGGTGCTATGGTAATTCCCAGTAAAACGCCCTGTAAACTTAAGGTTCACATTCGGTGATGGATAGAATTTTGGGGAGCGGTCCGCGTGGCCTTGGGCATTTTTCCCGAGATGGACAATTTCAAAATTGCCAAAACCCTGGTCGAAGGCCGGTTCGTTGCCGAAGGTGTAGGCGCCGTCGGAGCAAGCCATGAGATGATAGGCGCCATGCCTCACGATGTTAGAGACGCATACCGTGTTGTTCGAGCAGGTGGAGAGAAGGACACCCCAGCGGCGGTATCTGAAATTGCCGGCCTGGTCAGGTTCAAGGAGCCCGCCGACCTCGTTCTGGTTGAAGCGACCTACAATCATCGTGCAAGACGTCTGTGAAGCTGGAAGGTAGATGAGTTGCTGCGGAGCGCCGCGGGTTTCACTTGTCCTGTCATTCCCCCAGTCGTTTCCTTCAAGTGTGCCAATGCTGGATTCCGCCTCGGCTGAATTTACGATGACACGCTGGTTGCGCTGGGAGTTTCGGAGGCGGATTGTTCCGCCGAAGTTAAGTGCGCCTTTGAATGTGACGTGACGGCCGAATCCGTTAAGTTCCATGTAGCCCGTATCCGCCCCGGTTACGGCACCGTTGAAAATGACATTGCCTCTTTCTTTTCCGACGGTATTCGTCCCGTTGATTACAAGCGGGCTATCTATGGAAGCATCCCCGGCGGGGGTCGAGAACGACGCAACGGAGCCGTTCACGCTCACGTTGCACCTCAGATAGAGAAGTGTCGTAAATTCGGGAACCGTGAAACTTGAATCGAATACGGAATTGTCGGTGACAAGCAAATGTGTGCAACCGGAAAAGTCGAATGTGCAACCAGCAGGGAGGGAAGAAAGCGCAACACCGCCCACGAACTTCACCGTCACGCCGGGAGGGACGCTGATTTCGTTCCAGACGGGATAGGCCAGCCCGGCGGCAAGGGTCTCGTCGTAAAATAAGGTGGTGGTGTAGTCAGCGTTGCCAAAAACGTATGCCCCCGTTTCGTCTGTCGCGGGGAGCGTCGTCACGGCGACACCATTTTTGATATCTGCGAAACAACTTGCCGCGCAGAGAGCCGACACGATTCCGGCTATTGCCCCGATTATGATCGTTTTCTTTTCCGTACAAATTCCTTTCATTCTATTAGTTCTGCCGAGCTTTGCTTGGCGCACCATTGTGTTTTTCCTTTATTACCAATCTGGCAATATAATTGTATCATTTATTTTCAGAAAATGCCACAAATGACATGTCAACTTTCTTGGGTGGAGCGCCCCATGCGGTGCAAACGATAGCAATATATGGTATTCTATTGCGGTCGACAAATACTGGCAAGCACGAGGGAAATAGATGAAACACGACATAGAGGCGATATGCGAACTGATGCACGAATGCGGCAGATCCATAAAGGACATCGACAGAGCAACGCTGCAGATCGACTCGAAAGCCGGTCACGCCAATTTCGTCACGGACTACGACAAGAAAGTACAGGATCGACTGAGGAGCGGGCTTCTGTCGATAATGCCCGATGCGCATTTCATCGGCGAGGAAGGCACGACACAGGAATTCTCGTCAAAAGGAAAGTTTTTCATCGTCGACCCAATCGACGGCACCACTAACTTCATAAAGGATTTCCGAGCAAGCAGCATCTCGGTTGCGCTCATCGTCGACGGCATAGCGGAACTTGGCGCAATATACAACCCCTTCCTCGACGAGATGTTCACCGCGATTCGCGGACAAGGCGCCTTTTGCAACGGCAAGAGAATCCATGTCTCGTCAGAACCGCTTGAAAACGGACTAGTCATCTTCGGGACCTCCCCCTATAACGAAGAACTGAGCGAACGCTCCTTCAAGCTCGCCTACTCGTATTTCAAGAAATCAATCGACGTCCGGCGAACAGGATCCGCTGCGCTCGACATGTGTTCCGTCGCAGCCGGGCGTGCAGAACTGTTCTTCGAACTATCGCTTTCGCCGTGGGACTATGCGGCAGGTGCGCTGATCGTTGAAGAGGCCGGCGGAATAGTCACCGACATCGACGGAAACGCGCTCGTCTATGACCGCAAGAGTTCGGTTCTCGCCCGAAACAAGGCAGCTAAACCGATCGAGTGACATGTCGCTAAAAGTCTAGGCAAAGGTCTACGACGCAGGAGCGAGGAAGTGAAAGCTCCACGGCAACCACCCTTCCATCGCACTCCTCTTTCGCCTTCACGCCCTCGCCATTCGCCGTTGCACTTTTGACCTTCCATCCCTTCGGCAACGCAAACCGCACGACCTGCGGGAAACCGCCCACGGCGGCAACCTTTGCAACGAGACGCGAACCATTCCACTTCTGGTCAAGAAGCCCAACGGCTCCCTGTGTTACATGACGGTCGCTCGTAAGGAACTGCGGATGGTCCGCAAGCGGCTGGAGTGCGAAGAGCCGCACACCACGCGGCGGAACCGCCGCGGAAAGACTGCCCTTCCGCTCGCCAAGGTAAGCGTCCGTCCAGAACTCCCACGCCACGAAAACGCGCTCGTCGCACTCGCCGATTTCCCTCCAGTCCACGGACACTTCCCTCTCTTCGTCGCTCCAGTTGAAAAGCGCGACAACGTGCCAGTCGCCGAAGGAACGCGACACGTGGAGATCCCAGACAGGAAGCTGGCCAAACATCGGATAGAGCTTGCCAGGGCGCGTCGGGCACACAGGTAGCGCCTGCTGGATCAACTTTACGCGGTCAGGGGCAAGTTCTGCAAGCTTGTCGCCTGCAAACGTCTGCTGCCCGGGAAGCGCTACGACGGTCGCCTCAACCTGCGCCTGTTCGCGAGCGAGAGCGTCTTGCGAGACGAGCATGCAGTCCGGGTCGGACCAAAAGACGTTTGAGTGCGCGAAAAACTGGTTCACCGTGCATCTCGCCTGAAGGAGAATGTTCCCCCACTTGACGGGTTCATTGGGATGCACGATATCCGCACCTGTGCGGCTTGCATCGGCATATCCTGCCTCTGCACCGGTGAAATGCCCCTGGCAGGCGAGGAAAACGCGGTCGTCGCCAATGCCCTTCCTATACGCGGCTACTGTACGCTCGAACGGATTGGGGCATTTCGGATCGTGCATAAGAGCGCGAATCTCCGGCTTTTCGTAGAGATGTGCGCAGTAGCCATGGTTGCGGCCAGACATGCCGTCGATCTTGAAGAACTCATACCCCCACTCATGAGAGGCCTTGTCGAATATTGAAGTCAGATGCTCCAGCGCACCGGGCGCAGTCGGGTCGAGAGTATACTTCCCATTCCACGAACGAACCGGTTTGCCGTCGCTATCATGAAGGAACCAGTTCTTGTGCCGTGAATAGAAATCGTCGTTGCCTGTTCCGTAGGGCGCCATCCATAGACCCGGCCTGAAGCCGAGCTTCTTGATTTCGTCCGCAAGCCACTTCATGCCCTCTGGGAACTGCACCTTGTAAGTCTCAAGATCCATGTTGTGGAAATTCGACACGGGAAGCCGAGGAGAGTTGTCCTGCCACGACTCGATATTCCAAAATTCCATGCCGAACGGCTTGAACCACTTTGCGGCGAAACGCGCCTCGTCAAGATTCTCCTTTGAACCGGCGGTGTCGAAGTAGGTATTCCAGCTGAGCCAGCCGGTGGGCGCATGGGGCGAACGGCTGCGGTTCGGGGCCCTCCAGTTCGGCACCCAGCGTGACTTGTACCAATCCTTGACGATCTTGACGGACATCGCGTTCGCAGTCGCATCGTCGATTGCGAGCCGCGCCGATGCCAGCAACTTTCCGCCTTCTGCTTTCAACTTCAACCCTTTGAAATGCAGTGCCTCGTCCGTCGAAGGAGAAAAGAAAGCATCGTCGTCAAGTGAGACGGCGTCGCCGCTTTTGACGGACAAGACCCTGTCGTTTGGTTTGGGCGTAAGCGAACAAGGATAGGCGTCTCTGCGATAGCGAAGTCCGCCGTCAAAAGCCAAGACACCAGAGTATGCGAACGCCGTGCGATGGTAGACAAGCATCGTGACGCCCTCGCCATCGGCTTGGAACGTGACGTAGCCATCCACGTTGCCACACATGTCAACGAGCGCAAGCCGGTTTGGAAAGCCATCACGAGAGGAAGTTATGCGCCACTTCGCAACAGACTCGTCCTTGCCGATCCCAGCGCCAGTGACTGCGGCAGGGCCTGTAAACGACAGAGAGCCGGAAAGTTCAACGTTTCCATCCTTGTGCGAAAGAGTAAGAAGAGCGGTTTCGTCGGCAAATGCCACTTTCCAGCTCCCAACGGCAAACTCCGTGTCTGCGCAAGCTGCCAAGCCTGCAAACATCGCGCAAACTGCCAATGTGAATTTCATGCGACTACCTCTGTCAAGTTCAGTTGGTCGACTCGCGGACGACGAGCGGAGCGGGGAGCAATATCTGCCGCGGAGGGAGCGACGGATTGAGAATGCGCTCCCTAAGCGCACGGTAGGCGACGAGGGCGATGTCCTCGCACGGTTGGTGGATCGTCGTAAGCTGCGGAAAAGTGGTGACAGCGCAGCGAATGTCGTCAAAGCCAGCGAGCCGGACGTCCTTCGGGACCGAGAGCCCCAGCTTGTCAAGCGTGTTCCTCAAGACCGCCGCGACATAGTCAGATTCGCAGATTATGGCGTCGGGGCGAGTCCTCTTCCTGAAGATCGGACCTAGTGCGACAAGGTCATCGGGTTCAGCCACGATCTTGAAATCCTTGTCGCCGCCAAGGCCAAGTGCGCTTGCTGCGCCTTCAAGTCTGTCGCGGATCACGGTCGCGCAGTTGGGGCGCATCAGAAAGCGCACTCGCTTCGCGCCCTGTTTCATCATGTGTTCGCCGAGCGCTCGCCCGGCGGAGAAATTGTCTATCCCCACGAAGTCATGGCGCACCGGGCCCTGTCCAAGACTTATGTTGCGGTCGATCAGCACGACCGGAATCTCTGCATTGTCGAAAAGCGTAAGAATCTCGCGTGTCACGCGTTCGGGCGCACGGAGAAACGCGAGCGGCTGGAGGACGACACCGGCGACGCGCTGCTTAACGAAAGAGCGCGCGACCTTGCCCGCCTCAATTGCTCGCTTCGAGGGGGTAGACGCGGAAATGTCGCCAAGCACGAGGGAATAGCCGTCTTTCTGGGCGCAACGCATCAACGCCTGACACATAACCGGGAACACCTCGCCCACGGCAAGACTCGGCATTATGAGCCCAAGCCGCCCCGACTCGCGCTGGGCTGTCTTTGTGGCAAACGTCCCCGCCCCGCGCTTGCGGTAGACGAGTCCGCACTTCACCAGCTCGTCCATCGCGCGCACTGCCGTTATGCGCGAAACCTTGTACTTCCTGACAAGCGCCTCTTCGGAGGGCAATGGCACGCCACTAGGGTAAAGCCCATCACGAACGCCCTTCCTCAGCTCCTCGAATATCTGCCTGTATTTCGAAGTTTCTTTCATCGCCAATATTATATCAGATTCCCTCCAGTGAATACACGCGCCCCAGCATTGGATACTTCGATCCCGCCGCCGTGTTGTACGGCAAGTATTCAATCTTGCTACCGGCTGCGAACGCGGCAAATGCGCCGCGACTCGTGGCATCGTCGTTCACGCCAGGGATCAGGGGAACGCGAAACGAATACGGCACCCCGCTCTTGCGAAGCCAGGAGATGTTTTCCTGTACGACCGAAAGATCGCCGCCAGTCCAGCGTTTGAACGCCTCAGCATCCAAAAGTTTAACGTCCTGATATGCAAAATCGAGTTGCGACACGACAGCTTGATAGTCAGGCGCTGACGCATAACCGCTTGTCTCGATCGCAAGCTTGATGCCCCTCGCCTTCAAAAGCGGGATTACCTCAAGAAGGAACTGCGCCTGAGCAAGCGGCTCGCCGCCCGAGAAAGTGACGCCGCCGCCCGACTCGTTCATTATGTCGGCGTTTGTCGCAAGCTCGTCCGCGAGCTCCGTGGCACTTATGTCTCGACCGCAAACGACCTTTTCGCCACCCTTCCTGACCATAGTCTCAATCTCAGCGGACTGCCCTTCGGGATTGTGGCACCATGCACAGCGCAGGGGACACCCCTTGAAAAACACGGTCGTCCTCACGCCAGGCCCGTCGTGAAGCGTAAATTCACGTATCTCGAATATTCTGCCCGTCAAAGCTCTACTCTCTTTATGATCTGATCCTGATACGGCTTGTCCAACTCGATGAAGTATCCGCTCCAGCCCCAGACGCGGACGATCAAGTGTCTGTGGCGCTCTGGGTGCGCCTGCGCATCGAGAAGCGTGTCGCGGTTTATCGTGTTGATCTGCATCTGGTGCCCGCCTCGCTCGATGAAGAACTTCACGAGGTGGGCGACTTTCTCCACACCATCCGGCATTGCAAACGCAGAGTCGTGAATCTCTATTGTTAGCGGGCCGCCGTTGCACACCTGGCCGAGGTCTGGCTCCGTGAATGATCTAACCACGCTCACCGGGCCTTTCACCGGCACGTCGAGCGATGGAGCATAGTTGGCAGAAAGCGGTTCGCCTTTAAGCCGTCCATCGGCCGAAGCCGGCACATCCCTCGTGTGCCAAATGTAGTACATGGCGCTTCCAGTGCCTGGGCGGAAGATTCCGCCGCGATCATTCCTCTTTCCGTCGAAAGCGTGGCCCCAGAAGTCGATGAGCCACTTTGCGAGATCGTCCGCCCTCGCATCTGCGTTGCCCATCTTCGGCGCGGCCTTTGCTGCGGCGCGGACATCGTCGCGTCCGGCAAAGTCGGAGTCAAGAAGCGAGACGAGTCCAGGAAGAGTCACGAGCTTCTTCTCGAAGACAAGCTCCCGCACAGACGCAAGAGAGTCGACTGCAACGGCAATGCCAGTTCCGTGAATTCCGAAGTTGTTGTATTTCGCGCCCTTCGAGATGTCCCTCGCCTTCTTTATGCAATCCGTCGAGATGACCGATACGAACGGACCAGGCAATATCTCCACGTGGCGGTATTTCTCCACAAGCGCATCAGCCCGTCTCTGTACCTCGGCCTTAAACTCTGCCTTCACATCCTCAAATGACATCTCCGCGTCTCCTAACCTCCGCGTGAGGCTTCTGAGCGCCGCGTCAAGCGCCCCAACGAAACTCACCGCATCGATGTTGTTGATGTCCATGCCGCAACCGGGTACAAGAAACTCCCAGCATGCTGCAACCGAGTAGTCTCGCGCGTCTTCCGTCTCGTAACCCCAGCGCTCAAGCGCTGGAATCACAACGTCGTCGTTCGCATACTGCGGGAAGCCAAGCCCCTTTGCCGTCAGCTCCGTACCAAGTTCGTAGATTTCAAGCGGAGTAGACTTGTCGACGCGCAAGTTAATCTTGGGGTCTACGAGCTTAAGCTCTCCGCAGGCCTTAAGGCAAAGCCGCGATAGGTCGTTGAACGCGGGCTTCCCATCGCGCGTAACACCGCCAAGCATAACAGACTGACCGTTGTCGCCCTGCTGTACGCCGATATAGAGGTCGCTGTCGCGGTTGCAGGCGATGAAGAACTCCTCAAGTTCCTCAAGCGCTGTTTCATCCGTGAGGCGCCCCGCCTTGATGTCGGCGTCGTAGTAAGGGAAGAGATACTGGTCTATGCGTCCAAGCCCGCAATGGTATTCCCCTTCGCACCACATCGCGTAGTGTAGGATGCGAAGCGACTGCAGCGCTTCGTGGAAAGTGCGTGCACCATTCAATGGAACGTGCGCAAGTGTCGCGGCGACATCTACGAGGCCGCGTTTCTCGGTTTCTGCGCGATAGCGCTCGACGAGGCCAAGCACCGCCTCTAGGGAAAGACGCGCGTTCTCGAGAAACTCGACGCCCTCAGCGTCGCCGTCTGCGCGGCACCGCGCGAGGCGCGCGTCGATCTCCGCGAGCCGTGCGCCAAGTCCATCACGTATCGTCGGAGCGAAGTCCGCCGTCAAGTTGAAGACAACGCCTTTCTCGCCAAAGGCCGTGCCTGCAGCGCGCCGAGCGTCCATCTCGGCGTCAGTGTGCAAGTCGGGGATTTGCTTTACAGTTCGCAGAAAGGCGATACGCTCACCATCCATGAACTCGGGGCGCTCAGATTTAAGCATTTCCTCAAGCCCTATCCTGGCACGTGCCTCATCGCCAATTCCTTCTGCGACGAACCGCCCCAGAAGCGGCTTCCAGTCGACATCGCGGCGAAACTTCGCCTGCTCCTTGTCAAACGTCCTGTCCAGCAAACTCTTAATTCTCTCGGTCATCGTAACATCCCCTTACATATAAACTTACTGCGCAACTGCCATAACAACCTTCCAAACTTTTTTCAGACAGGATTAACAAAATTTACATGATTTTGCCGTTAAGTTTTTTCTTGAATAACAGAAATCCTGGTAATCCTGTAAATCCTGTCTAAAACAAAGTCATCTTTTAGCCACTAATCCCCAATCTCTTCTCAATGTCCTCAATCGATCCCCCCTTGGTCTCTGGCATAAAGAACACCGCCCAGAAGAACTGGCAAACCATCATCACGGCAAAGAACGCGAAGGTCCAAGAACCCGCTCTCTCGGCGGCCATCGGGAACGTCCAGCTGATGATGGTGCAAAGGAACCAGTGGGTGAAGCATCCAAGGGCCTGTCCCTTCGCGCGGACGGTATTCGGGAACACCTCGGATATGTAGACCCAGAGACACGCGCCGGAAGACATGGCGAACGCCGCGATGAACCCGAAGATGCCAAAGACCGCTATTGCAGCAGTTGGATTTGGCAGCGACAACTGCCACGCTACGAGGGAGTGCATGGCGACCATCGCCGTAGCTCCGATCATTATGAGCACCCGCCGCCCCACCTTGTCGATTACAGCGAACGCAATCGCAGTAAAGACAAGGTTCACAAGCCCCATGCCCATCGTGCCGGCAAGAGCCGCAAGCGACGACCCCTCACCGAAGATCATCTCGAAGATTCGCGGGGCATAGTAGTTGATCGCGTTGATTCCGCTTATCTGGTTGAAGAACGCAATGAAAAACGCAAGAAGAATAGGTTTCAGGAACTTGCGCTGGAAGAGCGGCACGTCCACGCCGTTCGCCGCCGCGAGGAGCGACGCCTTAATCTCCTCTACGGTTTCGGCGACTCTCTCGCACCCTACGCGCGAGAGGACCTTCGCCGAGTCCGCAACGCGCCCGACGCGCACAAGCCAGCGCGGGGACTCCGGAATCGTCGTGAGAAGCAGCATGAAGGCGATTATCGGCAGGCACTCGACCCCGAGCATAACGCGCCACACAACGCGAGGGTCGAAGTCGGGCATGTATCTTGCAACGAGGTAGTTGGTGATGTAGCTCGCGAGAATTCCGAAGACGATGTTAAGCTGGTTCAATCCAACGAGAAGCCCGCGCCATCTGCCGGGAGCGATTTCGACGATGTACAATGGAACAACGACAGACACGCCGCCTATCGCAAGTCCGCCGATGAAACGAAACCAGCCAAGCGCATGTGGACCGATAGTCACATCAGTCGGAGTCAGCGCACATCCAAGCGCTGAGACGAGGAAGAGGACAGCCATAGCCCACAACGTCGGACGGCGACCAAAACGGTCGCTGGGACGCCCCGCCGCAAACACACCGAACAAGGTTCCGACAAGTGCAACCGACACTATGAACCCATGCCAGAAAGCGCTAAGGCCGAATTCCGACTGAATGGCCTTTTCCGCCCCGGATATCACACCGGAATCAAACCCGAAAAGAAATCCGCCTATTGACGCGGCGACAGATACATACAGCAAGAACTTGTTCATGTCCGCATTGTACCACAACGCAGAACATTAGTGCGCAAATGACATATCAACTTATGCAAAGGCCAAAAGGCCAATTCTTTGCCGCCACTTGGCGGAGGGGGGGGGATTCGAACCCCCGGTGGAGTTGCCCCCACACAACCTTTCCAAGGTTGCACCATCGACCACTCGGACACCCCTCCAGTCGTTGTTGCGCCCGTCCGCAGATTGGTGCCAGGAGCGGGACTCGAACCCGCACATACTCACGTATAGCAGATTTTGAGTCTGCCGCGGCTGCCATTACGCCACCCTGGCCTTGCCCAGTCTGGAGCGGGCGAAGGGAA
>Ga0265298_10001052_pt1 | contig 40766 bp, 31 predicted proteins | sample AusTroGonzalo_MG_3_FD_193486 | JGI IMG/M metagenome (GOLD analysis project Ga0265298, IMG submission 193486) | Bovine rumen microbial communities from tropical cattle in Woodstock, Queensland, Australia - Gonzalo_01 | ecosystem: Host-associated > Mammals > Digestive system > Stomach > Rumen ... | reverse complement strand
GCAAAAGTACCACCTTTTTTTGATTTGACAATACCTATCCAAACTTTTTTTGCACTTTTTTGCTATCTTACTCATTATCAATATGAAAAAATTTAGATTGGGGTGATTTTTTTGAAAAAAAGGCCCAAAAAATGGGCTTTTTTTCGTGTTTTTAGGGTCCTCTGGAAGCTCGTTTTGGAAACTTTTCCGAAAATTTCGCACAAAACCGCATTCCAAAGGCGCAAAAAAAACACCCCGCTGACGATGCAGACGGGGTGAATTTTTCAACTTTTCGGGAGAAATTACCCGATTATTTGCTGCGTTCTTTCTCTTTACTCTTCACCAATTGCTTCTTGAGAGCCTCAATGGTCAGGTCTGTAGCCTCCTCAAATGTCTTGGCTGCCTTGGATGCAATGGCATCGTTTCCTTTTATCTTTACCCGAATGTCAACCACTTTGTTTTCCGGTTTGTCGGTATTATCCAATTTCAAGGTCACCTCGGAACCAATAATCCCGTCATGAAGCTTTGAAAGTTTTTCCAGTTTGTCAGAAATGAAAGTTTCCAGCTTTTGATCAGCTTTGAACTTGATTGCAGAAATAGTTACATTCATAATAAACCTCCTTTTTTTATGCCCTTGGGTGGGCTTGTTTATAAATGGTTTTTAGTTTTTCTATGGAATTGTGGGTATATACCTGGGTGGCGGCCAGACTGCTATGCCCAAGAATCTCCTTGATGGCATTGATATCAGCTCCGTGATTCAGCATGTGGGTGGCAAAAGTATGGCGCAACACATGCGGACTCCGTTTATCGATGGTCGTGACGCAGTCCAAATATTTCCTTACAATATTATATATAGCCCCCGGATACATCTTCCTGTTTTTTGACGTAACAAAGATACAACAATTTTTATTCATCTCGCCAAATCGATCCCTATAAACCGCAAAATATTTTTCAAGTGCTTCTATAGCAGAATGATTCAATGGGATAATCCGTTCTTTATTGCGTTTTCCCAATACCTTGACGGTCTTTTCATAGAAATCGATATCCTGCAATTTGATATTCAGCAGTTCCGACTCTCTCATGCCAGTGGAATAAAACAGCTCGATAATGGCCCTGTCGCGAATACCCTCGAAGTCAGCCCCAAACAGTTCTAATGAGAACAGCCTTTCCATATCCTGTTCCTCCACAAAATGAGGCAATCGCTTCGACATCTTGGGCGAAACCACCTGTCGCATGATGTTGTCTTCCACCTTCCCCATCTTCTGCTGGTAATTGTAGAACGATTTCAGACAGCTGATTTTACGGTTGATGCTTCGCGTGGTGATGCCTTCTTCCATCAGGGTAAGAATCCATGTGCGTACCACATCGGCATCGACCTCCACCAGGTCGTTCAGTTGGAAACTGTTTTCCACATACGAACCAAACTGCTCCAAGTCAATCTGATAGGCAGTCACCGTATGGGGAGACATACGCCTCTCGTAACGAAGATAGTCCAAATATGCAGTTACCGTTCCCTTATTCATCTTTGCAGCTATGTATACATCTAACGCAAAAATACAAAATTATTATATGTATTTCGAAGAGGAGCATGATTATTTGTTCACAGAGAAATGTTGTTAATGGGGTTACATTTTTTTGTATCTTTGCACCTTGTACTAATCATACACTGATTCACTATGGAGAAACCTTATCTGTTATGCATTGAGACGAGCACTGAAATATGCTCGGTGGCACTGGCCCACGGGGCTGAATGTATTGCTTTAAAAGAATGTAACACCAACAATTCCCATGCCAAGAATATGATTCCTTTCGTGGAGGAAGTGCTGCAACAAGCGGCCATCCAAAAGGGACAGCTCAATGCCATCGCAGTCGGCATCGGGCCGGGTTCATACACCGGTTTGCGCATCGGGGTGTCCACCGCCAAGGGACTGGCCTACTCGCTTGACATTCCCGTCATCGCCATCTCCACTCTTGAAAGTTTTGCCGAGCCCTATATGACTCTGGCCGAGCATTGCCGTCCCATGATTGACGCCCGACGGATGGAGGTCTTCACAGCCCTTTATGACCACCACGGCCTACTGCTGGAAGAGCCCAACGCAAAAATAGTGGATGAAAACAGCTTCAGCGAAGAACTGACAAACTTCAAAACAGTGTTCTGCGGAAATGGGGCCGCCAAGTGCGAAACGCTGCTGAACCAATACCCCAATGCCATCATCAAAACCGCTCCTCTGTCAGCCCGCAACATGTGCAGCATCGCTTTCCGCAAGTTTCAGGCAAAGCAGTTTGAAGATGTGGCCTATTTCGAACCCTATTATCTGAAAGACTATATTGCTGCCAAGCCCAAGGTGAAAGGTCTTGTCTGATACCAATTCTACCCTATTATGGAACAGGAAGAAAAGAAAAAACTGAACATCATCACCATTGCCGACGAAAGCGAATACGGCACCTCCGCCATTCGGCATGGAGGCATCCTGGCCGCTATTTTCAAGGCTTCCCTGACCATTGTCAGCAATTTTTCCTTTTCCTCCAAAAACCAAAGTCTTACCACCACCATCTGCAACGAACAGGTGGACATTTCCAATCAGTTAATCGATAATGGCATAGAAGTCTTTACGCTGGAGGATCCTTTTACACCTCAGAACATATACAGCTATGCGGAGGAGACCAATGCCATCATGTTTGTCATTGGGGTGGAGAAAAAGGGAAACAACAGCCTTTTCAACCTTAAGAAAGCCCGTCGCTTTATCAAGCCCTCGCGACTGCCGGTCATGACCGTAGGACGAAAACTGCCCCCTGCCAACATCTTCCGCCACGTGGTGCTACCGCTCGACATCGACCGGCAACACAAGGAGAAAGCCCTTTGGGCAGGCTATTTCAGCCGTTTCTACCATGCCAAGGTTCATGTGCTGTATGCCCGCTATAAAGACCAACTGCTCAAGCAAAAGGTTAAAGACAATATCGATTTCACCAAAAAACTGTACCAAAACCTTGAGATAGACTACGAGCTGCATCAAATTGACTATAATGTTGACGACATAGACCGCTTTTCGATGACCTTTGCTCCACAGGTGGAGGCCACACTGACTGTCATCATGATGACCAACTTCTATACCTTTATAGACTATATTTTCGGTCCGAAAGAAAACGCAGTGATTGCCAATGATTTTGAACTTCCCGTGCTTTGCATCAACGAACGGGATGACTTATATGTTCTTTGTACCTAAAACCTATGAAAAAAAACAATCGACTTTTCGCTGTTCTCTTTGCTTCCATAGCATTGTTTACCCTTAGTTTTCTGCTGTCCTCCTGCGGAAAAAAGCTCCAAGTAATGGAAGGCAATGCCTTGTTTATCAGTGACTGGGAATTTCAATATCAAGGAAAGTGGTATCCTGCCTTTCTCCCCGGCTATATCCACACGGATTTAATGGACAACAAGCTGATTCCCGACCCCTTTTTCGGGTGCAACGAAGACAGCGTGCAATGGGTAAGCGACAGCTGCTGGGTATATCGTCTGCAATTTGATGGAGACTTCATCAATCCGCATCAGCATCCCGAATTTGTTTTCGAGGGGGTGACCGGCTATGCCGAGTTTTTCCTGAACGACGAGCCCTTCCTGAATCAGGAGGGTCAGAACTTTACCGACAACAGCTACAGAATCTGGCGTTTCCCCTTGCCGGCAAAGCTGAAAGAGAAGGACAATACTTTAATTGTCAAATTCATACCTTCCTCGAAAGTCATCAGAGAAAGGGCAAAGCAGTTGCCTTACCTGCTGCCCGACCCCCGGGTTTTTCTGCGCAACCCGCCTTATCAAGCCGGTTGGGACTGGGGACCCACACTGATTACCTGTGGCTTCTCTAAACCCGTCTATCTCAATCAGTGGAAAGACTTTACCGTCAGCAATTTGCATGTGCGCCAAAACCACTTGTGCGAGGAGGAGGCCCACCTGCTGGTTTCTTTTGACCTGCAATGCGACAACGACAATGCGGTAAACATCAAATATTTGGTGAACGACAAGATTTTCAAAACGGTGAGAGGCGCTGAAATTAACCCCAATACCGGTTGTTTCTCCACCGAGCTGACCATCAAGAATCCCCAATTGTGGTATCCCAACGGCATGGGAGAGCAAAACCTGTATAAAGTGTCCGTGGTGGTGGAAAAAGGAAACGAGTCAAAAGTCCTGGAGACTCGTATTGGATTAAGGAATGTGGAATTGAAAACCAAACGTGACTCTATAGGCCAAGCGTTTGAGTTTTGGGTCAACGGACAACCCGTTTTCATGAAAGGAGTCAACTGGATACCTGCCGATTTCTTCCCCACGCGTATCAAAGACGCACAATACCGTCAGCTGCTGCAATCCTGCAAGGACGCCCACATGAATATGATAAGGGTATGGGGAGGCGGCATCTACGAGCCCGATGTGTTCTACGATATTTGCGATGAGTTGGGCATATTGGTATGGCAAGATTTTATGTACTCCTGCGCACTCTACCCTGGCGACAGTGCCTTTATGCACAATGCCGAGATGGAAGCCCGCGAACAGGTGAGCCGACTGCGCAACCATCCCTGCATAGCGGTTTGGTGCGGCAACAACGAGGTGAAAAATGGATGGGAAGACTGGGGCTGGCAAAAGCTCTACAAGCCGCTCCATCGCGCTGAACTGGAACACAATATGCACGCCTTGTTCGATGTCTTGTTGGCCGAAGTGGTCATAGAATTAGACCCCTACAGTTCATACGTTCCCTCTTCTCCTTTATGGGGTTGGGGACATCCTGAGTGTTGCACCGAGGGCGACTCACACTACTGGGGAGTATGGTGGGGCGAACTGCCTTTTGAAATGTGGGAACAGAAAACCGGCCGCTTTATGTCGGAATACGGCTTCCAAAGCTATCCTTCCATGAACACCATCAATAAATACACTGACCCCAAAGAGCGTAATATCAACAGTGCCCCCATCAAAAAACACCAGAAACATGCCAGGGGCATGCAAATCATCAACAAGGCCTTGGAGCAGTACTTCTATGTCCCCGAAAAGCTGTCCGATTATGTCTATATGAGCCAACTGGTTCAGGCCTACGGCATTGGTCAGGCCATCGAGGTGCATCGCCGCTTGCAGCCCCACTGCATGGGCACCCTCTACTGGCAGCTCAACGACTGCTGGCCTGTGGCTTCCTGGAGCAGTATCGACTACTACGGCCAGTGGAAAGCCCTCCACTACGAAGCGAAACGCCAGTTTGAGCCACTTATCCTTACTACCGCACCCTTACAAGACAATGAACTGCCCATTTATGCCGTTAACGACTCGACAGGCAATATCCAAGCCCTTCTGCAAATCAGTTTGTGTGATTTCGATGGCCAAGTCATCGACAGCTTGAGCATCGACAGTATTCTAATTCCTGGTAGAAGTTCCACGGAAATAGGCCGCTATGCCTTGAACAAAAAACTGAAAGTCAACAAGCTGACCAAACAATACCTGTTGCTGCAACTCTACCAAACCGATGGGAAACTGCTGGCTCAGAAAGTACACTTCTATCTCTATCCCAAACAGATGGAATTTGACAACCAAGGTATTGTCACCAGTGTCCAACGTTTCAATCCCGGCAGCAAAAACGAATACTATGTTTTCACCCTCACCTCCAACACCCTCCAATACGGTGTTGAGGTGTCCACCAATATCAGCGGTAGCTATTCCGACAATTATTTCACGCTGTTGCCAGGTGAGGAAAAGCAAGTGGTATTCACCCCTGTCGCACCCGCCAAAGTGCAGGTGGTTTACAATGTGAAAGCCTACGGCAGACCGTAAGCTGATTTTGAGCCATAATAAATAAAAAAAAACAGCAGGGAACTCCATTCTCTGCTGTTTTCATTCTGGGAGCGGTAGACGGGGTTCGAACCCGCGACCTGCGGCTTGGGAAGCCGCCGCTCTACCAACTGAGCTACTACCGCATCTTTAACGCCTATACGTTAAAGCGTATATGGAGGATGTCGCCATCCTGCACTTCATAGTTTTTGCCTTCTACCGCCAGCTTGCCGGCTTCCTTGCATTTCAACTCCGAGCCTAGCTGCACCAAATCGGCATACTTAATCACCTCAGCACGGATAAAGCCTCTTTCCAAGTCGCTATGAATCACTCCTGCGGCCTGGGGAGCCAACATACCCTTGCGGATAGTCCATGCACGGTTTTCTTTACCACCCACCGTAAAGAACGATATCAGATTCAGCATCTTGTAGGCGGCCTGTATCACCTTGTTCACACCAGGTTCATTCAATCCGGCATCATGCAGAAATTCGATACGGTCTTCCTCGCTTTCCAGTTCAGCAATCTCTGCCTCTATCTTGGCAGCAATCACCAGCATCTCGGCATCCTTATCTTTCAAATACTCGCGCACACTGTCCACGTAGGCATTGCCGTTCACCGCATCCTCGTCGTTCACGTTGCACACAAACATCATCGGCTTCTCGGTCAGCAACATCATGTCGCTCACCACAGCCTTCTCTTCTGGAGTGGCCTCCAAGGTTCTCACATTTTGGAAATTCTCCAGATGGTTTTTGTACTTCTGGAGCACCTCATAGTCATGCTTGGCGGTTTTCTCACCGGCTTTCACTGCTTTCTCCACCTTCTGCATTTTCTTGTTGATCTGCTCCAAATCCTTCACCTGCAGTTCAAAATCCACAATCTCAATATCACGCACAGGGTCAACACTGCCTTCCACATGGGGCAGGTTTTCATTGTCGAAGCAACGCAACACATGAATCAGGGCATCACACAAACGCACATCGGCCAAAAAGCTGTTGCCGATACCTTCGCCCTGACTGGCCCCCTTGGCCAAACCAGGGATATCCACCACATCCAGTGTGGCATAAATCAGCTTGTCGGCCTTGATGAAAGTGTCGATATTGGCCAGACGCTCGTCGGGCACCGGACAAACTCCAATATTAGACTTATTGGTACTGTAAGCAAAATCCGTAACCGCTGCCTTCGTATTCGAGATGCAGTTGAACATCGTTGTTTTTCCCGAGTTGGTCAGACCAACAATACCACATTTAAGTCCCATAATTGTTTATTTTTTTGCAGTTACTGGTTTAGAAGGTTTAGTTATTTTTCGTTTTCGTTATCGTTTTCGTTTTTAGAAACCGAGAATAATATCCTCCACATGATCAATTTCCGGGAGGTAGTGTTTCAAGGTCTGCTCCACCCCGTTTTTCAACGTCATCTTGGCGTGGGGGCAGGTGCCGCATGCACCCTGCAGTTTCACCTTCACCACATTCTCGGCTGTCAGTTCCACAAACTCAATATCGCCGCCATCCTGCTGCAGGTAGGGGCGGATTTGAGCTATTATCGATTTCACCTTCTGTTCCAAAGTCGGATTTTCCATATCTTTTTTCCCTTATCAAATTTCAGTCTGCAAAATTACAAAATTTTCTTGAATCTATCACTTCATAAAATTCTTCTACTGTTTCACAATCTTGCGTACTCCCAGCTGATGGTCACCGACAACAGCCTTGATGAAATACACACCACTGGAATACGGTGACAGGTCGATTTGCGTGGTCTGTAGAGATGCAACATTTTGTGTCTCTACAATGTCCAATAATTTTCCATACACATCAAACACCTGAATCTTCACATCACTAGATTGAACATTATTAGTCGTCAATTCCACATTGAGAACCCCTGAGGTTGGATTCGGATAGACCTTCATGCTGGCATTCGCCACATAATTACTAATACCAACTGGCTCAACAGTTAGATGCAATACTATGATAGAATCACAACCATCAGCCGTAGTGAAATAGAAGAAATAATCTCCCGACTGAACACTGCCCGGCAGGAATGTGGTGTCTCCGTATGTGAAAGGAAGATCGCTTTCGTTGATGGTCAAGTATGCATCAATGCTCACAGAGTTATTAATCGTCAAATGCAACGTATCCACCTGAGTACAGCCGTTAGCATCTTGATGACTGTAAGTATAGTCACCACTTTCAGTATAAGTCACACCATTCCAAATAAAGCTTTCACAAGCCACTTCTGTTGTAGCAGTATGCATCGGATTGTTCACCGTCAATGTCATCGTTACCACACTATCACAACCGTTGACAGTCTGCAAAGTGGTAGTCTGAGTACCTGCTTCGGTGAACTGTACATTGTTCCATGTATAAGGCAGTTCACTAGCACAAATGGTCTGAGTATCGGTCACTGCATAAATTGGATTTACAGTCAACGTCATCGTCACCACACTATCACAACCGTTGACAGTCTGCAAAGTGGTGGTCTGAGTGCCTGCTTCAGTGAACTGTACGTTGTTCCATGTATAAGGCAGTTCACTGGCACAGATGGTCTGGGTATCGGTCACTGAATAAATTGGATTCACAATCAGGGTCATTGTCACCACACTATCGCAACCGTTGACAGTCTGCAAATTGGTGGTTTGAGTGCCTGCCTCGGTGAACTGTACGTTGTTCCACATATATGGTAGCTCACTGGCGCAGATGGTCTGAGTATCGGTTACTGCATAAGTTGGATTCACAGTCAATGTCATTGTTACCACAGAGTCGCAACCATTGACAGTCTGCAAAGTGGTGGTCTGAGAGCCTGCCTCGGTGAACTGTACATTGTTCCATGTATAAGGCAGTTCGCTGGCACAAATGGTCTGAGCATCGGTCACCTCGTAAACTGGGTTCACAGTCAGCGTCATTGTTACCACACTATCGCAACCATTGACCGTTTGCAAAGTGGTAGTCTGAGTGCCTGCCTCGGTGAACTGTACGTTGTTCCACGTATATGGCAGCTCACTGGCACAGATGGTCTGAGTATCGGTCACTTCGTAAACTAGGTTCACAGTCAAGGTCATCGTCACTACTGAGTCACAATCATTAGCAGCCGTAAGTGTCACACTCTGAGTACCTGCCTCGGTGAAGGTCACTTCATTCCATGTGTATGGAAGAGCAGCGGCACAAACACTTCTCTCTTCTGTAACATTGTACAAAGGATTGACAAACAAAGTCATTGTCACTACACTATCGCAACCGTTGACAGTCTGCAATGTGGTAGTCTGAGTGCCTGCTTCGGTGAACTGTACATTGTTCCACGTATATGGCAGCTCACTAGCACAGATAGTCTGGGTATCGGTCACTGAATAAATTGGATTCACAATCAGGGTCATTGTCACTACACTATCGCAACCGTTGACAGTCTGCAAAGTGGTAGTCTGAGTACCTGCTTCGGTGAACTGTACATTGTTCCATGTATAAGGCAGTTGGCTAGCACAAATGGTCTGAGTATCGGTCACTACATAAATTGGGTTCACAGTCAATGTCATTGTTACCACAGAGTCACAATCATTAGCAGCCGTGAGTGTCACACTTTGAGTACCAGCCTCGGTAAAGGTCACACCATTCCATGTGTATGGAAGTTCATTAAAGCAGATGGACTTCGTATCCGTAACAATATAGGTGCTGTTCACTGACAATATCATTGTCACAACACTGTCGCAGTTGTTAACAGACTGAAGTGTGGCGGTTTGAGTACCGGCCTCAGTAAAGATCACTTCATTCCATGTGTATGGAAGAGCAGCGGCACAGACACTTCTCTCTTCTGTAACATTGTACAAAGGATTGACAAACAAGGTCATTGTCACCACACTATCACAACCGTTGATGGTCTGCAAAACAGTGGTCTGAGTGCCTGCTTCGGTGAACTGTACGTTATTCCATGTATATGGCAGCTCACTGGCACAGATGGTCTGAGTATCGGTTACTGCATAAGTTGGATTCACAGTCAATGTCATTGTTACCACAGAGTCGCAACCATTGACAGTCTGCAACGTGGTGGTCTGCGTACCCGCCTCGGTGAACTGTACGTTGTTCCATGTATAAGGCAGCTCGCTGGCACAGATAGTTTTGGCTTCGCTAACTTCGTAAACTGGGTTCACAGTCAAGATCATTGTTACCACAGAATCGCAATCATTAGCAGCCGTAAGTGTCACACTTTGAGTACCAGCTTCAGTGAAGGTCACACCATTCCATGTGTATGGAAGTTCATTAAAGCAGATGGACTTCGTGTCCGTAACATTATAGGTGCTGTTCACTGACAATATCATTGTTACAACACTGTCGCAGTTGTTAACAGAATGAAGTGTGGCGGTTTGAGTGCTTGCTTCAGTGAAGGTCACACCATTCCATGTATATGGAAGAGCAGCGGCACAGACACTTCTCTCTTCTGTAACATTGTATAAAGGATTGACAGTCAGGTTCATTGTCACCACACTATCGCAACCGTTGACAGTCTGCAATGTGGTGGTCTGCGTACCCGCTTCGGTGAACTGTACGTTGTTCCATGTATAAGGAAGTTCACTGGCACAGATGGTCTGAGTATCGTTCACTTCGTAAACTGGGTTCACAGTCAAGGTCATTGTTACCACAGAGTCACAATCATTAGCAGCTGTGAGTGTCACACTTTGAGTACCAGCTTCAGTAAAGATCACTTCATTCCATGTATATGGAAGAGCAGCGGCACAGACACTTCTCTCTTCTGTAACATTGTATAAAGGATTGACAGTCAGGTTCATTGTCACCACAGAGTCACAACCGTTGACAGTTTGCAAAGTAGTGGTCTGAGTGCCTGCCTCGGTGAACTGTACGTTGTTCCATGTATATGGCAGCTCGCTGGCACAGATGGTCTGAGCATCGGTCACTGCATAAATTGGATTTACGATCAGCGTCATTGTCACCACACTATCGCAACCGTTGATTGTCTGCAATGTGGTGGTCTGAGTACCTGCCTCGGTGAAGGTCACACCATTCCATGTATATGGAAGAGCAGCGGCACAAATACTTCTCTCTTCTGTAACATTGTATAAAGAGTTCACAATCAGCATCATTGTTACAACACTATCACAACCGTTGATTGTCTGCAATGTGGTGGTCTGCGTACCCGCTTCGGTAAACTGTACGTTGTTCCATGTATAAGGCAGCTCGCTGGCACAGATAGTTTTGGCTTCGCTAACTTCGTAAACTGGGTTCACAGTCAAGATCATTGTTACCACAGAATCGCAATCATTAGCAGCCGTAAGTGTCACACTTTGCGTACCAGCTTCAGTGAAGGTCACACCATTCCATGTGTACGGAAGTTCATTAAAGCAGATGGACTTCGTGTCCGTAACATTATAGCTATCGTTCACTGACAATATCATCGTCACAACACTGTCGCAGTTGTTAACAGACTGAAGTGTGGCAGTCTGAGTACCAGCTTCAATAAAGGTCACTTCATTCCATGTGTATGGAAGAGCAGCGGCACAAACACTTCTCTCTTCTGTAACATTGTACAAAGGATTGACAAACAAAGTCATCGTCACCACACTATCGCAACCGTTGACAGTCTGCAATGTGGTGGTCTGCGTACCCGCTTCGGTGAACTGTACGTTGTTCCACATATAAGGCAGCTCACTTGCACAGATGGTCTGAACATCAGTCACTTCGTAGGTCGGGTTCACGGTCAAGATCATTGTCACCACAGAGTCACAACCGTTGATGGTCTGCAATGTGGTGGTCTGAGTACCTGCCTCGGTGAACTGTACGTTGTTCCACATATAAGGCAGCTCGCTGGCACAGATGGTCTGAATATCAGTTACTGCATAAGTTGGATTCACAGTCAGCGTCATTGTCACTGCAGAGTCACAACCGTTCTTCGTTGTCAAATGGACTATCTGAGTACCAGATTGAGTGAACTCAACGCCATTCCATGTGTAAGGCAATTCACTTGAGCAGATAGTATTTTCGACTTGCTCAACCACCGAGTTATAGATAGTCAAAAGCAAGGTTACCACACTGTCGCAACCAGTTGCACTAGTCAGTGTGTAAGTAGGAGTATCCGTACTTGCAGTATAAGTAATACCATCTATCCATGTATAACTATCACATGTATCAACTATAACAGCCTCATTATTTATATTGTTAACTATCAAGGTCAAGGTCACTACAGAGTCACAACCACTGGAAGTTTGATATGTCGTAGTGTATGTTTCAGGCCCATTAAAGTAGTGTCCGAACCATGTCAGTGGTAGCTCGGAGACACAAACAGTAGTGTCAATGGTGAGGGGTTCGGGACAAGAGAGGGTGGTAAACATCACCTCTTCTCCGTAAGCCATTCCCTCGCTATTGGTGGCGTAGGACCGTACATAGTATGTGGTATTCGGTGCCAAACCGGTGAGTTGGCTAGTGAATGCACCAACCCCACTGCCGTCAGTTGTGTGACTATCGCCAACAGTCGGGTTCGGAGAATTACTCCAGCATATACCACGCTCAGTCACTGTTGCACCACCATCATCGGTAACATTTCCACCGCCAGTAGCCGTAGTGGCTAAAATATTACTCAAAGCACCAGTGGTAACTGACGGAAGGGTTGCGCAAGTAACTACATCAATGCTTCTGCCAAAGGCACCGGTACATCCATGGTTATCTACCACAATAAGTGAGAGATAACTTGCATAAAGAGTAGGTATCACCAAAACTGTGTCATACACACCTGGTGAAACATATTCCACATGGTTACCATTAAACCATTGATAATTTATAATAAAGTCTGTTTCATCCTCTTGGAAATAGTTGCAAAATGCTTTTACTGTATCATTTTCACATACAGCACCTGTAGATTCCACCATCACCTCAGCATTCACACTAACCACTCTAATAGTATCGTAAATGGTATTGGTGCAGTGGGTAACAGTATCAAAAATATTGGCGCCAAATATATGGGTACCAGCCGGAAAACCATTCAAACTTAAGGATTCGCTGTATTTATTAATCAAACTCTCCGAAGCGGAACCTATATATGACCAATCTCTGAAATACACATCAGAGTCAGTAATATTCACTGCAATTGTACTATTGGCATCACCATAACAAATAAAATCCGGACTATCTACCGTGGCAGTAGGAAGAGTTAAACATGCATGCGTAGTGTCGGAACCACCAGACACTTCCACATTGTCTGAAACCATGGCATTGCATCCGTTGTCCCAATTGGCAGTCACTGTATAGGTGAAAGAACCATAGCTATTGACCACATCCGTCAAGCTAGTATTCGTAGTGGTGCCAATGGTAGTGCCATTACGTGCAACTGTGTAATTGGTCACCGTCTGCACATTCTCTACGGTGCCAATGATGCAGAAGGAATATTGATCCATGAATTCGTTCCAGGAGACCGAGCCTGACGAAGAGTGTGTTCCACAGATACATCCCTTTTTCGGCATGGCTTGCGAATTGACTGGCATGCAATAGGTTCCTGCCGGTGCTTCCACATAAATGCCAAACCAAAGTTCCTCTGAGGCATCCACCATAATGGGTGTGTTGAGCGTGATTGTTTTCCAAGTGCTATAGCTCACCGAGCCAACGTTAATGTCTTGCGAAAGAACCAGTGTACCGGGGTTGTAGTCGCCATTGAAGCTGCCACCTTTGTACACCACAGCTTTATAGACGGTAGCACCAGGTCTAGCCACAAACTTAATACTAGTGAGGGCTTTGTTATGGTATGGAGCCAAATCGGCATTGTCAAAACGCTGCAACATGGTTTTTGTGTAATCAGATGAGGTGTATCCGTAGCAAGTGGTAATGCTGTTTGACGACCAAGACAGTGTTTGTGGATCAGGATCCATGGTTGGTGCGTCCCACTGCAAGGAGATATTGTAGATATCCTGCGATGAAATACTCAGATTGGCAGGGGGCAGGCAATGGGGCGTGTTGTCGTATATGACACCAGTCAGAAAAATGGTATCCTTGACGGTACCTGAAGAGAGGGCCACATAGCCTTCTTCGACACCGGCAGTGCCAGTCGGTTGGTAGCGGACATAGAGTATTCCTCCGCTACTGCTCAATGTGCTGCTGGTATAGAAATTGGCATCGTCGATGCTGATACGGAAGTTGCCTGTAACCGTTGCCGTAATGTTACTGTTGAGATGGGTGGCCAAGAGAGAAACAGACTTGCTGCTGCTTACACTGCCCGCTTCAGCGAGAAAGTTCAGCGAAGAGTTGGAGACATGGATCATTGACACTGAGGCATCGACACCAATAATGGCCATGTTACTCGAACTGTAGTTGTGGGTACCGGGAGTCAGGCTCGACAGCGTGTAAAATCCGTTGTTGGAGCCACTCCACCCCCAGTTGAAGTGGAAGTTGTTCTGGTCATCGTAACCATCACACACGAAAGCGTGGCCGCCAGTGCCTTGACCACTGTAATAGATAGGCCGAAGATTATCCAGGTCTTCCTTGAGCAACGCAATCCATGCAGAAACATCGTTGCCAGAGGTATATGAGCTTTTAGAAACCACCGTGGCATTGCTGTATCCGAAATAATTGCGAAAAGCTGTTGCTGCATCACTGATATACGCACCACTGCCATTAGAACCATACATCATATTGACGGCTACACCGCAGTGATATATCAGTTGGGCCACTTCGTTAATCTGCTCAGTAGAGGTGTTACTGTTCAGTGAAAGCGGCATCAGGCTATAATTGTATGTGGCAGCCGCAAAGTTGGCACTCTGTGTACCATAATTGCCATACCCCTGAGACGTGTAGTTGGCGGTGTAGCTGTGACTGCCGATACCATTGGTGGGGTACTGCCAATAACGCATAATCTGGGCTATGGCGGTGGCGACACATCCCGCGTACACGTGTCCACCAGGACCATTCTCATCACTAGGGCACAACAAATTGTAAGGAGAGTTCTGGTTCCATGTAGTCTGCAGTAAGGGACCCACACTCTCCCCATTGCGGGTGCTGAGCGACTGTCCGTTTTTCAGCCGTGTCCACTTGCTCTGGATAGCAGGCTCAGGCTGTAGGTCGCTTTTTACCACCACCTCAATCTGTCGCTCGTAGTTGCCGAGCCAGTTACGCACTTGCTCGGGCATATTCTCCACCACAAAGTTGTTGTCGTAAGAATAACCCAAAATCGGCTCCACCCGCTCATCCGCTGCCACAATCACAAACCCCATGGGCTGCAAGGCAAATACATAGTAGCAGTCCGTCACTGCACCAGTGAGGCTGTCGATGGCTTGGCCAGTATAAACCAGTTGCATCGCCTGCCTGCGCACAGCATTGCTCTGTGTGCCACCACTTCGTGAACCAGTGCCTGTTCGCATATAAGCATAACCAATATCCATGGCCTGCGTTGCTGTCACGTAGGTGGAAGTCTCCCGTTGGGTTCTGTTCTGCGCCTTTATCCCATGCGGCAACAATGCTACAATGAGGAGTATCAGTAAGCACCAAAAGTATATCTTCTTCATATTTTATAGTGGTTTTATATTCTGTGGATTATATATCTAATTATAACTTTATGAAACCTATTGATAGTGTGTCAATTCCGCGGTGTTTAGGTTCCGTGCTTCGTAGCAAGTGTATAACGCACCGCGGTAAGCATATATGTCTTTCACCTACCCCATACTGCGGCCTATGGCCTTGTAAGGGGTTAAGAAGATGATGTCCCTCCGGGACATAAACAGTAAACGGTAAACTTTAAAACCTCAATAACCAATAACCTTTAACCAATAACCATTATCACTTGAAACTTGAAACTTTGATGTAAGAAGGAAGATGTAAGAAGGAAGAAAACCTCTTCCCTCAAAGCCACCGTAAACAGTAAACGGTAAACCTTGAACCTTGAACTTTGAACCTTGAACTCATATCGTTCCCCAAGCAGCCTCTGCTTCCAGTTCTATGGCAAATATCAGCATCATGACACCAAAGAATACCACACCCATTTGGCGTTCAAACATCGACTCAAACAAAATGCTGACTGCAAAAATGAGGATGAAACTGAACATCAAAAAGTTCTTTCGTCGCCAAGCATAACACATAGGCACAATCATCATGGCAAGCAATGCGGCCAAAGCGGGTAAACCGGCAGCCAACCACGAGTCTAGATATTGGTTGTGGGTATTCAACACCTCATCTTGTTCCTCAAGGGTCAGTCCACGCTGAGGGGCAAGCATAGCCTTTTGGTCTCCCACTCCAACGCCTAAAACCACATGGTCTTTGATGACGGGCCATGACTGTTTAATCAAGGTTATTCGAGTGTCTTCCATCCCTTGGTTAGCCTCTTCGTAGGTAGCAGATATACGTTGAAAGCCATCCGGTAAAGAAAAATGTATGACCAACAACACTATTGGTGCCAGCACCAAGGTAACAATGGCTAAGCGACGATGCTTGCGCACCAAAGTTTGATGCAACCAACATAATGCCAGCAGCAACAACAGTCCCAAGGTGCCCGTACGTGAATTAACCAAGAACAGAAAAGCTAACAGGATGACTGCACACAGTCCTATCAGCCACCGCTTGCGAGCGCCACTTCCTCCTCTTTCCACCCGGTCCAGCTCTGTATAGAGAAATGCTAAACCCATCAGTATATATACAGCCAAATAGCCGTGATGCATGTAATCATAAAAAGGCTGACCTATCGAGTAGATGGAAAGCCGGTGGGGCGACATGAGTCCTTTGACCAACAACACCACAAACAGTCCCAACAAACACAGCACATACAGCCACACAATTCCTCTCAGGTGTATTTTCTTAACCTCCCGAAAATCAGTACAGTAATAGGTCACCGCAAATACTGCAAACCAAGTTATCAGTCCTACACTAGCCCATCCCATAGCCTTATTTTCAGTCCATAACAGGCTTATCAAATAGAAACCCCAGTAAAACAACATCGGGAGCATCAATATACTGCATTTTTTCGTGACGTAGGCTTTATCCTGATGCCATTTGAAGAATGACCAGCGTTTCAGTAGTGTGTTTTTCAATACTACCGACAACACCCATAGGCAGGAAAACGCAAGGCTTACGCCCGTGTCAATGGGGATCACAAACAGCATCATGGCCAAAGAGAAGAGACCAGCCTTCTCGGTCCAATGCAAAGCTTTCGTTGCTTCTTTCAACTGATTAATCAATGTCATGTGGTTAAATTCAAAATTTTTTTAGTCTATGTATGATGTGTTCCCACCTTGTATTTTGCGGACGCGATGAATCGCGTCCCTACATTTGTGTAATGCAAGAATTATATGTAAATTCCCTTATAACATTGTCGTTATTTCTTTACAATAGCCCAAAAGGTTTCAAAGATGATTTTGATATCTCCGAAAAAGGAGTGATTGTTCACGTAATCAAGATATATTTTGAGTTTCTCTTGCATGATGACCTCGATATAGTACTTCTCGGGGTCTTCCACTTGTGCCATCAACTCGCTCTCATTACAGAATTTGATGGAGGCTGGATCGGTGATGCCTGGGCGGACATCCAACACATGCATCTGCTCTGGTGTCCAATAATCCACATAATGACGCACCTCCGGACGAGGACCCACCAAAGACATGTCTCCCACCAATACGTTAAACAGCTGGGGCAACTCATCCAATTTGAACTTCCTGATATAATAACCGCTACGGGTGATACGAAGGTCATGACCTCCAATGGTAACCAGACTTCCGCTATCCGAGCCCTCTCTCATCGAGCGGAACTTGACGATGTGAAAATCTTTGTTATCCTTCCCTACCCTCACTTGGCGATAGAACACAGGACCTTTTGAATCCAACTTGATCCAAATGGCCAGTATCAAGAAAAATGGACTCAGTAAGATGAGTCCAAGGCAGCTTGCTACGATATCGAGAAGTCTTTTCATTTGATCAACTTCGTGACAATGTTACGGAAATTAGTAATCACGTATTCTATATCCTCATCTGAAAGACGGGTATATAAAGGCAGTGTGATTTCGTTCTCAAACAGATGGTAGGCATTCGGATAGTTCGCAATATCAAAACCCAACGCTTTGTAGGCCGTCATCATGGGCAGGGGTTTATAATGAACATTGGTGGTGATACCTCGCTCGGCCATCAACTCCATCACCCTGTTCACCTCTTCACGACTACGACCCAACAAACGCACAAGATATAAGTGATGTGAAGAGCAATGGTCTGCATCCCAGTGATTCAGTACTGCCACGGGCAAGTCCTTCAAGCCTTCATTATATTTGGCCACCAACTCGTAACGACGCTCCAGCAACTGAGGATAACGATCCATCTGTGCCAAGCCCAATGCAGCCGTGATATCCGTCATATTGCACTTGTACCATGGACCTATAATATCGTATTCCCACTCACCCCATTTGGTTCTCACCAATGCGTCTTTGTTTTGACCATGCAGTGAGAATAATTGTGATATACGGTAAATCAGTTCATCCCATGTCTCACCTTCTCTTCTAGGAACTGCGGACATATAATCAGCACCTGCGGGCACTTCCTCACTACCGAAAGGAAATTTCCAAGTCAGGGCCCCACCATCAGCAGTGGTAAAATTCTTCACTGCATGAAAACTGAAGGAGCTGAAGTCGGCAATCTCACCCGCCATCTTGCCCTTACGGTTGGCCCCAAAAGAATGGGCACAGTCAGCCAACACAATAATGCGGCCAAACTTTTGCTGTAATGCATTGGCAGGCTGGAACAAAGCCTTTTTTCGCTCTACGATCTCAAACACACGGTCATAATCAGCCACAATCCCAGCCAAGTCAACTGGAACAATCACTTTCGTCCGCTCTGTAATAGCCTTTTCCAGTTGGTCATAGTCCATCTCTACCGAGTCTTTCTGGCTATCAATCATCACCAACTTAGCTCCCACATGCTGCGTAACAGAAGCCGTAGCCGTATAGGTATAAGCAGGAACGATAACCTCATCACCGGGGCCAACACCCAACAAGTGCAACACCATCTCCATACAGGCGGTGGCTGAGTTTAAGCACACTGTCTTCTCCGTATGTAAATATTCTGAAATCTTTTGCTCTAGTTCCTTTTTTCTCGGACCGGTAGTAATCCAACCGGAAAGGATGGCTTTTCGTACCTCATTCACCTCCTGCTCTGTCATATCCGGTGGAGAAAATGGAATATTTCTATATTTCATAACTTTTATAAGTTTAATTTCTATATGCTAGCGATGTAATAAACGCTTAAAAACAAATCCTCTTAATTTATTAGGCATCAAAGCAACTGCCAACTGAACCAAAAGCGTATATTCATAATCCCACCATGAAATATACCCCGTATCATATACCCTTTTTCGTGCCTGTTTGTATTTTTTGTAATATGCCCAACCTCCTCTTCTATCAAACATCTCTTTACCAATGCGGACATACACCAGGTAATCGTCAATATTCATAGCGGTGGCCCCATTCTTGAACATGTTCACCCAAAGCAAGGAATCCTCCATGGAAGGACAAGATGGGTAGTTTCCCGCTTTCAAAACGGCAGCTTTCTTGAACATCACCGTAACATGGTTTAGCCCATCTCTTTTCTTTTGATATTCTTTGATTTCAGCATCCGTCAAGGGCACCTTGCGTTGGGTTACAATATGATCCACCTCATCTTCAAACTCCAAGATATGAGAACCGCAAACATCCAAGGCAGGATTTTCCTTAAACGCTTCCAGCTGTTTCTCAAATCGGTCTTGACGGGCTATATCGTCAGTATCCATACGAGCCACAAGCTCATACCTGCAACGCAACATGCCTTCTGCCAATGCCGGTCCCAATCCTTTGTTTTCCGATAATGGCACTAACTCCAGTTCCGGATATTTGCGCTTGTATTCTTCCAACAAACTATCCAGTTCGGGCGTTAGCGGTCCATCTTCCACCAACACCACCTGGGCAGCCCTTACCGTTTGTGAGAATACACTATCTAAAGATTGCCGTAAATAATTGGGATTTTCCTTATCATAAACAGATAGTAAGACAGAGAAATCCATCATCTTATTTTTGTATCGTTAATTATTATCATTTTATTGTTTCCAATAGGCTTTGATGGGATGAGTGACTCTTTGATCCTCTGGGGGCAATGTCATATAATCACCATACTGATCGCGTAGATAATCGTCATACCGCTCAAAAGCCCTATATTGCTTCCCTTCAAAATCCACCAAACAGGTCTTCTCGCACCATTCCCTTGGAAAATAGTATTTATCCACCCCCATGCTGGCCATGTATCCTACCCTTTCCTTATCTTTTCCCCTTGTGGCTAATTTTTCCGTTACTTTCAGGAAGAAACGAGGACCTATTGCTTTGGCCAAAGCCCATATTGGATAGAAAACAATGCTTCGTTTTTCGGATGGGAATTTTTGATATACGGAAAGAATTCTGCAAGCCACCGAAATATTAATGAAAAACTTCTGTAAGCCCACTAATTTACCGATTGCGTCAAGCGGAAAGATGTCCACCCATACCCCTTCTTTCTTATTCTCCTTAAGGTTGTCCACTTTTAGCATGGTGTTGGCATCCACCACTTTGGCATATTCATAGTAATAGTTCTCATCATTATAGACAGACAACAAGCGATAACGATCGTGGGCATTATCACCAAGCAAGCTTACCAACTTCTGATAATCATCCCGAAGCATGTAAATGTCTATGTCGTCATCCCAAGGAATAAAGCCTTTATGTCTCACCGCACCCAATAAGGTTCCGTAGGCCAAATAATAATTCAGCCTATGCTCGTGGCATACCGAAACTATATAATCCAACAGTGAGATTTCTATCGTTTTTACTTCGTCTATAGTCAATTGCTTATCCATACCCTAAAAGAATAACCACCCTAAAAAACAGGGTTGCCGTTACACTACTTTGCTCTCATATAATTGAGGTCTTAACAAGCCCAAAATGCCTGAAATTGTTTTATAAAACAACTTTCTACCCAACAAAAAATATAAAAAGGCGGCTCCCCTATGCCTAATGCTGCCATGAAACAAGGATATCCTGGCAAAAGATATCATAGGATAGCTGTCGTGTAATTCATCATAAACTTCTTTGTTATGCTCTCTCGACATGATGTATAAAAAGGTGATGACAGAAAAAGCCGTTAACCATATCTTATCAGGGATAACACCAATTCTCTCCACCTCCTCGCCCACTCTGGCGCTTGCTTCCAATGACATGATTACAGAAGTGCGCGACCGGCGTTGACGCATCACCGAGTTGGGATTCAGCCTGTAATAATAACCCACATACCCTAGCGACGAGACAGGCTTTTGACAATAGCTAAGGTATTTCATGTAAAACTCGTAGTCCTCACCTCTTATACAACCCGGGGTAAAACAAAGGTCGTTTTGGCTGATGAGCTCATGCTTGTACATTAGTGACCATAGCTGAGGAGCCGTACCCCTTTCCAAAATAATGTCTTTCAAAAACTTTTCTCTGCTTACTTGCGTCTCCTTTCCTTTTTGGCCAAGAGACGACTCGTCAAAGGTATAACCACAACTCACCAAATCAACCCCTTCCGTATGTGCCAGCATTGTTTTCAGAAAATCCACATCAACCTTATCGTCCGCATCCACAAAACTGATCCATTCTCCTTGGGCATACACTAAGCCCGTGTTTCTGGCCACACTCACCCCCGCATTCTCCTGAAAAATATACTTGAAACGCTTATCACTCTCCACATATTTTTGGCAAATAGCGGCAGAACCATCCTTCGAACCGTCATCTACCATCAGCACCTCAAAGTCCTCGTGACTTTGTCGCGCCACAGAACCAAGACATTCGTCAAGCCAGGGTGCTGCATTAAATAGGGGGATAATGACTGATATCATAGTATACACTTTGGCAAGCTATTATTATAAATCCAAATATTGTTTGACCACTGCTTTGTCCAGGTATTCCGGTTTTACTCTGGCCTTATCCTGAATAACTCCTGCCCGATAATCCTGATATAGCTTATTGAGTTGCTCAAGAATCATTTCTTGTTGGGTATTGTCGGCAAAATAGCCGATATAGCCCTCTTTATAAATATCATTCAGCACACCCTCCGACGGACTGATGGCAAAGATTACATTGCCGTTTTGCATAAAATCAGAGACCTTTGTAGGCAGGTATATGCCCTCTGCCATGGGAGCCTCGATGAGGATACAAACCTGATGTTTTTGGGCGATTTCCAAACTCTCATTATAGGAAACTGACGGCAACACATTTATGTATGTTGAAAGACCTAACTCCTGTATCAAGCCGGGCACCTCTTCCTCCACAAGACCCAAAATATCCACCCGCATTTCCGCCTCAGGATTAAGGGTATAAAACTGATGAAGTGCACGCAGGAAAAGCGTTAAGTCCCTTGGTTTTTTCATATTTCCAGACACCAATAGTCGCAAATGAGTATCCGTAATGTTTAGGCTATTGGGGGATACTACCACATGCGGAACGATAAGAGTTTTTGAAACCGGCAAAGCCAATTGCTTACATAGATAATCCCTCAAGCGGTCTGAAGGGAAAATATGTGTATCGGCTTGTCTCATCATCCGTATTTTCTGGCGATCCACCCAACTCAGTTTTGTATTGGGCCAATGGCCGTAGGGTTCTGGAAACAGCTGAAAGGGATAGGGGTCGTTCCAAGTGGCCACCCATTTCAGTTGGTAATGTCTTTTGAGGTAGGAAGCCACCAAAAACGAGGGATAATCCTTGGAGACTATGTAATCGTAGTTCTTCTCTTTGACCCAAACCTCGCAAAGCGGCAGCACTTGAGCCGCCCAATGTGCCCCCCGAAAAGTGAAGCCAAATTTAAGCAGCGTGACCAGGTTAAGCCAGATGGTCTTAAAATTTATCTTTCTCTCCAGGGTCTCTACATGCACCTTGTCGAGTTTGACATTAAAAGATTCCAAGGGCTCCACCACCTTGTACAGTTTGTGCGGATGGTCTCTCGACACCAAATCTATCTCAAACTCACCCGCATTGCTCAAGGCCTGCAGCAGCTTCATGTTGACGATACACTCCGCAATCACTACCGGATAAGAGCAAGGGGCAATAAATAATATCCTTTTCATAGCAACCTCCGCCTTTTACTTTGCATCTTCAATCATTTTCTTAAATTGGGCAACGACCTCATCGTTATGCTTGTGGTTGGCATTCCCTTGTGGGCGTGCCACTCCCTTGGTCAACGCTTCCTGCAACATCTCATAGATGCCCTTTTCATCATTACTGCACACCATGCCCAGCTGTCGGTCGGCCACCAATTCTTTAGCCGACAAGGTATCTGTTGTCAAAATAGGCAAGCCCAACACCTCGGCCTCATTAAAGACCATCGGAGCCGCCTCATGCAAGGAAGGCAGCAGCAAAAAGTCTGCATTTAGCATGTAGCGATATGGATTCTCCTGATTCCCCTCAAAAAACACCACCTCATCCAATTGATGCTCTTCCACAAAAGCCTGCATCTTGGTTTTTTCAGGACCATCACCCAGCAAATGCCATTCAAAATCATGCCCTTCATCCCATAGCCTTTCTATGATGGACAAGCAACGCATCAAGCCCTTTTCCTCACTCAAGCGTGATACGGATACCAAACACTTTTTCGCATAATGAATGCTGTTCTCATTCCCCAGTGCTTTTATTTGCTCGGCATCACAAGCATTGTACACCACCATGGTCTTATCCTTATACTCAGGAAGTACACTCACAAAACCATTTCTCACGCTTTCAGAGACCGCGGCTATTGTATCAAAATGCTGATAAAGCCATTTACTGTAGGCGGTGTTCCCCCCATAATTTTGGTAGTCAGCATGCAGGAAGCTTGCCTTATGTTTGGCTTTGGCGGCATACAAGACGATTTCATTGGTCAGGATTTCAAACTGGTGAGACTCCAACGGCTGGGCATACGAAATAGCCCAGTCATACGAAGCTTTGGGGAAACCAATACCTTTGGCATAAATATAGGCGGGTATTTTACGCCCAAACCAACGGCTCCACTGTACAAAAACCACACGGCACAAGAAATACCAAAATCCCATTCCCCTCAAGGTTTCCACACTCCATTCCGCCACTTTGGCAAAGCGTCCACCAGAAATGGTATGTATGGATTGGGGGAGTTCCGCTACATATTGACCCTCCAGATTCGGACAAAAGAGGGTAATATCATAGTAAGGAGCTATTTGTTTCAGCAGCTCAAGCAAGGACTTCTGAATGCCCCCTGTCTTAAGATTCTGAATAACAAATATAATCCGTTTCATCCTATCGTCTTGTGTTTGGTATTAATGTGAATAATAATTAATGGCGAGGATATACGCCCAGATAAGTCAATAAAAAGATAGCCTTTTGTTTTGCCTCAATATATGGAGAAAACAAAATAGCGGGGAAAAGCTCCGGATAGGTTTGTCGCCATAGCTTCCTATACGCCTTGCTTTTCGTTATAGGCCATAGACACCAGCGAACCTCATATTTCACGTACAACAATTCTTTTCGATACTGATGGGTTAATCCAGCCTTGTCAAAAACAGCAAACAGTAATTCCGCATTACGCTTCAGCTGCTTGTATTTTTCGCAGACCACCTCCTCTGTGTAGGTTTGAGTGATGGAAAGAGGATTACAGAAATAGTAATACAAAGGCTTTGGAATATATGCCACTTTATCCGTTTTCAAAACAATCTGCATCAAAAGGGCCATATCTTCACCCATGTTTCCTTGGGGGAAAACCAAATGCTCATCGCGAAATAAAGCTGTCTTGATCAGCTTATTCCACACTGCCCAGGGACATCTCAGCGTGCAGAAGTTTTTGATCAGCTGCTCCCTTTCCAAACTACGACAGCCTATACCCTGCTGTTGATGATCTTCGTAAGCCTCATAATAATCACACACCACCATATCTGCACCACTCTCCATCGCCTTTTCATACAAGAGACGATACATATCCCGGTCCACCCAATCATCGCTGTCACAATGTATCACAAAATCACCTGTGGCATTCCGAATACCCCACTCCCGCACTTTGGCCTGTCCGCTATTGTGCGCCATCCGGTGGATGGTGACCTGTGGACTTCTCTGCGGATAATCGGCCAATACCTGCTTCAAAATTTCGATGGATTGATCGGGCGTACAGTCATCGACAAACAGATACTCTATGTCATCCAGCGTCTGCTCAAACAAACTTCTGGCGCATCGTTCAATGTATTTTTCCACCCCATAAACAGGGACTATTACACTTACTTTAGGCATCTTTGCGATGAATTTTTGATTGGCAAATCCCGACTATTTCTTCCAATGCAGGTTCTTTGAACAATTTGGCTATCAACATATAGGAAAGCGTGCCTGCTACAAATCCCACTCCCAACTGCAACCAGTATGATTCCATGAATGAAGACAAGCCGCATAGCAACAAAAACATCACCAACGAACTGATGAGAATGGGTAATATGTCTTTGATTTGTTCCCAAAAACCGTAATTCAAGATTCTTTTGGTATAAATACAATTCAGGATGAAGGCAAACACCTCGTAAATGGCTTTTCCAAAACACATCCACCAGAGTCCGAAAGGCAAACTGGCAAAAAGGATGACTATGCCTACTGGCTTTTTAATCAAGTCGAGTTTCAATGAGATGTCCGACCTTCCTTTCACATACAGCAAATTCAAATTAATGGTTGACAAAGGTGCCAATACATAGCCAATACTGAGCACTTGCAGTAGGGGGACACAGTCCAACCACTTTTCCCCAATCAATATACAGACCAGCGGTTTTGCCAAGGCGGCCAAGGCAAACATCATGGGAATGTATATAAACGCAGGTACCCTCAACAGCTTCTTATAGGTTTGTAAGATGGCTTCGTTATCCTCTTGCTTCTCTGAGAGAATTGGAAACATCACCTTGTTCACCACCTGACCGAATATCGAGTAGGGCAGCATCGCATAACCATTGGCTCGGTTGTAATACCCTACCGCTGACGAATTGAAACTTCTTCCGATTACCAAAGTGTACAGATTGGTATAGATGGTATGGATCAAGTCACCCACCAGCAACTTCGAACCAAAAGAAAACAACTTCTTAAACGATTCGATGGAAAAAACCAGCAGGGGCTTCCAACGGGAGAACACACAGAGTATCAAAACCCTTACCACCGCTGAAGAGAGGCTCTGCGCCACCAATGCCCATACGCCCCAGCCCCTATAGGCCATTACGATGCCCAACACCCCCGACAACACCACGGAAACCACCGAGGCTAACGACTGCAACTTGAAATTGAGATCAACGGTCAGTTTGGTGGTTTGTACCAAACTAAAGGCATTGATAATAATGGTTAAGGAGACTAACCTTGCCACCTCTGTGAGGATGGGTATCCTGTAAAAGGAGGCTATGTAGGGGGCGGCAAAAAATAAAATGGCATATAAGACCAGCGATATGGCCAAGTTGAAATAAAAAACCGTGGAATAATCCACATTCGTACGGTCTTTTTTCTGAATCAACGCCCTATTGAAGCCGCCATCCAGAAGCGATTGGGCCACCGCCATAAAAATAGCCAGCATACCCACCACCCCAAAGTCGCTCGGCAACAGGAGACGTGCCAACACGATGCTGATGGCAAACTGACAAACCTGAACCGAGATTCTTTCTATCAAGGTCCAAGCCATGCCATTGGCTGCTTTTGATGACGAGATATCTGCCATTTAAAACACTAGTTTTTCACCACTTTCCACTCTCTTTTTGACTTCCTTCAAACTCAAGCCCTCTTTCAAATTGAGATAGTAATGTGGATGATTCGAAATTTGTTTCTCCACGGGAGGTGGCGTCATATAGTCACCGTATGCAGTGGTTAAATACTCATGATAACCTGCCGGAATCGATATTTCAAAATCCTCAAAAGGCACCCGAAGAGTCTTTTCAAACCACTGAGCCTTGAATAAGGATTGCTCAAAATCATCCATTGACCTGTAATACAAGCGATAATCCCCCTCTCTGATATCCGCAATTATGCCATCCAATACATCCAATTCCTTTTGATGAACCTCCCTCTTCTTTCGTTGAATCAGATAATCCATAAAATCCATGGGATGTTTGATGGCAAAGAGGATGTCTTGTTTGGTCCAAGAAAAGCGTGTATAAGCTCTGGTCAACAATAAGGAATGTTTGAGGTATAACTCCCTTAATTTTCGGGATGCTGAAACATTTTGGACATACCCCAGCGGAAAAATGTCGATGTAAACCCCAAATACAAAGGGCAGATATTTGTTCTCCCAAATGGTAGTATGTTGATCTGCAAATTTGGCGATGGGCAAATAGTATCCTGTATTTTTACGGTCAATGATGCTATAACCTGTTTTTTCAGCCTCATCCTTCAAACTCAAAAACCGCTGGTAGTTATCCCAATCCATAAACACGTCAATGTCGTCATCCCAGGGAATGAGTCCCTGATGACGTACGGCTCCTATGACGGTGCCGTAGGCCGCCATATACACTAGCTGGTGCTGTGAACAAAAAGCGTCAAAAGCTTTCATCGTTCTCAGCAATATCTGCTTAAAACAAACTGAACAATCACTTGTATTCATTTGCCCTGATTGCATTTTTCTCCTATACCCAGAATTTGGCGGTTTCGTGTGCTATCGTTATCTCTTGACTACTGTCTTTGAGTCTCTCATATATTTTGGCGGCAAACACCACATCATGCAGGGCAATGCCGTAATTGTAGTCGATGATGCGCTGCTCGTCAGAACGCCTTCCGGGGTCGCGTCCTGCCAGCACTTCGCCTAGCTCATTATAGTCGCGCCATTGTGAGAACCACTTAAAGCCACACACATGACCTGTATCGTCGCCAAATACCCTGTCGAAAACCGTATCGCAATTCTGCAATCCCCGCATGTGGACGGGTATCACCGTCACTCCCGCTTTGAAGCGTTGCTCATCTGGCACCAATAAACCCTGGGCATTGGTAATGCAACTGATGAACACATCCACCTTACTGGCCATCTCTTCAGCACTTTCCACCACCTCAAAACTGACATTCTGATACTCCTTAAAGCGATCCATAAACTGAACTGCCTGATCTTTGTATCGAACCAGTTTGACGGGAAAATGACGTTCGGGTTCCTGTTCCAAGATGCACAGCAAAGCAGCACGGGCGGTATTGCCCAAACCCACCATACCGTAAGTCTTGGCCGTACTCTTGCGCAATGTTTTCGCTGCAAGGGCAGCCACCGCACCCGTACGCATGGTGGTAATCCAGTCCGTATCGAGCAGGGCCAGCAGTTCACCCGTTTGCGCATCATACAGCAGCATGTCACTACCGAGACTGGGCACCGAGTGGAGCAGTCTATGCACCTCCTTCACCCCAAAGTAACGTCTTTTGAAAGTCACCTCCACCTCATTGGGAGAAGGCAGCAGACAGGGCATGGAGGTAAAAAACTCCCCCTCTTCGGGATGCACACTTATCTTTGCCGGGAGCTCTGCTCTCTGCTTCAACGCAAAACTCTCCCGAATCCAATCCACACAGGTAGCGGGCGAAATATTTAGCGCACGAATCTGCTTTTGTGATATAATCTTCATATTACAGGCTTTTCAGCGTTTCAGTCAAATAATGGTTATCCTTGCGGTCGCGCACGGCCAAACGTATGTAGTTGCCCCCATTAAAGGCCTTCTTTGTACCGCAATCCTTAATGAGGATGTTATGTTTCAATAGTCTTAGTGCCAACTCATGCGAGGTGAAGCGGTCGGTAAGTTGACAAAGGAAATAATTGGCCTGACTGTCGTACACCTGCAGATAGGGTATCTCCTGCAGTTCCTTTCTAAACAGCTCACGTTCAGCCCGAAAAGCTTCACAGGCCTTCACATAGCTCTGGTGATACTTTTCGTAAATCTGCAAGTAGAACTCTCCGAAAGAGTTGATGTTCCAGATGGCCACTTCTTTCTTCATCTTGGCAATCAGCTCTACATCACCCGAGGCCAACACGCCCAAACGGAAACCGGGCACTCCATAACTTTTGCTAATGCTCTTCACCACCACCAAATGCTGATTGGCACTGAGAACAGCATTGTCAAGCAGGGAATACTGGCCATCAACCGAAGCGAAATCCACAAATGATTCATCCACCACAAAGCGGATTCCTTTTTCCTTAGTCCAATCGATTAAGCTCAGCAGGTCATCGTAGGGGATGTAATTGCCCGAAGGATTGTCGGGATTGATTAGCAGCAAGGTATCGATTGGCTTATCCCCGAAAAACTGCATCAAGTCGGCCGCACTGTACTTAAACCCTTCTTTGGTCGGGAGGTATTGTACCAGTTTGGTCGCTTCACAGCGGTTGGGATACTCCTCAAAAGTGGGGAGCACATTACCCAGCACACCCGCCCAATTCTCCATCAATGCCTTGATGAGTTCCGCAGCCCCATTACCCACCAGTATGTAGTCCTGCTTCACCCCAAAGTTTTTCGAGGCCAGCAACGAATTGACCCTCATGCCCGATGGGTATTCACGCATAAGCGTCTCAAAATTGGCTTTGATTTCATCCACCATTCTCTGCGGTGGAAAATATGGGTTCACCAGATAGCAGAAATCAAGCATTTGAGGATAGCGCCAATAGCCACCATAGCGTGAAGCAATGGCTTGAAAATGTTCATCCTCGGTGGAGGTAAACATACTGGAGGCGATATCCAGATCCTGAACATCATCAATCTCATACCATACCTCACCCGTGAGCGGCAGCGCTTTCAGTGGGGCATCGTGAAGATGAAGAATCACCCGAAGCACCTGCTCATAATACTCATTGTTACCCAAAGCCGTGCTATAGGCAGCCAAGAAGGGCACATAATATTTGGCTGAGAATTCGCGACTGAACTTGTAAATATTTACCGTTTTGTAGTAATCCTTAATCTCCTCGAATTTAAATCTCTCCTTGTCGATGAAACGAGTAATGCGGCTCTCCTCATCAATGGTCACCACCGTGCCATCCATCCAACTTTCATACTTGTCCACCAGCGCGATATTCGGACTAGGGTCATCCAACAACTTCCGCACCACTCTGGATTCGTATATCAGGTCGCTTTCAAGCAGCAGGGTGTCCTCTTCCAGCATGTAGTCTTTGGCCAAGTACAGAGAGTAGATGTTATTGGTCTTGTCATATACGGGATTGTCCACATAGACGATAGGCGTGCCTTTGTAGTCAGTACCCACATACTCTTTCACTTTCTGTCCTTTGTATCCCACCACGAGCACTACTCGTGACACCCCCACCTCATGTAGGGTTTCCAAAGCACGGTCGATGAGGCGAACACCATTCACCTCCAGCATACATTTGGTATTGTCCTGGGTATATTCGCCAAGGCGTTTTCCCATACCCGCGGCTAAAATGATTGATTGCATTTATCTAATTGATAATTGAGAATTGAGAATTGATAATTTGGTTTACGGTTGTTTCAACGAAAACGAAAACGAAAACGAAAAGTTTATTGTTTACCGTTTACGGTTTACAGTTTACGGTTTCAGGTTCCAGGTTCCAGGTTCCAGGTTCCAGGTTCCAGGTTCCAGGTTCCAGGTTTCAGGTTCTTTAACCATTAACCTCTAAACTTTAACCTTTACCAAGGAGGGCGTGGAGGATGCGGGGGGAGGCTTTGCCGTCACCGTAAGGGTTGACCGCTTTAGACATCTTTTCGTAGGCGGCTGCATCCTCGAGCAGGGTGCTCACCTCGCTCACAATGAGGTCATGGTTCGTGCCCACCAACTTAACAGTGCCGGCTTCCACTGCCTCAGGACGCTCAGTGATGTCTCTCATCACCAACACGGGCTTGCCCAAACTGGGTGCTTCCTCTTGTATGCCACCACTGTCGGTAAGCACGATGGTAGATTTCTCCATCAGATAGACGAATTCCAGATATTGCAGGGGTTCTATCAGGAACACGTTCCTGAAGTTTAGAGTTGATAGTTTAGAGTTTATAGTCAGTGGTGAGTTGATAGTTTTCAGTTCTTCACGCTGACGGAAATACTCTTCACCAAAGACTTGGGCAATGGGCTTGCGCACGTTGGGGTTCAGGTGCATGGGATACACAAAGTCCACATCCGGATATTTCTCGCTGAGGTCTTTCATAGCCGTGACCATACTGATGAAGCCATCGCCGAAATTCTCTCTTCTATGTCCTGTAATAAGGACTAACTTGCGAGAATTTCTAGTTCCAAGTTCCAAGTTCCAAGTTTCAGGTTTCAGGCGACTTACGTCGTAGCCTGCGGCTCGGAGTACATCCTCTTGCTCGGCAGCAAGGGCGGGGTCGTTCTTCAGCTTGTCCACTATCATGTGGAGGGCGTCAATGACGGTGTTGCCCGTCACGAAGATCTGTCCGTAACACTTCTCCTCCAATAGGTTCTGTTTGCTCAGAGGGGTCGGAGCAAAGTTGTAGGTGGCAATACGGCCCGTGATCTGTCGGTTCATCTCTTCAGGCCAGGGACTGTAGATATTGCGGGTACGCAGACCTGCCTCCACATGACCTACGGGAATCTGCTGGTAGAAGGCTGCCAGTGCAGCTGCCGCTGAAGTGGTGGTATCACCATGCACGAGCACCACGTCAGGCCTGCACCCCTTAAACACCTCACGCATTCCGGTAAGCACCTGAGCCGTCACATCGTATAAGTCTTGTCCCTGCCTCATAATGTTAAGATCCACATCGGGCTTCACCTCAAAAATACGTAGCACCTGGTCGAGCATCTCGCGATGCTGGCCAGTGACGCACACGATGGTTTCGAAATCTTCAGGATATTTTTGAAACTCCTTCACCAGAGGGCACATCTTAATGGCCTCGGGACGGGTTCCAAACACTAGCATTACTTTTTTCATTATGAGGTTAGAGGGTTTTAAAGAAACTTATAGCACAATATACTCCATTCCTCCTTGTTACAAACAAGAAGAGCCGAAGGGCACAACGCGGTCGTAACCGCCTGAAATCCTGAACTTTCTGAATCCAGAAAGTCGTAATTGGATTTCCCCTATATTAAATATGAATCCACCGCAAAGATACAAAAAATGGAGAAAATTCCGCAAAAATTTTCTCCAAAATTGGATTTTTTTCTCTCGCCTCAGGGGATGACGCCCCCACACAGGGCCAAGGCCCTGTGCTAGGTTATTTGACCCCTTCGGGGTCGGGGGAAACGCCCTGAAAGGGCGAAATATCATAGGATAGGGCCTTGGCCCTATCTAAATGGGTACCAGATAAACAAAAATGCCCCTGAAGGGGGCAAATAACTAATCCCAAACCTTGCAAGAATCTTTGTGCAGCGAAGCACGAAGCACGAAACGACCTCCGTGTGGTATCACATAGAAACCATGGCCGGTTACACCCCCACCAGCGTAAACGCCTCGCTGTACGGGATGGTCTCTGCCTTGCCCACGTGCTCTTTCCAGGCCGGTTCCTCGTGGCTCAACTTTGAAACGGCACGCGAAGTCAGGTCACGAAGTTTCCCGCAAACCGTGTCGATTACCGCCATCTCAGCCTCCGAGAACCCGCTCATATCAGCCTCAGCACCAGCCTTGAGCGACATGCACTCCTGCCCCTGCACCAGACGCAGTTGCTCTTCCACCTCGTCAAATGCACTATAGACCCTGTCCCAACGCTGAGGAACAGGTCCGAATTCAATGGCATTGTAAGCCAGTCCGGAAATGGCCATTCCCCGCTCGCGATACGACAGGAAGTCGATGTAAAACAGCACCTTGTTCATCTTTGTCTGGAACGTCTCGCCCATCTGCCCCAGTACATACAGCAGCAGGTTCTTGAGCCTTGATGTGGACTGCGGGGCAAAACCATTCACCAGCCCCCGGCTGCTCTTGAACAGCCGCTCGGCCACAAACACCTCATCGCGCCAGCCCTCCGACTGGGCTATCACCTCTTCCACGCGTGCCGTTATCTTGGCATATTCACGGTCGGTGAGCTGATGGCGCGAGCTCTTCACCAAGTCCAGGAACACCTTCGGGTTCATTGCACTACGGATCATCTTCCCATTGCTCTCGCTGGGCACCTCGCCCTCCTCGTACAAGCGATACTGGTTGGCCCCAAAGCCCAGAACAACCGACATCTTGGCCGCACTCAAGCCATAGCGTTCCCGCAGGGCGATAATCTCGTCCTGATATGGAATCCCGTGCTTCTCACGGTACTGGTTGGTCACCTGACTAAGCCATATACCATCGCTTTCAGTAGTGGTATAGCCCTCACCTTCAGCGTCATCACGAAACGAAATGTATATACAATCATACTCCTCGCCCCGGTATTTCATCTTTTCCGGTTCGAAGAGCACCCTCATGGGCTTGCCTGATAATGGACTGATTGGTACTTTCATAGCGCTATTCTATTTAAATGGATACTCCAGTGGATGTTCTGCGATATGGAACGATATACAGATCGTCTGACCGTTCTCATAGCCTAGCGTAATCTTGATATACACCTCGCGTCCCTTCACGTCCTTGCCAAACACCCACATTTCTTTCTGTTTGTTCAGCACGTCTATCACCGGACCTTCCACATAATCCTGTGGCACGAGGCTTTTAACAATCACCTCACGCTGCATTTTCGTTATATCCAACTCCAGCAGCGCCTCAGCGTTCTTTGGACGGTCATCTCTAAAGAGAATCCCAAACACCTGAGCCTTGATATTGAACTGATCCAGAAACGCTTTGACTTCTTCTATCGTAATCATATCTTTTTCAATTTGTCGCTGCAAAGATACAACTTTTTTTGATATCAGCCATATTTTTTCAACGATAAAGTTGAATTTTATCGTTTTTTCTTTTCCTCTCCCCTTCTCGCCGCAGGCGAAAACAAAAAAAGGCCTCCGTGGCCTTACGGCCAGTTCAAGGGTTCAAGGGGTTCAAGGGTTCAAGAAGTTCCAGGTTTCAGGTTTCAGGTTTCAGGTTAAACGGTAAACCGTAAACCGTAAACTTTAAAACCTCAATAACCAATAACCTTTAACCAATAACCATTACCACTTGAACTTTGATCTTTGAACTTTGAACCAGAAACAGTAAACGGTAAACTGTAAACTAAACATTAAAAGTTTTCTGCTTTAATCTGGAAGAAGCTCTGCGGATGGTCGCATACGGGACATATCTCAGGCGCCTTCTTGCCGATGACGATATGACCACAGTTGCTGCATTGCCAGATGACATCACCTTCGCGCGAGAATACCACCGCATCCTCAATGTTTTTCAGTAATTTACGGTAGCGCTCTTCGTGCTCTCGTTCAATGGCTCCCACCAGTTCAAATTTCTTGGCAATCTCGTCAAAGCCCTCCTCACGGGCCTCCTTAGCCATACGTGCATACATATCCGTCCACTCAAAATTCTCGCCATTGGCCGCATCCTCCAGGTTTGCCTTGGTATCACTCACGCTACCTCCATTCAGATACTTGTACCACATCTTGGCGTGTTCTTTCTCGTTGGCAGCCGTCTCCTCAAAAATGGCAGCTATCTGCACGTAGCCATCCTTTTTGGCGCGCGAAGCAAAATACGTGTACTTGTTTCGTGCCATACTTTCACCAGCAAAAGCCTCCTTGAGGTTCTGCTCGGTCTTTGTTCCCTTCAGTTCTTTCATAAGTCTCGTTTGTTTAAAATGAATACCAGACTGCAAATATAATGAGAATTTTCATATAGCCGTAGATGAATTTTAAAAAACAAAAAAGGCCGATGCCTAAGCACCAGCCTTCCTATCTCAATTCGTCAGTCACTGTCTGACCAATTCACTTCTTCACCGGATAATACCCACCAGTTTTATCCGAGTCTTTATGCTCAATCAACGACTTCATCCTTAAAGCCGTCAGATGCTTCTCAATCGTTCTGGGCGACTTGTCCAGAAGGTCTGCAATCTGTTTGGTATTCACGCCTGGGTTGTTATGCACAATGTCGTACACCTTTCTCTGGCTCGGGGTTAGCGTTTTTAACGCCTCATTTACATACCCATTTACACCCCCGTTTACACCCCCACTCACATACGGAGCAATCGGAGTCTTGAACCTGATCAAATCTCTATCGGAATCAATTCGCCGCGCTCTTTCTCGTCAATATACTGGCGCACCAGCTCCACAACCTGCTCGTCAGGGATGTCGAGCTGCTGCATGGGGCCGTTTTTCGGATACACGTCCAGAAACACCACCTCTTCACGGTCTTTGTAAACCAGATAAATCAGGCGATAGCCGTCACGTTTCGAAAGGCGATGCTTCTTGTCGGGCAGGCGGAGCTTGATGATAATTCGAGGGTCATCAAGCAACCTCAGCAAGACGCTTCATCAGTTGTTTCATTTTCTGGTTTTTGGGCATCTTGATGCAGAAGTTCACGATGTCGCTGTTCAGCTCATACAGTGCCGAATAGTTCATGCCAAGCTTTTTCACCTCTTCGCGCAAAGAGGCGTCGCCTGCCTTGCGGCATTCGTTGTAGAGCTGGCGCAGGGTCTGGAGCAGAATCACAAACTGGGGGCCGAAAGACTCATAGTCGGCCTCCGTCACCGTGTTCCAGTCATCATAAATAAGCTCATACAGCCCATCCAGCTCGCGGTTGAGGCGTGCCAGCTGGGAAACGCTGTAGCCGTTGCGGCCTGCCACTTCCATACGGTGGCCGTAACTGCGTCGACCTAAACGGTCAACGGTGTTGGATATCATTACAGTCTGACACATAGCTTTTCTGTTTTTTTCAAAATGCAAAAATACAACTTTTATTCCAAACAGCGGGATTTTTTGCAATAGAAAAATTTAATAATTCTTAAGAGGTATGATGTTTGATGTATGATGGAAAACTATTATCTATAATCTATTATCTATTAACTATAAATTTCCCTCTTACATCGGTTTCAGGTTCCAAGTTCCAAGTTCCAGGTTCCAAGTTCCAAAGTTCAAGAGTTCAAGGGGTTCAAGAAGTTCCAGGTTTCAGGTTTCAGGGTTATCGAATTGATAATTGATAATTGACAATTGATAATTTGGTTTACGGTTCAAGGAGTTCAAAAGGTTAATGTTAAGGTTAAACCTCAAACAGTAAACGGTAAACGGTAAACTTTAAAACCTCAATAACCAATAACCATTAACCAATAACCATTACCACTTGAACCTTGAACTTTGATCTTTGAACTTTGAACCCCTAAACGGTAAACCGTAAACTAAACAATCCTTCTTCCCTCTTACATCTTACATCTTACTTCTTACATCTTCCCTCTTACATCTTCCCTCTTACATCGTTAGTTAGTATCCCCAATTCCCCCGCTATTCCCAGTGTTGATCACCAGGGTGGCGTTGGCGTTGGGTATCTAGAACGTGCCGGTGTCCGGGATTACGTTATTAGCCCCTTTCAGGGGCAACGGATGGAACAACGGGCCATTTCACGTAGGGCCAAGGCCCTACGCTAGGTTATTTGACCCCTTCGGGGTCTTCAGGCAAAACCTGCACGTCATCTGCTGGTGGCAGGTAGTCCTTTGCCTTGGCGGGCGAGATCACCGAATGGCCCACTTGGGCCCAAACGCCTATAGTCTGCATACGCCTGTTCGAAGTTCAGCTCCGGGTCCTGCATCTGGTCGATGCGCTGTGCCGCCACTTGAGCCATCCACTCCTTGAACGGTTCAGCCTTAGCAGATGGTATTGCCTGAATAATACGAAATAGTTGTTCCGTGTTGGCTGCCAATGTCTTACGTGGTTTGCCCGTTTTTGTGAGCATGGTTATCTGGGGACAATTTGTCCCCATGTAGGCTTTCAATTGCGGATCACGCTTGCGCATTTTTTTTAGGTAATCAGTAGGGTCTTTGCTGTCGGTGAGCACATCCACTACATCAACCACACTGAAGAACCATTCTTCCAATTCATCGTCCCAAACCGTGCGAACCTTCTTTGCTTCAAACAATTGTATATGTTGTTTCTGCGTCATACTATCTTTAATTATTTTAATTTTTCCAAAATGCAAAGATAATAAATTTTTTCAATATCCTTACAATAATCTTTGCGTAGCAATCTCCCCCATCTCGCCGCCAGGCGAGATTTCTGTGTTTTCTGTGCTTTGGCTTCGCCTTCCTCCTCCTCTCTCGGGATAGTCTAAGCGAGCTTAGCCTCTCCTCTCGCTCGTTCGTCGGTTCTGTGTGACCTCCAAAGTGAGCGAAGCGAACTGAATGAGCGAAGCGAATAAAAATCTGTGTAATCTGTGATATCTGTGTGACATTATAAGCGAAGCGCTTTAGCGCGAGCTAAATTTCTGTGATTTCTGTGTTTTCCGTGTGAAATAATCTTTTGAGCGCGAAGCGCGAAAAAGCAATCTGTGTAATCCGTGTAATCTGTGTGCCATAAAAAAAGGCCGGACTCCCCGAAAGGAACCCGACCTTTTTGATGTCTGATGTATGATGTATGAGGTATGAGGTATGATGGAAACTTGCTGGTTTCGCGTTAACAAGTTAACACATCAAAAGCCGATGCCTACAGCAACCCCGTCATATACAGCGGCAGGTACACCAGCCCGTCCCGCAGCTCCACATCCTTCGTGTGCAGCACATACGGCGTGCTCAGGTACTGCCCGAACTTCTTGATGCACTTCTGGATCGATGTCAGCGTGTAGCCCGTGCCGCTCTTCACCTCGATGGGCGAGATGTTGTGCCGCGAGGTCACCACCTCCTTCTGCACCAGGAAATCCACCTGCATCCGGTTCTCGGCCTCCTCCTTGTCGTAGTTCGAGTAGAAGAACAGCTCGTGGCCCGCCGCCTTCAGCATCTGCGCCACAATGTTCTCCACCAGCATCCCCTCGTCAATCTCCAGCTTGTCGAACATCAGCTTCTGGTAAATCTCGTTCGTCACGATGCCCCTGGCGCTGAACGCCAGCGAAATCAGCAGGCCCGTGTCGCAGTAATAGCACTTCAGTGCCGTGCGGTCCTCGTTGAGCTGCAGGCCAATGTTGGGAGCCGTGGTGTTGTAGCTGATATTCACCATCTTCGAGTCCTCCAGCCATAAGAACGCACTGTCGTACTCGCGCATCCTCGCCTCGTCCTTCAGGGCCGACAGCATAAACTTCTTCTCCTTCTTTTGCAACTGCCCGGGGATGGCATCGTAGATGGCGCTCACGCGAGCCGTGGCCCCACCCGCATATTTCTTGATGTCGTTCTTGTAAAGGCGCAATATCTGACGCTTCACCGCATCCACCTTCGTAAAGTCGCGCGATGCCGCATATTCCGCCACCGCCTGAGGCATACCGCCCACAATCAGATACTGGCGGAAGTAGTGCAGTGCCTCCCTGTGGAACTCGCCCATAGGCTGCCGCTTCTCAAACCGTTCACGGATGTATGGCATCATCACCTCGTTGCCCATCGCCCACAGGAACTCCTCAAAGTCCATAGGGTACATGTCCACACCATCCTCCTCCGACGGAATCAGGATACCGTCCACGTTCTTCTTGATCGATATCAGCGACCCCGTCTCCAGATAGTCAAACCTGTGGTCTGCCACCAGTGCCTTGATGGCCTCACGCGCCCGGGGGCATTTCTGCACCTCGTCGAAGATGATGAGCGAGCGCCTCGGTGTCAGCTGCCGCTTGTAGTGCAGCTGGATGTTCTGAAGCAGCGTGTCCACATCCTCCAGATACTCGTCAAACCAGTCCTTCACCCGCTTGGGTGCCTTACTGAAGTCGATGAGGATATACGAGTCATACTCATTGCGGGCAAACTCCTCAGCGATATAGCTCTTTCCCACACGACGGGCACCCTCAATCATCAGGGCCGTCGTGCCGTCCTTTTCCCGCTTCCATTGAAGCAACCGATCATATATCTTACGCCTCATCATCACATTTCCTAAGAGTTTCAAGACCTATTTTATACACCTTTCCGCGATTCAGAAATTCGCTTTAAATATCTATATATCAGCAAGAACAACTTATTTTTGCCTAATTTTTAATTCATTTCAAACTGCAAAAATACAACTTTTTTCTGATTCAGCGAAACTTTCCCCAATAAACCATTAAACATCTTTCAGTTTAATGGTTTACTCGTTAGCAATTCTTAAATTCTCTAATTCTTGCGTAGGAGCAGAATAGCCAGATTCCTTTTATTGCCGTCCTGACCGGTCACACCCGTAATTAAAGCTTTTTTTGCCATGATATTTTGAATTTTAAGTTTAATTTCCAGATATAAACAAGTCTGCGAAAGGCCTCCTCAGAAGACCTTCCGCAAACCTAATCTAATGACGATAATCAATACGATGATTGCGCATAGTATCCAAAAAATCCATTTCAGCGATGACACGAATGGTGACTTCTTGGCGGGGGACTGTTCGGGCGGGCGTAAGCCGTAAGCGGTAAGCCGTAAGCTGTCCCGCTCAATGTACACCGTGTCTCTCTCCACTTTTAACTTTTCACTTTTAACTTTTAACTGCGAGCGGTCACGCGAGCTGGTTCGGTCTGTGACCGTGGTTACTTTGACGGTGTCGCCCACGGGATTGAGTTGGACTGTGATTGAGGTTACCTCGCGGATGGTGTCACGAAGTTCGATGATGATCGAGTCCCTTGCTTCGGTGACAGTGGTTTCAGAGGTCTGACTCCGCACCTCAGACCTCACGCTTCGCTGGCTCACGCAGCCTGTCGTAAACAGGACAGTTATCGCGATGAGGGCAGCGGTCGATGCGTTGAATCGCATTGCGAAGCTCTTTTACTTCGTCGCGCAGCTCGCCAACTTCGCGCTGCAAGGGCTCAGCGATGAAGGTGCGCCATTCGGCGACGTAGTCTTTACTCAGGTTCATGTCTTTCTGGCGGTTGTCGGCCTTCAGACTCTCGATCTCCTGACGGTGCTTCCTGCGGTCGATCAGCCAACCGCAACCGCCCAACAGCGTAATCAGAGCGAGGATGATAGAGGTTATATCAATGTTCATAATCGACCTCCTTTCCGGGGTTCAAGATGTTCAAGAAGTTCAAGGGGTTCCAAGCCCGAAGACCTGGAACCTTGAACTTTGAACCTTGAACTAGTTCGTATCACCATACCCCTCTGCACTACCCGTATTGATGACGAGGGTAGCATTAGCAGACGGCATGCTGAACGTTCCCGTGTAGGTGCCGTCGCTTTCGGTGAGGGTTACGCTGTTGCCGCCGAGGGTGGCGGTGGGCACTTGACCAGTTGCCGGGGTCACGGTGATGGTCACTTCGGTTTCAGCAGCCACTTCCGCACCGCTGTTCACCGCGTTGCCGTTGGCGCTCACGCTTGCTGAGCCAGAACCAGTCTTGCTAATCGTCAAGACGGGCGTACCCGCGGTCTCTGAGCCCGTCGAAGAGCCGCTTGAACCATTTGAACCACTTGAACCACTTGAACCATTACCAGACCCGCCCTGGTTTTCGTTTTGGTTTTGGTTTTGGTTAGCGGAGCTTCCGCTTCCGCCTCCATTCGGATTATCATCCTCGGGGTCCTCCACGGTGGCCTCGTCGCTGGAGGTTACGCGCTTCACCAGTTCGCCGTTGCGGTCGTAGCAGGTGATGTTGATCGAGGTGCGTTTCAGCTCGTTCTTGATCTCCACATTGGGGGTGAAGATCACGCGGCGGGTGGTGATGAGGTCGGTGCCCACCTTGTTCACGTCGGCCACGCTGGAGGCGCGCAGGCCGAAGCGCATACTGCCCAGTCCGGGGATGGCCACGCTGTGCCCCTCCGTTGCCCAGGCCTTGATCACCTCGCCGATGGCGTCCCAGGCGGCGTTGATTGAGCCGCGCGGAATGCCGCTGCGCAGGCTGGCCTCGCTGATCACCTTGCTCTGCGAGAGCTTGTTGTAGAGTTCGGGCTGCAGCACGTAAGCCCATTTTTCGGTGTTTTTCTCGAACGCCACGTTGCGCTCGATTGCCTTAACTTTGATTGCCATAGTAGAATAAAGTTTTGATACACAGGCAGAAACGAGAGTTTCAAGATTCAAGTTTCATGTTTCAAGTCACTCTCGAATCACGATGCAAAATTAAGACTTATTTACCACCTGGAAGCGGCTTGTCCCGGATGCCGTGCGCCCCGTGTCCGGGATTTCGCGACGGTGGAGGGAGGAGGGATGAGGGTTGAGGGTTGAGGGAGGA
>Ga0265298_10001051_pt1 | contig 40783 bp, 47 predicted proteins | sample AusTroGonzalo_MG_3_FD_193486 | JGI IMG/M metagenome (GOLD analysis project Ga0265298, IMG submission 193486) | Bovine rumen microbial communities from tropical cattle in Woodstock, Queensland, Australia - Gonzalo_01 | ecosystem: Host-associated > Mammals > Digestive system > Stomach > Rumen ... | reverse complement strand
GCCTTCAGCAGCCGAGTCTCATAGACGTGGCCGATCTTCAGTCCCTTCCGGCGCAGGTAGTCTTGGTGCCTGCGCTCTGCGGGTGATATGCGGCGCTTGTTAGACATTCGGCGTGATCTCGTTGATGTCGTAGGTCTCGTTGCCGAATTGGACGCCAAGCGGGATGATGGGCTCGTCGGCGTAGTCCTCCTCGATGCGGTCGTAGCCGTTGGCCGTGCGCAGCTCGTTCAGGGAGCCGTGCATCTTGGTGATACGGTCGAGGGCCTCCGTCGGAGTCTCCTGGAGAGCCGGGATCTCGTCGCGGTTCACGACCAGCTCGTACTCGTCGTCCATGCCGACATAGCTCAGCAGATCCGCGGCAAACTCCTCCGCCAACGGAATGGCCTGCTGCTCGTAGATGGCCTTCTTGGCCTCCTTGGCATTCTCGTATTTGGACTGGCCGTAGTAGAGGTCCACAGGCAGGTGGTAGACGAAGCAAAGCGCCGTGACGGCTTCCTTGTGGGAGGCGAGGATGGCGAGGTCAATGGGGCTGGCGCCGATGGCGTGATACTCGATTGGAGTCCTGAGCGCCTTCAGCCGGTTGAAGTTGGTCTTGCCATTGATCTCACTCTCGACGTTGTCGGCATCAGAGGCCAGGACGCCGTAGGTCTGACTGTCGGCCTTGGGGGTGATGATGCCGGTCGCCCCACCGTTGTCCAGGCTGAGATCCTGCCGGCGCATGCCCTTATCCAGGACGGACAAATAGACGGCAGCTGCCACGATCTTGCTGGTGCCGTAGAAGCTGGTGTCGTCCAGGTTGTAGTCGAAGGACTGGAAGATCTTGCCCTCGATGTCAATGGGGTCGCCTGGAGAGTTCAGCAGCTTAATTCCCTTGAAGGGCTTGAGCAGGCCTCCCTCCTGGACGGCTACCTTCTGACCGGGCAGGACGTACATGCCGATTTTCGGGTCAATCTGGCGATCCTTGCCTTGGGTCAGAGGCGCATAGACCTCGGCGTCTCCGTACAGGAGCCGGTTGACCGTCCAGGCCTTGCCGAAGCGCTTGGTGTTGTAGCGGTCGTTGGGCTTCCGGAGGATGGACAGCAACCAGTGGTCGTCGATGTATTCGTAGGTCCCGTCGGGGTTGAGCCTTCGCAGCTCCAGGTACTTCATGACCTCGCCGACGTTGTCAGCGATGTAGTCGATGACACCATTGACCGGGGCGCAGTTCTCATACGCTCTCTTGATGTCGTCACGACTGAGCACCGAGATGTCCGGCAGCTTGAGGCCCCGCAGCTGGGAGGCGATCTTCTGCAGGTATTCGTTCTTGGCATTGTCGCCGTCGTAGAAGCCCTTGAGCTCCTCGGCCTCGCGGGCCTTCCCACTCAGCTGGCGGTATGTCTTGTTGGAGAGGATTTTCATGGTGCCTTGTTTTGCGCAAAGTTACAAAGCGTTATGCCGGTCTACACGTCAACGGCCGTGCATTTGGTTGCTCACTCCCAGACGGTGCAGGTGGGTGAAGGCTCCGTAGTTGATCGCATCCATGGCGTGGTCGTTGCCGTCCTGGGGCTCGTCGGTGTAGACGGACTGGTCCTGCTTGCTGGGCTTCCAGCTGTAGCTGTCGACCTCTGAGCCGATGTGCTTGCCGACGTAGCGGACGCGGAAGCCTTGGAGCCATCCGATGCGGCCCGTCTTGTCCCTGTTGACTCCAGGGACCGCGGCGAGGCCGTAGATCTTCCGGAGCTCTGCGATGGAGTCCGGGCGGGCGGGGTCGCAGTAGACGTTGCAGTATTGTGGCTCGTAGCAGACGGGGAACTCCTTGGGCTTGCCCGTCTCCTCGTCGATGATCTCCTTCCCGGTGTCGGGGTTCTTGCGGGTCTCGTAGTGATGGACGAAGCGCTGCCCATCCTGGACGACCCGAGCCGCTATGTCCCGCGGGAGAAGGCCGGTCTCGTAGCAGACCTCCCAGACGTAGAGGATGCCAGACACCGGCTCGTAACACATTCGCACCAGGGCGTCGGGGTCTCCACCGTAGCCCCAGTCGTTGCCCCACCATTGAGGCAGCCCGACAGGGTATTCGTCCGGCCGGATCTCCTCCCATTGCTGGTAGATGAGGCCTTCCTTCCTGAGCGCCCAGCTGCCGTCGTACAGGTGCTCGTACTTGGCAGGATCCTTCGCCTTCATGTCCAGCGCCAGGTCGATGAAGGACTGCGACAGGTTGGACCGGTTATCCTCCCAGGTGGTGTGGATGTAGGTCACGTTGCCCTTGACTCCGTTGAAATCGTAGGTGACGCCGGGACCGGCAAAGAAGCGCCGGTAGATCCAGTGCGAGATGTCGGTTGGGTTCAGCGCCAAGATGACCAGGTTGTCGGCGTCCTTCTCTCGGATGGACTGGTCGATGGTGTCGAAGGTCTCCTCGCTCATGAGCTCCTGGGCCTCATCGAGCACCCAGGCCTTCACGCGGTTCAGGGACTTGAGTCGGGCGATCTGGTTGCCGCTCGACTGCTGCAGGCCTCGGAACCAGATGCTGGCGCCGGTGGCCCGGTTCTGCACGCTGGTCCGCTTGACGTAAAAGGCCGACCGGCAGTCACCGAGATCCATCTTCTCGACGAATTCCGGGATGATGGAGACCTCAGCGGCCGTCAGGTTCCAACGGGTGTAGAGGATGTTGTAGGAGTCCCGGTAGGTGCTGTCCAGCATTGCGCAGGCCAAGGCGAAGGACTTACCGGATCCTCGACCACCGGTGAGGATGACGTATCGCGTCTGCGGCGTCCAGAGGGGGCGGTATTTGCGGTTAATCCTGTACGCCATCTTCGTCTCCCTCAAAGACGACACGAGGCCTCAGCACAGTTGCGGTGAGGTCGATGTCCTGGTGCAGGTCATAGCCACGGCTGCGGCCCTTGTGCTCCAGGTAGAAGCGGATCGCCTTGAAGTTGCCGCGGCGCACAGCTGCTATCAGCCGGTTCTCGGCCTCATCAATCATGAGCTCCTGAGCCTCGCTGCAGGCTGCATCGAAGTCAGGATCCTGCTGGCGCCAGTCGAAGATGGTCCGCCTCGGGATGCCGGTCTTCTCGCAGGCGTCCTTCAGGATCCCGCCGGATTTCTTGAAAGCCTCGACGAAGACCTCCTTAGCCTTGGCCTTCTCTTTCTTGTTCAGGTGTCTTTGCTTTGTTGCCATAGTTCAATTTCTCTCTGATGTAATACTCGATACGGGCCTGGGCGTCACTCTTGAGCGGAAGGCCTTTCAAGGCCCGCAAGACCGTCCGCTTATCAAGGCCGCAAGCGTTGGCGATCTCCAAGGGCGTCTTGCCGCAAAACTGGATCAGGTTGGCCAGCTGCTGGAGACGCCTGTCTTCATTCGCCATGAACTCGGTTTCCTTGATAACTCTGCCGGTGCCCGACATCTGCGCCCGGGCGTTATTGGGCGAGTCTGGCGAGGTGGCCGGCATAGCAGTTGATTTTTCGTTCAAAGGTCCCATAGTATGTCTTTTTACAAAGTTAGGTCTGATCTACAAGGGATTGCGGAATCCGGCCCTGCATTTGGTTGCTCTTGAGCTCCTTGATGCGCTGCAGCAGGGCGCTCTGGCAGTCTCCCTTCCCTCCCAGTGAGGCCATCACCCGCTCGTCCATGGTGCCGGATGCGACGATGTGGTAGAGCAGGACAGGCTTCTCCTGTCCTTGCCGGTAGAGCCTCGCATTGGCCTGCTGGTAGAGCTCCAGATTCCATGTCGGGCTGTACCAGATGATGATCCTCCCGCCGTCCTGCATGTTGAGGCCGTAGGCCACCGAGGCAGGGTGGCACAGCAGCAGCCGGATCTCCTGGTTGTTCCACCGCTGGAGGATCTCGGGCTCTCCGTTGAAGGTCTCAGGGTGGCAGTCCGTGAATTCCGCCAGGATCCTTTCCTTCTCGTGCTGGTACTGGTAGAAGACCAGCACCGGCTCCTCGGTCGCCTCAACGATGTCGTGGAGGGCCTCCATCTTGCTGTCTCCGACCTTGTGCCATTCATGGTCCGAGTCATAGACGGCTCCGCCGGAATACTGCAGCAGCTTGTTGGTGAGGACCGCTGCCGTCACGGCCTCGATCTCTGCTTCATCCACCTGCATCAGCTGCTCCTTCTCGAATTCCAGGTAGCCTTTCATCTCGGCATCCGTCAGGGCGATGGTGACTCCCGGCTGGATCAGATCCGGCATCTCGAGGTAGTCCTCGGCCTGCATGCTCAGGCAGATGTCGCTGATGGCCTCCGTGATCCTCTCCCGGGAGCCGGCCTTCGGTATCCACTCAAAGACTACATGGCCGTTGTGCCGTCCGGGGCGGAAGTATTCCTGCCGGTACATCGTCAGCGTCCTGCCCAGCCGCTTGCCGTAGTCCAGAAGGTTGATCTGCGCCCAGAGGTCCATCAGACCGTTGGGGCTCGGCGTGCCGGTCAGAAGGACCATCCGACGGATGCGCCAGCACATCTTCCGCAGGCTCTTGAACCGACGGCTCTGGGGGTTCTTGAAGCTGGTCGACTCATCGATCACCACACAGTCGAAAGGCCAGTCGACAAGGACGTTGTCGCAGTAGTTCACCAGCCAGGTGACGTTGTCCCGGTTGATGATGTAGATGTCGGCATCCGCCTGGAGGGCTTTCTTCCGCTTGGCCTCGGTGCCCATCACCACGGAGATCTTGAGGTCCCGCAGGTGGTCCCATTTATGGGACTCACCTGTCCAGGTATTCCGGGCCACGGACTTGGGCGCTATGACCAGAGTCTTGTCGATTTCCAGGTAGTCCTCCTTCAGCCGCTGGAGGGCCGTGAGGGTGGCCACGGTCTTCCCAAGGCCCATGTCCAGGAACAGGGCCGTGTAGCGGTTGTGGATCACGAAGTCCGTCGCTCTCTGCTGGTATGCGTGCGGGTGGTATATCATCTCAGTCCGTTGCGGCTTTTGATCTCGAGCTGTTCGTAGTCGACGATGGTCAGGAAGTCCTGGAGCTTCTCCGTGCTGTCAATCACCAGGACGGAAAAGTGAAGCGCCCGCAGCTGCTCGTGGCAGTGGGTCTGCAGGTGCGTAGGTCTTTTGCCGGTGGTCTTCATCTCCACGAAGTACAAGACGCCGTTTGGCAGGAGGACCATTCTGTCAGGGAGTCCTCGATGCAGCTGGCTGGAGAGCTTGAGAGCCATCCCGCCTCGCTTCTCGATTTCCTTCCTCAGCCGGGCCTCCAGCGTCTTCTCGCTTTCCTGGTTCATTCGGTCTTTCACTTTCATATTCATGGAACAATTTTGTGGTGAACTCGCGTATATTGTGCTATATGTGCGTTTATGTACCCTCATTCCGACATAGTCCTACATAAATGGCCAAAAATGATTTTTTGCGAAAAAAATTGTTCCATTGTTCCATTATGGCCGTATCTTATTGGGCCTCCGCCGTTTAGGCTTGGAACAATCAATGGAACAATGACGGAACAACTTTTTGGATTGTTCCATCCGGTCATGGAACAACAGATTGTTATTCCGTTTATTGTTCCGTTGTATTGTTCCATCGTCCTCGCGGTCTTTTTCATGGCTTCTCATCTCCCCTCGTTCAAAGTTGTAATCATTCTTGGCGTTGTTTACATAGTTTATCGGGCCTTGACTCTTGACTATCAGTCGGTAAACATGGGCGAAAATCCTTATTCAGGCAAGTCGTCTTCCAGGACGCTGTAGAAGCGCTGGCGGCCGTAGGCCTTATCGTAGTAGAGGCCCTCGTAGCTGACCAGATTCTTGGTCTCCAGCTGCTGGAGGATCTGGTTGATTTCCTTGGTACGGTACCGGGTGCGCTCGTCCAGCTGCTGGCCGAAGCACTCCACGAGGAGCTCCACGGCGCAGATCCGGCGGCGTCTCATCCTGGGCTCTGCGGTGTCCAGCTCAGAGGCGGTGCGGAACCAGTCCTGACGCTGACGGATGGTCATCGAGTCCCAGGTGGTCGGCAGCTCCTTCTGGATGAAGGCCTCGATCATGCCGGCGCGGTCGTCGGCGATGACCTCGTTGTGCTCCTCCTGCAGGCGCTTGGCGGCTGCCGTCAGGCGGCTGTCAAGGTAGAGCGGCTCGTGCTGCTTCCAGTAGTAGACGGCCTCCGCCCACAGCTGGTCGACGTTCTCCTCCAGGTCCGACCAGACGTCCTTCGTCGGATCCTCGAGGCCGCACTCCACGGTCCAGAAGCGCCGGTTGCCCGTGTCGCCTTTGAGGAAGGCCCGCTCGTTGGTCGTAGCGAAGAAGACGCACTGACGTGGGTAGGTCTCGGTCTTCCGGCCGTAGGCGGGCCGGTAGGAGTCCTCCTGCTTCGAGATGAAGGCCTTGTAGGCCTCTGACGTGGACTTCTTGTAGTTGGTCAGCTCGCCGAACTCGACGAGCCATTTGCCGCGGATCTGCTCCATGCCGTCCTTCCCTTCGATGGAGGTGAGGCTGTCGTCGAACCACTCGTCGCGTCCCATGGTGCGGATCAGGCTGCTCTTGCCGATGCCCTCCGGGCCGATGAGGGTGAGGACGTAGTCGTACTTGACGCCGGGCCGCATGACGCGGGCCACGGCAGCTGTGAAATGCTTGCGGGTCATCGCCCTGGTGAGCTCGGTGTCCTTGGCTCCCAGGTAGTCGATGAGCAGGGTGTCGAGCCGGGGCGTGCCGTCCCAGATGACGGAGTTGAGGTAGTCCCGCACAGGGTGGAAGCAGTCCTGAGAGATGGCCAGGTCGTTGGCATCCAGCAGGGCGGTCTTGCCCGTGAGGCTGTAGTGCTCGGAGACGTAGTCGATCAGGCCGTTGTCGTCGGAGTTGGTCCAGTACGGATCCTGCTCCAACGGCCTCCACGGGAGGTCCCTGGCCACGACGTCACGACCACGGAAAAGGTCCCGACGGGCGGTGCCTTTCAGGCCCGGATCATTGCGGACGATCAGGCCGAAGTTGAACGGGCTCGGGAGGAAGTTCTTACGGCGCTCGTCCATCTGCAGGTCGGCGGTCCAGGCCGTCTCCTCCTCGGTGAGCTCTCCGAACTCCTCGCTGAGCTCCTTGAGTTTGTCCCGGGCGATGATGGCGGAGACCTTCTCGAGGTCGCGGGCGAAGCGCTCCATAGAGACGAAGGACGGCAGCTTGGCCACAGGGGTGTTGATGTCTGCGTCCTGGTCCTGGGGGCCGAACTTGTGCAGCCTCACCAGGTCGAAGGCGTTACACAGCTTCTCGCTGCATGGGTCGGTGCCGTGGTGGCTGTAGGCGAATTTGTCCTGGTACACCACCAGGCCGGCAGCCGTGGATCCACCGATGTAGGTGTAGCGGTCTTCGTGGATGGTGGGCTCATAGACGTCCGAGAGGAACGTAGAGATGGCCTCAGCGATGCCGTAGGCCCGGCAGAATGCGCCAATGACGCCTCCCTTGGTCAGTGGATCCTCTTGCTTGGCTCCGGTGCCCTGCGTCAGGCGCAGGGTCCTTTTGTCCATGGGCCACTCGATGACGTTGCGCCAGTCTCCGTAGCTGCTGAGGATCTCCTCAACGTCTGCCGGCTCTCCTGCTCCTGTGAGGTAGACATACTCTCCGTCGCGGGGGCAGCTGGGCCAGTACATCAGACGGCTCGGCTCGTAGGTGGAGCTGTCGAAGATGTCGATGTCGATGTTGTCGGCCAGCCGCCTTGCGATCGGTATGTACTCGTCCGGCGTGACCTCCCGGCTGAGCGGGATGATCAGACGATACCGGGGTGAGTCAGGCGTGTGGCTGTGCGTGCTGTAAAGGCACCATGCGGTCCCGTAGAGGACGTCTGCGATGATGTCGGGTGTATCAGCCTGCCCGTAGTCAATATCGAGCGTTACAAGGCTCCTGGCGACGATGCTTGTTCCTTTCCTCCTGCCTCCATCGATGGTTCCTCCGACGAAGCCACCGATGTCTTTCACCTTTCCCTTCTGCGTCCGGCTCATCAGCTTGTAGTCGCTGACGCTTTCGGCCGTTTTCTTGCACGACTTGAGCCGCTCGACGAGAGCCTCCCAGGTGACGCTTTTACGTGCCCAGGAGGTCTCCATTCGGGAGCGGCCGGTCGATATTTGGTATTCAACCATGCTTTGGGTTCATTTAGTCTTTCAGATAATACGGAGTGAGGTAGCCTGCGCCGTTGAGCGGCAGACCCTCATTCCAGGAAGCGTTGACTGAGAAGCATCGCTGGATCTGCTTGAGCGCTTCGTCAGCTTTGTCTGCGGGCACCTCACAGATGAGCTCGTCGTGCACATGGAAGACGATGTCATAGATGCAGCTGACCATCGCCATGGCCTCTGCCAGGCAGTCTCGCGCCGTTGCCTGGATGATGTTCTCCGTGAGCTTCCCGCCATAGGTCTCGATCCAGCACCACTTGTTGGTCGTCTGGTTGAGGCCGTGATATTTGAGGCTGGTAGATCCGAACCGATTGGTGCTGGGCTGCATGTCCGGGTAGGAGATGAGCCTTCCGGACGGCAGCTGGATGGTCATGGTCTTGCCTCGCGTCTTGAACTCGAGCTGGCCGACGTGGGTGGTGACTCCAGCCACGACGCACTCGGTGGCAGCATTCTCCACAGCTGACCAGAAGGCCACGATCTTGGGGTTGGCTGCCCGCCATTTCCGGACGGTGTCGGCCTCCTCCTGCTCCGTCATGCCCTGGCGCTTGCCGCCCATGGCGTCCAGCGCAGAGACGCCTCCGCCATAGCCGAGGGCCAGGACGGAGATCTTTCCCTTCTGCCGGAGCTCGGCGTTCTGGCCGTGCTTCTCGACAGGGACGTGGAACATCTGGGTGGCGGTCTCGCAGTAGATGTCCTTGCCGTTGCGGAAGGCGTCGAGCACCCAGCTCTCGCCGGCGATCCAGGCGAGGACGCGGGCCTCGATGGCGCTGAAGTCGCAGACGGCAAAGGTCTTCCCCTCCGGGGCGATGAAGGCCGTGCGGATGAGCTGGGAGAGCGTGTCCGGCACGTTGCCGTAGCCCCACTCGATCATCTCGATGTCATTCTCCATCAGACGGGCCCGGGCGAAGTCTAAGTCCTTGATGTGGTTCTGCGGAAGGTTCTGCACCTGGATGAGCCGGCCGGCCCAGCGTCCGGTGCGGGATCCGTAGAACTGCATGAGGCCGCGGGCGCGGTTGTCCTTGCCTGCGACGGCCAGCATCGTCTCGTACTTCTTGTTGGAGGTCTTTCCCATCTCGGAGCGGATCTGCAGGACCCTCCTGACGCGGGGGTCTTCCGTGGCGCCCTTGATGTCGGCCACGTCACGCTTGTTGAGGGTGTCGAGGCTGATACCGAGGGTCTCGGAGAGCCACTTCTTGAGCTGGGGCACGCTGTTGGGGTTGCTGAGCCCGGTCAACTTCATGGCCTCCTCGTTGAGGCGGGCTTCGTGGATCGTGGTGGCCCGGACTGCGTTCCTCACCAACTGCATGTCCAGGAGGACGCCACGGTCATTGATGCGCTGGTCGATGGCATAGAGTTTCCGCTCGAAGTCGGACACCGGGTACCAGGACGTCGCCTTCTCGATCTGCCGCTCCACGTCCACGTCGCGGACGCAGTAGGCCTTGAAGGTCTCCCATTTATCGGGGAAGTCTTCGGGCATGTTGCGGGGGTTCTCGGCGCCAAAGAGGCCGGTCGTCGTAGTGGCCTTCGGGATGCAGAACAGCTTGATGAGGTCCTTGCCCTCCGTCATCTTCTGCTGCTCCAGCCCGAGTGCTGCACCTGCCTGGGCGAGGCTCAGAGGGAGCCCGCAGCGGGAGCACTGCACCATGGTGCAATGCCACTGCGCGGGGTCGAGCCATTCGTTAGGACTGATGATGCGTCTCCTCCTGAGCCACATGGTGAAGCAGACCCGCTCAAAGGATGCGTTGTGGGCGCATTTACGGACAGATCCGTCCAGCAGCGCCCTGATGATCTCCAGCAGCTCATCCATCATCTCCTTGGGCGCTTTGGATTTCATGACGGCGTTCATGTCGATGATCTTGGTCGGTTCATCGTCCCAGGCATACGCGATGAGCAGGATCTCGAAGTCATCGGCGGCAGCGTACTTGTAGAGGCCGGCGTCGACGATGGACTCGGAGCTGTAGGTTTCAATGTCTATGTGGAGGTCTTTCATCACTTGAATACAGGCGCCCGGGGACGTCGCCCCGGGCGAAAGTTTAAGATTAATTTGTCAAAAGCGTGACCGCCTGGCAGCGAATGGCGCCGTTCACGTTGTAGGTGTAGAGGGCGCCGCTCGTCCCGTAGAAATGCCAAGCGCTGTAGACGGTATACCGACGGGCAAACCACTGTTCACAGGTCCAGTAACATCCCTCCAGCGGGGAGCCTTCCACGAGCTTGATGGCCTCGTCCAGGGAGCCGTCCTCGTGGGCGTCCCAAATGTCCATGCACTCCTTGCGGGTCGGGCAGCGGAAGGTCAGGCCCTCCGGATTCTTGGGCTTGAAAGCTGCGGCAGCTTCCTGCGCCCTGCTGAAGGAGAAGCGGCCCGGGATGATGTTCTTTTTCATGAGGAGGATCTTGCCCTCGTTGTTTTCGATGGCGAGGAGTTCTGCCCGCTTGGGGTCTGGATCCTGGCTCCACTCGTCGATGGTGGCGAGGTTGCCGTTGTCGGGGTTGATGATGTAGGTCTTCATAATAATGATATTTGTGCCTTGCGGCGTTTGGGGGACCGGGGCAGGACTCGAACCTGCATCTCCAGCGGCGAGAGAGAAAGCTGGCATTCTACCATTATACTACCCGGTCGGTGCCATGCTACTCAGGCATGTCTTCGTCGTCGTTGTCGAAGTCGTCGAGGTTGACGTCGCCGAAGTCGGTCTGAGCGCTGGAGCGGCCACCGAGGTAGATGCCGTCGTTGGTCTTCAGGACGTTGTTGAGCCCGGCTCCGATGCCCTTGTTCCCTGCGTTGTTGTAGGGGAAGAAGTTGATGGAGACGATGCCGTAGCAGCCGCTGTAGATGTCCTCCTCGTTGGTGACCTCCACGAGCTTGTTCTGCCCGTTGATCTTGACCCGCTTGACGATGCCGGGCTTGTTCTTGGAGGTGGCGTTGATGAAGTAGGATCCGGCGTAGGCTTCGTCGTCGGTCTTCTCGAGGTCGCCGTCACGGAGAGGGTTGCGCCAGTTCTGGGGCATCTTGCCTCCGAAGACGGAGCTCATCCCCATCTGGAGAGCTGCGTTGATGGCCTTCTTGATCTCGTTGACCAGCCTGGTGTTGGTCTTCGGGATAATGACAGACACGCTGTACTTTTTCTCAGCCCCGGCAGCAACGGCTTCGGGGGTAAACAGGTGGCAGTAGCTGAGTCGGACTTCGCCGACGTTGACCTTGGTGGTCAGAGAGGTGTTCTCGTTCATACGTTTCGCGTTTTAAGAGGTTTGTAAAAAAGGTTATTTGGTTTCTTGTTTCTTGGCGGCTTCCTCCCGGCGTTTCTTATCAGCCAGGTGAAGCATCAGAGCCTCATCGCCGAGGTCCTTGATGACGCGGCGCATGCCGGCAGGAAGGGCGCTCTGCTTTCTGAGGACGAGCAGGTATTCATCGAAGATGAAGTCCACCTTGAGAAGGCCCTTCTCGTTGAGTTGGTCATAGCCACTGCGGCGACGACGGTAGCCGGGCTTGAGGTTTGCCTCAAAGCGTCGGATGGAGGCGTGGTAGTGCTCGATGGCCTGCCCGATATACTTGCGGACAGTTTCGGCGTCTACGAACTCGTCATCGGTCTTTTTGATCTCGTCTGTCATTGTGCGAATTCTTTGAAGTCTTCCATGGCGCTGGCCGTGGTGTTCATGGCCGGACGCGGATCCGTGTCTTCCACCAGGGCGGGCTTGCCCTGGGGCTTGATGACGTACTGCCCGAGCAGCTCCTGAAAGCCCTTTTTCTTGAGCAGTTTCTCGAGGTCGGAGATGGTCTTGAGTTCCTTTGGCTTGCAGTAGGACGTCTCCTCAAAGCCGGCATTCTGCAGGGCTTCCATGGCCGCTGCGGGGTCAGAGATTGCACGGTTGGACCGACCCTCAACGACCTTGAAGCCGGGGAAGGATTCGCCCGCCAGGGCCTTCTCCAGGGCGTAGGCCTCCAGGCCGGACATCCAGCTCTTGAGGCCCGTCATGGAGCGCAGCATGCCGGCGATCTCCTCGTTGGTCATGAGGGCTGCATCGGCATGCTGGAGAGCCTCTTGGCTGAGGCGGGTGGCCATGGCGGCGAAGGCCTTGCAGCGGGGCGCCACGTTGCAGAAACGGCAGTGGTCACCGGGGACGAAGTCTCCACCTCCCTGGAAAGCCAGGACGGCGGCGGGGCGGAGCTCCTCGCTGGCCCATTTGAGGATGTCCCAGTAGGTGGACTCATCCGTGGAGACCCACTGCAGGCGGGGCTGGATGATGGTCATCTTGATGATGGCCAGGTCGTACATCTCGCCGGGGCCCAGGATGGCGCCGAGGGCGTAGCATTTCATCTGGGTGTTGTTCCGGGCGCTGACCTTGACGCCTTTGCCGTACTTGAGGTCGTAGACAGCGAGTGTGTTTCCCCAGATGATGACAGCGTCGCTGGATCCGAAGCCCTCCGGGATGTATTCGGTGAGGACCAGCTTCTGCTCGACGAGCAGAACGGCCTCCGGATCTTCCAGGAGCGCCTTGAGGTAGTCTTCGTAGACGAAGCGGCAGTAGTTGTGGTAGACGGTGTCGAGCATCTCCCAGGGGTCGAGGCCTTCCTGGAGAGCTTCGTCGACAGCCTTGCGGAGATCTTCGCCATGGCCGGCGATACGGCTTTTCTTTGAGGCGTTGACGGCCTCGTAGGCGATCTTGAACTTGGCGGGGTACTCATCGTCCCAGGAGCGCCACTGCGAGTCCACAGCCGAGCGCAGGATTGCCTCGGCCATGGAGTGCGCAATGGTGCCTTCCCTGGTGTACGATGTCTCCTTGCTGGGGACCTGCGCCTCCAGCCGGGCTGAAGGCGTGCAGGTCATCCAGCGTTTGGAAGCCGATGGAGCGAGGATTGCGTGAGTCGTGGGCATGGTGTTATGCTATCAATTTGTTCAACCTGGCCACGAGTTCCGCTCTGCGCTCCAGCGGGCATTCCATGCTGGTCTTGATACCGAACTCAGGGAAAATGACGTTTTTGATCTCCCGCGGGTTGCCGGGCTTAGCTTTGCGGGCTGCGAAGACCACCTGGCGGAGTTCTTCGTCGGAGATGGGAAGATCCTCCGTCGCGGGGGCGGGGACAGCTGCAGGAGCAGCAGTGGGGTCAGGGAACGGAAGGTCATCCGTCGTGTCCTGCTGCGCAGGTGCCTCTGCTGGCTTCGGATCTTCCTTGGTCTCCGGTGCCGGGGCGGGTTTCGTCTCCGGCTTGGCGGCGGGCTTGCGCTGGACTGCAGGCGATTCAGCGCTCTTGCCCGCCAGCTGCTGGATGAAGCTCATGGTGCGTTCACCGAGCTCCACATTGATGTTGACATTGATCTTAATAGGGTCCATGATATATTGATATTATGATGTGTGTTTGCCGCTCTGGGAGCCGAACAGCTCCAGGGCCAGGGGAGCATTGATGAGGATGGTCCGGCCCTCCTGGTGGATGGCCCTCTTGAGGGAGCCACGTTTCTTGATCCGCTTTGCGGTGGAGATGGAGACCTGGAGGATGCTGGCCAGGCCGTCAATTCCTTTGACCCATGTGGGTGTCGTCTGTGTGTCGTTCATGTCGTTTTTGCGTTTAGTCGTTTATCGTGCCCGGGGAAGGGGTCGAACCTTCCACCTGGTTGAAAGGAAGCAAACCAAAGCTATGAGTTGGTCCACCGGGCCGGGCGAATGGTGCGTACTGGCACCCGGCAGCGCCTCTGCCGGCCTCGAGGGTCTCGGGCTCATAGCCGGTCCCTTTGCATCTCCGGCAGGTACGGTCGTACCTGTCGATGCCTCGTCCGTGGCAACGGATGCAGTACATTTCGGAGTTATCGCACATCGGCGTTCTCTCCCTGCTGTGTTTCCTCGTCGTCCTTGCTGACGGCGTACATCACGGCGCACATGATGGCGGTCACGATGTGCCAGTAGGCGCCCTGGAAGATAATGCCGTAGAGGCAGAGGAAGAAAAGCCCTGCCCAGATGAAGCGAAATACCTTGTTCATACTATCCAGCACGTCGAACTCGTTGACGGGGTTCTCGTCCTGTAAATCGGTATTGGGGGTCAGTTCAGTGTTCATGGTTACTTGATGCGTTTGATGGTGATTTGGCCGCCATCGTCCTTGGTGGAGCTGACGTGGAACTGCTTGCCGGTCTCGGCTCCGTACTTGGAGCAGCAGACCTGGGCGTAGGTGAGCTTGATCTCGTCCTGGTGGGTGATCCAGACCTCGCCGGGTTCCATCGTGGCGAGGGTATTCAGGACGGCGATCTGGCCTATGGCCTTTCCGCTGGTGTGGGTGATGATTTCCATATTATAATAGGGTCTTGTTGGGTCAATGGACTGGAGGGCAGCAGTCCTGCCGCCCTCCAGATCCTGGTGATTAGTCTTCCTGCTTGTTGAGGATTGCGATGACGGCGTCGCGGTCTTCCTTCCAGAGGTTGAAGCCCATCTGGATCTTGCGGCGCAGGTATTCGTTGAGGCCGATCGTGTCGATGGCCTTCTGGCGAAGGTCGCTGGCGCTCCATTTCTCGGCCTGCTCGATGAGGAAGTCGGCCGTGCTGTCGATGTACATCCGGAGAGCCTTGTCGCTCATGTTGAGCGCATGCTCGTAGTCTTTCTTCGTGGCCTGGAGAGATTCGACCTCCATGGTCAGATAGGAAACGATCTTACTGTCTTCGACGTAGGATTCTTTCCAGTCGCGGCAGAAGGCGTCTTTGTCCATGTTGCCGGCGGCCATATAGACGCGGTTGGCAAATTCAAAGGTGCTGGTGGCTACCGTTGTTCCAATGCGGGATTCAAATTCTTGCTGTGTCATAGCTTTGTCGTTTAATGATTTTGTTTACCTTTGTTTACTTTCTTTCCTTTCTGCAAGCAAAGGTAAGTAATAGAAATGACATTTCCTAACCTTTTCTATCTTTTTGTGCAATTTTTTTGAATTTTATTCTCTATGGCTGTCAAAAACGACCGGGTGACGTTCTTTCGTCGCCTCAATAAATTGACTCAGGACGATCTGGCGGAATTCCTCGGAGTGACTCGTTCTTTCATCTCCCAGATCGAAAACGGACGGGTGGATCTTCCTTTCTCTGCCCGCCAGCAAATTCTCGAAAACGACCGCGGCTGGGATGTATCTCCTCTTGTGGGCGATGTCATCGTAGGCGACGGCAGTACGGTGAACAATGGCCACGACCAGACGGTCTCTGCGGATGCCGGCCTGGTGGCTGCTCTCCGAGAGGCGCAGGCCCAAAACGCAAAAAGCCAGGAACACATCGACCGGCTCCTGGCTATCATTGAAGGATTCCAAAACTCGCAAAAATGAGGCGCTTCTTTCTTCTTGCGCTCGTTTTATTACTGACGAGTTGCTCGTCCCGTGAGCGGCAAGCGCTACGCTATCTGGAGGAACAGTTCCCCGGGGTGGCGTTCACCGTCAAGGACGCGGGGCCGGTCATCCCTCTGTACTATCCAGGCCACAAGCTCATGACCATCGCTGGCCTGATGAAGGATCCGAGCAGCACGGAGTTCGAGCAGGCCTGCCGGCATTTTGAGGCGGCCATGGATCTGGAACGGTACTCGGCTGACCATCCTGGCGAGTGCAACGCAAAGGGCTTCATCGCCTGGGTCAAGTCTCCGTCTGGAGCGATGGATGTGGTCTTCTTCGTCGACGGATCCGGCGAGGTCATAGACTCGACGCTTGGTCTGCAGCGACGATACAATGAGATCCTGAAAGCAGTCTACGACCTATGATACCGATAAAGTACAGGATCCTCTTTGCCCTTCACAAGCACGACCGGGAGCTGGATCCACAGCTGCAGTGCCGGATCAAATGGGGGAGCTCAAAATTCGTCGTTGCCCTGAACACCGGCTATCGGATCAACCCTGATCGGTGGAACAGTCAGATGCAGTGCTGCGTTCCTGGATCCTTCCACGGAGCTCGGCGGATACCGGCGGCCACCATCAATTCCGAGATCTCCAGGTATCGGACTGCAGTGGAGGAGACCTTCACGGAATTTGCCCGCCAGGAGGTCTTTCCGTCCGTTCCTGACGTCAGATCCGCCGTGCATGCACGACTTACCTATGAAAGCACAGAGGCCCCGGAAATTGACGTTTTTCGAGCCTTTGATCAGTTCACCATGGACCAGGGCTCCAAGAATTCCTGGACGGACGGGACACATACGAAGTGGCGGGTGTTTCGCCGGCATCTGCAGGCCTGGAAGCCTCAACTCAGCTGGGCGGATTTTGACGAGGCGGGCCTCACGTCCTTCATCGCCTACCTGCGTGACAAGAGAGGTCACAAGAATTCCACAGTGCAGCGGCAGATAGCCTTCATGCGCTGGTTTCTTACATGGGCGGACCAGAGGGGCTATATCAAGACCACGGACTATCGGACCTACAAGGTGAAGCTCAAGGGCGTCGAGCGGAAAAAGGATGTGGTGTTCCTCACCTGGGAGGAGTTGATGCGCCTGTGGAACTGGGAGCCGGACTCACCCTTCCGCGGCCAGGTGCGAGACATCTTCTGCTTCTGCTGCTTCACGTCCCTCCGGTACTCGGACGCCGTGAACCTTCGCTGGCCGGATGTCGGGGAGGACTCCTTCCGGGTCACGACGGTGAAGACGGCTTCCTCCGTGGAGATCCAGTTCAATCAGTGGAGCTCCGAGCTGATCGGTCGGTATGTCGACGAGGCCTTCCGGGATGACAGGATCTTCCCACCCATATCGAACCAGGTGATGAACCGATGCCTCCACGAGATCTGCAAGGACTGCGGCATCGACACTCCGGTCCATCGTACCTGGTACAAAGGAAACGAGCGCCACGACGAGGTGAAGCCGAAGTATGAGCTCATCACGACGCACTGCGGCCGGCGCACCTTCATCTGCAATGCGCTGGCCATGGGCATCCCTCCGTCGGTCGTGATGCAGTGGACCGGCCACTCGGATTACAAGTCCATGCAGCCCTACATCGGCGTCTCCCAGGAGACCAAGGAGGCTGCCATGGCCGTATTTGAAAAAGGCACCAAAAAGACGGATTAGTGTCCTTTTGGTGTCCCTTTGATAGATAGGACTGATTATCAGTCCGGTTCGTGGAGATGGGCGGACTCGAATCAAAAGGCCTTATGGTGTCATAGCGGCTCAGATGGTGTCAAGTCCGGCTCCTCCGGCTTGGTTTTGGTTTCAGATAGGCTCTTGGAGGGTCATGAAGTTCGCGTTTTGGTGTCCCTTCTCAAAAGCGTAGGACGGTCAGTTTTGCTTTCCCTCCGATGAACGGGGCCATAACGAGCTTTCCGTTCACCATCGTAGCTTCGTATCCGCCAAGGAGACTGAAGCCCCACTGGTTTGGCTCATATCGCAGCTCGAGACCTACCTGCGCATCCACAAGAGGCTGGCTGGCGAATGTTCCGCTGGAGCCTGCAAACAGATCCAAGTTCCAGCGCTTCTGAGCCAGGTAAACGGTCTCGGAGATGGTGGTCTCGATACGATCCAGCTCCCAGCGGTCAAGGCTCGGATCAACACCGGATACCCAGAGACGCAGACGGCCCTCGTCTTCGGAATAGAACTTCTGCTCTCTCGGGATGAACACCGTGTCTGAGGAGTCCTTCAGATAGACCGGGATGAAATGTGTGACATCGTTGGTCACGGTGTCAGTCAGGAAACGGTAGGCGGGGATAGCGGCGAAACCAGCTGAGACCGTCTTCACGGGGTTGGGGAAGTCTTTGTACACAGGAACGACCTTTGTCACGGTGTCAGCGGTGCGTTCACCCTCGATGACTGGCTTTGGAGCCGTCGTCCTGCCGAGGATGAACGCGCATACAAGGAGAGCTAAGGCGATACATCCGATGGCGATGTAGTCCTTAACTCTCATCGTTTTGCTGTGCAGTATGACATCGGAAATTCGGCTTTTACTTCAAAGCACGGGCAATCCTTTATGCGCTCATATACATTTATCACACCGTCACCATCGAGATCGGGCGAAGCGTCACGATGCCCGATCACTTCAATGATCGGATATTCGTCCATAAGCTGGTACACAAGTTTTGACAGCGCTTCCTTCTGTGCCGGAGTTCGGGTATCTTTCGATATAGGCTTTCCATTTGGGCCGAGTTTCGGGACGATTTGTCCTTTGGAGTTCAAGGTTCCCTCCACTCCTCCGACATAGCAGATCCCGATGGAATGCTTGTTATACGACAGGCCCGAATGCCCAGCCTGTTTACAGTGCGCACCGTCCATTGTTAATGGACGACCCACCTCCACAGTTCCGTCAAGGTCAATCACATAATTGTAGCCTATCATTTTCCAGCCCTTTTCCTCCCTGTGCATCTTATCGATGTCGGCAGCCCGAAGGTCTTTCCCTTCCGGAGTAGCCGTGCAGTGGATTACAATGGCGTCGATTTGGTCGGGTTTCATTGGTCTTTGTGGTTGTAGCGTTTTTGTGTCTTGGCTTCCATCTCCTTCACGACGAGGTTGGCGTCCTTGCCGAATGGAGGGTCCCGCTCGATACACTTGCTATTCTTGCAGTACATGAGCTTGGCCACTGCGCATTCGGTATGCGCATCGTCCAGGCTGTGGCGGAGACCGGAATTCATCTTGATCTGCCCAAGGAGTTCCATCTCTTTGGCCCGGAGCAACTCCTGTGTCTCCTTCTCGCGGGCCTGATACTCCTCGGCGAGCTGCTTGTAGGACTCGGCCAGGGCCTTGGCGTTCTCGAGCATCATGGAGGACTTTTTCTCCGCCATGGTGAAGATGGCTACCAGACCTCCGGTCGGGATGAGCAGAGTCAGCAGGGTGGTGATAATAGTGGTCCAGTTCATGTCCATGACTCCTTACTGTTTTTGCCACCCTGCCGGATAGTCATCCGGGCTGTAGACGTTTGCATCGATGAGCGAGATGTAGTGCTCGCCCTTGTAAGAGATCTTAGCGCCTTTGGCGTAAGCGTCGTGGGCGCCGGTAGGCTGGACGAACTCCGGCCACTCGTCAACAGGATCATCGCCGGATGGCTCGTCGCCCTTGAGGCGGTACAGCGCCGGAACGAGGCCGGGCTCCCAGTCTTCCTGGAGGGTGTGGCCCTGGAGGACGACGTAGACCTTGCCTTTGTGGACGATCTCCTCGCCTTCAGCAACCCATTCGCCGATGCGGAAAGACCACTCGGTGCGGAGGACGGCAACGGCTTCCTCCTCGGCGGCCATTGCTTCCTTGGCCGCTGCAAACTGCGCAGCAGATCCAGGGAACTTGCTCTTGAAGCCGGACAGCCCTGCGACGTATTCAATGACGTCGGAGAGGACGCCGAACATCCGAGCCTTCTGATCATTGAGGTTGGAATACTGCTCGTTAAGCAGCTTTTCTTGTTCTTCTCTTGCCATGGTATGTGAGTTTTAAGTGGTACTTTCGATTCATTCTTTCCCTCCAGCTGTACTCCTTCTGGGGCGTGACGCATTGGCGCTTTTCATCCCATCTGACGTATTGCCACCAGGAGGGATCGATGGCGTCCCGGAGCTTGATGAGGCGCTTGTAGTCGGTGCGCTGCTTGAGCAGGCCAAAGTAGGAGTTCATGGAGCACAGGAAGGCGTCGATGTTGCTCTCCTTGTCTGAGATCCGGTTGAGCTCCCTGGCCCGTTGCAGGGACTGGGCGTAGGTTTTGTCGTTCAGGTGGACGCGGTTCGGTCGGATATGACTGCCGAGGAATTCGACACCGTGGCCGTGGGGCTGGTCATAGAACTTGCGTTCATTCAGTCGGACGCCTTTGGCGGCGAGCTTCTGGCGGAGCACTCCGATCTGGGCGAGGGCGTAGCCATGGAGCCGCTCAGGGACGACCATGACGATGTCATCCACGAAACAGACGGTGGAGATCCCGACATCCTCATTGAGCCAGCGGATCTCGTCGTTGATGTAGAGGCCCATCGCGGTCTGCCAGATGAGCCTGCCGATGGCGGCTCCGATGCCTGCCGGCTTCATGAAAAGGGATTTGTCCGGGTCGATGTGCTTGGTCCAGAGCCAGGTCGGCGTGCGTCTCTCGCAATGGGCGGCAGGGTTGCCGTTCACGGAGAGCATCGTGAGCCATTTGAGGTAGGCGATGGTCTCCGGATCCAGGTCGGCCAGATCCAAGACTTTGCCGAGCTCCCGCTCTGCGACGTCCCAACGGGCGTTGGGGAAGTAGCCCTTGAGATCCAGCTTGATGATGCGGCAAGGCTCGGTATCGCATTTGGTCACCTCGGTGATGGTTTCGATGAGGGCGTTGATGGCAGCCTGGGCGCCTTTGCCCTCACGGTTGTTGAAGGTGCAGGGAGAAAGGACCTTCTCGGCCTGCGGGATAGCCACCCGGCAGATCTCGTGGTCCATGATGCGGCCGGTGAATTCAGTGGCCATGATCTCCCTCCATCGAGGGATGGATGTAAGGAAGGCATAGTTGTGGCGGACGCGCAGCGTCTTATCCTCCCGAGCCCTGAGCTCGCGGACGAGGTTGGAGACCCATCGCATCTCGTAAGACATCGAGTCGCGGCCGTAGCGTTTGTTACGTCGCGTCTCGAAGTAGATTCCCACGAGGGAGGGAAAGAGCTGCTTGTAGTTCATGCCGTGCGTATGCTTGACTGTTTTGGTAAATTCGTGACCGCCTGGCAGCGATTGGCGTTGTTCACGTTGTTGTTGTTGAGGTTGCCGTTCGTCCCGTTGAAATTCCAAGCGTTGTTGACGTTATTCCGACGGGCAAACCACCTGTTGACGGAAAGCTGGACGGATCTGATGCTGGCGTGAATGACGCCTCCGTCCCCTTTTACCCATAGTCACTGGCCAGACGCGCCCAGGAATTTATCCAAGGGAGCATTGTCCGGCTCCTGACGCTGGGCCGACTGAGCGTTTTTCCATTTCATTATGCCTTCCTCTATCCTTTCCATCCTCATGGCGATCGACAACTTGAAGCGATCCTCAAGCACGCCGAGCAGACAGGCGATCTCAAAGGCCGCCTGGAGCTGGCCGTACCAGCCGACCATCTGCCGGATGTGCTCGGTCCGCACGTCCTTGCAGTGGTAGGCGATGTGGTACTCCCTGATGATGGCATAGGCGGCACGGCGCATCTCTGCGCCGGCGCCGTCTATCCTCTCAGTCTTCGGCATGTGCTGAATAGCAGGATGGAGATGCCGGAGCATCTCCTTGACCTCTGCCGGGATGCTTACGAAGGCATCCCTCTGTGCTTTGTTGCCTCTTGCCATATTATCACCGCCCCAACCCGCTGACGCGGGCAGGGGCTAAATTTAAGTTTAATCAAAGTCGGAAAGCGTGACCGCCTGGCAGCGATAGGCGTTGGTCACGTAGTAGCTGTTGAGGTAGCCGCTCGCCCCGTAGAAAAACCAAGCGTAGAAGACGCTATAACGACGGGCAAACCACCTGTAGACGGAATTCGTAATCACGGTGGTGCCCATGCGGCGCTGCGCTTCCTGGAGCTTGGCGAGGACGCTGTCCTCCATGTACTCGCAGGCGTCCGTGACATCGCTCAGATGCCACTTGCCCTGGGCGTACTTGCCGGAGCCGTAGCCCACGGAGAGGGCGCTGTTCAGGGCGGGGAACTTGACAGCGGTCGAGCCGTTCTTCTTGGTGAAGATCTTGGAGGCGTAGCGGCGGGTCATCTCATCGGCATCGATGAGCTTGAAGACGCCGTAGGACGTCTGCGGCCACATCGGGGTGTTGGCGGCGATGTAGGCCTCATAGGTGCCGTAATAGGCCCGCAGATCTGCACAGTATTGCGAGGTCTGGAAGGACGTCTTGTTGACCAGGCTTGTCGAATTGATGGCCACATTAGCGGTCGGCGTTGCGCCGTTGGCGCCGTAGTATTCCGCGGCCTTCTTGACGTTCAGCGGTCCGTAGCCCGTGCCGCCAGACTTGCGGAAGTAGGTGCTGGAGGCAGGCATGTCTTCCCAAACGGAGAGCGCCATGGTGCAACCCACCAGGGCATGGGAGCCATCGGAGATCTGGTACTGACGGTAGTCCTCGCAGAGGTCGCACTGCACGACGATCTTATTGGTGTCCAGGAAGGCCCAGTAGCCGTGCTTGTCGTAGCCGACGTTGCCGGTGTTGCCAGCGGCCTCCAGGGCGGCGTTGATCTCGCTCACGGTCGTGGCGTTGATGTAGCCGTCGGAGGAGTCGGAGAGCTCCACCTCGATGGCGGTCCAGGCGGCGTAGTCGCCCTTCATGTGGAGGTAGAACTTGATGGTGGCGGCGCTGATGGCAGTGATGTCATACTGCCAGCAGTTGAGCCATTTGTAGGAGGCAGACGGGAAGTTCTTGTCGAGGATCTTCACCTTCTTGCCGGTGAAGCCGAAGCTGTAGCCGACGAGGGTCCAGTCAGCAGGGAGGCTGGCCGCCTGGATGGTATTCCAGCGGACGTAGTGGTCCTTGCCATCGGCATCGTAGAACACGGCGCAGACGTCGGTCGGCCGGTCCATCATGACGTTCACGCCATCGATGCAGACGTCACCGGTGCTCTGAATCATCGCCACACGGGTCTCATCCGTGGGCTTTCCTGCAGCGGCGTAAGCCGCGGGGGTGGGGAAACTCTTAATCATAGCTTGATGCGTTTATTAGTTGAGGAGGACCCAGTCGCTTGTGGAGTTCGTGAGCACTGGCACGGCGTACACTTTCTTGTTGACTTCGTCCATGTAGATCTGCTCGATGGAATAAGGCACACCGGTCCAGACTCCCATGGTCTTCTCGTCCCAGTTGTCCGGGACGCGGGCAGCTGCAGGAGCGCCGGCGACGGAGCAGCGGAGGACCTTCGGCACGCCGTTGACGAAATACTCACCGGCGTTCACCCGCATGAAGGAGGCCTTGAGGAGGACGGTGGCTTCGTAGAGAGCGGCCTTCAGCCCGTCGATCTCGGCTTGCATCTGAGCGAAGGTGGCGCAGATGATCGGGACGGTCGCCTGGTCGATGTTGGCCAGCAGCTGGGCCACAGCATCCGGATAGCTCTGAGCATACTGGGTGTTGACGATAGCGGTGCCGCTTGCGCCGACCAGCATCTCGAGGCCCCAGTCGTCGATGGCCAGCTCGTTGGAGGTGGTGACGTTGCCGGTGGCCGTGGTGGCCAGCTGGTACTTGACGTAAGTCTCGACAGCGGTGGAGTCTTCGCTCTGGTAGCTGATCGTGGTGCCATCCACGGCGAGCTCGATGTTGCCGGACTCAAACTCGGCCAGGCCGTTGGCGGCCATGCCGGAGATGGTGGCGGTGTAGGTGTAGAGGCCGGTCTCTGCGTCGAGGTCGCTGCGAGTCCAGGTGGGCTTCACCCTGGCGACCTTACGGGTCCAGACGGCCTTGGTGCCGTCGAAGTCGATGCGGTCGGAGACGATGGCTGCACCACTGCCGACGACCAGGAGCTTCGAGACGTCGCTGTGGATGGCGGCGAGGATGGAGCTCAGGGAGATGGAGCTGCCGGCATCGCCTTCCGCAGTCGGGGAGACGAAGTCATCGTACCGGCGGGACCATGCGATATGGGCGCAGGTGTTGGCGTAGGCGATGCCGCTCACGATGATGTAGCCAGGCTGGTCCGTGGTGTAGAACCGGTAGCCGTGGCTGTCCGTATAGGCGCAGGCGCTGCCGTCGCTCGTGGAGCTCGGGACGCCGGAGCCCAGGGCCTTGAAGCGGACCGTCGGGGTGAGCTTGCCGCCGTTGTTGTCGGTGAACAGGATGCCGTTGGGCTGGTTGGCCATGCCGTAGACGCCGAAAGGCAGCGCCGGCACCAGGAAGTAGAAGCCGTCGCCGACGGCCGTAGCGTTGCGCAGGAGGTTGAAGCCCGTGGTCTTGAGAGCGGAGGCCGCAAAGTCCGTCTGAGCGATGATGCTGATGAGGCGGGCGCCCTTCGCAGAGTCAACGCTCTGATCGCCGGCCGTGGTGCGGATGTGATCCGTCCAGGATTCATTGACGCTCAAAGCGGAGCGCTCCGCCCAGCTCTTGATGTTCTCGGCCAGGGCGGCGGTGATGGTGCCGTCCTGGATGTCTTCACCAAGAGCCGTGATGAGGGCCAGGATGTCGTCGGCGAGGTCCTTCACGCTGTAAGGCTCGACCTCGTCGGCATTCCATGCGCCGGCCTCGTGAGCAGAGGTGAAGCGCCAGAGGGTGTTGTTGTGGAAGACCACCTTGCCAACCGGGTAAGGCGTGATGGTGGCGAAGGAAGGATAGCCCAGCGCCCGCTTGTCGGGCGTCTCCGCCAGGGTAGCAGAGAGCGCCTGCTGCTTGGCGGCGTCATAGATAGCGGAAGCCAGGGTATTAACGGCGACCTTATTGCCGTTGTGGTCGATGAGGTTTCCTTGTACTGTGCTCATGTTATTGCAGTTTTATTGATTGTCAATGAGGCTGGAGGGGTCGTTGTTCTCGACAAACTGGATGGCGGTGTCGGCTTTGCCGAGGGACTCCTGGACGCCGAGAGCGAGATGAAGGAGAGGGATGCCGGCCTCGGGCTTCTGGTAAGCGGTCTCACCTTTGCCAGCGCCTTCACGGATCTCGTCGAGATCCAGGATCTTGTCCTGCTTGCCGGACTCGATGGCCTCGAGGCGGGCATTCAGGGAAGGGAAGGATCCTTTGGCCTGGTCCGTTGCGATCTGGGCGGCGAGAGCTGCAGCTTCAGCTGCGCCCGCCTGGGTCATGGCATTCGTCGCGGCGACGACCGCACGGGCTGCGGCCTCGGTGGCGGCAGCTGCGCCGGTCCGGGCGTCGGTGGTAGCGTCCTTCGCCAGCTGGGAGGCGGCGATCACGTCGTCGATGGCCTGGTAGAGGACGGCGAGGATCCGCTGGTATTCGTCCTGGTACTCGGCGTCCGTCGGATCGGTGGTCTCCTCCAGGGTGACGGCGTGCTCCTCGGTGTTGTCGAAGCGCTCGTCGAGGGAGTCGAAGTCGCCCTTGGCGCCGTCGATCTGCTCCTTGGCATAGTCGCCCTGCTCCTTGGCGTAAGCTCCCTGCTCGGCCGCATCAGAGGCCTTTTCGTCGGCCAGAGCGGCCTTCTCGGCTGCAGCTGCTGCTGCATCCTCTGCTGCGGCTGCGGCAGCAGCTGCGGCCTCTGCAGCGCCAATGACGGCGTCTGCAGCAGCCTGGGCTCTGGAGGCGGCTGCGGCGGCTGCTTCGGCAGCATCCCGGGCCACAGCGGCCTTCTGGTTGGCGAGGGTGGCGGCTGCTTCTGCCTCGTCGGATGCTGCACCGGCTTCACGGGCTTTCTGATTCGCGGCAGAGCCGGCCTCAGCGGCCGCGGCGGTGGCTGCGGTAGAAGCCCGGAGGGCGTCGAACATCTCGCCGAGCGCCTCCCGGACATCGTTGATGGCCTGATAAAGCACGGAGAGCACCCTCTGGTACTCGTCCTGGTATTCAGGATCCGTCGGATCCGTGGTCTCCTCCAGCGTGAAGCCCGGATCGCCCTGGGAAGGCTTGCCGGAGTCCACGTACCGTTGGAGCTCAGGATCCCAGATGAACCAGTTGCCGTTGTCTCCGATATACGGCTCACTGCCGGCTGCCGCCAAAGCAACATTGGCCGCCTCGTTAGCGGCCTCAGCTGCTGCAAGGGCGGCGGCGATGGCTCCGCTCAAGGCGGAGGTGTCAATGTCGGTGACGTCGATGTCGACCTCTGCGACTTCCTCCTCCACGGTGGTCCCGTCATCGAGAGTCTCGTCGGTGGTTGCTACGAATTGGAAGGCCTGCTTGTCGTAGGTGTTCTTCTGTCCATCGTATTCGACCAGGATGACGAGCTTCTGGATGCCGAGGTGCTGCGGCTGGGTGGCGTCGTAGTGGCAGACGAGGACGGTGTCATCCTCGAGGTCCACCTCCACGGAGCATTCGCCAGCAATGATGCGCTGGCGCTCGGCGTAGATGAAGGCCTTGACGGTGGAGAAGTCAGGCCAGCTCGCCTTGACTCCGTTGTCGGTCAGAGTGGCCCGCAGAGTGACGTCGGTCTGCTGTCGTATGGGTTTAAGGGTTGTCGTTGCCATTTGACTGCAAGTTACTATGGGTTTTGTGAATTTGTCGCGTGCGGGCCGCTCATTTGGTTGCACTTAGACGAGGAGAGGGAACAAGCCTTCGACGACGGAAGGGTCGTAGCCTTGCTTTTCGTAGTCAGCGATGAAGTCGGCCCTGTCGAAGGTCTCGACCTCCACTTCCTCGCGTCCCATCTCGGCCGCGGTGTCGTTGAAGCCCTTGACGGCATCCAGGTAGTCGCGGTGCGTCTCGATCTCCAGGGCGATCTCCCGCTTCTTCGCAGGATCCGGCTCGGCCTTCATCATAGCCTCCAGCTTGATGACCTTGCTTTGCTCCTCGCCCCAGGCGGCCAGAAAGACGATCTTCCGGTCCTCCATCTCGATGTCGTATTTCTTCTGCTCCTCGAGCAGCTTCAGATGCACCCGGATGAACTGCGCCCGCAGATCCTTATTCTCGAGTCTTTGCACCTTGACCGACCGCATGGCGATCAAAGCGTCTCCCATCTCGCGCTTTTTCATCGTCGGCCCTCCTTCTTGTCGGTTTCATACTCATTAGAGATGCTCCGGGCCCGGACATAGATGGCCAGGCCGTTGATGATGAAGGCCACGATGGAGGTGAAGATGTAGAAGCCTTCCACCTGTTTCGTCTTTACGGCTGCATTCCACAGGCCGGCGCAGGTAGCGATGATTGCAATCGCCCAAAGGAACAGGGCAAGCACTTTGATGCCCATCTGAATTCTTGATTTGTTGTCCATATCAGTATTGTTTAAGAGGTTTGTAATGCTATGCCGGTGCCTGCGTCCATCTTGTGCTGACGGGCCGCAAGCTGAGTGTTGTCGAAGTACATGTCGAAGCCTTCGGTGTCGGTCAGAGGGAAGACGCTGGCCGGAGAGTTTTTCATCAGGGTGTAGAGATTCGAGCCCATGCAGCGGACCTTGTAAGTGTGATCGGTGTCGATCCACTCTCCGCTGATGTTGCTCAAGGCCTGGTCGCTGTTGTCATACAGCTGCCCAGCGCTGTCTCCACTGCTGATCAGCATCCCGGCCACCACGTTGCTCGTCTGCCCGAAATGCGTCCGGATCTTGAACGTCAGTTCCATGATGCAGTAGCTGTAGTTGCCGGGCCTCGGAAGATTGATGAACATATACGGCTGCCCCTGGTACGTCTGCAGCTGCCCCTGGTACCAGGTCAGGCTGGAGACATTCTGCGAGGCGCTGTTTGAGTTCGTGTAAGCCACCCGGAAGCCGACATAAACCACTGCAATAGTTGTGGCAAAGCCGCTCGGGGTGATGTTGAATTTGTCACCATTCGGGAAGGTGATGGCCCGCTCGTAGCTTCCACCGGTGAAGCGCCAACCGGGGTTCGTCGTCCCGTCGGCGTAGTATTTCAGGTTGCACGCCAGGAAGGGGATGCACGGTATCACCGTCTGCCCGTAGTTGCGGACTGCATATTTGATGGCGTTGGCCACGGTCTGGCAGGCCGAGGGGTTGATCATCTTATCGTACATCGTCGTCCCAAAGTTCGAGTCCACGAAGGGGACGGATAGCGGCTGCACGCTTGAGATGATTATCCATTTGTACGGACCGCTGGCTGAGGTAAGCACGGCCAGGCCGATGGCGAATCTCCACACACCAGTCGTCAGAGCTCCGTTGGCATTGAAGATGTCATCGTAGGAGGAGGGCAGCTTCCAGGCTGATATGTTCTCCCGGTTACCGTACATCCTGAACACCAGGTCACGCAAGTACAGGGCGATGTTGGCTGTGCCGTAGGCATTAGCCGACTGCTCGTTGTACTTGAACGTCGGGCACAGCAGCGTGCCGCCTGTGGCGGTCGTAGCGATGACCACCGTCACGTCGGCATTCAGCTGCATGGGCGACTGTGCGTTGGCGTCATAGCCCCAGTCGCTGGCGATCTGCGACAGGTCGGTGTCAATCTTCAGATAGTCGTAAGCCCTGGCCATGAAACCGACTCTCGACTTATAGCCCCACGGGACTGGAGTCGGGACTGTCGCAAAGGTGGACGTGGATCTGAGCGACGCAAGATCTTCCGGCGTCAGGCTCTGGAAATTCGTCTTTCGCTCTGCGGCCGTCACATAGCCCTTACTGGCGCCATCTCCGGCCATCGGCTTATAGAACGAATACTTGTTGTTATTCGCGTGCCGGCATAGCTTGCCGATGTCACCAGAGGCGACTCCGAGGACGTAAGCGATGTCGTCCTCGAAGTTTGCTCCTGCTTTTATCCTTCCGTTGCTGTGTGCCATGGTCTTTTCGTTTTAGCTTACTCCACCGGCCGAGATGAAGCCGGTCGCGTACAGGTTCCCGGTCAGCTTCCAGGCGCTGTGCGTGCTGTCCCAGGTGAGGACGCCACTGCCCAGCGTCAGCGACTTGCCCGAGTTAAGGGTGAGATTGTTATCCAGGGTTATGCCGTAGTTGTTCCCGGTCGCCAGTTCAAGGCCCTTGTCCGCATAAATCTTCAGATGGTCGTCCGTGTCCTCATTCAGATAGACGTAAGATCCATCGCCGAAAAAGAGAGACCGGCCATAGTTGCCGTTCCGGATGCGGAGGTCACCCGTCAGTGTGCCGCCCGAGATCGGAAGGTAGCTGCTGGAAAGATCCGGGATGTCGGTGGCGGCCAGCGTCTTTGCAGCGACGCTCGTCACGTGGCCCAGATCGTTGACGGTGATAGCGCTTAGGACCTTGCCGGCTTCAGCTGTGATGGTCTTATTAGCGCCACCCGTCGGATGAGTGTAGACGGTGTCGGTCCAAGGCACTTCAACGTAGGCCTTCTCGCTCGACAGCTGGACGGCATATTTCTTCCCGCTCTCTGTGTAGCCTACCTGAATGCCGCCTCTCGTTCCGCTTGCGGCCAACGGCAACGAGTAGACGGTATCGGTCCAAGGGACCTCAACGTATGCCTTGTTGCCGGACATCTTCACGGCGTACTTCTTCCCGCTCTCCGTGTAGCCCGTCTGGAAGCCTCCTATCGTGCTGTCAGCAGCTTTCGGGACGGAGGTAAGAGGCGTTATGGTATTGTTGCCCAGGGTTATCACACCGTTTGCTATTTTGGCGTCCGTGATCCCATATCCGGCTATGGTGGTCGGGTGAGTGGTCAGATCTCCAAAGGCAACGGAAGTCAAAGCCCCAAGATCTGCGGCCGTAATGGTCTTCGCGGCGCTTCCGTCATAGGTCTTGTTCCCAAATGTCAGGGCAAACGGGCTGGGCAAGGCCGTAGGATACGCAGGGATCGTGATGAGGCCATTCACGTCCGGCTGGTAGTTCGTATTGCCGACCGTGAGCGAATTGACGCTCCCGCCTCCTTGCGCCACGGCGCTGATGACGCCTTGAGCATTTATCAAGATGGTCGTGCCATCCACCATCACGCCTCCAATGTCATTTGCGGTTGCGATGGGGATGTGTGCCTTGTGGATCTTGACATCCGGCTTGTCAGTGTTATTCGTCAGCGACTCCCAGACGCGGTCGAGGTCAATTCCACCACCTCCACCGCTTCCAGGATTCAGCCCACCGGCGGACATGAAGCCGTTTGCCCACAAGCCGGAGTAGACATCCTTCAGCTTGATGCCGCCCTCTCCGTCTTCCTCAAAGTAGTTCGCCGGAGACGCGGCACTTCCTTGGCCGACGCTGCTTGTTCCGGTACGGATGCTGCTCCCTCCTTCGTTGTTTATGGTCTCGATTGTGTATTCTGTCGTGTCAAAGGAGGCTTCCTGCTGCAGCAGATTCACGTTGAGCGTATTGCTCAGAATGGCCAGCGATGCGCCGACGATGCGATACTGCGACCCACTGTAGGTCACAGCCTTGTCGAAGCGCAATGCCGCCTCGGCCATCATGGATCCGGAAAGGGCATTGTAGTTGTCATTTTGGTAGGAGATGTATTCCCGTCCAACAAGCTCAAGTAGGTTGTAAGTCGTGCCGCCTGAAGCTCGCGCAAAGGCCTCCAACGGAGAGTGGACGTCGTTGGTATAGAACAAGCCTCCGAGGAAATGCAGAGGACCTGCCAGCAGAGGCGGAACCTGCCCCATCTGCACAAATATCGAGTCCTGGATGTTGTGTTGAGCATTGATGGCTACCCGCTCCTTCTTTCCTGTCGAAGCATCGCCGATTGTGAAAGAGATGTTTGCAATTCGTCCGAAGCAATCTGAGGTCGGAGTGATGGGTGTTTCGTCGCCGTTGAACAGGTACACCAGCGGCTTATAGATAACGAACTCCAGCAGACCGTCTTCCGGAATGCTTCCAATCTCGATGCTCACATCCTCCATCGATGTCCCTTCTCGTGTCCACGGCATAAGGAACGAGATGTAAGGCAAATCAATCGTTGACGGGTCATATACTTCCCAGTTGTCTCTCAGGACATACTTCGTCCCGCCGTATGTCAAGAAGACATTGAAGCGGAAACGCAACGTATAGCCGTCGAGGTGGTGGGTGCTCTGATGTGAATCCGGGAACGGTTTGATGTCCCACATCACGCCACGACGGATGCCCCATTTCCAGTAGCAGTTGCTTATCGACATTCCGATCGTGACGGGCCGACGTGTCTCAGCAATGTACTGCGAATAAGTAATGGCGTTATTTATGTCATCATCGCCACCGATTAGCGGGAAGATGCTCTCAGAAGGCTCCTCGATTCCGTTGTAAGGGTTGAGCAGGGGAAGGTTGCCAGTCATCACCCATCGGTGTCCGGACGGAGGCGTGAAGGTGTCCACGGTGGTCGTTGCAGCGCCTCCGGTGTCTGCGATGCTGAACTGGCCCTCGTAGAAGTTATCCCGTAGTCCGTAGTCCTGCTCTATCGTCAAATTCTTCCAGGCCGGACGGATCTGACGGTATCCGGACTGCTCGATAAAGAAAGCTGTCTGCGCCGTCGCCGGGCCTTGCGTAATATCGCGGATCTCAAAGCTGTTGCCGTCGTTCCAGGCGAGAGTCATCCCGAGTCCAGTGAGCAGCAGTTCGATGGCCGCTCTCCATGTCATCCCTTGCAGCAGTGTCGTATTCACCAAGCCATCTACGGCAAGAATTGTCGCGGGGACCGTCGCCACTTTCGTCGTGGTAAACGTCAGCCCCATCGCCACACCGGCACGTGACATCGCTGTCGTCAGCAAGCTGCGGACGGAGACGAGTTGCCCCTGCGGCAGGTCGAAGTCGTAGTCGCTGAGCCTTCCCAGGTTGTCTCGAGCGGTCAGCTTTATCAGGTCTTTATACGCAAGGTTCTCGGTAAAACTGTCCGGTGTAATGAAGCCCGCCCAGCGTGTCTCCCAGCTGCTGCTGACCTTCGTCTTCCAGATGACCTTGAACAGCGTCGAATTCGGCGTGAAGAATTGGGAATAGTCGACCTCCCCGCAGTCGTTGAGGCTGATGGTCAGCACGCTCGTCGTGACGGCCTGGGCGAGGTTGTCGCTGTCCTTGCTTATGCTGAGCCCGTCGCGCTGCAAGCCCGCTATCTCAACGGCTGACCCAGCGTATCCATCCTTATGGATCTCAAGACGCTGGGTCCCCACCGGGGTCTCTATCTGTTTGTATAACAAAAGTCCGTAAGCCATGCCTATTACCTCCCCTTGTTTCGGTTGTAGTTGTCGAGGGCTATCTGCAGATCCTGGCCCTTCACTGTCACTGTGCCGCTCAGCTCCATCCGTCCAGAGTTCTGCTGCGAGATACCGGCGACGCCTCTGCCGCCCGAATACGTATAAGCGCTCTGAGTATTGCTGGAGCCGGACCCGCCATAGCTTTTGGCGAGAGCCTGCAGACCGGATTTAGCGGCGGCCCCGATTGCGATGAGGGCTGCACCGGCAGCGAGGGCGGCGTATCCGTTCAGGCTTTCGAGTGCCTCTTTGCAAGCCTCAACACCGATACCTTCCGCCATCAGGATCTCACCTTCCTTGATGGCCATGTCAGCCAGCGGGGTGAGCAGGGCCTGCACCACCTTGCCAGGGTTGAGGTCTTCCAGGCCCATGAACTGATTGGCCATCTCTTGGATGGCATCCGAGAAGCCGCCGATGACGGCATCTTTGAACTCCTCGACCAGAGCCTTGGCCCGCTCTATGTCCTCAAGGATCTTGTCGAGCTCGGCATCGATTGCCTCATCGACACTGCTCATGTCGACGTCGTCCATCTCGAAGTCGATCTCCACTATCTTGTCGGGGAGATTTACGTCGAGGATCTTCTTGACATTCTTGGTGAATTCGTCATAGAGGGCGGTCGTGTCCAGCCCGTACTGCTCCAGCAGGGCTTTCTCGGTGTTGTATTTCTCTGTCAGCAGCTGGATCTCACTCTTGGCGGCATCCTGCGCCCGCTGCAGGATCTTCTCGGCCTGCTCCTTCTGCCGGTCCACTTCCTCCTTCTGCCCACCGGAATTGGCATTGGCATTGGCCTGCTGCGCCTTGATGGAGTTGATCTGCGTCTGGATGCGCATCGTCTCTCCGGAGTATTTGGCCTGCTGCTGGTAATAAGCGGTCACGGCCTCCTCCATCTTGACGCGGTCCTTGTCGCCCACGTTCCGCTGGTAGTTGTACAGCATCGCACGGGTGGCGTCGCTGAGGCCGGCGTTCTGGGCTTTTATCGTCGTCTCCAGCAGTTTCGCCGGATCCTTGGCGGCAGCTGCGTAGGCTTCATTCCAGCTCTCACCGGCCTCCGTGCCGAGCCAGATGAAGAATTGCTCGACCTGTTGACGGGTTCCTTTCAGGGCAGAATCGGTGGCGCCCTTGAGATTGTAACCGAGCTTCTGGGCCATGCGGTCCAAAGTCTTGTCGGATACGTTTGCCAGGCCCCGGGTGGGGTTCTTTTCCAGGTCTTCGTAGATCTTCTTCAGCTGCTCGCCAGCTGCTATCCGCTCCTCCTCGCTGAGGTTCACGTCGCGGAGCTTCACCTTGAGCTCGTTGATGGTGTTGAGCTGCTTGCTCAGGGAGATGTTGTAGCTGGTGCTGATCTCGCCCAGGGCGTCCTGAGCGTCATAGAGGTCGCGGGCCAGACGGTTGGCTTCCCTCATGTCGGAAAGGAGATGAGAGAAGTCCATGTTGGCCACAGCGGTCTTGAAGGAGTCCCAGGAGGCGGCCATGCCGGCGGCCATCCGGTTCCATGCGTCATCGAGCAGCTGGTTCTGCTTGGCCAGGTTCTTAATGGCGGCGATGGTCCCCATGACGGCGGCCGTCACGGCGGCGAAGGCTATCTTGCCCTTGGATCCTATGCTCTTGATAGCATCGACGAAGGATGAGCTCTCCCGCTTGGCTTCCTTCATGCCTTTGGAGAATTCATCCTTTTTCAGTCCGAGACGGACAAACAGATCACCTATCTTGCTCATCTTGTTTTTCGGTCTTAGGGGCTGCCTTTGAGGCCTCCCATTCAGTCATTATGCGGTTCAACTCGGCCGCCTGCTCCGGAGTCACCCGGTATTCTTTGGCCTTCTCTGCGAGTGCTTCAGCGTCGGGTTGCTCCCAGGGGAACCGGCAAAATGACTGGGGGGTCCGAGGCTTGTTGCCTGGTTTGATGTTCGGCGACAGGAGCATCTCCTGCCACATCATCCATCTTGCGATGGTCCACCTCTCCTGGCTTTCTTCTTCTTTGCCCTTTAGCCGGAGGATGTATTCTCGGTAGCTGGTCCTGGCCGCCTGATCCTCCGTAAGACCGCAGCGCCCTACGAGGAACGCTTCAATAGACGGCCAATCCAGCGAAAAACTTTTTTTTTACCTTCTGGTGCGTCGGAAACGGCTTTATTTTCGCTTTTCTCCTTCGACGCGACTAATTCCTTCACCGTCTTTCCGGTGAGCGCCTGTGCCGCAAATTCGATGTCATGGGCAAAGACTTTCGGATTGGCGGCGGCGTATTCATGAAAGTCTCCCCGGGTGTGGGGGAACTCATCGACGAGACCCTTTCCGTCCAGCTCCCAGGCGTTGAGGGCGGCAAGGTAGTAGATGTCGGCGTAGGCTTCAAACAGAGAAAACGTATCGTCGGCATTCGCCTCGAGAGGCATGCTTTTCTCGTCCTTGTAGCTGAAAAGGTGCGGAGTGAATAGTGTCTCCACTTCCACTCCGTCCTTCAGCTGGATCTTTCGTCTCAGAGTCCTCATCGTTAGGCCTCCTCTGCGGGTTCTTCTGCAGTGTGCGTCACCGAGTCGGTGATCGTGATGCTCATAGTACGGGTCGCAACTGCGCCCACGTCGTTGGTGTCGCTGATAGACGTGACGACGCCGGTGGCCAGGTCGCCGGAGACCACCTGGTCGTTATCGTCGAACTCACCGACAAAGACACGGACGTAGCTGCCGTTGTGGAGGGCGGCCAGGGCCTGGTGCTGGGGGCCGCCACTGACGTCATCAGTGAAGACGGTCACCTCCATGGTAGCACCCTTCTTGCCGGAGATGAACTGCGCCCACTCGGAGCTCTTGTCGGAGACCTCGATAGCCTCGGCGGTGCGGTTGACGTTGTTGCTCTGCTCGCCGGACAACCAGGTGTCCGGCGTCCCGGATGTACCAGGAGCGATATAGACTTTTCGGGCGTTACCAAGTTTTGCCATGGTGATGAGGGATTAGGAGATGGTCGGATAGTGGGTGACAGGGCCGGTAACGGTGAGGCTGATGTTTCGGGTGGAGACAGCGCCCACGTCGTTGGTGTCGTTGATGGCCGTGATGATGGCCTCGAACACGTCGCCCTGGGAAGGCGTGTTGGTGTTCAGCGTGCCGATGAAGACCTTGACCTTATTGCCGGCCTGCAGTGCAGAGAGGACGTCGTACTGTTTGTCGGTGTTGAGGTCGTTGAGGAAGACAGTCACCTCTGCGGTGGCTCCCTTCTTTCCGGAGATAAACTGCGCCCACTCGGAGCTCTTGTCGGAGACTTCAATGGCCTCAGCGGTGCGGTTCAGAGAGTTGGACTGCTCGCCAGCCATGACGGTGTAGGTGAGAGAGCTGGTGCCGGTTACGATATAGACGCGGCGGGTGTTTCCAAGTATTGCCATGGTCGTATAGGGTTTTTAGTTGTTTGCTGGTTCAGGGTCTTCCTGCTTTTCCAGGAAGATGGTCACCTCCTGGAGGAGGCGGTAAAGGATCTTGTTGGTGTCGCTGCTCTCCGTCAAGTCCTGCAGCTGGACCGGTAGGATCCCGAGGCACGTCCACCCAGAGAGCTCCAGCTCATTTTCGGTGAGCAGCTTCAGGTTGTCCTCGTTCATGGTGGTCGCGTTGCCCAGGCTGGTGTTGCTGATGGACTCCACGATCACGCTGATCTGGCGGAGAGCACCGTCCTTGTCGAGCCGCTCGCCCTCTCTGATGGAATGGATCTCCACCCTCGGGACCTTGGCGGTCTTCCCAACGGTAACTCCGCTACGGGAGAGGCGGCTCACCAGGGCGTTGTAGATCGTCCGGTAGCCGCTGACCTCGTAGCGGGGGCTGCGTTGAAAGAGTCTTGACAGAATGCTCATCGCGTCGCGTCGTTTACTGCGCCTTTGACGGCGTCAATTATTTTGCTCTTGTTCTTATCGATGGCCGGTGCAAAGAAGGGATGAGGCTGCGTGCCTTCTTTCGCTATCCTGATCGCCATCGCCCATCCTGCGGCCCGGGCTTCTTTCCGGTCATGCAGTTGGAACTTCTTGTATGCCCATTGAGCGAGTTCATCCGGCGGGGGCATCCGTCCGGCTCGTCTGCCGTATTCGACAAAGTAGGCGTAGCCGCTCTGCCGGTTCTGTGTGTCAAAGAAGCCAACGTCCAGGTTGTCTTCGTCCACCTTCTGCACCCTCCCGCTTTGACGGAGAAGGCCGGTCACCACGGACCGGTTCTCTCGAAGGTTCAGCTGCGCATCGGCTAAGATGTCGGACCCAGCTTTCTGCAAGCCCTTCATCGCTGCCTCACGGACGTCTTTGTCCGCTTTGTCAAAGCCTCGTAGCAGCTTGTCGAGGCCTTCAACCGAGATAGATCCTTCCATCAGATTGTCTCAACGGGTTCCGGCTCGGGCTCAGGATCCGGAGCCGGCTCCTCCTGGAAGGGGTTGTCTACCTGGTACCAGCCGCTGATGCGCAGATAGCGGCCGCGGTTGTCCACGTCTTCCGGCGTGGGGAAGTGGATCTCATGCCCTCTCCAGGTGATGCCGTCGAAGGCCACGTCGGGCTTCCGCATCTCGATGTCGACGCCTACGACGTCGGCCTGCTGGAAGGTGAGCATGGTCTTCGTGGCACTCATCTGACGGACCTGAGCGTAGACCTCCAGCACAGCCACAGGCGCACCAATGGAAGCGTGGCTCATCGAGTCAACGGTGGCCACGGTCTTGGTGAGCGTTATCCGGTCGTTGAACCGGCGGGCTGTCTGGGGATCTCGTCTCATAGCATTCCGTAGGTTTGTCTGAGGATGGCATTCTGGACCGAGGCGTCCTCACCGTCATAGATGGCCGTCGCCAGCTGCCATACGACAGGCTGGAGCTTCTCGGCCTCCGGGACGATGACCTCATTCTGGTAAACCACCACGGCGGTCGACCAGGTCTTGTGCGTCTCCAGGATCTTGATGACATCGCCTTCGCGGGCGTAGACAAGATCTTCACCCTGCGAGTCCTTCACGGAGAGGATGGTCTTGCCGCCCTGGTAGAGACGGATGGTGTCGCCGGGCCATACAGGCGCGAGCATCACCTCCAGCTTGCAGGGCAACATGGCGACGTTGGAAGACTCCTGGACCGCCAGCATGGCACGCTTGAGCATCTTCTGCAGGATGCCGTCCCTGCTGTCGTCAGGGACGGAGGCGTACTGCTTGAACTGCTCGAGGTGGTCAGCAAGCGGGTCTTTGCATTCAAGGATTCGTACCTGGATCATGGCGTCGTGGGGTTAAGGAAAAAAGGGAGCCGGGGGCGAGGACCGGCTCCCTGGCGAGGAGGAGAGTTACTCGGTCGGAGCGAGTGCGGTGATGGCGGTGGCTACGTTGGACACGTAGATGAGGCCCTTCTTGTTGGCAGCCGGGACCTTGGTCTGGGCGGCCTTGCGGAAGTAGACGTCGTAAGCGTCGTAGGCGCCGTTGCGGATGAACTCCAGTTCGTAGCTGTTGCCAGCGTAGATCTCGGCGCAGTTGGTGTCAGCGACGAGGATCTCGCCGGAGCTCAGGCGGGTCGTCGGGAGGAGGCGGACACCGGAGAGCATACCGGAGACCTGGTCAAACAGGTAGTTGCCGTTGGAGTCCTTGAGGGACTTGATGGTCCGGTAGATGGTCCAGGTGACGAAGGCCACGTTGGCGTGGAAGCCTTCCTTGGCGATCTGGTCCATGGCGTCGAAAATGACGTCGGCGGCGTTGGCGTTGGCGACGGCGTGAGAAGCGAGAGCGGAGAAGGCCGTGGCCTGGCTCTTGAGGCCGTAGATCTTCTTCTGCGTGGTGGCGTTGGTGTCAGCACCGGCGCCGGCGCAGATCTCGTTGTCGAGCTTGTTTTCGATCATGCGGGCACCCTCGTTCACGCAGTAGTTGTACAGCTGCTCGAACCAGTCCTCGAACTCGGTCGAGATCTGCATGTAGGTGGCCAGCTTACCGAAGGCGCGGGACTTCTCCACGAAGGAGACGTCGCTCTTGTTGGTGTTCTGGGCGAGCTCCGCAACATAGTCCACGGTGGGCTGGTTGGTGGACTCGATCCATCCGAGCTTGTTGGCGGTACGAGGACGGATGCCGAAGGCCAGGATGAAGGCGTTGGCCACCGGGACGGCGGCGTAGATGGTCGGATCGTCCATGACGGAGAGCCGGTTGTTCGGGCTGACCGAGCCGGTACCGATGGAGACGATGTCCTTCAGCTCGAGAGTGCACTCGAAGCGGTCGGCCTTGGACTTGAGGGCCTTTTCGATTTCGGGCTTCTTGGCTTCAAGGGCACGACGGAAGTCAGCCTTGAAGGAGACGCTCTTGCTGTCTTCCAGGGCCTTCTTCAGTTCCTTGATGGCAGCAGCCTGTTCCTTGACAGACGCATCGAGGTTGTCGATGTTCGTCTGGGCAGTTTTGAGCTCAGCTTCACGCTTGGCGAGCTCACTCTTGGCAGCTTCTGCTTCCGCCTTGGCGGCGGCAGCTTCAGCCTTGGCATTCTGAGCCTCGGCCTTAGCCTGCTCAGCGCTCTGGCGGATCTCTTCCGCCTTCTTTTCAAATTCAGTCATGGCTGGATTGGGTTTTGGGTTATTGTCTTATAAGCTGGCGAGCACTCGCCGGGCGAATTCATTGTCAACGGCCGTTTTGAGTGCCTGAAAGTCCTCCGAGCTCATCGTCTGGAGGGCGCCCGCCATTTCGCGGTCACTCTTTGCATCCAGGAGGATGGCCTTGGGGTTGGCGGCCCGAGTCACCGGCGAGACCTCAACGATGGTGATGGCCTCGAGCACCCGGACCTCATAGTCGAGGCCGTTCCGCTTCTCGTAGCGGTATTTGTCGGCGTAGTAGCCGATGGAGAATTCATCGATGGCGCCAGCCTTGATGAGCTTCTGCACGTCCAGGCCCGTGGCGGTGTCGATGATGTCGGCTTCAAACCAGAGACCAATGGCGTCCACTCCCTTGTCGGTGATGACGCCGATGACCTCGTGAGCGTCGTGCTGGTAGCAGAGCTTCATGCGCTTGGCATCCTCGCTCTGGAGGAAGGCGTCGCAGGCCGTGGGCTCGATGACGTCTCCCCAGCTGTCCACATTACCGAAGGCGCAGGCGTAGGCCTTGATGTGAAGGGTCTTCCCGTCTTCGCTGTCGGACTTGATCTCCACCTTGTGGATGTGCGTCTTGTATTGGGTCTCTTTGTTCATGGCGATAGTTCTTTTTCGCAAAATTACAATACCTAAAGCCGATTAGCCCCTCTCGGGGTGTGCATTTGGTTGCACACTAATCACTTGGGTCGACGGATGCAAGTGCAGGCGCAGTTGATGATCTCGGAGGCGTCTGCGCCCAGGCTTCCGTCGTGCGGATACATGAGCTCTCCGCCCTGAAGGACGAAGGGCTCGTACTGGTCCACCTCCACACCGTCCATCACCTCGTGGGTGTCCCGGGTGTTGCCCAGGCCGCTGATGGACCACTGCTTGGTGAAGCCGATGTCCAGGGTGTCGGCCGCAACGGCAGCAGCGTCGGCCATGGCCACCATGGACTCCGTCTGAGCTATCCGGCGGACCTGCCACTTAGCCAGCACCTGGTAGCGGGCGTAGATCCTCTTGGTGAGCTTCTCGATGCCGAGGCCGGTCTCCGCCTCCATCTCGCTCCGGAGGATGTCGATGAGGGATTCCCTCAACGTCCCGGAGACGATGACGATGTTGGATCCGGCGCGGTTCACGGCGTAGTCCTTCAGGCTGCCGAGCCAGAGGGCGTCTGCGTCGTCCTCAGCTGCCTTCTCCTGGTTGAGGTCGCGGGCCGTGCTCTTGCACATGGGCAGGCCGACGTCATGGTAGAGGCCTGCCCACCATTTGGTCAGGTAGTCGTTCTCGTTCAGATTGTCGTCGATGATGCCGGGCCAGGCATTCGGGTTGGCGTAGGTGGCGCAGATGCCGAGCACACGCCTGACCTCCTTCGCCCTGGCCTTCAGCAGCCGAGTCTCATAGACGTGGCCGATCTTCAGTCCCTTCCGGCGCAGGTAGTCTTGGTGCCTGCGCTCTGCGGGTGATATGCGGCGCTTGTTAGACATTCGGCGTGATTTCGTTGATGTCGTAGGTCTCGTTGCCGAATTGGACGCCGAGCGGGATGATGGGCTCGTCGGCGTAGTCCTCCTCGATGCGGTCGTAGCCGTTGGCTGTGCGCAGCTCGTTCAGGGAACCGTGCATCTTGGAGATGCGGTCGAGGGCTTCCGTCGGAGTCTCCTGGAGCGCCGGGATCTCGTCGCGGTTCACGACCAGCTCGTACTCGTCGTCCATGCCGACGTAGCTCAGCAGATCCGCGGCAAACTCCTCCGCCAGCGGAATGGCCTGCTGCTCGTAGATGGCCTTCTTGGCCTCCTTGGCATTTTCGTATTTGGACTGGCCGTAGTAGAGATCCACGGGCAGGTGATAGACGAAGCAGAGCGCCGTGACGGCTTCCTTGTGCGAGGCGAGGATGGCCAGATCCACGGGGCTGGCGCCGATGGCGTGATACTCGATTGGAGTCCTGAGCGCCTTCAGCCGGTTGAAGTTGGCCTTGCCGTTGACCTCCTTCTCGACGTTGTCGGCATCAGAGGCCAGGACGCCGTAGGTCTGACTATCGGCCTTGGGAGTGATGATGCCGGTCGCTCCGCCGTTGTCGAGGCTGAGATCCTGCCGGCGCATGCCCTTATCCAGGACGGACAGATAGACGGCAGCTGCCACGATCTTGCTGGTGCCGTAGAAGCTGGTGTCGTCCAGGTTGTAGTCGAAGGACTGGAAGATCTTGCCCTCGATGTCGATGGCGTCTCCTGGAGAGTTCAGCAGCTTAATGCCCTTGAAGGGTTTGAGCAGGCCTCCCTCCTGGACGGCTACCTTCTGACCGGGCAGGACATACATGCCAATCTTCGGGTCGATCTGACGGTCCTTGCCGGGAGTCAGAGGCGCATAGACCTCGGCATCCCCGAACAGGAGCCGGTTGACCGTCCAGGCCTTGCCGAATCGCTTGGTGTTGTAGCGGTCGTTGGGCTTCCGAAGGATGGACAGCAGCCAGTGGTCGTCGATGTATTCGTAGGTCCCGTCCTGGTTGAGCTTCCGCAGCTCCAGGTACTTCATGACCTCGCCGACGTTGTCAGCAATGTAGTCGATGACGCCATTGACCGGGGCGCAGTTCTCATACGCTCTCTTGATCTCGTCACGGCTAAGCACCGAGATGTCCGGCAGCTTGAGGCCCCGCAGCTGGGAGGCGATCTTCTGCAGGTATTCGTTCTTGGCATTGTCGCCGTCGTAGAAGCCCTTGAGCTCCTCGGCCTCGCGGGCCTTCCCACTCA
>Ga0265298_10001050_pt1 | contig 40799 bp, 36 predicted proteins | sample AusTroGonzalo_MG_3_FD_193486 | JGI IMG/M metagenome (GOLD analysis project Ga0265298, IMG submission 193486) | Bovine rumen microbial communities from tropical cattle in Woodstock, Queensland, Australia - Gonzalo_01 | ecosystem: Host-associated > Mammals > Digestive system > Stomach > Rumen ... | reverse complement strand
CGTGCCCTCGCATGCGTCTACTGGATCCTCGCTAGGGAAGTCCTCACCAGGCGCGGCGACCTCAAGGACCCCAACGACTTCCAGCTGTCCATCGACGACTTCGAAGCCAAGCTCATCTGAGCTTCTTAAACTCCAGGCCCCCGAAAGGGGGTCATCTCTTGTCATTCTGTTCTTTCCCGGCGTGTTGCTATTCTGCGTCGCGTGTCTTCGAGAAATGAGGTAGGGCCGTTACCGGCCCAAAAAGGGATAATGAGGGGCAATTCCCTCGTTTCAGATGCGTTTCAGATATCTCAGGTTCGGCTCGTATACAAGGCCCTTGTCCATGAGGGAGTTGGATACCTCCTCGAGCTCGATGCTGCTGATGCCCTCTGCCTCGGCCCTTCTCTCCAGTTCCTCCCTGGGAGCTCCTTTGCCGTCGGTGTCCAGCTCATCGAGCAGGTTGAGTATGACATCCTCGATCTGGGCGCTGTTGTTGCCGGACGGGCCGTCCTCGTCGGGGAGTTCGATCTCGTCGGGCTCGTCGGAAAGGTCCTCCGGGAATCCGAGGTCTATATCCTTATCGGGGAGTATGATCCTGAGGGCGGCCTGGATGGTCTTGAGGTAGAGCGCGGAGTCCGGCACCCTGTCGGAGTTGTCGAGCGCATAGGTTATGCCGAAGGCCTCGGTGGGGCTCATGCCCGCCTTGATGAGATCCTGCTCGGTCGCGTCACCCATTCCGAGGACCTTCTTGATGTTGGTGAGTCTCTTCCATGTGGACTTGGCGGTCTCCAGTATCCATTCGTTGCGCGCCTCCTCCGAGATGCGGATGATGTGCTCCGGCCTGACCGTGATGTACACCCTCTGATCGTCGGCGGTGTAGCTCCTGACCCTTCCGACGGCGGCGACGAAGCACGGCGCCTCCAGGTCTGCGATGGCCGCGGATGCCTCAGGCTGAAACTTCCCGATGTTGAAGAAGAAGCTGCCGGAAACATCCTGGATCCTGCCCTTCCAAATGGGATCGTTCTCCACGGAGCTTATGTTGGAGCATTCGGTGAGCACTCCCGCGATCAGGACCCTGTTCACCTTTGCCCCGAGAGGGGTCACGATGTACGACGGGGTCTTCTCCTCCGTCGCCTTGATCTCGAGCGTGGACGAGTTCAGCTCGGTGGCGAAGATCCTCCATGCTGTCTCTCTTGCGTTCATAATGCCGCCTCCACCTCTTCGAGGAGCTTGTTGGCCTCCACCTCGAGGTCAATGTCTATCTTGCTGGCGGATTGGACAATCATGCTCGGTCCGTAGTCGTCGCTCATGACGTTGCCGGTTATCCTCAGCCTCTTCAGCAGGCTCTTGCTGGTGATCTCCCTGTTGACGACGTCCTCGCCCTGCACGCTGGCAAGTCCTTGGGCCGCCTGAAGGGTGACACCGGTGAGCTTCTCGGTGTCCGCACGGTTGATTATCGCGCCGATGGCGCCGGTACCGTCGTCCACGACGACCTTGAGCCTCAGGTCGAGGACCCCTTCCACCATGCCGTGCATGGTGCATGCGCCGTTGAGCATCGAGCGCTTGCACTGGGGGCATCTCCTGATGAGACCGCTCCCCTGGCGGACGTCAACCACCATGCCTTCTAGGGTGATGTCCAGGCCTCCGCCTATCCGGCTTATCTCGTCCACGGTCTTCTTGCTGGACGATGTGTCCACGACGTCGCTTATGGCATCGACGCGGCTGACCTCGCACCTGTCCCCCAGATTAAGTTGGGGGATGCCCTTCCAGGACCTGATGTAGGCGTTCTTTATGCACAGGGATTCGCCCTCCTTTATCCCGAAATCGCTCCAGGCCGAGAACTGTATCTTCCCTGTGTCGTCGGCTATCATCCCGGAGAAGACGGTCTTGAGCTCTCCCCTGGCGGTGATCTGTTTCGCCTCTACCGATACGACCTTCCCGGTGACGGTGACGCTGCCGAGACCATCCTTGATGTTCCCTATCTTGATCTCCGAGGATTCCGCCGTGATCTGTCTCTCGGGCAGATCGATCTTGACGCCGTCGGCGGGCTCTATGCGCCCGCGGTTCCCCACATTGATCTGGACCTTGTCGTTCCATGTCCTGCAGTAGCAGTTCCGGAACACGTATACCGAGCCTTTGGCAAGGACGATGGAGCCTGGTTCCCAGACGGTGAACGATGCCGTCGCGGTCTCGTCCCCGATGATCCCCGATATGATCTTCTTGGGGATCCCCTTGGCCGTTATCTCCTTCTCGTCAACGAATACGACCTTGGCGGTGATATCCACGTTCTGCTCCGAACCGGTGAGCTCCGAGATCTTCTTGACCAAGGAGTTGCCGGTGACGAAGGATGTTTCGCCGCCGTACTTCCTGATGATGCCCCTCTTCGCGACCTCCGCGTTCAGGTGGAACTCGTTGATGTACTTGTCCAGTTCCGCAATGATTTGTTCTCTGTCGATCTTATCTCCGAGCACCCTTTGCAATTCTTCGATATGGGGTGTTAGTTCTTCCATTTCCATAGTATCGACCCCTCCTTTCGGATGGATGGCATCCCATCGTCTTCCCCCTATAAAACCGTGAGAGGGGGGTGTCTGAAAGTGGGCGAAAGTGCATTAGCCAGCATGATCTGGGTATGGCGATCCTTCCAGTATCCTCAAACCTGCCGTACGGCCCTCTGGCAGTGTTCGGCCGTGCTCCCTCGGACACTGGCCAACGGCCTTCTGGGGTCTGGCAGGTACGCATCCTTTATTATGGATAACAACATTGAACGTTAATGGTACCCAAAAGCAAGATTGACGCAATCCTGGACGGATACGACCCCAAGGATATCACGATCGCTACGCTCTGTTCCCACTCCTCTTTGCAGATTTTCCATGGAGCAAAGAAGCTGGGGTTCAAGACATTGGGTCTGACCATATCCCACAGCACGAAGTACTACGATGCGTTCCCCCTCGGCAAGCCCGACGAGATCATCAAGTACAGGGACTTCGAGGACATGGAGTCCCGTGTGGACGAGCTCTACGACAGGAACGTCATAATAATCCCCCACGGCTCGTTCGTGGAGTACATGGGTTCCAAGAGGTTCTCAGAGTATCCAGTTCCTTCCTACGGCAATCGCGAGGTGCTCAACTGGGAGTCCAGCAGGGAGAAGCAGAGGGAATGGATCGAGGGTGCCGGCGTATCCATGCCCGAGATCATCAAGGACCCCAAGAGCATAGACAAGCCCGTGATGGTGAAATACAACGGCGCCAAGGGCGGAAGGGGGTACTTCATCGCCATGGACTACAACGGTTTCAAGATGGCCGTGGACCCCGACGAGTCTTACAACATCCAGGAATACTGCATGGGGACCAGGTACTACATGCACTTCTTCTACGATCCCCTGAAGCACGATGGGTACAAGTGCGTCGACGGCGGGTCACTGGAGCTGCTGTCGATGGACCGCAGGGATGAATCCAACATCGATGAGCTGTACAAGCTGGGCAACATAGATGACCTGAAGAAGGTGGGCATGTACCCGTCCTTCGTCGTAACCGGGAACACCCCGGTCGTGCTCAGGGAGTCGCTCCTCCCGAAGGCCTTCGATATGGCCGAGAGGGTCGTCGACAAGTCCTACGAGCTCTTCGGCGGCATGTGGGGCCCGTTCTGTCTGGAGACAGTCGTCAACGACAAGCTGCAGTTCAAGGCCTTCGAGATCTCGACCAGGATAGTCGCAGGTACCAACCCGTTCATATCCGGATCCCCTTACGCGGATCTCATCTATCCCGGTATGAGCACCGGGGCCAGGATGGCCATGCACATAAGGACAGCCGCCGAGAACGGCAAGCTGAAGGAACTGGTGTCCTGAGCGGTCAGGGTCACTTCGGAAGATTGCCGGACGGGGCTGTCCAATAGGGGCTACCCGGTACCTACCAGTCCTTTGTATTCCAATCAACCCTCGATGGGAGAGAATCGCAGTCCTGCGGGCGGCACCGGATGGATTAATAAACTTTTATGAACCTTTTCAATCCGGTAGTAACTCATGAGAACAAAGATGAGCATCATCTCCGCGGTCGCTATCGTCTCCGTGCTCCTCATGTCATCATTTGCGATGACGGCGGGCGGTTCCGACGCGACCAGCGACGAGACATATGCCATGACTCCGTCGGATGCTATGGAAATGGCATTCCAGGGAACAGGCCTCGATTCAGAGGAATTGTCGGTGATGATAGATGATCTCATGCACAGGGTAAAAGGGATCGCCGATGTCAAGATGCCTTCCCTGGCCCAGGTCATCAGTATGCTGGCCGATGTCTTCAAGAGGGGATCGGGAAGCCTGATAATCGACGGAGAGTACACTTTCGACAAGGATGTCTACCTCCACAGGCTGTACATCAAGGATGGCTCGGTCGTCACCGTCTCGCCGGGCGTGTCCGTCAAGACCGACAAGCTCTATATCAACACATCAGGCGGATCGGCCACCTTCTCCACCGGTGAGGGGGCCTCGATCTCGTTCGGGGACCTGTTCATCGAGAACATCCCGGTCCCGTTATGCGATGTCACCGTAACCACAGAATCGACCACGATCTCATCCTCATGCCGCCTGAGCAACAGGGTCCTGAGCATGTCCCTGGTCGCATCATACAGCGATTCCCTCAACGTGTTCTTGAAGAAGGGCTCCGTCACATACAGGGATGGGGACATCGACCTGTTTGCGTCCCTGGATTTCAAGAGGATACTCGACCCGCAGTTCAAGATCGCAGTCAGCATCTCGGGTAGCAATAGCTCCTCGGACGGCGAGACTCCATTCTATATCGAGAATCTCGATCTGCGCATGGAATCCATGCGCAGGACGGGCGGCGGCCGCGATGTCGATATGACCTTGAGCCTGGGAAGGGTCATGGCAGGTCCAGTGGACAACTTGAACATGAAGATCGATATGTCCTTCCCGCTTCCATCTATGACCGATGATGTGTATTCGTTCAACCTCAACGCGCAGAGCATCCATGTGAATCAGCTGACCCAGAATGATTCCCTGCAGGTCGATGTGAAGGGTCTGACCATCTCTATGTGGTCCGGGGCCACGCCGGGATTCTTCCTGGGCTATGACTCCCTGAGCTATAACGAATGGTTCTCCGAAGACAGTATGACCATGAAGAGGGCGAACATCAAGGACGTCTTTATCTCGTTCCAAGGCGAATACAAGGATCTGATCTCCAGTCTGAAGAAGGGCAGCAAACTGGTCTCCGTCAGCGGGACCGTTGCGGTGAAGTCCAACTATTATCACGAGTATTCGTTCGATGCCTGCACCAAGACCGGGGTCATGGTAAAATCCTCCGAACTGGACGGATTGGATGTCCAGTTCGTGTTCTCGATCCCTACGGACATCAAGTTGAAGCTCGATTCGTACGAGTACTGGGACGATTCCGGCGTGGAACTGTCCTGGAACGATATCGACTATGAGATCATCCTATTCGGCGATGATCCCAAACCATCCCTGCTATCATCCTTGATGGGCTGAATAAACAGGGGCCTGTTCCGCGGGCCCCTTTATCATTCTTCGGATGCTCCCGGATGGAGGGTTCCCCGATATCCGGACACGCCGCGCAGCACGTCCTGAGCCGAAACGTTATTACATTGCCCGCGTATGCGCGCTATAACAAAGGGGCATCCTAATGGTATCACAGAGGCTGCAGACAGTACCCGCGTCGGGGACCATAGCTATTTCGAATCTAGTCAGTCAGATGAAGGCGGAGGGCGTGGACGTCGTTTCCCTGTCGATGGGGGAGCCTGATTTCGATACCCCTTCCAACATCGTGGACGCAGCTGTCGACTCCCTGCATAGCGGATTCACCCATTACACCCCCTCCACCGGCATACCGGAGCTGAGGAAGGCCATCGCGAGCTACACCAAGAGGAACGACGACGTTCCCTGCGAGGCCGCGAACGTCCTGGTGACCCCTACCAAGCAGGCGATCTTCATGACCTGCCTCGCTTACATCGACCCCGGCGACGAGGTCATCCTTCCGGACCCCTCATGGGTATCCTACGAGGCATGCATCCGTCTTGCCGGAGGCGTTCCCGTGTACGTGCCCACACACTTCGACGACGGTTTCGTCGTGGATCCCGCCCTCATAGAGGCGGCCATCACCCCCAGGACAAGGATGATCGTCCTGAACACGCCCACCAATCCGACGGGCGCGGTCATCCCGGCGGACAGGCTGAAGCAGATTGCGGACATCGCGATGCAGCACGGGATCAAGGTCATGTCCGATGAGATCTACAGCGCGATCATCTACGAGGGGAAGCACAAGTCCATAGCATCGTTCCCCGGCATGTTCGACAACACCATCCTCGTGTCCGGCCTTTCCAAGACCTTCGCCATGACCGGATGGAGGCTTGGATGGGCGATCGCTCCCGCCGAGGACATCAAGAACATCAACAAGCTCCAGTCCCATTCCATTTCCTGCTGCACCTCGTTCGTCCAGCAGGCGGCCGTCGAGGCCCTCAACGGACCCCAGGACTCCAAGTTCGAGATGGTCAAGATCTTCAGGGACAGGCGCGATCTGGCACTGGATCTTATCAGGGACATCCCGGGCGTCGAGTGCAACACGCCCCAGGGAGCCTTCTACATCTTCCCGAAGTACAACAGGGATATCCCGTCCGCCAAGCTGGCGGAGGTCCTTCTGAAGGAAGGCCATGTGGCCATCACCCCCGGGACCGCTTTCGGGTCCAAGGGCGAGGGATGCTTCAGGATCTCCTACGCCGCATCCGAGGACCAGATCCGCGAGGGCATCTCCAGGATCAGGAAGGTCCTGATGGGTCTCTGACAGCGTATTTCGGCGCCGTTCCCCCGTCTACGCACCCTTTTCCAGGACTTCGCAAGGACATCGGGTCTCCCCGTTACTTGCCAGGCCGTCCCATATCGGCTACGCTGAATGCGGTTCCTGTTCGAGGGATCGCGGTTATGTTTTGAGCCCCTTACAATCATAATGCCTACGGGTACAGCCACGTTATAGATCGGCGCCCTTTATCACGGGCCCGATGAGGCCCCTCGCTTCCTAGAATCTTCGAAACAGTTTCAAGGTCGGGGTCCGAGAACCCCGGCCGTGTGCTCTGGGCATATGAAGGGGTTTTTGGCCCCGAAGGGCCAATGGAATCATCATTCCCTTTCCTCGATGTCGATGATCTCCTTGGTCTTGCTCATGTGGACGATCTTGAAGCGATATCCGATGATGGCAGCCACAATCAGGATGATGGCACCCAGGGAGAATGCGTCCGCCACAGAATTGGTGAAGACGTACTTGATCTGTTGATCGAACAATCCGCCCAGGTGCTCCAGGATGCCTATTCCCTCGTTCGCCCACTGGGCGATGCCTTGGTCTATGGCATAGTAGTTGATACCGATGGTCACTATCATCGTGTATACGCTCGAACCTATGGTGGAACCGATATTCCTGAACAGAGATACGACAGAGGTGGTCATTCCCACCTCAGCGTCCTCACAGCTGTTCTGCACACAGGCCATCAGCGATGCCATGAGACATCCCACACCCAGTCCGAACACGAACTCGGAGATCGCCAGTTGGGGCACAGAGAATTCGCTGATGAAGGACATACCGCACATTCCGACGGCCATGAGGACCGGTCCTGCGAAGATCCAGCGCTTGTATCCGGTCTTCTCGATCATCTTACCGGCGAGAGAGGAGGTGATGGCCATACCGACGATCATGCACAGCATGAACATTCCGGCGTTGATGGGGCTGTATCCTTCTATCTTCTGCAGGAACATCGATGTGAACAGTTCGTCACCGATCATCGAGAAACCGAGCAGGAAGAGCAGCACGGATGCTGACCTAACGGTGGGGTTCTTCAGCACATGGGGTGCGATGATGGGTTCAGCGGCCTTGGCCTCGACCCTGCTGAGCAGGATGATGAGGCCGACCAATATGAAGATCATCACGAGCGACTCGATACTGACGACATCGAACGCCGTTCCGAACAACTGGAAGTATATGATGAAGATGACCAGGAGTATGGAGATCAGAGCGATGCCTTTGAAGTCGATCACAGGCTTTTCCTGCTGACCGACAGGCGCTGGGAACTGCGCCTTGCACATGAACATCGTGATCAGGAGCAGCGGGATGTTGATGGCGAAAGCGAAATGCCATCCGGGAATGCCTGCGATGCTCAAGGTGGCGAGCGCTCCTCCGATCAGAGGACCGACTCCGAATCCTATACCGAACAGGGCACCGAGGGCCCCCTGCATCTTGGCCCTCTCCTCGGGAGGATACAGGTCCGCGATGAGAGCGGTGGAAACGGGTATTATTATACCTCCGGCCATACCTTGGATGGCACGCGCACAGATCATGACCTCCATGCTGATACCTATGGTCGCCACGATGGAGCTCAGCAGGAAGAGCGTGAGTCCGATGGTTAGTAGTTTCTTTCTTCCGTAGAGATCGGACAGCTTTCCCGAGATCGGAATCATGATGGTCTCGAAGAGCAGATAGCCCATTGTAAGCCACGGAAGAAGGCTTGTATTGTTGAATGATTTACCGATCTCAGGTCCGCATGTGGTCGTTATGGAACCGTCAAAGCACGCCACAAGCATGGCGAGTGCGATTCCCAACATTATCTTATTACGAACCTTCGGATCGATATTCTCGTGCGTGAGAATTTCGCCCGACATGAGGTCAGGCATATAGTGCCTTAATAAAAAGATTCTACCATTTCGTAGGGAAAAGTTGTGTATAACGTATGTATCCTCCCTTCTAGCAACCGATACGCGCGGATGCATGGGCATGGTATCCATTCAAATGAGTGGAGGAACAGAGGTGAAATGGGTGAAATGTAAGCAGGGGTAGAGGTCAGAAGGACGATCCCCATCGACAGGAGTACAGAGCTCCGTTCGCTGAAGCCGTCATTCCATCCTTGACGAAGAATGCGAAAATTCCTTCTGACGGCCCTTCGACTCCTGCATCGCATGTGCCATGTCTTCCCGCTGCGGAGATCGCATATGCCCGTGCACATGTTAAACGGCCCTGGTCATAAAGCTCATATTTTATAGGTGTGGGGATTACACAGTCAATGTCGCTTAAAGGCGAACGAGGGATCAATCTTGAGCAGAACTTTATTCACCGTCGGGCCCGTGCATGTGGAGGCAGAGACCCTCCAGGCTATGACCAAACCTATGATCACACACCGTTGCAAGGAGTACAAGGAGCTCCATGCGGGCATAGTCGAGAAGATACAGAAGGCTCTCGGTACCGACATGGACGTCTTCCTGGTAGGAGGATCCGCCACCGTGATGCTGGAGGCGGCCATCAGGAACGGCGTCAAGAGCAACTCGCTCGGATTGACCAACGGTTCGTTCGGGAACAGGTCCATCGAGCTCGCAGAGCTCAACGGCAAGAACGTCACGAAGGTCCAGGTGCCCTGGGGCAAGGCGATGAAGCCCGAGCACATAGCCGGAAAGGTGACAAAGGACATCGAGGCCGTTCACTGGGTGAGCAACGAGTCGTCCACCGGAGTGTTCAGCGATTCTCTCGCCCTCACCAAGGAGATCAGGGCCCAGAACCCCGATGCGCTCACTATGATCGATGCGGTCACATCCGCTTTCGCCATGGACCTGAAGGTCAAGGACCTGGATGCGGATTCCATAGTCTTCGGTACGCAGAAAGCCCTCGCTCTGCCGCCCGGACTCGCCATCATGCTCTGCTCCGAGAGGCTGCTCGACAAGGCCAAGACCGTTCCCAACCGCGGATTCTACGGCGACCTCCTCAAGATCAAGAAGCAGGCGGACGTCGATTACGCGCTCACCACTCCCCCTGTGTCGCTGATGTATGCGCTGGACTACCAGCTCGACAAGGCTCTGGCGGAGGGCATGCAGGCAAGATACAGAAGGCACCAGGAGATGGCGGACATGGTCAGGGACTGGGCCGGCAAGAAGCTGCACGGGATCTTCCCCGAGGTCGGATACCAGTCGAACTCGATCGGTGTCCTGAACAAGGGCGGGATGGATTTCGATGCTTTCAACTCCAAGCTGAAGGCCAAGGGATACGAGATCTCCAACGGCTACGGCGATGTCAAGGAGGAGACATTCAGGATCGGGCACATGGGTGATACCACGCCCGCTATGATCAAGGAGCTTCTGTCCGCAATGGACGAGGTTTTGGAGGAATGAAGATGACAACGAAGATTCTGGTATCGGATCCCCTGGACTCAGAGGGTCTTGAGATCCTCAAGAACTCCGGTTTCCCCGTCGACGAGGTATCCGGGCTCTCCGAGGACGAGCTCTGTGCGAAGATTGTCGATTACGAGGCCCTAATCATCAGGTCCGGTACGAAGGTGACCAAGAAGGTCATCGACGCGGGCACGAAGCTGCGCGTCATCGGCCGTGCGGGAGTCGGTGTGGACAACATCGACGTGCCCTACGCCACCAGCAAAGGTATCCTGGTCATGAACACCCCGTCCGCGAACATCCTGTCCGCGGCCGAGCACTCCTGCGCCATGCTCCTGGCGGTCGCCAGGAACATCCCGTTCGCCCACGAGTCCATGCACAAGGGTGAGTGGAAGAGATCCAAGTACACCGGCGTCGAGCTCAACGGCAAGGTCCTGGGTATCATCGGTGTCGGACGTGTCGGAGGAGAGGTCGCGAAGCGCATGAAGGCGTTCAACATGACCATGATCGGATACGACCCGTTCCTGCCCAAGGATGTCGCAGACTCCCTCGGGGTAAGGCTCACGACGCTCGAGGAGGTGATCACCACCGCCGACTTCATGACAATCCACACCCCGCTCCTGCCCGAGACCAGGAACATGATCTCGATGCCCCAGTTCAAGATGATGAAGCCCAACGCGAGGATAGCCAATGTGGCCCGCGGAGGGATCGTGAACGAGGATGACCTCTACACCGCGCTCAAGGAGAAGATCATCGCCGGCGCCGCTTTCGACGTATGGTGCAACGAGCCCCTGAGCGATGACGAGAAGAAGCTCCTGGAGCTCGACAACCTGGTCACCACCCCCCACCTCGGAGCCTCCACCGTAGAGGCGCAGGAGAGGGTCGCCATCGAGGTCGCGGAGCATGCGGTCATGTTCCTCAGGGACGGCATCGTCTCCAACGCCATCAACGCGCCCCGCGGATCCCTGGACGCAGAGACCGAGCCCTACGTGCCTCTGGTCAAGAGCATGGGTTCCATCATCCAGCAGATGGTCGGCAACCACCCCCTCGACAGGCTGGAGATCTCTTACTGCGGCAACCTCGCCAAGAAGCAGACCAAGATGCTCACCGTTTCCGCTGTGATCGGATACCTGGAGGGTGTCATCGGCACCGCCAACTCCATCAACGCACTCCCCATCGCCAAGTCAAAGGGCGTGGAGATCTTCGAATCCAGCAAAGAGTCCGCCAAGGACTACTCCAGCTATGTGGACATGGAGTTCAAGTTCGATGGCAGGTCCCGTTCCATCAGGGGTACCGTCATCGGCGGCAGCCCCAGGATCCTCAGCGTCGACGGTTACTCCACCGAGATCACACTCTCCAACAGGATGATCATCCTCAGGTACGAGGACACCCCCGGAGTCATCGGTGCGGTAGGTAACGCGATGGGTTCCGCCGGGATCAACATCGCCCACATGGCCGTAGGCAGGGCGAACGGCAAGGCCACCATGTTCCTGACCGTCGATCAGGACGTCCCCGACAAGGTCATCAAGGAAGTCGAGGCTGCTGTCGGGACCGAAGAGATCAACTACATCAGGCTCGAGTGATAGCATGGGAATCGTCACAGTCGACGACCTCACGCAGGCCATCAAGAACAGCATCGACGACTCCCACGCCATGGTGGAGGAGCAGGCATACGAGCTCGCCCACCATGTGCTGAACTTCTTCGGATACTCCGACAGGATCATAGACAACGTCCTGGAGCCCGAGGACCGCGATGCGTTCTACATGCTGGAGGACTCCGGCATACTGACCACCGAGAGGGAGGAGACCACGCTGTACGATGGAAGGGAGTGGAGGATCCACTACTGGCTGTTCAAGAGGGACAAGATTGCCGACCTCATGGTCAACTCCAGGAGGAAGGCGGCGAAGTCCGACGGCGACGATTTCACATATGCGGACCTCCCCGACGACGTATGGCAGAGGGGCGGCGACGGAGCAGCCTGAAGATGGGTTATTTTCCTTATGAGTACCGTCCCGGTCAGAAGGAGCTCGTGGAGTTCATCGACCGGACGGTACGCGACCGCCGCTGCGCGGTTATCGAGGCCGGCACCGGGACGGGGAAGACCATCTCGTCCCTGTGCGGCTCCCTGGATTATGCCAAGGAGCACGGGTTGAAGGTCATCTATCTGACGAGGACCAAATCCCAGCAGAAGCAGGTCATCAGGGAGTCCAAGGCCATTGGCGACGAGATCCTCTGCGTCGCGCTGCAGGGTCGTTCCGCCGCTTCCTGTCCCATGATGAGGGACGATCCGGACCTCGCCTCCGGCAATGCCGAGGAGATATCCAAGCTGTGCTCCGTTTACAAGAGGAAGAAGGACGGGGTATGCCATTGTCCCTATTATGCGAACATCGAGAGCACCAAGGTCGAGGACTGGGTGGAGACCGTCCGCCGGGAGCATCCCGAACCGGAGGAGTTCACTCGCATGTGCGAGGAGTCGGAGGTCTGTCCCTACGAGTTCATGAAGCTCCTCCTTCCTTATGCGGATGTCATCGCGGCCCCGTATCCGTTCGTCTTCATGCCCGTGGTCCTGGACAGGTTCATCCAATGGGCTGGGGTCCCCCTATCCCAGATGGTCCTGGTGGTGGACGAGGCCCACAACCTTCCCGATTATCTGCGCGAGGTGCAGACCTTCGAGTACAGCGAGTACGCCTTGGATCGCGTCGACAAGGAGGCGATGGACCATGGCAACTTCGAGCTCCACGAGGGGATCACGGTAACGGATGTGGTCGCAGTGATGAAGGAGATCCTCCTGGCGGCACAGAAGGAGTTCCTGATAGACGAGGACGGCATGCTCCCCCCGTATTTCCTGGAGGAGGAGCTGATGACCCGTCTGGGGGTAAGCTCGGTCACCATATCCCGCATATGCAAGGCCATGGAGGAGATCGGCGACGGGATAATGGAGAAGAAGAAGGAGCGCCGCAAGCTCCCCAGGTCCTACATCCATTCGATGTCCAGGTTCATACGCGCATGGATAGACGGCGATGAGGACAACTACGTCAGGCTGATCGTCAAGGAGAAGGACAATCCCAAGTTCCAGGCCTATTGCATGGACGCCTCCAATGCCGCGGCGCCTCTGACCGAATGCTTCTCCTCCATCCACATGTCCGGGACCCTCCAGCCTCTTAGCGCATACATCGACGAGCTCGCTCTGGATAGGGTGGACAAGCTGTGCCTGGACGGCATATTCCCCAAGGAGAACCTCCTCACGCTGTACACCGACAGGGTGTCCATGAAGTTCGAGGAGAGGGATGTGGCCGAGAACTACAGCAGGCTCATGGATATGGTGACGGAGTGCGTCAACGCGATCCATGTGAACACCGCGGTCTTCTTCCCGTCCTATTCCTTCATGGACAGGATGGTGGACGACGGTCTGGTCAGAAGGCTCGGCCGCGATGTCGTCTACGAGCAGAGGGGGATGTCGCAGCCGGACCTGATGAACGTCTTCGAGAACTTCAGGACCTCCGACGGCGGAGTGCTCTTCTGCGTCACGGGCGGAAGGATAAGCGAGGGCCTCGACTTCCCCGACAAGTCGCTGGAACTCGTGGTCATCATAGGCATCCCGTATCCCAAGCCGACGGCCAAGCTCCGCGCCTTGCGCAGATACTACGACATACGTTTCGGCGATGGCATGGCATTCACATCGACGATCCCCACGGTGAGGAAGATGAGGCAGTCCATCGGCAGGCTCATCAGGTCCGAGACCGACAGGGGCGTGGCGATAATCCTGGACCGCAGGGTGTCCAACCTCAAGGACATCGATGCGGAGCTGTGTCAGGACATCCCCTCGAGGGAGAGGGAGTTCTTCTCCTGCCGAGGATATCGGTATCGATGTCCCCTGAGCAGGCATACGCCCTTGTAGAGACGGGTCAGTCCTTCCTCGAGGATGCTGCGCGGACATGCTATGTTCATCCTGACGAACCCCTTGCCGCATTCTCCGAATGACGAACCCTCGGAGAATCTCACGCCCGCCTCCTTTGCAAGGAATTCCGCCGGGCCCTTCCCGTCGGGTATCGGGTAGGGTATCCCGATCCACAGGAGGTATGTGGCCTCCGATCCGTAAAGGGTGAGCTCGGGCAGCATCTCATGTATGAACGATGTCGCCTCCTCCCTGTTGTATGAAATGTAATCCAGCACCTGATCGAGCCATTCCCCGCCCTGATCGAAAGCGGCAATGGTCGCGTCGGCGGCGAAGGTGTTGGGCTTCGAGATGCCGTCGTTGCTGAATCCCTTCCTGATCCTCTCGCGCATCCCCCTGTCGGGGATCACCGCCATGGAGCTCCTGATCCCGGCGATGTTGAACGTCTTGCTCGGCGATACGCACATGATGCCGATCCTCCGCGCCGCATCCGATACCGAAAGGAAGGGGACGTATTGGACATCGGGCTCGGTCAGGTCGCAATGTATCTCGTCCGAGATGCATATCACGCCGTATCTCTCGCAGAGCTCGGCCACTCTGGCGAGGTCCTCCGCAGACCAAACGCGCCCGACCGGGTTGTGCGGGTTGCAGAGGATCATCAGTCCGGTCCCGGGGTCGGACAGTCCTCTCTCCAGAGAATCGAAGTCCATCTCGTATCTGCCATCCTTTATGGTCAGCGGGGCCTCGATGGGGATGCGCCCCGAGTCGCGTATGGAGGAGAAGAACACGTTGTAGACGGGTGTCTGGATCAGGACCTTGTCCGATGGTCCCGTCATCGACCTGATGATGCTGTTTATGGCCGGGACGACCCCGGTGCTGAACTCCATCCATTCCCTGTCGATGTCCATGCCGTGGCGCTCCGACCACCACGATATGTACGATCCGTAGAGAGCCTCGGGGATCAGCGGATAGCCGTAGATGTCGGAGACGGCGCGCCTGAATATCGCCTCCCTTATGCAGTCGGCCACAGGGAAGTCCATGTCGGCGACCCACATCGGTATCGTGCCGTCGGGGGTCGTGTCCCATTTGACCGATTCCGTTCCTCTGCGCTCAGAGATCATGTCCAGATCGATGGGTTTCGGCATTATGTCCGCCTCTTCGTGACGGTAATGGCCGTACTTCGCCATAAGCCCAACGCCTGCATCGGTCACGATGTCCCTGAACAGATACGGGGGCGTCCAATAAGAAGTCGGTCCCTTCGTTCCGCTGGACCCGAGGATTCGATGGGTTTCTGCGCGGAATCCCCAAATCTTATCTATTGAATCGTTTGTACCGCCAAGCATGGATATTACAGTCGAACCTGAGGTCGAGAAACTCATCAAAGATGCCGGTTGCGATTACCGTGTCTGCACAGCATGCCTCGGTCCCGCACTGGTCCCCACTTCTGTGAAAGGTCCCAAGGAATCCGATATAAGGATCGAGATCGGCGACAACACGCTCTATATCTCCAGATATGTGGCGCGCTACATCTCCAGGGTCACCATCGATATGGTGTACGACGATGACGAGATAGATGCGTGCCCCGCATTCCCTCCCAGGGCCTACAGGGAGAATCACTGAATCCGGACGGCCTCGTCCGCGCACTTCTTCGCAAGTCCTTCCAGGTCGATATCGTCGCTCATGCTGACGACCTTTCCGGGGTTCGCTGCGGTGACCGGGTCCCTGGGGACGATGAGGCAGCCGTTGGTCGGCCTGATCGATATGTCGAACGTCCCGATATCCTTGGCGATATCGGTGATCTCCGTCTTGTCAAGGCCTATGAGGGGCCTGACCACAGGGAAGTCCAGGCCGACGTTCTCGGACCTTATGTTCTTCAGCGTCTGCGATGCGACCTGTCCCATGGAATCCCCCATGACTATGGCGACCGCGCCCATGTTCTTGGCGAACTCCCTAGCGGTCCTGTGCATCATGCGCTTGCATAATACGCATTGATACTGGCGCTCGCATTTCTGCGATATGATCTGCTGGTTGGGACCGTGCTGCGCCAGATAGAGTGGGAACTCCTTCCCGGTGACCTCCCTCAGCCTCTCGGATAGGCTCTTGACGACCTCTATGGATCTGTCGTCGGTGTACGGACGGTTGTCCATGTGCAGAAGTATGACGTCCGCGCCGCGCCTGCCCATGAGGTATGCGGCCACGGGCGAATCTATGCCGTTGGATAGCAGAGCGACTAGCTTCATCTGAGATCGACGTCACCGTAGTCGTCGGCCAGCTTCCTGGGCATGGCGTACTTGCACTCGGGGCAGAACAGGCCGTCGCCCTTCCTGCTCCTGACCATCTCGGTCTTGCATTTCCCGCACTGGGCCCTGATGACCCCGAGGTGATCGTCCTTGGTGGTGAGCTGGAGGGCCGGTTTGATGGCCGTCACGCGCGCTCTTATGAAGTCTCCTTTCCTGAGCTCTTTGGACACGTCGTCGGTGTATCCCTGGGAGATCTTCGAGACATGGATGGTGGCGTAGGTGTCGCCGCCGAGCCTCCTGTCGACGCCTTCCTTCACGTAGACGTCCGCAGTGGCCATCGTGCTCCTTATGTCCCCTACCACTCCGTAGACGATGTCGCCCACTGCGAGCACGTTCGGGGGGTTGGGGGATATGACCTTGGCGACGCATTCGCTGTCGTCCAGCACCAGTTCTCCGACCTGGGAGGCGTACACGACGCCGTCCTCTGCAAAAGTCCCCTCTGCGGCCAGGTATTCCTCTTCCGAGGCCACTTCTTCTCCGGGGAAAACGAATCTTGATTCTGCCATATGATTCACCTTATGTTGACGACCGCGACGTCAACCGTCTTATTCGTCTTTGTATGAAATGAAAATGTATTAGGGATATTGTACTTATAGGTTCTATAATAGGTGACGCGCCGTCCGCGCTTCTCGCAGTACCCTTTCACGAAGTCCAGGGTGTTGGCCATGTGGATGGAGTACACGCATTCCGACAGTTCCATGGCCTTGTCCAGGAACGGCCTGTCCGCATTCCTGTTCTGGCATCCGAAGGGCGGATTCATGAAGATGGTGTCCGCACCCTCATCCACGGACAGGATGTCGCTGTTGCGGAATGACACGTCGGCCCCCAGGGAGGCCCTGTTCTCCTCCGCGACCTCCAATGCGGATCCCGATATGTCGAAGCCGATGACCTCGGATGCGCCCAAGGCCCATGCCCCGATGGAGAACATGCCGGTCCCGCAGCCCAGGTCGACGACCTTCAGGCCCTCCACGTCCCCCTTGGAATATGCATCGAACAGGATGTCCGAGGCGATTACCGCAGGGGTCATGTACTGCTCCAGGGATGCGTCGGGATCCCTGAAGTTGCCCACCCTCTGCAATAGCATCTCAAGGTCCTTCTTCTTCATGTTTCCCTCCGCGTCGGATCCCGGCGACCGTCCGAATTACGGAAAACGTAGCCGGATTTCGATTCTCGAATCCATCGTTGATTGACATCCGACACATTTTTTCCTCGGATGTGCATCGGAAAACAAAAAAATTACCGAAAACAAGTTAGAGAGGTTTCTTTTTTATCACATGAGTTTCATCAGCCAAACCGCAGGGATAGAAGGATATATTTCTGTAACCAGGTGAAGAACATGGCTATAAAGAACGAGTATCTGAAGGAAGTCTACGCAGGTTTAGAGCAGCGCAACAAGGATCAGCCCGAGTTCCTTCAGGCTGTCAAAGAAGTGCTTGAGTCCCTCGAGCCTGTCGTCGAGGCAAGGCCCGAACTTCAGGCAGCAGGAATCATCGAGAGGATCACAGAGCCCGAGAGGATTATCATGTTCCGCGTCTCATGGGTAGACGACAAGGGCAAGGTCCAGGTAAACCGCGGATACCGCGTCCAGTTCAACTCGGCCATCGGGCCTTACAAGGGCGGACTCAGGCTCCACCCCTCAGTCAATTTGTCCATCCTCAAATTCCTCGGATTCGAGCAGATCTTCAAGAACAGCTTGACCACCCTCCCCATCGGAGGAGGCAAGGGAGGTTCCGACTTCGACCCCAAGGGCAAGTCCGACGCCGAGGTCATGCGCTTCTGCCAGTCTTTCATGACCGAGCTCGCCAAGCACATCGGTGCAGACACCGACGTCCCCGCCGGAGACATCGGAGTGGGCGGAAGAGAGATCGGATACATGTTCGGACAGTACAAGAGGCTCCAGAACGAGTTCACAGGCGTGCTCACCGGAAAGGCGATCCCCTGCGGCGGTTCACTTGCCAGGACAGAGGCCACCGGATACGGTCTCTGCTACTTCACCGACGAGATGCTCAAGGACAAGAAGGATTCCTTCAAGGGCAAAGTGGTCGTCATCTCCGGATCCGGAAACGTCGCCACATACGCCTGCCAGAAGGCCACCCAGCTGGGTGCCAAGGTCGTTGCAGTCTCCGACTCCAACGGATACATCTACGACCCCGAGGGAATCGACTATAAGATCATGCAGGAGATCAAAGAGGTCAAGAGGGACAGGATCAAGACCTACGTCAACTACTCCAAGACCGCCAAGTACACAGAGGGCTGCAAGGGCATCTGGACGATTCCCTGCGACATCGCTCTCCCGTGCGCCACGCAGAACGAGCTCGACGAGGAGTCCGCCAAGATCCTGATCAAGAACGGCGTGAAGGCCGTCGCAGAGGGAGCCAACATGCCCAGCACCCCTGGAGCCATCGAGGCATTCCAGAAGGCAGGAGTCCTCTTCGGTCCCGCCAAGGCCGCCAATGCCGGAGGAGTCGCGACATCCGCACTCGAGATGAGCCAGAACAGCCAGAGGCTCGCCTGGACCTTCGACGAGGTCGATGCCAAGCTCCACGACATCATGGTCTCCATCTACAAGCAGGCATCCGAGGCAGCCAAGAAGTACGGAATGGAGGGCAACCTGGTCGCAGGAGCCAACATCGCCGGATTCGAGAAGGTCGCCAACGCCATGCTGTGGCAGGGCATCTCCTACTGAAACGAGTTCATCAAAGGTGGTCTCCCGTCCTGATCTATCAGGGGTCGGGAGGCCACCATCCATTTCCCTCAGGTTAAGCGAGCGTCTCTCGGTCCCACGGCAGATGAAGGGATTCGGGACGCTCTTGTCCAACTTTACCGCATTTTTGCATTGTTATTGTGATTCTGTCGGCCCCATCTATCATCCCGTCAAGGAGGTGGTCGTCTAACGTTCTAAATGCGGCGTCCGCTGGGGGTATTGAGAGGTCCTATTTTGTGGAATGGATCGCATCAAGTAAGTGGTTACCAGACGGTATTTCCGAGGGTCGGCTATCCATGTGCTTGACAGATGGTACCTACCTTTACTGACATTCAAACAATACCATTATTATATCTGGAATCGATACTCACGTTTCGCAAGTGGACTCGCGTCAAAGCGAGGGGTGGATGAATGCACGGATTCAGTGTCAAGAGACATTAGTTCGCGGTATGTACATTCGCTAAAATCAAAACCTTAACTGTTAAATACAATGTAAGGCTAATCACCCTCCAATGACGTGCCTACTGGGTTAAGATGTCGATAGTAGGTTTGTCTAACCCTAACAAACGTCTTCCCCCGTAACTTGAAGGGATTCAAGGAATGGGTTCCCCTAATATCTATCCGGGCGTCGGAGAAATCCCCGCCCGGATCCCCTAACATTTTTTTTCCAAGTTTCTGTTGGCGGGATTCCTGTCTGCGAAGCCTATGCATTTCCGGGCGATCTTCAAGCGATAATCGGTCTGTGCGACCGCATGGTTCTCTATTGATCGGGCCCATAGGGACGCTGTGTGCTGCATTTGTAAAGGCGGTCTCGAGTCCCGATCAGAGGGCCGTCGGGGTAAGGTTTTAAGTGATTAAGCGATTTGTGTAATGCATACGGAGTATGCATTTCCTCTGGCAGAGGGGGTGTGTTTCTGGCTAAGATCAAAAGGGCAGTTATCAGCGTATCGGACAAGAGCGGCATAGTGGACTTCGCGAAGGAACTATGCGCCACCGGTGTGGACATCATCTCCACAGGCGGTACCTACAAGCTTCTGAAAGAGAATGGGATCAAGGTCACCGAAGTATCTGACGTCACCGGTTTCCCGGAGATGTTGGACGGTCGCGTCAAGACGCTTCATCCCAAGGTGCATGCAGGAATCCTTGCCCGCAGGGACATCCCCGATCATATGGCAGCCATCAAAGGCAAGGGGATCGAACCCATAGACATGGTGGTCATCAACCTCTATCCGTTCAAGCAGACGGTCCTGAAGGAGGGCGTCCAGTTCGAGGACATCGTGGAGAATATCGACATCGGCGGACCGAGCATGATACGCGCGGCCGCCAAGAACTACGAGTCCGTTGCGGTCGTCACGGATCCCAAGCAGTACCCCGAGATCCTCGCTCAGCTCAAGGAGAAGGGCGAGCTCAGTCTCGAGCTCCACCAGCAGCTGATGGCGGAGGCATTCGTCGCCACGGCCAATTACGACGCCATGATCGCATCGCAGATGAAGAAGAGGTTCGTCGGTGACTTCCCGGATTCCTTCCCTATCCCGCTCGAGAAGGTCCAGGACCTCAGATACGGGGAGAACCCCAATCAGGCGGCGGCCTTCTACAAGGACCCGTTCACACCCGGCCCCACCGTGGCCAAGGCAGAGTGCCTCCACGGCAAGGAGCTGTCTTACAACAACATCCTGGACCTCGACAAGGCCTTGGACATATGCATGGATTTCGAGAGGCCCACGGCAGTCGTAATGAAGCACACTAACCCCTGCGGTCTCGCTTCCGCCGACACGATCTTCGAGGCCTTCAAGACAGCTTACAACGTGGATCCCCTGTCCGCGTTCGGATGCGTCATATGCTTCAACAGGCCCTGTACGAAGGCGTGCGCAGAGATGATCTCCAAGTACTTCGTCGAGGCCGTCCTGTGCCCCGATTACGAGGAGGGCGCCCTGGAGATAATGGAGGCTAAGAAGAACATCCGTCTCCTCAGGACCAACTGCCCTATCGGGCCTTCCGAGAGGGTCAGGGAGTACAAGATGAAGAAGGTCCAGGGCGGAATGCTCGTCCAGACCGATGAGGACGTCATTGTGGACCCGAAGAACCTGAAGGTCATCACCAAGCGCGCTCCCACGGAGGAGGAGATCCATTCCCTGCTGTTCGCATGGAAGCTCGCCAAGCACGTGACGTCCAACGCCGTCGTCTATGTCAGGGGCGAGCGCGCCGTCGGTATCGGAGCGGGTCAGATGAGCCGTGTGGATTCGGCCAAGATAGCCACCATGAAGGCCAACGAGCCCACCGAGGGATGCGTCATGGCATCGGATGCGTTCTTCCCGTTCAGAGACGGCGTGGACGAGGCCGCGAAGGCCGGAGTGACCGCCATCATACAGCCCGGAGGGAGCATCAGGGACCAGGAGGTCATCGATGCTGCCAACGAGCACAACATGGCGATGGTGTTCACCGGCTGCCGTGTGTTCAGGCACTGAAACGATCATTACGGAGGGGGTGACCCCTCCGACAAAACTATCCTTTCGAAGGCCGGGGGCCGATCTCAGACCTTCTTGTTGTCTTCTATGGCGGATTCGAGATCTTGCGGTATGATGGGCTTGCCCTCGGCCTTCCTCTTCATGTGCCCGCCGGGGCCACCGCGGGCCAGCCTGGCCTGCTCTATGCATTCGGGGTTGTCGCAGACGAACGCCGCATACACGACGTTCTTGCATGGTCCGCCGCAGAATTCGCATGTGTATTCGTCGAGATTCAGTACCATGCTACTTGTAACCGCAATGCAGTATATCATAGAAACCGGGGCCAGGCCCCGGAGTTAGTTGGTGTTTTCACATCTCGAGAGTGAATTCCTCTCCCGTCATCGGAAGGATGACGTTGTAGTCGTCCTCCAGATCGGGCAGGAATGCATCGCGGGACTCTGAGTGCATGATGATGACATTCTCAGGATCGCATTTCCTGATGAATTTCACGATCTGACTGTGGTCGGCGTGGGCCGAGAAGTCGTACTTGTGAAGCTCGCAGGCGATCTTCACTACTTCTCCGTCGATCTTCACGCATCCTTCTTCAAGGAGCATCCTTCCGTTGGTGTCCTCGGCCTGATATCCGACCAGGAGGATGGCGCTCTTGGGGTCGTCCTTGATGGAGTTGAGGTATCCGAGGACAGGTCCTCCGTCCAGCATCCCGCCGGTGGTGACGATGATCTCGCCCTTGGCGGCGGAGGTCCTGGAACCGGCGTTCCTGACCTCGTTGAACTTCCTCTTGGCGGCCTTGAGGTTCTTCACGTCCTTCACGTATTCGGGATAATCGAGGAACAGGCGGGTCACGGATCTGCCCATTCCGTCCACCCACATCTCGTAGCCGAGGTTACGGAGCAGGAGCATGATCTCCTGAGTCCTGCCGACTGCGAAGCAGGGTATGAGCACCTTCCCTCCGCGGTCGATGACCTCGTCTATCTTCGCCAGGAACGCCGCTTCGGTCTCCTTCCTGTTGGGGTGGTTGCGCCCGCCGTACGTGCCCTCTATGAAGAGGTTGGTGCAGTCGTAGGCCCTGGCGCCGTCGACGAGCCTCTGGGCCTCGGTGTGGATGTCTCCCGAGTAGATCGTGGTGACGTCGATATCGTATTGGAACATGGCAGCACCGGGGATGTGCCCTGCATCGAGCATGGTCACATCGAAGCTGCCGATCTCAAGCTGGTCTTTGTATGTCATGGGGACCACGGCCTTCATGGTCCTCTCTATGTCCCCTGTCGTATACGGCATGGGGTAGTCCTCTGCTTTCGCTATCTTAAGCGTGTCGTACATCATGAGTTCCGATATCTCAGCCGACAGAGGTGTCGTGAAGAGATCGCATTCGTTCGAACCGCATACGCGGGGCATCATCCCGCAGTGGTCCAGATGGGAATGCGTTAGGAACGCATAGTCGATACGTGGTGCGGGCAGGGGATACTCAGGAGGCTTTGTAGGGCTCAGACCGTACTCGATCAAGTACGTCGAGCCATCGCCTTCAATGGTCATCCCCATGCGTCCGACCATATCGGCACCGCCTAGGAATTTGCATTTCATTTTCATGTTTTAGGCTCCTTTTTCGTATATTGCCTCCTGTCGGAGGACTTTGTGAAAGAAGGCAGCGGCCTTCCTTGACTGTGATGATGACGGGGCTCCTTCCACCCCAGGATATAAGGACTTTTTTCCTTATTTATATTTACTATTTAAACCCTTATGAATGGGCTACGGTGCCACAGAACCTCACATCCAGATGTCTGGCACATATGTTTTGTACATCTGGCTCATATGATTTAACTTTCTAATAGTTCAATGAGCCACATCTCCAAAAAGTTAAATCTCTATAAGCCCTGTGTTCGCTCATGGGAACACTCGCAGCCAAATTTGGGAATTATGCAGGGATACTCTCTGCTGCCCTGTTCATCGTTGCTGCATTTGTAATGGTCGTGACGAAGGCCGAGGGCGGTGGCGACGCAACATTGTCGCAGACCGTTCAGTTCATCGTAACGGCCGCAGGGGCGGTGGCGGTTGTGTCCGGAGCATTCCTCCTCATGAGATCCGGCACTTTCATTGAGAAGATCGAAGGACTGATGCTCATCGTGTTGGGCATCTTCGCGGCATTGTGCTATGTGCTGATTAACAGCATGTCGATGAGCGGCCAGACAGTGGTCGAGGTGATCGGTACCATCGGCATCGTGGTCATGATCATCGCGATCATGGCCGAGTGGACCAAGGGTCAGAAGATCCTGATGTACACCGACATCGTCTTCGTGCTGATCGAATGCATCATAGTCGGCTGCGTTTTTGCCAGCTGGAATCTCCAGATCACCGCAGCGGCCACCTTCCTGATGCTAGGATTCTGGATGGTCGCCTCCATGGGCTTCGCCCCCGATGTGGGCGAGAATGTCGTCCAGACGGTGGATCCGGACAGGAAATCCGCCAAGAAGGCACAGAAGCAGAGGGACAAGGAGGAAGCGGAGAACAAGAAGAAGCAGGATAGGAAGGACAAATTGGAGGCGAAGTCCAAGAAGGAGTCCAAAGGCGATGACAAGAAGCCTGCTGAGAAGAAACCGGCGGACAAGAAACCGACCGACAAGAAGCCTGCTGAGAAGAGACCGGCCGACAAGAAGCCCGCAGACAAGCCTGCTGAGAAGAGACCGGCCGACAAGAAGCCCGCAGACAAGCCTGCTGAGAAGAGACCGGCCGACAAGAAGCCCGCAGACAAGCCTGCTGAAAAGAAACCGGCCGAAGCCGGCGGAAAGCCCAAAGAGCAGTCCCATAAGAATGAGCCTATCAAGGCGGCCACCATTACTGCTGCCACCGCTGCTGTCAATAACGACCAGAGCGCACCCAAAGAGACGAAGCCCGAGGAAGCAAAAACCGCTGAGCCGGCCAAGGCCCAGCCCGCTCCTGAGAAGAAGAACAACGATTTCATGGCCAAGTTGGTATCCTCCAGGAATGTCAATAGGGTCGGGAACAGAGCGGAGGCGGGAACAGCCCCCGTTCCCGGGTCTGCAGACAAGAAGAAGGCCGTTCCCGAGACGAAGGTCGAACCTGTGACCGAGCAGAAGGCGGAGGAGCCCAAGCCAGTTCCTGAACCGGGACCCGTTGCAGGGGTGCCAGAAGCCGCACCTGTGACCGAGCAGAATGTCGAGGAACCCGCACCTGCGGTTGAGGAAGCCCCTGTCATCGAGCCCGTCATCGAGCAGAAGGTCGAGGAATCCGAGATCGTTCCTGAATCTGTGGTGGAATCCGCTCCTGTTGTGGAGGAACCCGTACCCGTGGTAGAGGAGACGTCCGTCCCTGTGCCCGTCGTCGAGGAGAAATCAGGGGAACCTGAACAGAAGGTAGAGGAACCCGAACCCGAGGAACCTGCACCTGTTGTGGAGGAGCCTGAACAGAAGGTAGAGGAAACCCCTGTTTCCGAGCCTGTCATCGAGCAGAAGGCCGAGGAACCTGCACCTGTTGTGGAGGAGCCTGAACAGAAGGTAGAGGAAACCCCTGTTTCCGAGCCTGTCATCGAGCAGAAGGCCGAGGATCCCGACACCATTCCAGAGGTCGAGACCGAAGTCAAGACTCCTGAGATCATGCCCGAGCCTGAACCAATCGTTGAGGAGCCTGAACAGGAGCCCGAGGAACTTGCACCTGTTGTGGAGGAACCTGTGCTCGTAACCGAGGAGACCAAACCTATCCATGAGCAGGAATTCGTTGCCGAGGGACCCGCGCAGAAGCCCGAGGAACCGGCATCCGCATCTGTGATCGAGGAGCTCGAGGAACCCGCACCTGCGGTTGAGGAGTCTCAACCTGCTTCTGAACCAGAACTCGTACCCGAGATTGCTCCTGAACCTGTAGTGGAGGAACCTGAGCAGAAGGCTGAGGAAGCCCCCGTTTCCGAACCTGTCATCGAGCAGAAGGCCGAGGAACCCGAACCCGAGGTCGTTCTTGAGCCTGTAGTGGAGGAACCTGAAGAGAAGGCCGAGGAATCCGCACCTGCGGTTGAGGAAGCCCCCGTTTCCGAACCTGTCCTCGAACAGAAGCCTGAGGGGCCCGCACCTGTAGTGGAGGAGCCCGCACCTGTAGTGGAGGAGCCCGCACCCATCGCCGAAGAGCCTGAGCAGAAGGCCGAGGAGGCACCAGCCTTCGAGCCTGCACCTGCGGTCGAGGGCGCAGCAATCGGTGTAGCGGCCGCAGCCGCCATCGGAGTCGCTGATGGATTCTCCGAAGAATCTGAAGAGTCGGATGAAGACGAGGTCCTGGAGGACATATTCACTGACTATTCGCCGGAGGCACTGGTCAGAAGGGCCGCATGGAACAAGGGTCTCAGATGCAGGAGGGACTACGGAGAGTACCACATCCCGGTCGCATTCGTCAAGGGCAAGGTCGCTGTTTACGTCGAGGAACCCGGTTCCGAGGATAGGGAAGTCGAGGCCAAGCTCGTCGAGGACGGATGGATCGTTCTGAGGTTCGATCAGAATGCTGTCACCGACGGTAAGGAGGAAGGGGCGAAGATCGCCGAGGCGGTCAAGTCCAACGTACGTGCCCAGAAGGCAGCGTCCAAGAAGAAAAAGAAACAATCCAAAAAGTAAACGGGTTTGGGGGACTTCCCCCTCCCCATCTTTAAGATGCTTATACACACGGGCGCACTTTTAAAATAGAACCAGTCGATGACCTTTGCAGAGGCTGATTACTTGTTCTGTTCGTGTGGCTCGATGATGTTCCCGAAAGAGGGGAAATATGTATGCAACTCCTGTGGTGCCGTCAAGGATATTGGCGGCAAAGCTGAGGTCATAAAGACCGATGTGAAGGAGAGGGAGACTACCGTCATAACCGATAATGTGGCGACTCTCCCCAAGACTCGCATCCCCTGTCCGGAGTGCGGCCATACCGAAGCGTTCTTCGTCATCAGGCAGACAAGGTCCGCTGATGAACCGGAGACCAGGATCTACCGCTGTTGCAAGTGCAACCACTCCTGGAGAGAGTACTGAGGCGGTATGATGTTCGAGGCAGAACTCAGATCTGACACCCTCAAGAACATAGTGAGCATAGTCTCCACCCTCATCGACGAGGTAAAATTCACGATAACTCCCGAAGGGATGACCCTCAAGGCGGTCGACGCAGCACACGTGGCGATGATCGAGATGAATGTCGGGAAGGAAGCTTTCGGGTCCTATTCAGCCGAGGACACGGAGCTTGGACTGGACCTCGAGAAGGTCAAGGGCGTCCTGAAGCTCGCCGGATCGGGCGAGACCATCAGGATGGAGCAGGACGATGCTACCGGGAAGCTCGTATTCAAGGTAGGCAACATCACAAGGCGCATGAGCCTCATCGACACCTCCGGAATGAACGACCCCAAGGTCCCCCAGCTCAGCCTGACGGCATCCATAGTGGTCCCCATCGAAGAGCTGCAGAAGGGTATCCGTGCGGTCGAGTCCATCTCGGACCATATCACCTTGAAGGCCGGGCCGGAGTTCTTCGAGCTGTCCTGCGAGGGCGACACCGACTCCGTTAGCCTCAAGCTGGACGCGTCTTCTGCTAGCATCGAGACGGATACGGACGTGTGCAGCATGTTCCCGCCTGATTATCTTGCAAACATCATCAAGGCGATTCCCTCTGGAACCAAGGTCAATATCGAGCTTGACAACGACTATCCAGTGAAATTCATCTTTACGCTGGCAGACGGAGCTGTAAAGGTGGACTACCTCCTTGCTCCAAGGATCGAGAGCGAGTGATCACATGACGGCCAAACTATCCGTACCTGAACTGGAGAACATGGCCAACAAGCTCAGGCTGCATGTCATAGAGATGACATACGCGGCTCGTTCCGGACATCCCGGAGGCTCTCTGTCCGCCGCGGACATGATGGCTGCGCTCTACTTCAATTTCATGAGGCACGACCCATCCAACCCCCAGTGGGAGGACAGGGACAGGTTCGTACTGTCCAAGGGGCACGTCGCCCCAGTCCTGTATGCGGCGCTGGCCGAGGCGGGATACTTCCCAGTGGACGACCTTTTATCCCTCAGGCAGGTCGGGTCCATGCTCCAGGGGCACCCCGTGCGCGGGAAGGTACCCGGAGTGGAGATGTCCACCGGATCCCTCGGACAGGGACTCAGCATGGCCTGCGGTATCGCGTTGGCCGGAAAGATGGACGGGAAGGATTACAAGACCATATGCATGCTCGGCGACGGAGAGTTGCAGGAAGGCCAGAACTGGGAGGCGGCGATGTTCGCCCGCCAGGCCGGGCTTACCAACCTCATAGCCATCGTCGACCGCAACAGGCTGCAGATCACCGGCGACACGGAGGACGCAGTAGGGCTGGAGCCCTTGCCCGAGAAGTGGAAGGCCTTCGGCTGGAATGTCATCATCATAGACGGCCACAACATGCGCCAGGTCGTCGAGGCCCTCGAGAAGGCCGCGAACGCCAAGTCCAGGCCCACCGTCATCATCATGAAGACCGTCAAAGGGAAGGGAGTATCGTTCATGGAGAATAACGTCGGCTTCCACGGAAGGGCATGCAAGGATGACGAGTACGCGAAGGCCGTGGAAGAGCTCAAGGCGGTGATCCAATGACCGGAGAGAAGCTTGCGCAGCGTAACTATTACGGCAAGGCCCTTGCCGAGCTCGCGACAGAGAAGCCCAACGTCGTCGTCATGGACGCGGATCTGGCCGGATCCACGAAGACCTCCGAGTTCCAGAAGGTCTGTCCGGAGAGGTTCGTGGAGGTCGGTATCGCGGAGCAGAACATGATTGGGATCGCATCAGGCCTTGCAGCGTCCGGCAAGATCGTGTTCGTCTCGACTTTCGGAGTGTTCGCCACCGGCAGATGCTGGGAGCAGATCAGGCTCGGCGTGGCGTATCCGAAGCTCAATGTGAAGATCGTCGCGACCCACTGCGGTATCAGCGTGGGCGAGGACGGAGCATCCCATCAGGCCCTGGAAGACATGGCGATCATGCGCGCTCTTCCGAACATGGTCGTCGTGGCCCCTGCGGATGCATATGAGGCATATGCCGCCACCAGGGCGCTGGCGGAGTACGACGGGCCCGCATACATGAGGATGGGCCGTGCGGACTTCCCCACCATACTGCCTTCGGATGTGAGATTCGAGATCGGAAAGGCATCCGTCCTCGTAGAGGGCACTGACGTGACCATAATAGGCTGCGGGCAGATGGTCTCATCCTGCCTCGAGGCGGCCGAGCAGCTCAAGGCCGACGGCATCAGCGCGGAGGTCGTCAACATGTCGACGATCAAGCCTTTGGACACGGATACCCTGTTCAGGTCGGTCGAGAAGACCGGATGCTGCGTCACTGCGGAGGAGCACAGCATCCTCGGCGGATTGGGTTCCGCCGTTGCGGAGGCCCTGTGCGATTCCAAGTGCGTACCTCTGGAGAGGATAGGTACCAGGGACACCTTCGGGGAATCCGGAAAGCCTGAGGACCTGATGGTGAAATACGGACTCTCAACCGCCGACATATACGAAGCGGCTAAAAAATCGATTTCAAGGAAGGGATAAGATGAAGATCTTCATAGACACAGCGAATCTGGACATGATCAAGGAGATAAACAGCTGGGGTATCCTGGACGGAGTTACCACGAACCCCAGTCTCATCGCGAAGGAGGGTGTCGACGTCAGGACCCGCGTCAAGCAGATCGCGGAGATCGTGGACGGACCCATCTCCGCAGAGGCGATGTCCATGACCTGCGACGAGATGGTCAAGGAGGGCCGCGAGCTCGCCAGCATCCACCCTAACATCAACGTCAAGCTCCCCATGTGCGTGGAGACCCTCAAAGCCACCAAGATCCTCTCGTCCGAAGAGATCAAGGTCAATGTCACACTCATCTTCTCGCCCCTGCAGGCCCTTCTCGCCGCAAAGGCCGGAGCCGCATTCGTCTCTCCGTTCGTCGGACGTCTGGACGACATCGGGCAGTTCGGAGGGGACCTTGTCAGCCAGATCATGGTCATCCTTCAGAACTATGGCTACGAGACCGAGGTCATCGCCGCGTCCATCCGCGGTCCTACCCATGTCCTCGAGGCCGCTCTCGACGGATGCGACATTGCCACCATCCCCTACGACACGCTCAAGAAGATGGTGAGCCACCCCAAGACCGACGAAGGCATTCAGAAGTTCATCGCGGATTACGAGAAATCGAACAAGAACTGAGGGCCGATGCACGACGTTATCGTGGTCGGCGGAGGTCCTGCGGGAAATCTCGCTGCTAGGGAGTTGGCAAGGCGCGACTATGACGTGTTGGTCCTGGAGGACCATCGTACTCCTGGACAGCCGCAGCACTGCACAGGCCTGATCACCGATGAGACCATATCGATGTCGGGTGTCAGGCCTGATATCCTCAACACGCTCTATGGTGCCGAGGTGATATTCCCCAACGGGAAATCCCTCGAGATCCGTTCGGACAATCCCAAGGGCAAGATCGTCGACCGTATCGATTTGGACATCCGCATGGCGGAGGCCGCCATGAACGCAGGTGCCCAGTATTCGTTCCTGGACAAGTACAAATCCCACTCGGTCGAATCCAGCGTCCTCGTGGAGTCCACCACGGGGACATACAGGGCCAAGGCCATCGTCGGCGCTGACGGCGTGGGTTCCGCTGTGGCCATGTCCTTGGGGGACAACCGTGCCAAGGAGTACGTCCGCGGGATACAGGCGGACATCAGATACACTTTGGACGACCAGAGCATCTTCAAGCTGTTCATCGGCAACAACGTTGCACCCGGATTCTTCGGCTGGGCCATACCCTGCGGCGACATGACCCGTATCGGCCTGTGCACCACATGGGCGGCTAACCCTCCGTCCGAATACCTTTCCGACCTTCTCATCAAGATGGGGGTCGAGGACAGGATCATCAGGGTGTTCTCGGGGAAGATCCCCATCGGCGGACGCCCTATCACTTACGGCGACAGATGTCTCCTGGCAGGAGATGCCGCGGGATTCGTGAAGCCGGTGTCCGGAGGCGGACTCTATCCGGCCTTCACCGCCAACAAGCACCTCATCAAGACCCTCTCCACAGGTCTGGATAGCGATTCCCTCAACAGCAGGGACCTCATCGAGTACGAGAAGGCCTGGAAGGGCGAGATGGGAAGGGAGCTCGATCACGCCTATTCCCTGAGGAAGAGATACAGGAACCTCTCCGACATGGATTTCAACAAGATCTACGACTACGCCAAGAAGAACAATCTCCAGGAGGTCCTCGCCGACATAGACATCGACCATCCGGGCTCCGTCCTGAAGAAGATCCTTTACAAGCCCAGCGCCGTCCTGTTCGCTATCCCGCTCCTTTTGAGGTCCATTAGATGAAGAGGGTGACGTTCGCGAAGCTTCCCTCTGCGGAAGCGGGTCCTGTCATCCGCGATCTGATGTCCAAGGATTTCGTGGACCTGCATGCCAAGATAGGGAAGGACGTCAGCTATCGCTATGTGCCCATATTGCCGGAGCACATCCCCGATGTCAGGGCGATGGGCCTGGACACGGTCGAGGGAGAGGCCCATACCTTGGACCGCCGCAGTCCCCAGGAGAGGATCCATGACATCCTCGCCGGACATCCCGAATTGGACGGCATCGTCCCGGAGAAATGGGAGTATGTCGGCGACATCGTCATAGTCAGGATGGATCCGCGCTGCATGCCGTACAAGGAACTCATCGGTAGGACCTACGCCGAGGTGCTGAACGCCAAGACCGTATGTGCGGACATCAGGGGCGTATCGGGGGAGTTCAGGCAGCCTAGCATGGAGCTCATCTACGGCACAGACACGGAATCCGTACGTCTGGAGAACGGGATCAGGTACGGTTTCGACGTCACCAAGGTCATGTTCGCCTCCGGCAATACGGACGAGAGGATGCGCATGCGGAAGCTGGATTGCACCGGGGAGACCGTGGTGGACATGTTCGCGGGCATAGGCTATTTCACCCTGCCCCTGGCGAAGTACTCCGGGGCGAGGCGCGTCTTCGCATGCGAGAAGAATCCCGAATCCTACCGGTTCCTATGCAGGAACATAGCGGACAACGGTCTGTCGGACATCGTCATCCCTATCCTGTCGGACAACCGCCATCTTCTGGGAACGCACTTCGCGGACCGCATCCTCATGGGGTATGTGCAGACCACTTCGCATTTCGTCCCCAAGGCGCTGTCCATGATACGTCCGGGCGGGATAATCCATTATCATGACACATTCTATGTGAACGAATACCGCAATAGGATAGAATCGGTGTTCGACGACGCCTGCGGCAGGGACGGCTATGAGATACTGAGGATACACGAGGTGAAGTCCTATGCACCCTCGGTATCCCATTATGTCGCCGATGTCCGGATCAGACCTTCTCGCCAGATCCGGAAGCAGTGAGCAGGGTGTTCATCGCATCTCTGTACTTGTCGCCGTTGGCCGCTATGACCGACTTTGCGAAGGGCACAAGGTAATCCGCGAAGTCCTTCTCCTCCTGGCTGAGCTTTATGGGGATCTCGTCGCACCCGACGGCCATCACGAAGGCCGCGGCGAGGCTGCGGGATTTGTTGTTCTTGAGGCTGGTGTTCTGGATCGACCTGAGAACCATGGCCTCCCCTCCGACCTTTGCCGATTTGGCCAGGTTGTCCGCTATCGTCGTGATCGGGCCAGGCTTCTTGAACGTTGGCAGGGAGTCCACGACGGATGCGGAGATGAAGACGTTGTGCGCCATCTCCAGTGCTTGGATCGGATGGGTCTTCGACTGGTCGCCCAGCTTGTCGGCCGTGGCATCGTCGGTATATGCCCTGATGATGTCCTCGGAATCTGCCTCCCAGAGGGCGAACAGGAGATCGGTGAGCTTCGGGTTCTTGATGATGACGGTCCTGGGGTTCTCCGCGAGGAACCTGGACAGAGCCTCCTTGATCTTGGGGTCCCCGTCGATGTTCGACAGGAAGTTCTCCAGGGATGATCCGTAGTTCTGCGTGCCCAGGATGTAGGTCGCGACGGCGTTGTCCCTGAGGGTGCCGAGCTTCGACCTCTTGATCTCGCCGATGATCGACGTATCCGTGACCTTCCCGAACATGTAATCCTTCATTCTGTCCGCAGATATCTCCTCGTAGTCCTTCTCGCCCTCGGCATGGTACTTGTGCCTTACGCGGACGGTGATGTCCTTGAGCGGATCGTTACCGGATATCCTGGACATCAGGAACTGCAACGTGGAGACGTTCCTGGCGCAGTTCTCGCAGATCCTTATGGTCTCCCCGAGGGATTTGATCTCGATCTCCAGCACCGCGGAGGCCTCGTGGCCGCAGTCGATGCCGTCATCGGGGAATTCGTAGGGTGTCTCCCAGAAGGTGTCGTAGAGATAGTCCTCGGGCATGTTGAACTTGTTCGAACAGACCATCGTGTCCTCGAAGGAATAGAGGTAGAGGTCGTTCTTCCTGATGAACTGGTTGTAGAGCAGCAGCCTCTTCTGGGGATCGGTGTAGTACTGGCATCCGATGAGCTTGTCCGCTCCGACGCTGCCTCTGACGGCATACGAGACGGTGTCCTCGCCGAGCCTCGCACTTGCGAGCAGCGGCACAGAACCGGCGGCCGCCAGGGAGATAGTTCCCGCATAGGCCTTGGTGATGTCGTCATTGAACATCTTGCTGGCCTCCTTTACCAGGGCGTCAGGGTTGTTCTTGATCTTCTGCAGGGAGTCGATGCTCTTGAACGTCTTGTCGAAATGGCATTTCCTGCAGTTTCCCGCGCACTGGGGTCTGAGCAGGCCGGGATTGTCGGCTAGAGTCCTGGAGCGTTCCAAGAGGTCCTCTTCCAATTTCTTGGATGTGTGCTTGACTCCTCTCATTCTCACGCGCTTTTTGGCGGGCATGTCCCGCCCATGCACTCACTGTTACTAAAACGTGCGGTCCGATTGTTTGTCTTTTATATGGTAACGGTCTTCGCAGCCACATGGAGTCAGATTTCGAGATGAGCGTGCGCGAGTTCCTTGCCAGGACACCGTTCTGCTTCCGCAAGGTTCCCGAGGACAAGCTGGCGCTGTTCTGTACCGCACTGACCCATGACAGCTATTCCAACGAGGCCGCGGATGCGGACCCGCCGAGGCTGGTCCCGTCCTACGAGCGTCTGGAGTTCCTCGGGGACGCCATCCTGGAATTCCTGGTCTGCGAGCACATCTACCTGGACACGACCATCAGCGAGGGCCCGATGACCGATTACAAGCAGGACAAGGTCGCCAACCGTATGCTATCCCAGCGCATCATGGACAAGGGCGTGGACATAGACTCGGTGATGAGGGTCGGGAACGGCCATTTGAAGGGTGGCAGGAAGCTGGTCGAGGAGAATATGCGTGCGGATTGTTTCGAGGCGCTCATAGCGGCCACATACCTCTCCTTCGGCCTGGAGGAGGCCCGCAGGGTGGTCCGCGAGACGGTGCTCGACGGGCGATCCCCTATCCTGTGTGTCGGCCATCGTTGAAAGCAGGATGATATGTGCCAACAGTCATCCAGCATCAATCTTATTAACGTCAGTTCCTGATACCCAACCATGGACCAGAATGTCATGACGACTGCCCAGGATATTCGTGATATGAAGATACGCGGAGCGGGCAGGATCGCCCGTGCGGGAGCGGCCGCCATCGGCGATTTCGCCAGAGCTTACGAAGGCAGGGACACGGCACAGTTCAGGAAGGATCTGGACGAGGCGGTCCGGGTCCTGCTGGATTCCAGGCCCACAGCGGTATCGCTGTGGAACGGCGTGCAGGCCTCCATCAAAGGGGTCGCGGCCATCGATGACGTCCAGGATGCGAGGGAGCTCCTGATCGCCAATTCTGAAAGATTCATAGAAGAGTCCGGTGCGGCAGTGGAGCACATCGCCCGCATCGGCGCCAAGAGGATCGAGGACGGGGACACGATAATGACCCATTGCAACAGCAGCGTTGCCATAGGGGTCATCGCAGAGGCCCACAGGCAGGGGAAGGACATCAAGGTATTCGCAACGGAGTCCCGTCCCTGGAGGCAGGGCATCCTGACGGTCAACGACCTCGCCAAGGAGGGGATCGACACGACGCTGATCATCGACAGCGCCGTGCGCCTCGTGATGAAGAAGGTCGACAAGGTCTTCGTGGGGGCCGATACGATCACCTCCCACGGAGCGCTGATAAACAAGATCGGCACATCCCAGCTTGCCCTGGCGGCTAAAGAGGCCAGGGTGCAGTTCTATGTGTGCAGCGAGACCTACAAGTTCTCACCCCTGACGCTGTCGGGGGACATGGTGAAGATCGAGGAGCGCGAGGTCTCGGAGGTCGTCAGGCCGGGAGAGATACCCGATTCCGTGAAGGTGTTCAATCCTGTCTTCGACGTGACGCCATCGCAGTACATCGACGGGATAATCACCGAGCTGGGCCTGATATCCCCGGGCTCGGTCTACGACATAATGGAGAGGAAATTCGGAACAGATTTGCTTAAGGAGTGATAGGAATGGATTCGTATCTGCATCTAGGAGAGCCGGTGGACCCGGACAAGTACGTAGTCTGCAAATACCGTGTGACAACGGACCTTCCCATGGAGAAGGCCGCGGAGGCGATCGCCGCCGAGCAGTCCACAGGGACGTGGACAGGCATCTCCACCCTCGACAGCGAGGTCTTCAGCACGCTCGGCGCGAGGGTCATAGACATCAGCGGGGACATCGTAACGGTCGAATTCCCCACCGAGGACTTCAGCATAGAGGTCGGGGCCGTGCCGCAGATCCTGAGCGTCATCGCCGGGAACCTGTTCGGGCTGGGCGCCCTCAAGGCCGTCCGCCTCGAGGACGTCACCTTCCCCAGGGAGATCCTGGACCAGTTCAAAGGCCCCAAATTCGGCGCCGACGGTATCAGGAAGGCGCTGGACCGCCCGGAGAAGCCTCTTGTAGGCACCATAGTCAAGCCCAAGATAGGCCTCAACCCGAAGAAGACCGCCGAATACGTCTACGAGGCGGGATCGGGAGGTCTCACCAACTCGAAGGATGACGAGACCCTTGTCGACCAGGCCTTCTGCCCCATCGAGGACAGGACGATCGCAGTCGCCGAGGCCCTGGACAGGCTGGAGTCGGAAGGTCACAAGATGATGCATGCCATCAACGTCAGCACCCGCGGGGACAGGATAGTCGAGCTCGCGGAGAAGGTCCAGGGATGGGGTGCCAGGGAGCTCATGGTGGATGTCATCACCTGCGGCTTCGGGGCCGTTCAGGCCCTGGCGGAGGACCCCTCGATCAAGGTCCCCATCCATGTGCACAGGACGATGCATGGCGCCTTCACCAAGGACCCGCTCCACGGGGTGGCGATGCTCGCGCTGACGAAGCTCACGAGGATGTGTGGGGGCGACGCCCTCCACATAGGCACCCTCGGGGTCGGTAAGATGTCCGGCAGCTCCAAGGAGGACAGCAACCTTGCCGCATGTCTCGGGAGCGATGTGCCCTACAAGACTGTCATGCCCGTCTGTTCCGGAGGGGTGTATCCCGGCATAGTGGAGGCCATCGTGAAGAAGGCCGGCAACAATGTGCAGATCCAGGCCGGAGGCGGTGTAGCAGGCCACCCCGGAGGGGTAAGGGCGGGCGCCAAGGGTATGAGCCAGGCAGTCGATGCCGCCTTCCTCGGAATCCCCAAGGAGGAGTATGCCAAGACCCATGAGGAGCTTGCGATCGCCCTTGAGACGTGGGGATCGAAATGAAGCTGAAGCCGATACCGGTGGACGTGGTCCTGGCGGAGTCCACGGTGTTGCTGTCCGAGAAGGACAGCACCCAGATGGGCGTCAAGGAAGGGGACCGCGTCGTCATAACCGGCAATAAGACCGTAGTGGCCGTAGCATCTTACGGTGTAGGTGTGGTGGAAGATGGTTCGATCAAGATCCCGTCGTCCCTGCTCGAGAAGGTCGGCACCTATAGGGACGGGACCGTGAACGTCCAATATTCCCATAAACCGGATTCGGTCCACTTCATCCGCAAGAAGATGGACGGCGAGAGGCTGTCAAAGGAGCAGATCAACGCCATCGTAGAGGATATCCTGGAGAACAGGCTCTCCGGGATAGAGATCTCAGCATGGCTCACCGCGCTATACATCAACGGGATGGATATAGACGAGATCGCGGACTTCACAATGGCCATGGCCAACACGGGCAGCATCGTCACCTTCTCAAGGAAGCCGGTGTTCGACTTCCATAGCCTGGGCGGTGTGCCCGGGAACAAGATCACACCCATCGTCATATCGATAGTCGCTGCAGGAGGATTGATGATACCCAAGACATCGTCCCGTGCCATTAGCAGCGCATGCGGTACATCGGATTTCGTGGAGACGTTCTGCGACGTGGAGCTGGATGCCAATCAGCTGAAGACGATCGCCGAGGACATCGGAGGCGTCTTCTCATGGGGCGGCTCCATGAACCTTGCCCCGGTCGATGACCTCGTCATCAAGATCGAGCATCCCTTGGGCATCAACCCCAGGGCGCAGATGCTGGCCTCGATCATGAGCAAGAAGGTCGCCATGGGATCCACGCACCTTCTGGTGGACATACCTACCGGACAGGGCACCAAGGTCCCGACCCTGGAGAGTGCGAAGTCGTACGCTCGCGACCTCATGGACCTGGGCGACAGGATCGGTATGCATGTCGAGTGCGCCATCACCTACGCGGACCAGCCCATAGGGAATGCGGTGGGACCGAATCTAGAGGCCAGGGAATGCATCAGCATCCTGGAGGGTTCCAAGCACCCCTCCAGCGTGGTGGAGAAGGCCGTCGAGTGCGCCGGGATCCTGTTCGAGATGGCAGGCATCCCTAATGGCGCGGTCAAGGCCAAGGAGATCCTGGACTCGGGGGCCGCATATAAGAAGTTCATGGAGATCGTGGTCGCCCAGAACGGCAGACCGGATCTGAAGTCCGAGGACCTCAAGCCCGGGAAGTACTCTTTCGATGTGCTAGCGTCCCATGCAGGATACGTCCATTCGATAGGCAACAAGCAGATCGTCATGGTTGCGAAGGCGGCCGGTGCCCCGTCCGATAAGGGCGCTGGGCTTATGATCTACAAGAAGAAGGGCCAGAGGGTCGAGCAGGGCGATGTCTTGATGACGATCTACGCCGAGAGCGAGTCCAAGCTCCAGCGCGCTAAGGAATCGGCCCTGGCGAACAGACCCTTCGACATCGAAGGCATGCTCCTCAAGCGTGTAACGGAAGTCAAGCCCATATGACCCGCAGGCTGCTGTTCACGGTCGATCTGGACCGCGATGTCAATTTCGCCGTCGAAGGCAGGACGGAAGCGGGATCCCTGGACCGCGGCCAGGGCATCGCACCGAGGTTCTCCTCGGCAGAAAAGGGCCTGGCGCTGCTACTGGACCAGCTGGACGAGATGGGCATCAAGGCCACGTTCTTCGTGGAGGGCCGCACGTCCGAGGTCATAGACTGTTCCGTCCTCTCGGGCCATTGCATAGGTTTCCACGGTTACGACCACGAGGACATGGCCCTGGTCCCGGACCTGGCATCTGTGATGGACAGAGGTTATCGGGCGGTGTCCGACAACGTCGCACGTCCGGTCTGCTTCCGTGCCCCGTACATGTCCATGGACGATCGGATCTACGCCGAGCTGCAGAGGCTCGGGATCCGCCACGATTCATCCGTGTATGCCTCCCCTACGACGCCCGCCTATGACGTATCGGGCATAACGGAACATCCTGTCGCCAAGGGGAAGGACGGGGCCGGAAAGACCATCGCCGCCTACCTTTGGCCGCTCCACGAGGGGAGGAGGATCCCGTCCGATTACATAGGGCTGATCCGCTCCTGCGGAGATGGCGATATCGTCCTTGCAACGCATACCTGGCACATTGTCGAAAGGAGGGAGTCGGGCCTGATGTCGCACGATGACATCGCACAGAATCTGGACGGTGTGAGACAGGTCCTCGCTGGCGCTATGGACGCAGGATACAGGCCGGCCGTCATCACGGAGGGCACATGACCGAGATAGAGCTCAGAAGGATCAGGGAGTCGGATTACAGGCCCCTCGCGGAGATGCTCGACAGGGAATGGAAGTTCTACATCTATTCGCAGAGGAACGGTGTGAACCTGGCCGAGTATTACCTCTTCCATTGCCTGGACGGTGCCAACGAGGAGAGGGTGCTTACCGTGGACGGGCGTCCGGAGGGCATACTGGTGATCAGGGAGGCCGGAGATGACGTGCTGGATTTCTCCCGCGAAATGGCCGAGAGCTTCGAGAGGATCCGGGACGATCCCGAAACCGACCGCTGCCTCCGGGAACTCGGCGTCCTTGTCGACATCTACAACAGGTTCGCCGCCGTCCACAAGAGGCCGGAATGGGCGGAGCTCGGTCTGCTGATAGTTTCGGACCGCACGAAGGGGATGGGTCTCGGGCGCAGGCTGATCGCGGAGGCCGAGTCCCTGACGAAGGCCAGGGGGAGGACGGGGTTGTTCTTCTACACGGATACAGACTGCAATTTCGGCTTCTACGACCACATCGGCGCGGTGCGCGTGGGGACAGAACAGATGATATGCGCCGGCGAGCTTCTGACCGTTTTCGGCTATTACCTCGATTTCGGCCACCGATCCCCTCTTTTTAGCATGCGCACGATTATATACGGCCCATATTATCGAAAGCCCATCGTGAGAGCATGCCCAAGCTTATACTAGGTAAAGATGTCTCAGCGGAGATCTATGAGGAATTGAGGGCCAGGATCGTGGCCCTGAAGTCTGCCGGTGTCACGCCCGGACTCGCCGTCGTTCTCGTGGGGGATGACCCTGCATCCCAGGTCTATGTCAGGAAGAAAGGGGAGATGTGCGAGGAGCTCGGCATGAAGTCCGTGACCGTCCGCATGCCCGCCGACACCACCCAGGAGCAGCTCATGGCCAAGGTCGACGAGCTCAACCGCGACTCATCCATCCACGGGTTCCTGGTCCAGCTCCCCCTGCCTTCCCATCTGGATACCGACATGGTCATCAATGCCATCGATCCGAGGAAGGATGTGGACTGCTTCCATCCCAGCAATGTGGGCCGTGTCCTCATCGGGGATCCGACATTCCTGCCGGCGACGCCCGCAGGCGTACAGCAGATGCTGGTCAGGTCGGGCATCGAGACGTCCGGCAAGCATGTCGTGGTCGTCGGGCGCAGCAACATCGTGGGCAAGCCGATGGCCGCCATGATGCTCCAGAAGGGAGCAGGCGCGGATTCGACCGTCACGGTGGTGCACTCACGTACGAAGGACCTGCCCTCGATCACGAGACAGGCCGATATCCTGATAGTCGCGATAGGCAAGCCCCACTTCATAACGGCCGACATGGTCAAGGAAGGGGCCGTAGTGATAGATGTGGGGACCAACAGGGTCGACGACCCGACGCATCCCAAGGGCAGCAGGCTCGTAGGGGATGTGGACTTCGAGGGCGTCAAGGACAAGGTGTCCGCCATATCCCCGGTGCCCGGAGGAGTGGGCCCGATGACGATCTGTATGCTCATGGCCAACGCAGTCAAGGCGGCTGAGGCGGCCTCAGGGGTGAAACAATGATAAGAGAATGCGAGGAGCACGGATATTTCCGTAACGAGCGCTGTCCCTACTGCGGGGAGGAAGGTAAGTTCATCATGTCGGACTTCGAGGTAGAGAAGATCGGCAGGACCCTGGCGGGTATCCTCAGGCACGGCAAGTACAACCTGAGGATGGATTCGCAGGGCTACGTCTCCACACGCGACGTGCTGGACAAGATCAAGGATCTCAACCCGCGCATGAACTGGCTCAGGATCAGGCATCTCGAGGCCCTGGTCGATACGGACCCGAAGGGCAGGTACAGCATATCCGGCGGCAAGATCAGGGCCACTTACGGCCACACCATCGAGCTCGACATAAGGCTGGACTGCGAGAACATCCCCGAGGAGCTGTTCTTCCCCACCAACGAGGACGATGTCCAGGGGATACTCGACAACGGGATACAGCCTACGGACCGCTCCATGGTCCATCTCTCCAGGACGTTCCAGGACGCGATGCGCGCCGGGAAGGTCCATACCGACGATCCCATCATACTCGGCGTCGACACAGATATCTGCATGGATATGGGCTTCGATATCGGAAAGGCGGCACGCACGGTATATCTGTGCAGGAGCGTGCCTCCCGAGGCGGTCTTCGTGGCCGATCCCGACGAGTACGAGACCGAGGAAGAGGAGTGAGAGGGTCTGGTGATCGATTGGTTACAGTACTGACCCCCGAAGAGGTCCAGGCCAAGAGCGGACGGATGTTCTGTAAGCGCTTCCTGACCCTTGTGGACGAGGCTCATGGAAAGGTCCAGATCATCGAGACGTG
>Ga0265298_10001049_pt1 | contig 40824 bp, 34 predicted proteins | sample AusTroGonzalo_MG_3_FD_193486 | JGI IMG/M metagenome (GOLD analysis project Ga0265298, IMG submission 193486) | Bovine rumen microbial communities from tropical cattle in Woodstock, Queensland, Australia - Gonzalo_01 | ecosystem: Host-associated > Mammals > Digestive system > Stomach > Rumen ... | reverse complement strand
AGATTTGAACGGTGGCGCCAAGCTTATCAAGGCCTTCTGTCCACTCGCTAACCTCTTTGGTTACACTTCTGATCTTCGTGGTATGTCGCAAGGTCGTGCTGCTTCTTCGATGGAGCTCTACGGCTACGAGGAAGTACCACCAAACGTAGCTAACGAAATCATCGAAAAGCGCAACAGCAAATAGTACATCTTTACAAAATAGTAAAAATATGCTATAATATAAAAATAGGCTCCTCGGAGTCTATTTTTATATCTAAAACCCCTTTACAATCACCCCGAAATAGTCTAAAATATAGCGTATAGTTTTGAGGCTGGTTTTTATTAGTGCCTCAAACATTAATAATATTAAAGGAGAATGAATGGCAAATTTTGACCGTTCCAAGCCGCACATTAACGTCGGCACCATGGGTCACGTCGACCATGGTAAAACCACTTTAACTGCTGCAATTACCAACGTACTTGCAAAGAGACTTCCATCCGAAGTTAACAAAGCAGTTGCTTACGATCAGATCGACAACGCTCCAGAAGAGAAAGCTCGTGGTATCACCATCGCTACCTCTCACCAAGAGTACGAATCTGAGAAACGTCACTATGCCCACGTTGATATGCCGGGCCACGCTGACTACATTAAAAACATGATTACCGGTGCTGCACAAGTTGATGGTGCTATCCTCGTAGTTGCTGCGAACGATGGTCCACTTCCACAGACTCGTGAACACGTGCTTCTTGCTCACCAGGTGAACGTTCCAAAGATCATCGTCTTCCTCAACAAGATGGACCTCGCTGATCCAGAACTCGTCGAACTCGTTGAAATGGATGTTCGTGACCTTCTTAACAAATATGGTTTCGATGGTGACAACGCTCCAATCATCAAGGGTTCTGCTACCAAGGCTCTTGAAGGCGATCCAGCCGCTGAAGACGCTATCATGGAACTCGTCCACGCTATGGATGAATACTTTGATATTCCAGAACACGATCTCGACAAACCATTCCTAATGCCAATCGAGGACGTCTTCTCCATCAAAGGCCGTGGTACTGTTGCTACTGGTCGTATCGAGCAAGGTGTCGTTAAATTGAACGACGAAGTTGAAATCGTTGGTCTCAAAGACACTCAAAAATCTGTCGTTACCGGTATCGAAGCCTTCCACAAGACTCTCGATCAAGGTCAAGCTGGCGATAACGCTGGTCTTCTCCTCCGCGGTATCGAACGCGAACAAATCGAACGTGGTCAAGTGATTGCCAAACCAGGCTCCATCACCCCACACACCGAATTCGAAGCACAAGTTTACATCTTGAAGAAAGAAGAAGGCGGCCGCCACACCCCATTCTCAAAGGGTTACAAGCCACAGTTCTACTTCCGTACCACCGATGTGACTGGTGAAGTCGAACTTCCAGCCGACAAAGAAATCGTCATGCCTGGCGACCAAGTTACCTTCAATGTGAAGCTCTTGGCTCCAGTTGCTATGAACAACAACGACCGCTTCGCTATCCGCGAAGGTGGCAAGACCGTCGGTTCTGGTGTTATCACCAAGGTTATCAAATAACTTATAACCACGATGCAAAAAATCCCCTCCGGGGGATTTTTTGTTGCAGAACGAAAACTATACGCGACGATTCTTGCGTTCGCGTTGTTTCTTGACTGTCATTACGATCCAGAACGTCGTTGCGGCCACTAGAATCAGAATAATTACCACAATAAAGGCTGGCATAATCAAGATCATCGCTGTATGATTTTGAATATCGCCAGCAATATTGACCGTATAAGTCACATTAAATAGTCCGAAAAGTGGCGTTTTTTCCCATACGCTCGTCACTTTACGGCTGGTTTCTGGTAATACGATCGAAGCCGCCTCGCCCTGATAGAGTACCGTGCCAAACACATTCTTGGCCGTTAGTGTGGTATTAGCTGTTAGATCCACGTTGCCAGTATTATTTATCTTTACGCTAGCATGAATTACCGACTTGGTAATCTTATTGCCGGCTGCATCAGTTAAAGTTTCATCAACGCCGTTTTTAATTGCGAAATCCGTCAAATCATAGGAGCGCACTGTTGTGCCCGTAGCATGGCCATAAATCACCAAACCTACGCGTGGCACAGCCTTAATTCCGCCGCCATCCGCCGCATTCATACCTTCAGCAAAAATCACCGCATATTGGCCACCATTTGGCGCATTATCCGGCACTGATACGTGGTATTCGACCTCAGTTTTGCTACAAGCCTCAACTTGAAAAGTCGCTTTTTCAACATATTGTCCATTCGTATCTTTAATCGTAATCCAGCGAGCCAACTGTGTGAATTTATTGTCCGTATCCGAAAAATTCACCGTATAATCTTCACCAGTCATCGAATATGGCTGCGCATAAACCTTAAAGGTTGCTGACGCTTCACCAATATTCTGCACCTCAAAAGTATAATTTCGCTCCGAACCGGGCTCTAGCAAAATCGGCTGGTTCACTGGCGAAATCGAAAGTCCGGATTTATCGCTCGAACAAGCTTCGGCATGCACCGGCACCGTGATAACGGAAGCTATCATTAATGTTACTATCGCTACTGCCTGAGCAATTTTCTTCATGCTTGCCTCCTTATTTTCTAATTTCCGGCATTTCAATCTTAGTTCCAGCCGGTTCCTCTAACATTTCTGGATGTTCAAAAATATGCTGCAACATCTGCGCAGATTTTGCGAAATAGTATCCGTCAGCAATGCGCTCATCAAAATTCATACCCCATTCGCAAAGCTTGCGCACTTGCTTTTTACCATTTTCTAATACCTCCTCGTCGCGCACCTCGCCCATCGTAATTAGGGAAGAAGAGTTACCGAAATCGGTAATATTATGATAAATCGCCCCGCAGCCAATCGCGCCAAGGTTGGACACAATCACTGAACTGTAATATAAGTTATCTTGCACAAAACCAGCCGGCAAATGACCCTTTTTGTCACACCATTTAAATAATCCGACTACCGGGATACGAATAAAGTTTGGCAACTTGCCCAGCACGTCGATGGCCGAGTTAGCACCTTCCTTCTTGGCAGTTTTATTCCTGAATCCATCCACTTTACGAGTGATCTTGTCACGAATCGTAAATACCGTATCGTCCTTCGTAATCGGCACCATAATCATCACCTCTCCAGACGCATCGTCAAAACTCACCTTCGCTACAAAGGCTACTACCACCTCGTTATGTTCGTAAATATGGCGATTCTGCACAAAGCGATTGAGCTTCGGGCGGTTATAAATCGTCTTACCAATAGCGGCTACAAAAGCATGAAAATACGTGATTTTATCGCCAGATTTCTTTTTATCATCAAGATATTTACTAAGATTAGTCATATCTATTTTTTTATTGATAAAAACATCGCTCACTGCACGTTGAGGTTTTAAATCAATCAAAATCTGGTCAAATCCAGATATATCACGGACTCTACGGGCGTCCTTACGGTCGCCGATTCTTCTTCTAGACATAACTACCTCGCTTATCTACGCCTATTATACTACACTTTAGGCGGCTTACCCGGTTGATTTTTTGATCAAAATGGTGTATAATTAAAAGATAATAACATTAATTATCCACTCTTAAACACTCATCGACGAACCATCTAAGCGTTCATCTGAGATTATAAGAGAAGAAAGGGAATCATGGCAGAAGCCAAAAAAGCTGTCGAAGGTCTTAAGATCCGTATTCGCCTTAAAGCCTACGACCACCGCGTGATCGATCAAAGCGCTAAGCAAATCATCGATACCGCTATCCGCACCGGCGCCAAAGTCTCTGGTCCAGTGCCACTACCAACCAAACGTTCAACTTTCACCGTTGTGAAATCCCCACACGTCTACAAGACCGGTGGTGAAGCCTTCGAAATGAAAGTTCACAAACGTCTTATCGATATTCTCGGTGCCACTCCAAAAACTATCGAGAGCCTTCAAAACCTCTCCCTCCCAGCTGGTGTTGACGCTGAAATCAAAATGTAACAAAAAATACCCCCAGACAGGGGGTATTTTTTAGATTAATATGGTATAATAGATATATGTCAATAATGGCTAGCTTTAAAAAACGCTTCTACTTCGTAGTAGCGAAATACTTCCGTCATTATGCCAATCGTTCTCTTAAGCGTTGGCATCCACGCGTGATCGCTATCACCGGTTCCGCCGGAAAAACTACTATGCTTAATCTTGTCGAGCATCAGCTTGGTAAGCTCGCGCATTTTTCGCACGACGCCAACTCTGCCTATGGTATTGCTTTTGATATTCTCGGCATGAAGGGCATTAAAGGTAGCCGTTTTCACTGGCTCCGCCTCTTTATCGAAGCGCCATTTCGCTCATTTTTCTATACTAGAAAGGGTAAATTCTACGTCGTCGAGATCGATGGCGAGCGCCCACACGAAGCTGAATTCTTAGCAACTTGGCTTAAACCTGAAGTTACCATTTGGGTATCGATTGGCCGTTCCCATGCTGCCAAATTCGATTACGAAGTTAAAAACGGCACCTTCTGCTCTCTAGCCGAAGCTATCGCCGATGAGTTTGCTAAGCTCCCAGAAAACACCACCAAACGCGTTTACATCGATGCCGGTGCACCACTCATGGTAGAGAAGACCAAGAATATTAAAGCCGAAGTTATCCCAATCAAGAAAAATTCCATCAAAAAATACAGCGTCTACCCAGACCATACCGATTTTACTCACGAAAAAGTCACCTTCCATTTTAATCAACCACAGCCACGCGATTTAATTTTCCACTTGCTAGTACTCCAAGACCTCACCGAGTATCTTGGTGTTCCATTCAATCCAGACTTTACCGATATTAAAGTTGCTCCAGGCCGCAACTCTTACTTTAAGGGCAAAAAGGGCGTCGACATTGTCGATAGTAGCTACAATGCCCATATTATTTCAATGACCTCTATTCTCGAGATGGTTCGTCACATGCATGCCGATCATAAATGGCTCATTATTGGTGATATTATCGACCAAGGTTCTATCGAAAAAGAAGAACACGAAAAGCTCGCTAATCTCATTGCTGATGTAGAACCAGAAAAAATCATCTTGGTTGGCCCACGCACGCGCAAATATACTGCGCCAAAACTCAAAGAGCTCGGTTTTTCAGCTACCACCACTAACGATCCGAAGCGCGCTTTGCATTATCTCATGACCCATATCACTGGTAAAGAAACCCTCGTTTTTAAAGGTAGTCAATATCTAGAATGGATAGTTGAAAAACTCCTTGCCGACCCAGCTGACGCCGCCAAGCTCTGCCGCCGCGAGCCAGCTGCCGTTCATCGTCGCAAAAAACGAGGACTTGATTCATGAAAGAACTCTACATCATCCATGGTTGGACTTACGACGCCTCGCGTTGGGACGAAACATTAAAAATCCTCAGCGAAAAAGGCCTCAAAGTGCACTTTTTGAACGTGCCTGGTCTCACTGCTCCATCCAGAAAAGTTTGGACCATCGATGACTACGTCAAATGGGCCGACGAAAATATCCCAGACGGAGCCGTAGCGCTTGGCCACTCTAATGGCGGTCGTATTTTGCTCAATCTTTGTGCCAAAAATCCACGCAAACTTTCACATTTAATTCTGCTCGATGCTGCCGGCATTTATGAACCAAACTTAAAACGCCCAATTATCAAAGCTGTCGCTAAACTCGGTAAACCACTAAAGAACGTTCCGATCATAAGCAAAGTTTTTCATCGTCTCACCGGCTCGACCGATTACGGCAAAGCTCCTGAAAACATGAAACGTACACTCGAGAATATGCTCGAATCCGATAAACACTTAGACGTGACCGCCGTCACCACCAGGACTTCCATTCTTTGGGGCAAGGAAGACACTATCACACCAGTTCGTCATGCCGACAAGCTAAACCAACTTTTACCAAATTCTACGCTTAAATTCTTTGCCGGCTGGCCACATTCCGCCTATATCGCGCATTCGCCAGAGTTAGCCAAAGCCATTCTGGAGGAAATGAGACATGTCTAAACACTTCTTCCTCGGACAAGCCTCACACTATACCAGAGCGGAAGTTCTCGCTCACACTTTTTCTATTGGCACTGCTAAAAGTTCACACAAACTTCGTGATTTTTTGGCCAAAAAATATCAAGCCAAACAAGTAATTCTTACTAGAAACGGCCGCTCGGCTCTAGCGCTTGCCCTAAAAGCAGCCCTCCCGAAGAATTCTGAAGTTATCGTCAATGGTTTTACTTGCTACGCTGTACTCGAAGCCATCAAAGCTGCCGGCATGAAACCAGTTTTTGCCGACGTCGATATGGCTACGATTCATTTTAATGTCAAAACCCTTACCGACACTCTCGAAAAGCATCCGGACGCCGAAGCCATGATTATTCAAAACACTTTCGGTATCACTGTCGATATTACTGCCATCGAAAAATTCGCGCATAAACACAATCTCAAAATCTTCGAAGATCTTGCCCACTGTACTGGCATGCTCTATCCAGATGGACGCATGGTTGGCACCGTTGGTGTAGCCGCTGCTATGTCGTTTGGCAAAGAAAAGTCCATCGATACCATCACTGGTGGCGCTCTCATCGTAAACGACGAAAATCTCAAAATTGAAATACCTATGAATCGTCCAAAATTCGGAGATTCCATGCGCGCTCGCTTTTATCCGCTTTTTGGCGCAATTTATCGTGCACTCTCTTATGTTAAGCTCGAATCAGTTTGGATGGGCTTTCTTATCAAAACCCACCAAGTTGAACGTTCTGCTAATAGCCGCCTAGACATCACCGAGCGTCCAGCTCATTTTGTAGCTAAACGCGCACTCAAACTTTTCCGCAAACTTCCACAGAATCGCCCACCAATTCGTCAATTCGTCTTGGTCAATTTTCGCGATAAAGCCCTGGCTACACTTAGAGAACACGGCTACTATTTTGACGGCTTTTGGTTTGAAACGCCAATCGCGCCAGAACGTTTTTACAAACTTGCCAATTTCCCAGAAGATGAATGTCCGGTCGCTACCATGGTAGCCAAATCTATCATCAATTTTCCAACTCACTATAGCAAATCACAACTTAAACTCGCGCGTAAGTTAATAAAGGAGTTTGAAAAATGAACTGGGCTAGAACATTGTCAAAATATCCTGAAGGAAACTTCCTCCAATCCCCTGAGTGGGAACGCACTAACCAAATTATCGGCACCAAGACCATTGTCGAATCTTTCGAAAAAGAAGGTCACGCCTTAATGATTGTGCGCGACGCCAAACGTGGGCGCTACCTAGAAATTCCATGCGGTCCTTTAATCGACTGGCACGATATTAAAATGCTTTATGACGTTTTTGACAGTATTCGTCGTATCGCCAAAGAAAATCATTGCGTGTTTGTACGTATCCGCCCACAACTCCTCCGCACTCCAGAAAATATGGACATCTTAAAGCGTCTCAGACTACGCAAATCCCCAATGCATCTAGCCGCCGAACATACCGTTATCTTGGATCTCGAAAAAACCGAGGACGAACTTCTAGCCAATATGCGACGCCAAACTCGTTACGAAGTTCGCCGCGCTGCCAAACTTGGTATTGTTGTTGAAAAATCCTGTGCCGAAGAAACTTTCCGTGAGTTCCACGAAGTTCAAACGCAAACTGCACATCGTCAACATTTCATTCCGCCATCTCTCGAGACACTCCTTGCCGAACATGAGGCTTTCGGCGAAGACGCCATTATCTACACCGCCAAAACTAATAAAGGCGAACCGATCGCTTATGGCCTTGTTATTAACGATGGCCCAGAAGCTGCCTATTACGAAGCTGCTTCTACCGAACTCAATCGCAACTTGCCTGGCGCCTATGCCTTGATCTGGCGTGCCATGCGCGACCTCAAAGCGAAGGGAATCAAACGTTTCAATCTATGGGGCATCGCTCCGCCAAACCAGCCGAACCACCGCTACGCTGGTGTCACTACCTTCAAGACCGGCTTTGGTGGCGATATCGTTGAATATGTTCCAGCCCACGACCTTGTGATTCATCGTTTCCGCTATCTCAAAAACCTTATCGTCGAAACTATCCGCAAGAAAAAGAGGCACCTATGAGAATTATTGACGCCGACAACCGCACTAAATGGGACCGTTTTATCACGTCATTCAAAGACACCAATTTTTTGCAGTCTTGGGATTTTTATGAATTCCACGCTAGCCGCGGTAAACAAGTTGTACGCCGTATCGCGCTCGGAGATCGCGGTCAAATCATTGGCGCCTACGCTGGCGTCGTCGAAACTGCCAAGCGTGGCACCTACATGGCTATTGCTGGCGGCCCAATTCTAGACTGGAAAGATAAAAAGCTTGTCAAAGCTATTTTCACCGACATTAAAGTGCAGGGAATTACCCATAATTGTGTATTCGTGCGCGTTCGTCCACAGCTCGAGCTTTCACCAAAATCACTCAGTCTTATGCAAAAACTTGGCCTTAAAAAAGCCCCGATGTATCTCTCAGTTGAATATGCCGGCATTCTTGACCTTAACAAATCCGAGGAAGAGATCCTAGCAGGCGCTTCGCAAGGTTTCCGTCGTAAGCTCAGGAAAGCTACCAAAGAAAACATTACTATCGAGACCTCTCAGGATCCTAAAATCGCCGAAACTTTCTATAATCTCGAAGTTGAACATGCCAAACGTCAAAAATTCGTCGCTTTCTCAAAAGATTTTCTCGTCAAACAATTTACCGCCTTTGCTCAAAATGACGAAGTAATCATGTATACCGCCAAAAAAGACGGCGAGATTCTCGCTCAAAACTTCATGATTTTCTACGGTAACGAATGCAGCTATCACTACGGCGTTTCATCGCCACTTGGCACTAAATATTCTGCTGCACCTTTGCTCCACCTGGCCGCCATGGCAGAAGCTAGAAAACGTGGCATTAAGCGTTACAACCTATGGGGAATCGTTGGTTTAAACGAAACTAAGCACCGCTTTTATGGCGTTTCCGAGTTCAAACGTTCATTTGGCTGTGATGAGCTTCACTATACTCCAGCTCACGACCTCATCATTAATCATCGCAAGTATCTCCTCGACAAAATCGTCGAAACTGTTCGTCGTAAAATCCGCCACGTTTAATATTGCGTTTTCGAAATTTTCCTATTATAATAAACATAAGCATCATAAAAAGGAGATTTTTTCTTATGGCACATATCAATCGTAAATTCATCGACAAATACTGGTTAGTATTTATCTTCCGTGGCGCACTTGCCCTCATCTTTGGCATGCTCGCACTTGGCGGCCGCATGAATGATATTCCTGCCACAATTTCTTTCGTTAGCGTATTCTTGCTCGCTATGGGTATTATTGACTCTTCCGCAGCTCTCTACAATTCCACCAAGAAGCGCGGTTGGTTCACTTCCGTCATTGACGCCGCCGTCGACATCGTCGCTGCCGTCGTCTTACTCACCTTCTCCAATAATGGTGTTCTCTTCAGCCTTATCACTGTCGCAGCCTACACCTTCATTTCCGGTATGATCGACATCATGCACAGCTGCGTTAGCACCATTGATCCTACCGACCGCTTCATTCGCATCGTAGCCGGTGTCTGTGGTGCCGTTATCGCCTTTGTCGTTGTTAATGCTGGCGACCTTACCGATGCCGCTTTCGTCCGCTTCTTTGGCTCTTACATGACCATCGTTGGCGCTTGTAGCCTTATCTACGGTGTCCACAACCGTTCTCAACTTGGCGAAGACCACACCGCTAGAAAAGAAGCCGCCAAGAAATCCAAAAAGGTTGTTAATAAAACCAAGGGCTCGAAAAAATCCCGCTAATATGTTATAATAGAATCTCAAGGAGATTCTAATGAATTACAAAACACCTAGAAAAGCTATCATTACTGATGCTGGTTTTGCTAGCCGTTACCTACCAATTACTAAGACTATTCCAAAAGGCATGATCCCGGTTGGCAACAAGCCAGTCATGCAATATGTCGTAGAAGAATGTGCCGCTTCTGGCATTGAAGAAATTATCATCGTGGCCACCGAAGAGGGAAAGCCAATCTACGAAGATTATTTCAATAATCCTGTGCCAAAAATTGAGAAACAATTGGTTTCTCAAGGCAAGCAAGATCGTTTTGAATCCGTTAAAGCCATCTTTAATTTACCAAAGATCACCGTCATCACTCAGGATCCAACTTATCCATACGGCAACGGTTCGCCGTTTGCCTCGGCTAAGCGCTTTATCGATGATGACGAGGCTTTTCTTGCTATCTATTCTGACGATCTCGTACTCGGCGCCCCAGCCGTCAAAGATTTGATGGATTCATTTGCCAAGCATCCAGACGCTGTAGCCATCATTGCTGGCCAGCTCGTGCCACATGCCGAAATCAAAAAATATGCTTCAATCGATTTCGATCAAAACACCGAGGTCTTACATGGCCTAGTTGAAAAACCAAAGCCAGAAGAAGCTGCCTCTGATCTCGCATCTTATGGTCGCTATTTGCTTACCCCAGAAATCTTTAAATATCTTGACCCTAAGAATACTGGCCTCGACGGGGAACTCTGGACTGCCGACGCTATCGCCGCTCTGATCCCAACCGGCCGTGTTTACGTCAAGGAAACCACTGGCAAATGGGTTACTACTGGCGACCCAAAGAATTATTTCCTCGCTCACCTCGAGTACGTATTGAATAATACCGACTACGCCGACGATGTTCGAAAATTTGTCGCTGAACACTAAAATATGCTAAAATTAGCTTAAGGAGAATTATATGAACACCGCTGAATGGATCTTAGTCGCCTTTCTATCTACTGCATTATTAGTTTTTATCATCATAGGTATCATACTCTTAGTCAAACTAATTGGCCTCACTAAAGAAGCTAAAAAAGTCATCATTAAGAGCCAAGACATCGCCAGTAACGCTAACGATGTTGTTACCAATATTAAAGGTGTCACTTCGATTGGTGGCGTCGTCAAAACTTTCGCAGACAAATATACCGATCCTAAATATCGTCAAACAGGAAAGGAGGAAAAGGATGGCGGAGAAGAGTAAAAAGGGTGGCGCCGGGAAGTTTTTCCTTGGTGCTGTAATAGGCGGTCTCGCTGGCCTTATCGCCGGTAGACAGCTCAAATCCGACACCGCGGCCAAAGCTCCAGCTAAAAAAGCTGCAGCCAAGAAGTCTACTAGTACTTCCAAGGCCAAAACTACCAAAAAGTAGTTAATTACATCTTAAGAATAGTGGAAAAGTGTTGTAAATCTTACAACACTTTTTACTTGACAAACAAAAAGCTTCTGGTATTATTAAATCAGAGTGAAAGGTTATACGGCCTAAAAATAAACAAAAAACATCCAGGAAGGACAACGTTAATTCTATTTATGCAAGGCAAAAATTAGTTTGAGGAACAATTATATCCTAAACATTTTGTCTTCTTTTCATAATAGTACGCGTTCGTCCTTTTTGGTTTTCATGCTATAATTTATGTATGTCAAAAAGCGAGGAAATCCAGTTAAAGCCAAGTGATTTTGTGCACCTGCACAATCACACTCATTACTCATTGCTGGATGGCCTTACTAAAATCCCTGAACTAGTTCAATTCGTTAAAGAGCAGGGCATGGAAGCTGTCGCTGTAACCGATCACGGCACCATGTCTGGCCTAGTAGAACTATATAAAACCTGCAAAGATAACGGCATTAAGCCAGTTTTAGGCCTCGAAGCCTACGTTGCTGCCCGTAAGATGACCGACCGTGACCCAAGTAAAGATAAACAGCGTTTCCATGTCACCCTCCTAGCCGAGAATAACAAAGGCTTTGAAAATCTCTGCCGTATCATGTCTAACGCCGAAATCAACGGCAAATATTACAAACCTCGTACCGACCACGACGAACTCGCCAAATATAATGAGGGCATTATTTGTCTTTCAGGCTGTGCTGGCTCCGAAATTTCCGAAGCGATTCGCGCCGACGATGAACCACGCGCACGCGAGCTTATTAAATGGTATTCAGAGACTTTTAAAGGCCGTTTTTATCTCGAAATGCAGGATCATGGCCATCCAGATTCGCCAACTCATTGGGACGAACAAAACAAAATCAACCAATGGTTTATGGATCATGCCGAAGAGCTAGGTTTGCCGCTCGTAGTAACTTGTGATGCCCACTATTTGAAGCACGAAGACCAAGATGCTCACGAGATTTTGCTTTGTATTGGTACTGCCGCCAACTTGTCCGATACCAACCGCATGACTCTAAGGGATTTTCAACTCCACGTAATCCCACCAAACGAAATTATCTCACGCTGGCAAAAAACCTGCCCAGAAGCCGTACTTAATACCAAACGCATCGCCGAGCGCTGCAATGTCGAACTTGAACTCGGCCGCATTTTGATTCCAAAATTCCCAGTGCCAGAAGGTGAGACAGATAAAACATATCTAGATCAGCTAGTCTTCCGCGGACTCGTCTTCCGCTACGGTAGCAAAACACAAGAAGAGGTTGCCGATCTCACCATTCCAGAGTGTCGCAAAATCCTCGAAGAGGTTGATAAGAATCGCGACGAAAAAGCCAAGATTCTTCCACGTATCGATTACGAGCTCTCCGTAGTAGACAAAATGGGCTACAACGGTTATTTCTTAATCGTACAAGACTTCATTATGTGGGGCAAAAACCAGGGAATCGTTTACGGTCCAGGACGTGGCTCCGCAGCTGGTTCGCTGCTTGCTTACGCGCTTCGTATTACCGAGCTCGACCCGCTCAAATACGACCTACTCTTCGAGCGCTTCCTCAACCCAGATCGTATTTCCATGCCAGATATCGATACCGATATCCAGGATACTCGCCGCGACGAAGTAATTGAGTACTGTACGCGTAAATATGGCGAAGGCCGCGTTTCCAACATTGCCACCTTCGGTAAAATGATGGCAAAAAACGCCGTACGCGACGTAGCTCGCGTACTTGAAGTGCCTTACGCCGAAGCTGACCGCCTCGCTAAAATGGTGCCAGATCCAGTGATGGGTCACCATTGCCACCTTTCTGACGCCATTAAAGACGTACCAGACCTCAAACAAGAATACGAAACTAACCCAATTTCTAAGGAAGTGTTGGATTTTGCTTCTCGCCTCGAAGGAACCATTAGAAACCACGGCGTACACGCCTGTGGCGTGGTAATTGCGCCAGACGACCTCGTCAAATTCCTCCCACTCGAAGTTTCCGCCAAAGGCCCAATCGCTGCTCAATATCCTTGTGGCACCGTAGAAGAGCTTGGGCTTCTTAAGATGGATTTCCTCGGCCTTTCCAACCTTTCTGTGATTAATAATGCGCTTCGCATGATCCGCAAGGTTTACAACGACAATCTCGATATGTATTCTGTGCCACTCGATGATCCAGAGACCTACAAACTACTTCAACGCGCTGATACTACTGGCGTCTTCCAGCTTGAATCTGCCGGCATGAAACGCTACCTAAAAGACCTTAAGGCCTCCTCATTTGAAGATATTATCGCTATGGTGGCGCTTTATCGCCCAGGCCCAATGCAGTTCATTGATTCGTTCATTCGTCGCAAACACGGAGAAGAGCCAATTACTTATCTCCATCCAGGTCTCGAGAATTCTTTGAAGAGTACCTATGGTATTATGATCTACCAAGAGCAGTTCATGCAGATTTCCAAGGAATGGTGTGGCTTTACTGGTGGCCAAGCCGATACGCTCCGCAAAGCCGTAGGTAAGAAAAAGGTCGACCTCATGAATAAAGTGAAGCCTCAATTTATCGAGGGTGCCGTCAAGATTGGTGGCGCCACCGAAGAAATTGCCGAAACCTTTTGGAGCCAGCTTCTCGACTTTGCTAACTATTGTTTCAACAAATCCCACGCCGCGTGTTATGGCCTTGTAGCCTATTGGACCGCCTACCTCAAAGCTCATTATCCTGATGCCTTCATGGCTGCCCTCATGACCGCCGATATGCGCTGGACAGATCGTCTCGCCATTGAAATCGCCGAATGTAAGCATATGGGCATGAAAGTGCTCGGGCCAGATATTAACCAATCCTATGGCGATTTCGGTATCGTTGGCGGCGAGCGCACGATTCGTTTTGGTCTTTCTGGTATCAAGAGTATGGGCAAAGCCTTAGTAGAAGATATTGTTTTGCCGGAGCGCAAGAAAAATGGTCCATTTAAATCCATTTTTGACTTTGCTAAACGTGTAGATTCCACTAAGTTCAATAAAAAATCCTGGGAAGCCGCCATCAAAACTGGCGCATTCGATAGCTTCGGTTATTCACGTTCGGATTTGCTATTTAATCTTGAAGCCATCCAAGCCTATGGCGCCAAAGTCCAGAAAGATGTTGGCTCCGGCCAAACCGATCTCTTCGGCGCAATGGGTGCTGCTGGTGCCGTACCAGAACCAGAAATCAAACATGCCCCAACCCAATATTCGGACAAAGAGCAACTTCTCTGGGAACGCGACCTCATGGGCCTTTATCTCTCTGCGCATCCGCTCGACAAATATGACACCTATTTCGACGAGCAAACTCACCCAATGAGCTACATCTCAGTAGAGAACAATAATAAGATTATCACTGTAGGTGGCATTATTACAAGCATCCGCACTATCTTAACTAAGTCCAACACCAAGATGGCCTTCGTTAAGATCGAAAACAAATCCGCTGAAACCGAAGTAATTGTTTTTCCGTCCGTCTTTGAGACCTGCGGTGCCAAACTCGTAGTGGATAACGTTATTAAGGTTACTGGCAAAGTTAACGCTACCGACAAAGACGGCAACATTACAAGCGATGTTAAGCTTATGGCCGAAACCGTTGAGCTCGTGTCCGATGAGGTATTAAACAACTACCAATCTACCGGACAAAAGCTAGGCGCTCCAATTGCGGCCGCACCAAAGAAACGCTACAGCAAATCTTCTGCTGAACGCGTCAGTAGTGGCGCCAGAAACGGTAGCGCACCAAAACCTGCACCAGAAATTCCACGCGTACCAATCGAGCCGCCAAAAGACCCGCGCAAGGAGCGACTCTATATCCTCATTGAACATCCAGACAATACCGACGACCTCGCCGCCATCCGCCGCTTATGCGACCTAAACCTTGGCTTCCAGGACGTAATTTTGGTGCTAAAAAACGGCGCGGAGAAGAAGCCTCTCCGCATGCCGTTCAAAGTTGACGCTTGTGACGATTTGCTCACCAAGCTCCGCGAAATCGTAGGGAACGATAACGTTAAATTAGCCTAACGCGGGTCTATTGGCTCGTATCCTCTAGGCGTATACATGCAACGCACTGGTACCCACGGAGTTTTGCCTTTAGCAAAAGATTTCAAAGAATCATCCCTAAAGTTTGGGCCATATTCTTTTTCAATATTAACTATACCTTCCATTATCTCTATCTGCTCATCGATATACTCAGAAGGAACCGTAAGCTTAATTATTGGAGAGATAACGTTATCATCTTTAACCCTAGAAATCCTCATCGCACCATCCGTAGATAAATACACTGCAGCCGTTTCGTATTCTGCTAGTGGTGCGCCGTAGTGTTTTTCCATATCGTATAGCAAACCAGCATCCGACGCCTGGAAATAATCTTCTATATGGACAATGGTATCGTCTTCATTGTAATCTTCTGCTGCCGGATTATCGGAAGAGCCGTAAAGCTGATTGTAGGCCCTAACGTAGTCTCTGGCCGTTTTAGAATAGCTTTCCCATAAAGCGCTTGTTACGCCAATACCAGGCAAATGCCATCCAGCCGGACAAATCGAGCTGTCTGTTATACCCATCAAATGGTCTTCATATGAGATTACTTGGTCTGGTTTAGCCTTCAAACCCCCATCACCAATCATTGCAACATCAGGATGATAATAATGCGCGCCACTATCATCTTTCAGAGTCTTGCGCTCATCTGCCTTACTAAACGTCCAGGAGGTGACATCAACAAGTGCCGTAGTGTCGCTAGTCAAAGTTTCTCCAGCCACCACATCAAAGTCAAGATCGCGAGTCATCCAGCATCCACCATCTTTCATCTTGGTAATAGAGTATAGTTTCTCGTCACGTTTATCACGCAGCGCATATTGTTTGCCTACATTCAAGGTTGAACAAGCAGAATCGGTAAAATCTTGCATATAAGCAACGCCGGTGATTTTCTTGGCCCACACGGCATAAAGCTTATTTGAGATTGAACCAAGCGTATAGGTAACATTAGGTAGATAATCTACTGTGCCATCATCTTTGACGGACCAACCAATAAATTCATATCCCTCGCGCTCTTCGGTAGGTTCTGGGAGGATGAACTCCGTCTCGCCACGAGTAGTAACAACCGCAATTGGCTCAGCGCCAGTCGCACCTTCAAATGCAACCTTAGCAAGGGCAGTAGTATTCGCCACACAATTAACCATAGTACCACGCAGCATAGCTACTGGTCCTTTTATCAATGTTCCGTCATCAAATTTATCCGCCCTGTGCGCAATGTCACCAGAAGTTTCAAAACTACTATCATATGTATGCCAACCTTTAGGACAAAGCGAATCGGACATACTAAAGTCTTTCATTATATCCACGTTCGGACTAGGATAAGCCGCATATAGACCGTATACCACAAATGTGGTTGAACCATCTTTTACTTTATACGACGACATTGGCGTAAAATCGCTTGGCTCAGAATTCCTTGTATTTTCCGCTGGAGCATACGACGCAACTGTATTCAAATCCGTATCTTCGTTCGTCAATACCATGCGTGTAGAAAGCTCTAGTGCAAGTGGTGTTATCATTATACATAAATCATCCGTCTTACCAACAGGGTAAGATTTGTTATCGCGCGCATCCACAAACGTATAGACCGTCCTGTCATTCATGCGCTCGCAAATTGCGCTACTCATTTTTTGTAAAGTGCCATCAAAATCAATCGAAATCTCATAATTCATTTCGATTTTGTAAGTACCGGCTTCAATATCTTTAGCGCGAACCGCATAGTATACATCAAAAGTTTTATCAGCTACCGTAGCATTGCTTTTTATAATAGCAGTCTTAGTGGCAGACACTGGGTTCCAGGTCACATCAGTTTGACCCTCTGGATTGCCAATTGTATAGCCAAAAGTCTTATCAGTCAGTGTGCCAGCCGCAGTAATAGATGGGATCGATAATTCAGGATTTTCGGCGTTCACTAGTTTATTATCACTGGCCGTGAGATAAATCGTGTATGGGCCAGAAACTTCTTCGGAAACAGTAATTGTGTCTTTTATGTAGGCTAGCTCCTCGGTACCGAGAATGCCAGCATTAAGAGTTAAAGCGCCGGTAGAAGTTCCGGTCACTTCGAGAAGGTCATCGGTAATAGTGCCGTCGGCGACCGCACTAGCATCATTGTCATTTACGATATTAAATTGGATTAGCGCGCTCGCCACTCCAGACACCGCAAAGACCGTCAAAAGCAAGATCACCAAAGATTTCTTCTTGGCAATCTGAAAATGCGGACGCAAAACTCTACGTTTTATTAATGTAGCGATAACAACCGTGAGAATAATTAATATTGCAAGCACGCCAAAAACGATTGGTGCACTAGTACTGTTAAGTAAGCCCGTATCTGGAACCGACACATCCTCAATCGGAGCGGCTTGTTCCTGGGCACTTAGCACAACATCGAGTGTTGTTTTTATGTTAGACATATTTTATGTCCTGTTTATGTTGATGACCTATTATGTGTTGATATTAGCATAAACGGAATCGGATGTCAACTATGGACACGGTTATGGGCCAAAGTAAGGATATGATAGAAATTCAAACAATGGATAAAGTATCGTATGCGGAGCGTAGAACGTATAAGTCTCACCCGGTTCATAGACTTGCACGTTTGCCATATTGTAATACGTATCATAAACATGGAAGTGTTCAGGGTTAATCGCAACATATCCAAGAAAATCACCAGTATTTTCAGACCCTTTAGGGATCGCCATTGGAACAGTAAACTCTACTCCCATTCTAGAAGTTTCAGCAGTCTGAACATCTCTACCAAGAGTTAATGTAGCCTCACCTACATAACTCAGCACACAGCGAACTGAATTAGTACCACCATAGCTGTTAAGGTACGGGTAACTTTCATCATATATCTGTATATAAAGTTCAGAGTCTCTCTGCGTAATCTCTGGGAGATTGAAGTAGGTATATAATCCTAACTTTGAAAATTGAGTCCTGCCATTAGCATTAAATAAGCTATCAAAATGAGCATCAAATGGCATCTGCCATCCTTTAGGGCAAATTGAGTCTTCCGCCACATACATCTCGCCTTCATTGGTTCGATTAAGCATATCATTATAACTTAAGCTGCTGGCAGTAGCTGCGCTCCAGTCGTACCAAACAGTTCCATTATTGTAATAATCGTCTTCTATCGAGATTTGATGATCAAAGGAACAGATCTTCCTCTCATAGTCGCTATGCGTATCCTCACACGGATTAGATATTAAAGTCTGATGAGACGGATCGGCATAGAAATAATACTCATCATCATGCTCATCATAATGTTCGTACATAGTCCCCATGCTCGGCTTCCAAGAATTCTTAGTGTTAAGGTCAGTGTCGGCATTCGTCAGCGCTTTTTTTGCAGAGAGAGCCAGTCTCAAGTCTTCCGTCATCCAACAAGAATCATCTGCCGCACGCATGATCGTGTAATAATTATCATCACGCACATCCCTTAGCACAACATTAGTTTCTAGCGGTAAACGTTGGCAAATTTTTTGGTTCATTGCTTGCATCGTACCATCAAAATCCACTAGCGTATCGTAATTAATATCTACCGAATAAGTTCCGGCCGGAATTTCACCCAGTCTGACACCATAATAAATATCATAGGTCTTGCCGTTAGTTGCGGTCTCCGCACCAACCGCAGCGATCCTGTCTGTCGTCACTGGTTGCCAAGTTGCATCGGCAGAGGTCGGATCGTCCGTAGTGTAAACAAAAGCTTCCGAGAATGGCACCCACGAAGTTGGCGTAATCTTAAAATGAACCGTATGTGGCTCCGAGACCACCTCATTAACTGTGATCGTATCTTTAATATAGGCAACTTCTTGACCAGCAAAATCACTTAGGTTTAGCTCGAGCTGTCCCACCGACGATGAATCAATCGCTAGGTATTCGTCAAGATTAGTCAGAGCTGCCTCGTAGGCTTGTGCCTCGTTAGTTTGTTGCAACTTAGGCAAGGCTACCGCAAGCCCAGACAGAACTAGGAGTGTAACAATAGACAAGGTAAAAGTGCGTTTTTTAAAAATATGAAAGCTATTCTTGTGATGGCGTTTAAAAATAATTAACAGCACCGCAAAGAACAAAATTATGCCACCGATCGCAAATGGGGCATCTGCATGATTAATAATACCAGTATTTGGTACGGAGATTTCTCCGGACTGACCAGCGTTACCACCGTTAGCGTTACTGGCGCCACTACCACTAGCGGTAATTGTCAAACGTGTCGTAGCAGACATGTTGGTTTTCCTTGTTTATGTTATGACCTAAGTTACCCTACAATTTAAGCATAAAAACTATCAATAGTCAACCCCAAAAAACTTCATCCGCAATATGCTATAATATCTCTATGAATAAGCCCAAAAAACCTGCCGATTCAGTCGTAGTAAATCGCCGCGCGCATTACGATTACGCGCTAGGTGACGAGCTTTCTGTGGGCATGTGCTTGGCCGGGCCAGAAGTTCGCGCTATTCGCGACCATCACGTTCAGCTAAAAGGCACTTTCGTTACTATCAGAAATGGGGAATTATGGCTAAACAATCTTACTCTTGGTGCCGAAAACATTCAGAACATCAAGCTGCTCGCCACCAAAAAGCAAATTGCTAGCCTCGCCAAAGAAAAAGTTGCCGGCTCTACTATTGTTCCAGTTCGCTTACTTGGCGGTAGCCGCTATATTAAACTCATTATCGCCATCGGTAAAGGTAAGAAAAAATACGACAAGCGTGAAACCATCAAAAAACGCGATCTCGATAGGGGGCGCTACTAATGGATTTTGCTACCGTCGAGAAAGCCCGCGCCGCGTTCCATGCAAAGCGCCAAAACATTTATAAAAAAGGCGGTATCGTATTACTCTTTGTCGTCCTTGGAGCTTTGTTCCTTCGCGTTAATGGCATAATGTCGGTTTTCTTTATATTTTTCTTGGCGTTTTTTACATTTGTAATCACAACTATCATCGCTAGCTTCGCCACCGCCAAAGATTACGAAGCCTACAAAAAAGCTTACAAAACCTATTTTGTCGCCAGTAGTCTTAATAATGTCTTCACCAACATTCATTACGAGCACCAAAGCGGCTTTCCTAAGCAAACCGTAGCCGCCGTAATGAGTACAGCCGACCGTTATAGCTCTAATGATTTACTTACCGCCACTTACAAAAATATCAGTTTTACTCAGGCCGATGTTCATACCGAAGAAAGGCACACTACCACCGATAGTAACGGCCAAACTCATACCTACTACGAAACCATTTTTAAGGGTCGTTTCTTGATTTTCGATTTTAATCGCAACTTCTCGTTTAGTTTGCAAGTCAGCAGCAAAGGTTTTACTGGTGAAGTCCTGCCACGCTCTGCCAGCGAACGCAAATTTCAACGTATTACCACCGAATCGGGCGATTTTAATCGCAAATTCTACGTTTATGCGCAAGATGGTGTTGACGCGCTCTATATCCTAGACCCAGCCTTTATGGAAAAAATCCAGCAGCTCTACGAAGATTGTAGGCACGATCTTTTGCTAACTTTTATGGATAAAAAGGTTTACATCGCCATCGACGATCACGAAGATTCCTTCGAGCCACCAGCCCGCATTAGCCAGCCGCTAAACAAACAAGCCGAGCTCGCCAAAATCCAGCAAGATATTAAAGTTATCACTAACTTTGTCGATAGTCTCAAGCTAGACCGCTATTTTAAAGGAGTCGCCAAATGAGATTTTACTCGTGGAACGTTAACGGCTTGCGCGCGGTTTTGTCTAAAGAAGCCTTGCAGAAGTTCCTCGCCGTCGAGCAACCAGACGTCTTATGCTTGCAGGAAATTAAATGTAAGCCAGAGCAAATCGAATTTGATTTTGCTAAACTCGGCTATCAAATTTACTGGAATCCTGCCACACGTCCGGGCTATTCTGGTACCGCTGCACTCGTCAAATCTTCTTTAGCGCAGCCAGCTGTCTGCCAGCTAGATTTTGGCGACACCGATTTTGGCACTCTTGCCACCACTGAAGGCCGCATCTTGGCGCTCGAGTTTGCAGATTTTTATCTAGTCAATGTCTATACCCCAAATTCCAAACCAGATTTATCCCGCCTAACACTTCGTCATGATAATTGGGATCCAAATTTCCTTAAAACCCTCAAATCTTTTGACAAGCCCGTAATTACTTGTGGCGATTTTAACGCTGCTCACACCGAAATCGACCTCGCTAGACCTAGTGCTAACCACCACGCTGCCGGCTTCACCGACGAAGAGCGCGAAGGGGTATCGAACGCTATATCTAGCGGTTTTATCGATACTTTCCGCTCCCAGCACCCAGATGTAGCGCGCTACACCTGGTGGTCTCACTGGGGCCACGCTAGGGAAAACAACGTTGGTTGGCGCATCGATTATTTCTTCATCTCTAGAAGTCTCGCATCGAAGCTCAAATCTTCCGAAATTTATGAGCATTATCTTGGCTCGGACCACTGCCCAATCAGCATAGAAATGGAGTTCTAATGGAACACTTCACTAAGTTCGAACAAAACCCTTACACCGACCTTTCCTGGAATATCCCAGACAATAAACAGGGAAGCGTCTACGTTTTTGGTGGCAACAGTCAATCATTTAATACCGAAATCAGAATCGCCGAATCGCTCAGCAAAACCCCAGTAAAAGACGTCACTAATGTTTTTCCGGATACACTTTCAAAATCTCTCCCACCGCTGTCCAATTTTAAATTCCTACCTTCCACCGAATCCGGCTCGCTCGCCGAATCTGACGAACTAAAATCTGCCGTAAACGAGGCTGACTTTAATATTATGCTAGGTGATTTTTCCAAGAATTCTATCACCGAACGTGCCGTAATTAGCGCCTGCGAAAACGCCGAAAAACCAACCCTAATTTTACGCGACGCAGTAGATTTAATCGCGTCTGGCAACCCTGAAAATATCCTAGCGAATCCAAATATCATAATTTTTGCCTCCACTCCGCAATTTCAAAAGCTCTGCCACTCTATTTATTACCCAAAGGTCATTACCCTAAGTCAACCACTCACCACTATCGTGGACACGCTTCACAAGTTCACACTGAGCTATCCAGCTACTATTATCTTATTTAATAATGGCCAATTGCTTGTGGCTAAGGACGGTAAAATCAGCGGCGTACCGCTTACTAGTACACCATATTCCATGCTTACGCTCTGGACTGGCGAAATTGCCACCAAAATCGCTATATATAATATATATAATCCGAATCAATTCGAAAAAGCCACTATTGCTGCGCTTTTTTCGTAAGTTTATCTTCTAGTTCTACTGCATCACGCGAGATATGCTGACGGCGTTGTTTTAAGAAGAACCAAAGAAATGCCAAGATCAAAAGTCCGCTTGCGAACACGATAATTTTAACTAGTTCGCCCCATTCGGTAGCCACCAAGATCCAGGCCGCCACCATTACAATAGTCGCAAGGTAAAACCAGCGGCGCATCATAATAATTCTTTTAGCCACCACAAAATTGCGCGCACAAAGCGAACGTGGGGAACAATTGTCTGGATGCCCAAACATACGTCCGTACACAATTAACTCAATTAGTCCACAAATTATCGCCGTGCCAAACATCACGATGAGCCCCGCTGCCAAATTAATTCGGAGCGTCAAAGTTAGAACTGCCGCAAACCAGAGCAACATATCAGCAAACATGTCGTATTTAACGGCGTACTTACGATATTTCGGCTCCTTGCCGGCAGGGAACGGCCAGCGCTTAGCGCAAGTCCCATCAAACGAGTCAGTTAGCTCGGCCAAGACGAACATCACAAAACTTGCACTCACAGCTCCGCCGGTAACTGCTAACACAATCATTGCAGTAGATAGAATTAAGCGAGTAAGCGTCAGAATATCTGCTAAATATTTTTGCATTTTTTCACCTCCTGATAGATTTTAATCGTTTCTTTAATGCGTTCGGATTGGTAAACTTCATGACGGTGTTTTAGCAAAATCTTACTCATTTCATTAATTCTTTCTGGATGCGAAATTAAATCATCAAGCGCCTTCGCAATCGACTCAGCATCGGCGCCTTTGCTCATCACAAAACTTCCTTCTGGTACTACTTCTTTCAAATCCGGATCACAGATCAGCGACGGCACACCGGCCGATTCTGCTTCGACCAGCGTCATGCCAAAAGTATCAAAATTATACGAAATTAATACATCGAGGTGTGATTTTAAAAGCTCTTTGTAAACTTTCTTAAACGGCGTCGTATTATAAAAAACCGCATTCAAATGATGGCGCCTAGCAAAACGCTTGGCCCTAAAATAGTCTCCTCCACCACCATAAACCGATAGACGATAATTGCCCTTCACCATCGTTAGGGCCTGCAAAAACACCATCATGCGCTTTTCGGCCGACACGCGACTATGCCAAACGATCTTAAGTGGCTCGCCCGGTCTTAACGTACGCGCCATACATTGCTTTGGAGCAATCGCACCATTAATTGCATTTGGTACCGCCACAATTGGTTTACTCACGCCGTAATGTTTCAGTTTCTTACGGAAATGTTCGGACGGTGTAATTACCACATCTGCGGCGTTAGCATGATTTACCATCAGCTCCCACATGTATTTTCTAGCACACGTATCTGCCAGATAATTATCTTTATTTACTTTGGTATGATGTGGCAAATACCACGAATGAAACCAATTTAAATGCCACGCCACAAAAGTTCTTAGTCCATATGGAATCAAGTTCGTCTCGCCAGCATCCTCGCGACCATGCATCGTTTGAATCACTGGGATTCCTAATTTCTTGCCCAGCCTAATGCCAGCAATCGAACAGCCAGCTTCATAATGAATATGAAACGCATCGAAATCCTTAATCTCCGGAAAATGTTTTAGTACCCAGCGTTCAATAACTTTCGGACGCCTTGAGATTGGTGTTAAGCCATAGAAAAATAGCTTACAACTTGGCACTTGATAAATATGTTTTCGTGCCAACTCAGCACGTTTACATTTTGACTTAGGATAGCCAGTCGAGAAAATATACACCGTGTGGCCCAAGCGTTCGAGCTCGGTCTTAAGCGAATTGGTCGAGCCAATAATCCCGCCGGTCAAATCCAGATAACAATCATTAAAGAAAGCTATTTTCATTTCTTAGTAAAGAGTAAATTAATAAACAAACCTAAACCAAACAACGTAATCACGAGCGATACTAGCGTGCCAACATATGGAACTAGCTCAATCACCGTAAAGATTACTAGGCCGAGCGTTACGCAGAACAAAGTTTGCTGTTTCTTAAAAATTCTTTTGCCCACAAAGTTTGCCACCAAAATCGACGACAAGCAAACTAATACAATATAGAACAATACAATAAGTAGTGCTGCCGGAATGCCCACCACCGTCAAAGCCAAAATCGCAATTACAGCTGGCGCGGCAATGATCGAAAGAAGCCCCTTGAACGTAGTAGTAGCAATGTCGATGGCTTTGTACGACTCCGTATCATGATCTAATTTTTCAAACATCTTTCTGCCAAATATCACCACAAGAATCGCAACCACCAAATATCCAGCTAGCGACAAAATATGGTTTGTAATTACCGTATTAGGATTATATCGCATCGCCACGGCGTCCGAACGGGTAAATTTGATCGTATTCGTGGCGGTATAATTACCAGCAATTTCGGTTTCATAATCATGACTAAAATCCCCAGCAACCGTAGCGTTTTCAAAAATCACGCGTTTAGCAAGCACGGTTAAATTGCCGCCAATCGTAGCATTTTTAATTACAACAGTATTTGCATAAACATATACATTGCCAGGAACATTAGTGGCAATCGTCACATTGCTACCAGCAGCATATAAATCGCGCCCAAGCTCAGCTTGTTCAGAAATATCAATCACATTACCAGCAATAAAAGCATCTTTTGCGATCTTGCCAGCCACGCTGACAGCATTGCCAGCCATCGCGCCATATTCATACTCGCCAGAGGCATTGACCGAATCATTTAAAATAAAGCCAATTCCATTAACAGCGGCACGATTTGGAGTATTTTCACCAATAAAAAAAGCACTCGATTCAAAACGTTGAGTACCCTCTACATCACTTTCTGCCATTACTTGTGTGCCGAACGGCATCAAAGCAAATAATACCACCAAGACTATACCTAAAATTTTTTTCATTTGCCTCCTATGTACATACCACCATACCTGTGGTGGGCGAAGAGGGAATCGCGCGAAGCCAGATTCCCGAACGCATATTACCACCATGTTTGTGGTGGGCGAAGAGGGAATCGAACCCTCACGATATTACTATCACTAGATTTTGAGTCTGGCGCGTCTACCAGTTCCGCCATTCGCCCGTGTTCTTATTTTATCATATCTTCAGGGTTTTATGTTATACTTTTTATATGAATCCGGAAAACGGTGGGCAATCTAATTCTGATGACCTTCAAAGACAGGCCGCATCGGTCATTGCGCGCAAAAAAGTCATTGCGGCTTATTCTGATGCTGCTCAAAAATCTTACGAAAATCACACCGATAACGCCTCTAATCTAAAAGGCGAAAAAATTAACCCGCTCATAAATTCCGAATCTTGGAATCGTTATCATACCGCTTGGCAAAACTACTATCAGAAATATTACAGCGACTACTATTCTCGTGCCGCCCAAGATTATATTAATCGTGAACGTTTAAAAGACGAACGTGAGAAAGAAGAAGAGAAGGAAATTATTGTAGGTAAACGCACCGCTGAAGATAAACTTCGTTCGTTTATTCGCAAAAAAGCCACCGACTCCGCTAAAAAGACTCGTCGTCATCGCAAAATTATTCCAATCCTAGCTGGCGTATTCGTTGCACTCTTTATTCTATTTCTTCAATACAACCGTCTAATTTTTGCACCGATCATGGCTTATGTCTCGCCCGGCAACGTCCCGGCCGCAGAGATCGACTCAGTTGATCCTACTGTCACTAGGGCCGTTTCGCCAGAACCAAAGCTTATTATTCCAAAACTTAACGTAGATGTACCAGTGCATTTTGGCATCACGCTTAGCGAAGTCGATAACGCCATGTTAAACGGCGTTGCACACTATCGCATTGCCGGCGCCGACGCTTATCCTGGCGAAATCGGCAATCTTGTCATCACCGGACATTCCGCTGGCGACGTTTACAACTCTAACCCGTATAAATTTATTTTCTCCGGACTAGAACGTCTCGAAAACGGCGATCTCATTTATATTAACTACGAATCCGTGCGCTATACTTATCGCGTCTTCGATCGCAAAGTTGTTGAACCTACCGACGTCGCTGCGTTAATTCGCGACGAAGCCAAACCAATGCTCACCCTCGTAACCTGTACGCCACTCGGCACTAGTCGCTATCGCCTCCTCCTGACTGCTGAACAAATTTCACCAGACTACGACACCGACAGTATCGCACATGAACCAAGCGAAACCGATATTGAAACCACCGAAATGCCATCCAACGAGCCATCCTTCTTTGAAGGCATCTGGAATTGGTTAACCGGACAAAACTAAATTATTCTGGCAAAAGATTTTCGCGCATCAATTTGCCGTCGCTAAAGTAATACAACCATCTTTCTTCAGTAATAGTAACAGCTGCATTATCTACATTTTGTGCAAGCACGCGACGATTGAGGCCATCATAATCATACACAATTAAATCGCCGTCATTCACTACATACAACATATCGGTATCAAGCCACTGCGGCTTAGCTTCGGTTGTAAAATTGATAATTTTTGAAGCCTCCATATCGAGTGTGGCTAGATTACTTCCATTCTCAAACACATAGAATTCGCCATTATGCCCCGCATAAATTTTGGTCGGGACAAAACCAATTTCAAAAGTTACGCTTTCTCCGAAGGTCTCTGCGCCACGCATCGAATTGGCAAAGCCACCTTTATATATAGTCACCTTAGCATCTTCTACTACGGTAAGATATTCATCATTGTAGAACTTCGACAGTCCAGCATAGACGCGCCCGAAAACATTTAAAATTTCCGTATTACGATCGTTTGACAAACTACCAACAAAAGTGCCATCTGCGTCACGGCTAACATATATAATATGGTGGTTCTTGACCGTGAAATTACTCACATTCTCAACCAAGACTTTAGATACCGACTGCGCGTTTGTGTCTAACTTACGCAGCACGCCATCACTGGTCGCCACAAACACACTGGCCGAATCGTCATAGAACTTTACATCGTCAAAATCAAACCCAAAAAGTTCTTTAAATGAAACGCTCTTATTAATATTATGTAAAGTCAAAAGTGTCCAGTCCGCAGTATCTTTCAAAAGCACTACGTCGCCATTTTTGCTCCACTCAATTTGCTGCACATCAGCCACTTTAAGCTTTGGCAAAACTTTTGCAACCTCTAGTTTGGTAGCTGGCACAGCTTCGCTATTCAGATCTAGCAACATCCACTCATTATCGTCGGTCACGAGCAACATCTGCGTATAATCTGGCGACACACTCGTGAGTGCTGGCTTGCCGTAATCGTCAACCAATCTTGACGTACGCTCATTCAAGAATAATCGTGCGTAATGTAAACGATAAAGCAAGCCTTCTTTAATATTCACGTTCTTAGTCCAAGTATCGTAACCGTCTTTTTTAAGCACAATTTCGTGTCCACCGGACTTTAGCATCTTACTGGTATTAGTACGCTGGAAGAATCCACCGTCCTCGCCATCAATTACTACATTTGCGCCAGAGGGAAGCGAAGAAACTTGTAAAAGCCCCGAACGCTCCACTTCAAAATTTTGATTAATCCAATATCCGGACACAATCAAAACCAATACCACCACGAGGGCGATAACCGCAAAAACCATCAAAAGTTCAGTAAACACCACTTTCACCATCTGGCGCTTCCTGGTTTGTTCTATGTCCATATGCAATATATTATAACATCAAAATTGACTCTTGTATTTTTATTCCGCTTAATGTTAAAATAGGCTTAAGAATAAAAAAGAGGTGATATTCAATGAACAAAACTGGTAGCGAAGCAGTTGCAATCCGTCGCAGAGTCAGTCCGTCTACAACACTTAATCGCAAGTATGTCAAAAGGCCTGCATCTAGTCATGCTAAAACCGAAACGGCCGATGTTGCGCCAGAATCTCACCCGCTTCAAATTTCTGCTAATGAAAAGCTTCAGGCTCGCAAAGCTACTCCAGCTCAGCCAGCTAAACTTTCAGCCCAAGAACTTAAAGAACGCGCCATCAAAAAAGCACTTAGCTCCACCATTAAATCTGAACAAGAAGCTAAAACCTTTAAAACTCGTCCAAAACTCAGCTTCGGTCGCGTCGTCTTTGCGCTTACTTGCGCTACGGTCTTCGTCTTCGCACTTACTTATGTCGTTAACCGCAATATTTCAGATTTCTCTTTCCGCGTAAATGCTATGCAGAGTGGCATTGACGCAACCTATCCAAAGTATGTTCCATCTGGATACAATCTTGTTGGCATCACCTCGCAAGACGGCAAAGTCACCATCGAATTTAAAAACGAAGACGCCAATCACAATCTCACCATTACCGAAGAGCGCACCGCGTGGGATTTGACCGCTTTCGTAAACGAATACATTACACCAAACTTCGAAAACTATACAACTAAACAAAAGAACAACCTCACTATCTACATTGATACTAATCGTGCCGCCTGGATTCATGAAGGCATTTTATACGAAATCAATTACGACCTTGGCGCTCTCACTAAGAGCCAGCTAGTTTCTCTCGCCGACTCCCTCTAATTATGTTATAATAATAGCTATGGAAAAAGCTATTACTCGTTTTGCACCAAGCCCAACTGGCTATATTCATATCGGCAACGTTCGTTCTGCCATTTACCCATATTTAGTCGCCAAACAAACTGGTGGCAAAATGATTTTGCGCATCGAAGATACCGACCAAGCCCGCTTCGTAGAAGGCGCTACTGAGCTTATTGAAGACACGCTTAAATGGCTCGGTCTCGACTGGGACGAAGGCCCAATTGTGGGCGGCGAAAACGGCCCATATTTCCAAACTGAGCGCAAGAGTATTTACTTAGAATGGGCTAAAAAGCTCCTTGCTACTGGCCGCGCCTATGCTGACCCAACCCCGTCCGAAACCATCGATGAATATCGCAATGCCGACAATGCTGCCAAGATTCCATACCTTTATCGCAACCATCGCCCAGATACAAATATCGAGTGGCAAGAAGGCATGCCAATTCGCTTCAAAGCTGATCCAAAGCCATATGATTATCATGATGAAGTTTTTGGCGACCTTCACGTCGGTCCAGAAACTCAAGATGATATTATTTTGATTAAAAAAGATGGCCTACCGACTTATAACTTTGCCCACATCGTAGACGATGCCTGTATGCATGTAACCCACGTAATGCGCGGACAAGAATATCTTTCTAGCATGGGCAACTACCTCGCTCTCTATGAAGCGCTTGATTTACCTCGCCCGGTTTTCGTACACTTGCCACACATTTTAGCGCCTACCGGCAACAAGAAGCTCGGCAAACGTGATGGCGCAAAATCTGTCACCGAATATCGTGCTGATGGTATCTTGCCAGAAGCCATGCTGAACTACCTCACTATGCTTGGCTGGAATGCCGGCGAAGGTAGCGAACAAGAAATTTATACAAAAGACGAATTAATTCAAAAATTTTCACTCGCACACATTCAAAAATCCGGAGCCCGCTACGATGAAGTTAAGCTACTTTGGATGAATGGTCAATGGATTCGTCGCATCGCCGAAGAGCAGGGAATTGATGAGCTCTACACACGCACCGAAGGCTTCTGGCCAGAGGAGGCAAGCACCGCTTCGGTCGATTACAAGAAGAAAGTTCTTAGCATTATTTATGATCGTCTTAAGACTATGTCGGATCTTCGCGACATGACTATCTATTTCTTTGCTGATCCAGCTATTGACCTTGAACAAATTATTAACAACAAGTTCTTAAAAAAGTTCTCCGAAGCCGAAATCGAGACTCTACTCAAAAAATCTATCGCCAAACTTAGCGAAGTTTCCGACTGGACTGCCGACAATTTGCAAAATGTTCTAAACGATCTACTTGTTGAGACCGAAACTAAACCAGCCGAATTATTCAGCCTTATTCGTCTAAGTCTCTCCTTTGCACCGTTTAGTCCAGCACTTCATCTCACTCTCGAAACGCTTGGTCGCGACACTGCACTTGCCCGCCTCAACGCCGTTGCTCGTGCCATTTAGTTTGTTATTTTTATCGTGTTTATGCTAAAATTGTCTTAGGATAAATACGAGGAGATTATGGAAGAAACCACCAAGAAGGCGGTCGTTTCGGAAGATGATCAAAACATCACGATCGATCAAAAAGAACTCAAAATTAAACCTACCAAAAGTAAACGTAATCTCTGCTTCTTGATTCTTGGCATCATTTTTCTGCTTGGCGGTATCGGCTGTTTGATTTTTGCTCTCGTAATGCCGGGCCAAGCCACCGAAGGTTACGAATTTCCAACTATTCCATCTATCTCTGCAACTAATGATGAAGTTTATAGTGACCTCACCGGCGAAACTCTCGCTGATGCATCCCTCAAAAACTCCCCAGCCTTCTGCATCCAGACTCCAAACGACACTTATGGCGCTCGTCCACAAACCGGTCTAAATGATGCTGGCGTCATCTTTGAGGCGATTGCCGAAGCTGGCATTACTCGCTTTGCAGCGATTTATCAAAACCCACAAAAGGGAATTGTTGGTGCCGTTCGCTCGCTTCGTCTCTATTATCTGGACTGGGATATGCCGTTTGATTGTACAATTATTCATGCTGGCGGCTCTGACGAGGCTCTCGCCGCCGTGCGTTCTCGTGGTACTAAAGATATGACCGAAAATTACGATTATATGTATCGCGGTAATTACGCCTATCATAGCTATGATAATCTCTTCTTGACTCCTGGCTCGCTCAGGAACTTCAGCAAAAACAGCGGCTACACCGAATCGCACATCAAAGGCTTTGCTCGCCTCACGCCAAAAGAAGCCGCCGACGCACTCGTTAATGTCCAAGCTACCAATGCACTCGATATCACCGCCGCTACTACCGATAATACTTCCGCTATAAGCGTACCAGTGCCACAAGTCAATGTTAACTTTGGTAACAACAATAATTACAATATTATTTACACCTATAACGCCAGCACCAATAGTTATGATCGTTCCTACGTGATTGGTGGCGCGCACAAAGTTTATGATTGTCCAAACGACCGTGATTTCTTTAACCAAGACCCAGCCGATCACTGTCCACTCGTACAACTTTCACCATCCGTCGTCATTGCAATGATGGTGAGCGAAAAACGCAATGTTGATGGTTATCACGAAGATATCACCACAGTTAGCTCCGGCAAAGTTTACGTCTTCCAAAATGGTACCGCCACTAAAGGCACCTGGACCAAAGCTTCAGTTACCGACCAAATTAAATTCTTCGACGAAGAAGGCAAAGAAATCAAATTAATCCCAGGCCAAACCTGGATTTCCGCCATCCCAGCAACCTATGGCGGATCGGTTGATTACTAAAAAAGGAGGCAAAATGCAACCAAACGAACAACCAATTAATACGGCACCAATCGCTAGTCCAGTGATTGACGCACCTCAAAAAAATTCTAAAAACCGCGGCCTTATTATTGCTTTAATTATTTGTATCATCCTAGCTTGTGGCGGCGTCGGTTTTGGGTTATATGAATATTTTAAGAATCGCAATCAGGCCAACACTCCACAAACAACCAATACGCCCGCTAATGACCAAAACGCCAACAACACTCCAGCTACTGATATTGATACTAGCATGGAAGATGTTCAAACAGTAGTCGATTTAATTGCTGATAATGTCTCTTCACTATCAAGCAATATTGTTTATGATAAAAGCTACAATAATACCCCTAGCGGCCGCATCATCGTAGGCGATGATGTTGTGACGTCCGCGGATAAGTCTATAGGTTTCAAGCTTAATGAAGATTATGTAAATTCCACCTCCGAGCCAAAAGCTAACATGGTCAGCTTCGATGATATCCGAAATACGATCACGAATACCCTAATTAACAACAATTTCACCCCTCTTTTCGTTGACGGATTTGGCGACACACTCTTTTATAAATCCACTAAAAATATTTATTGCGAGCTTCCAAGCAGCATGTCACTTTTCATGGCGTTCTTAAGCTGTGCTAGTGGCTCGTGGATTTCGCCTGAAAGGGCAGAGCTTACGATAGCAATCGAAGAAAGCCTTGGACGCACTGATAGCCACTTTAATTTTGTCTATGCAACTACCGCCGATATCGAAGACAGTAGCATTGCTCCATACCAGAGGCTTGCAGCTGATGGTTTTAACGCTAAACTACTACTTTACCGAGTTTCAGAAGATTCCGAATGGCATTTTATTACCGCAACGCAAGTTTCTCCTGATTGTGACAAGTTTAACGATGATGCCAAGAAGGCCTACGCCGGAACTAAATGTCGCACTGCTGACGTCACTGAAATTACTTTATAGTATTGCGACAAAAAAATAAGCCCTTCGGGGCTTCTTTTTTTATATTGGTGATTCCGGCGGGAGGAGGGATCTCACTTCGTTCGATGCGAACCCGCTTAGCGGATTCCAATTTCCGGAAGAAATTGCCCAATATAAAAAATAAGACCAAAAGGTCTATTTTTTATATTGGTGATTCCGGCGGGAGTCGAACCCGCGATTTTCTGGATGAGAACCAGACGTCCTAGACCACTAGACGACGGAACCGAAGTAAGGACGAAAAGAAAATTTATTTTCTTTTCGGACGAACGAGGTTTCGTTAGCCGCGTAGCGGCGTCCGGAACCGAAGTTCATTATATTTTTGTGAACAAGGTTTCGTTAGCCACGCAGTGGCGTTCGGAACCAATGTCTATAGTATACCATACCTTTACAAAAATGCCAAAATATCTTATAATAATTCTTATGAAAAAGCTTCCTATCGTAGCGTTAATTGGGCAAACCAACGCTGGTAAATCCAGTATTTTAAACCGTCTTGCTCACAAAAATATCGCCATTGTTGCCCGCGAAGAGGGTACCACGCGCGATAATGTTTCGGCCAAAATTGACGACCGTTTTATTTTGGTGGACACTGCCGGTTTGAAAGACCCAAACGACGATTTCGAAGCTTCTATTCAAGACCAAATTAGCGACGCTATTGATTCAGCCGACCTAATTCTGCTTACACTCGACTCTACTAAATACCCTGATTTTAAAGACAAAGATATTGCCAGAAAAGCTCTAAAATCTAGGAAGCCAGTATTGTTGCTACTTAATAAGTGCGATCTTGGCGAATCGCTACCACTCGAAGAATTCCGCTCGCTCGGCATCAAACCTGCCGAAACTATCCGTCTCTCCGCCACTACTGGTCAAGGCATTCGAGAACTCAAAGAAAACATTTTTAAGAACATTCCATCTACTTCTGCTAGCAAAGAAGCTGCCGACCTCAAAATCGCCTTAATTGGCCGCCCGAATGTTGGTAAGTCCAGCCTCTTTAACGCCCTCGCTAAAAAGCAGCAAGCCATCGTCAGTAGCAAACAAGGCACCACTCGCGATGTTAACCGCGTTGAGGTTCGTTACATGGGTAAAACACTCGAAATCCTCGATACAGCTGGCCTCCGCAAACCTGGTCGCCGTGAAGTTGGCATTGAAAAATTCTCCGCCATTCGTTCACTAGCCGCCATTGAAGAAGCTGACGTTTGTGCTTTACTTGTAGATTCTACCGAGTACCATTCTAAACTCGACCAATCCCTCGCCGGCCAGATTGTTGAAGCTGGAAAGGGAATTATCGTAGTTCTTACCAAGACCGATCTTGTTGACTCCGCTAAAATCGATCATATTATGGACGAGCTTGAGCGCGATTATAATTTCTTACCATTCGCACCTGTGCTTCTTACTAGCTCCGAAACCGGCAACAACGTAACTAAACTCTTTGAACTCGCCACCGAAATCGCCGAGACTCGCAAGCTCGAAATCAAGACTTCCGAGCTCAATAAAATCCTTACCGAAGCCATCGTCGAACATGCTCCGGCCGGGCTCAAGAATACTCGTCCAAAGCCAAAATATATCGTCCAAACCGACACCTGTCCTCCATGGTTTGTAGTGCACGGTCATGATCTAGAATTGCTCCACTGGTCTTGGAAACGCTTCTTGGAACGTAAAATTCGCGAGAAATATCCATTCGTGGGTACGCCAATCATGTTCTCTTATCGTTCAGACGGCAATAAGAAGTCTGACCATAATTCTAACTAATTTCAACTCTTCATTTTTTCGCGCAGATAGCCTACACTGAAAAATATGTAGACCAGTGCATAGTGCCTGGCTATTGAACATTTATTTTAAAGGGAGGTGAATTGATGCGCGTTTATGTACTTGATGCAAGTGTCGCCGTCGACTATCCGGATATTATCCCGAATAGAAAGGAAACTTCTATTTTTAGAAGCGCTTCCATCGACCTGACCTCAGCGCACATCGTAATTCCGGAACTCACTGTGATTCAGCTAAGCTTGTTAAAGGAGAAAGGGGGGTATACCGGACAAGCCGCTAGCGAAGCCTTAACGAGAATTCGTAACCTATTTAGTACTACTGTTGGTCGCGATGTCTCTGTGAACGGACAAACATTTTCGGTTCAAAAATTTAATAGCAAAGAATGTATCAACGCTCCGTACGTTATGGGCGAAAATGACATCAATGGATTGATGATTGCATCCACTCTCAAAATCAATGAGAGCAGCAATTCTATCAAGAAAGAAGTTACACTGCTCACAAACGATAACGGTCTGGCTAGTCGCGCCACCATGTATGGCCTCAGTACGCCGAAGTACTTCCGAGATCCTTACACTGGCCGTCGCGACGTCGTCGTGCCGGAAGAACTTTATAACAGATTTTGGAGTAGCGAGCGGGGAATACCGGTAGAAGATTGGCGAGACTATATGCCGAGCGAATCTGAGTTGATAGCTAATGAATTCATCGTAATGTATGCCAATGGAATCAACTCAAAACTTAAAGCAGCTTCCAATTGGAAACGGGAACAGTTTAACTATATTGGCAGATATGACGTAGACACACAGTCTATCGTAAAACTTAAGAGCACAGCAGTTTATTCTATCGAGAGCTTAACTACCGGTCAGGCTATTTATGCCGAAGCATTAATGAATCCAGCTTTTAGCGCAGTAATCTGCACTGGTCCGGCCGGCACCGGCAAAACATATTTAGCTGCAGCCTATGCGATTGAATCTTGCAGCGCAGGAAAATATTTAGGCGGAGTAGTCGTGCCGTGTTCGCCAAGAAGAAATACTCTTGGCGCACTGCCTGGTAATCTTGCACAGAAGTTAGATCCTAACGTTCAACCAATCAAGAATGCCATTAGAAACTTGCTCGTAGAGACGAAAGACGAATATAAGACAGAGCTCCAAAACTTGCACAAATACGGTCCTAACCAAAAGAAAGGCAACGGCGATTCTAACACGTCACTTCTAAAACGCATCGAAGACGATGTCGAGGGAAAGTTTAGAAGAACTTTTAACGAACCGGTTCCTATCGAATTTGCCAAAGGACGCGATTTTGCACGTTGTGTAGTAATTTGCGACGAGTTCCAGGATCAGGACTTCACGGAAACCGATACGCTTATTAAGCGCATTGGTAAAGAAGGTAAAATGATTATCACTGGAGACGTCAAGCAGGTTCATGCTCGGGATAAAGGTCTAAACGAAATGCACAACGGCATCGTTTTTGCAAAGAACGCCTGCATGAATCTTGATAAGGTAGCAGTAGTTGACTTATATGCGGATGAAATCGTGAGAAGCAGCTTAGTTCGTGAAGTTGTCAAACGCCAGGAAGGATCTGCTAGTAAGATCGAACTGGTTGGTTAGTCCTCCTTTTAAAAAATCCCGCCGTAATTTGGCGGGATTTTTCTTGGCTTATTTTATTATTTGTTAAAGCTTGTAGCTTTACCGTGCTTACGAGCGCGAGACATCATCTTTAGGATGAATGGTGCAGCCATCGTGATTGCACCAAGGATTAGTGGCACTTGTGCAATCTCGTTTGATACGCCGGTATTTGGTACCGTGATGTCGGAATAATCGTCATCACCATTATTGCCACCATTATTAGGTAGTACATCGGAGAAGTCTACGATCGTGGCGTCGCCAATAAGCTGAATTGGAGCACCAGGATCGCTACCAGCAATGTTCATATTGACTATCACTAGCTTACCATTTGATATGCGGGTAATCTTTGAATTTACTTTAGGGGTCGACTGTGAAAGGGCTTTTTCACCAGTTATGCCATCAAGCACTAGAATGTAACCACCAAAGTCGATTATACTATCGGCGCCGAGATTTTCTCTAATGTATTCTAGATCGTTAAGACCAGCGGCTGCGCCTAAGGCTATAAGATTATTAAGGTCAATGTCTTCAAAGTTTGCACCGATCACTACGATTTGACCGGTCGTGAGTTCAGTTACACCGATTGCGGCAGAAGAGATTGCGCCAGCTTCATCGTCAAGCCAAAGCTTATCCCAAACTTTATTGCCATTAGCGTCAACTTTCACGACATAAGTACTAATTGGCATAATCTTGGTAGCGAAGCCTACAGCTACGAATCCGCCATCGGCAGTTTCTACAACATCTTTGAATGCCGAGTAACGACGATTTTCGCCAGTAACTTTGTAAGTCCATTGTTGATTGAGCGAACTATCGAACTTGATTATTTCGCCAGAAAGAAGATCGTCAAAGTCAATACCGATATTAAGCTCGCTGCCAGAGATTACTACGCCACCGTCAGAAGTTGGAGTGGTTTGGGTTGGTATAGTCATAGCACCAAACGCATACATTCTTCTAGCATAATCTAATAGTTCGTCTGTCCTTAACGGATCGTCGCTCTCGGAGGCTGGAGTATAATCCCATTGAGAATGATGTATATCTCCACGCAATCTTACATAGATATAATCATCCTCTCTACATACAGTGTAGTAATCATCATAAACTTCTATGTAATTTGGATCGTCGTAATGACTTTCATAATCATACTGACAGTAGAAATGATCATCAATTAAACGCCAATCTATAAGGTCTCTAGAACGACCAGATGGATTACGGCTAAGTATAGACTCTATCTGGCTGCTAGTAAACACCTTGTTTGCATAAGTCTTTACATCGACCAGGTGACCTTCACTATTGAATTTTTCCAGTACACCAGAGTATATAAATTTAGGTTCAGACCTTTCTTCTATGGCAACAGGATCACCATATGTATCATTATATGGAGCATCATCATCTCTGTGCATCATCGCCCCGTCACCATATATTGAAACAGCCACGCCAGAAGTTATATATCCACCATCGTTTGTTGGGACAAGATCTTTTAGAAAGGTCATTGAAGGAATGAACGCCTCATCGCTACTAGCGATCAAACCTTGGTTTTTATAGGCTTGTTCCAGTGCATTAGCAACGGTTTCACCGCTAGCCACCGTAGACCAGACTTTATTGCCATTCGCATCAAACTTTACTAGTGACGAATCGAGCCCATAAAACAATCCTATCGGACTATCCATGTTCATTGCTGGTTCAATAAATTCCGTAAGAGAAGAGAATCCACCACTTAACCCCACATATCCGCCATCGGCCGCCTGCTTAATTGCATAGACGAGCCCAACAGAAATATCTGGACAAGTAGTTGTTTGTGGTTCACGTTCATTTTGCAAAGCCGAGATAAATTCATTCTTCTCAATACAAATAAATTCTAATTCTTCTTCACCACCTGGCATAAAGATAAGAGATTGGTCACCATTCTTAATTATAGGAAAAGATGCTTCAGAAGCGACGTCATCGCCATAGACCATCCGGTCAAGCTCTGGGTCGTTACCGATATAGAACTCACTCACTTTTTTGGTCCACTCAGCTTCGCTATTTGCATTGTATTTAACCAAGGAAGAGCCAATTGCAAAATCTATGCCACCCCTATCACCCTCAATGAAGTCGACATTATGCTGATAAAAAGGTCCGGCAGCAATAAAACCGCCATCAGAAGTAGCATCAATATCAAGCATTGTATTCATGTCTACATGCTCGAGAGTAAAGAGTAGGCCTTCTATAAGTTCCAACGATTGATCGCTTGGTGCAGCCCAAACTCCAGCATTAGATATTAATGGCGTAAAGCCAGAAAGTAGCGTAGCGCCAGCAATTGCCAGTGGAGCAATGCGGCCACGCAGTGAGCGTTTTTTGGTTTTCATTGGTTTTTCCTTTTTTATTTTTATATGACCTATTCTGTCCCTATTATACACACTTATGCTTATTTGTCAACACTTTGAGCATATATTATAATATGAATATGAAATTAATCGTTGGCCTTGGTAATCCTGGCACGTCCTACAACTTCACCCGTCATAACTTTGGCTTTTTATTACTAGATTTTTATTTTAAAACTCACAATCTTGAGTGGGCGCAAACCCCTAAATTTGGCGCCATCTGGGCCAAAAGCGACGATGCGATTTTTATTAAACCACAAGAATATTACAACGATTCCGGCAAAGCCGTACGCGCTTTTTCTAACTACTACAAGATTCCACTCTCTGATATTTTGATTATTTGTGACAATTTTGACCTAGATTTTGGCAAAATGCGCCACCACCAAACCGGCACCGCCGGCGGCAACAACGGCCTCAAATCCGTCACTAGAGAACTTGGCACCGATGATTATCCGCGTCTGCGCCTTGGCACTGGCAACAATGCGCTCCGCCAAAAACTCGGCGATATCGATTTTGTGCTCTCTAAATTCACCCCAGAGGAAAGGGAACAACTCCCAGACATTCTCGCCGCCGCCAGCCGTAAAATCGATGAAATTATCGCCTAGCCCACTTATTTGCGCCAAGCGCCCTAATCACGCCCTTAATCTCTAACATCGTCACTGTTTGATTAAAAATGCCTGCCGAAAGCTGCGCCTGTCGCATAATTTCTTCGCCATCATTAATACCCCCTGCTAACGCCTTTAAAACCGCTAGTTCTTCTTCGTTATCGGCCAAAAGCAGTTGTGGTTGCGATTTTTTGCACTTTTTTGGCGCAGGGAAGAGTAGATCCAAAATATCGTCCACCGAAGTATAGGGGTTCGCTCCCTGACGAATTAGTTTATTACATCCCTGAGACATTGGACTAGTGATATTGCCAGGCACCGCAAATAAATCCTTGCCCTGGTCCAGCGCGTGCACTGCGGTATTAAGCGAACCGCTCCGCTCGGCCGCTTCTGCTACTACCACGACATCTGAAAGCCCCGCAATCAGCCGATTTCGTTCCAAAAATGAAGTTTTCGGATAAACCTTTACTCCTGGCGCATATTCAGATATCACGGCACCACCTTTCTCTATAATTTCACGCGCCAAACCCTCGTGCTGACGAGGATAAATCTGATTAATTGGCGTGCCTAGCACCGCTACCGTTACTCCACCGGCATCCAATGCCGCTCGATGCGCAATCGAATCAATTCCAAACGCCAGTCCAGATACGATCACTACACCCCGTTTAGCCAGATCATAGGCCATCTTATAGGCAATTTCCTCACCATATGGAGTATTTTTACGCGCCCCCACAATCGCCACCGCTTTTGCTCGCTGTTCTACACCGTTAGTTATCACATTTTCGGGCATTTTTCCATAAAAATACAATATTTTAGGCTTAAGCGCAATAGTGTCCAACACCGAAGTAAAATCATGCTCTAGGGGTGATAATTGGTTGAATTTTTCAAAAAAGTGTTGAAAAAGTGTTGACATTTTTTCTCCCAAGTGGTATAATGAAAGACAGTTGAGGCCAATACGGTCTCACACCGCACCTAAATAAATTATAATTTCGGCTACTATTTAGACTGTAGCAGAAATTGCGTGCTTTTGAAACCCCCAGCCTCTGAATTTCTTTAAGGTTCAGAGTGATAAGTATTACCTCCACTTAGGGGGAACCTTCGAAGGCATAGCAATCCCTCTAACCGGCGGGCCCCAAGTTTGTGTGAGGTGGGTCGCGCTTCCGGGGTTCTCCCGGTGTCAAAAGAGATGTGTTAGAGGGCCAAATAACCTCAGGTGATGCCCACCCTTACCTGAGGTTTTTTGGTGGCAAAAATCTTTTCTACGCTTATGCTTGCATGGGTATGCTATTATTATATATATGTCAAAAAACCTAGTTATCGTTGAGTCTCCTGCCAAGGCGGCCACTATAGAAAAATACTTAGGCCAGGATTTTCAAGTCCTAGCATCTGTTGGCCATATCAGAAAAGACACCAAAGTAGACAAATCAACCTTCGATGTAACTTACGAAATTGACCCAGAACACACCAAAATTATTTCCGAACTCAAAAAAGCCGTCAAAAACTCTGACAAAGTTTGGCTCGCAACCGATGAAGACCGCGAAGGAGAATCGATTTCTTGGCATCTCTGCGAAGTTCTAAACCTGCCAAAAGATACCGCTCGTATTACTTTCCACGAAATCACTAAGCCAGCACTCGAAGCTGCTATTAAAGCTCCTCGTGCTGTCGATATGGACATGGTCTACTCACAGCAAGCCCGCCAAACCCTCGATATGCTAGTGGGCTACGATCTTTCTGACATTGTCCGTCGCAAAGTGCCGGGCGCGATTTCGGCTGGACGCGTACAGTCTCCAGCGCTTCGCCTTGTAGTAGAACGCGAAAAAGAAATTGAAAAATTCGAATCTAAATTTAGCTTTAAAGTTAGTGGCGATTTTGGTTTTCCGGCTGCCCTAAATCAT
>Ga0265298_10001048_pt1 | contig 40837 bp, 44 predicted proteins | sample AusTroGonzalo_MG_3_FD_193486 | JGI IMG/M metagenome (GOLD analysis project Ga0265298, IMG submission 193486) | Bovine rumen microbial communities from tropical cattle in Woodstock, Queensland, Australia - Gonzalo_01 | ecosystem: Host-associated > Mammals > Digestive system > Stomach > Rumen ... | reverse complement strand
TCTACAAGAAGTACGACGCTTCGACAGCCGCCGGATATTGCACCAGGATCAAGGCTGTAATCAAGCACGGTATGGACAACGGACACATCAAGAACAACCCCTGGGCCGGCATCAAGCTCAGCAAGGGATTCAAGCCAATCGAAATGCTGTCCGATGACGACTTCGAACAAATCCGTCAAAAAACGTTCGGTATTGACAGAATTGATAAGGTTAAGGATATGTTCGTTTTCTGTTGCGGTAGTGGTTTGGCGTACATCGACCTCAAGGAACTAACGCCGGAGGACTTCCAGACCATCAACGGACACCTCTGCATCGTCAAGAACAGACACAAGACCAACAACACATACGTATCGGTCCTGATGCCATGGGCCGTTGAGATAGCTGACAAGTACCAGAGAGATTTCAGGGGTGTGGTCCTCAGCAACCAACGCTCGAACGCATACCTCAAGGAAATCGCCGACATCTGCAAGGTCAAGTCGGTCAAGAGCCTGCACACCCACCTCGGACGACACTTCTACCTGAACAAGCTCCTGAACTCAGGGGTACGTCCTGAGACGGTGGCGAAAGCAGCAGGCCATTCCAATTACAAGGTCCTGATGAAACACTACGCAAGGGTTGAGGAACAGACGACGGTCAACGAAATTGCAAAAATTCTGTAAGGTGGTTAACAACCACCTTTTTTCGTACCTTGACATTACGGTGTAACTCGTTATATTTTAGTTAGTATGGATTTAATTGAACAAGCTATCAAACTGAAGATCATCAAGTCCCCTCAGGAGGCCATGGGGTCGCAGTATAATATGGTTACATCGGAAACGGTCAGCAGACTCAACTGTGTCGCTGGCATACTTACATTGAACAGGGACCTCAAGATAAAACAGACGCCCCAGACCGAGAAACGTTACGATATGTGGACGGTAAGCGGAGACACTACCATCGCCATCGAGACCAAGGACAGAAAGTGCAAGTCGGATTCCTTCGAGGATTTCGGTCTGTCCAAGTCCAAGTACGATATGCTGAGGGCCATTGACGTCAAGGTCGGTAACAGGGCTGTCTGGTACACCAACACCTTTCAAGACGGGAAGATGATGGTATGGGACGTAAACGAGGCACCCTGTACGATCCGGCCTTGGAGCCACCAGAAGTATACCGAGAGGACCGGATACACAATAACGGAGGACGCAGTGTATTTCAAACCCTCCGATGCGAAGTATATCGTAAAGTATGACCGAGTATGAGATTGTCAACCAGATTGCCAGACAAGGCACATTACGGGCCATCATCCAGACCGTAACGCAGGACGGCAAGGCCGCTAAGGACGTCACGTCCCTCGACGACCTTGAACAAGACATATACATTGACCTTCTCAGCAAGGGCGAGAAGCTCATCGAGGTCTGGGAACAGGGCCACATCAATTTCTACCTTTCCCGCATCGTCTGCAACCAAATAAAGTCATCGACGTCACCATACTACTTCAAGTACCTTCTACCGATGAAACGTAGTGTGGAGTTCGACGACCGATTAAAGGCCATACCCGATGAGTAGCGAGATCAAGATAACCGGTACCGAACTCAGGGCGATTATGGACGAGTACAAGTTCAACGACGATGTAATGTGCGACGACAGCCAGAAGGTGAGGGTGGCGAAAATGGCCCTCCAGAAGATCAGCGAGTCCGACCGCATCATCTATTGCCTGTACCTCGACCAGCAAAGCTCACGGAAGGTAGGGAAAATACTCGGAGTAAGCCACAGCACCATCCTGAAACAGCTTCAGCGCATACGCCAGGAACTGCTGTACCAAATAATGTCCATTGACGAAGACCTGGAGGATTAGAACATGGAACCATCAACAATATTGCTACTGATAACAATCTGCACTGTGATCGTCATCGACCTCAGCGGCATCATCGACCACATCAAGCAGTGGATATGGAAGTTCACGTACAGAGGAAAACGGGAGTACAGGGACTACGAACTCAAACCCCTCGACTGTTCGTTCTGTATGAACTTCTGGATCAGCCTCGGCTACCTCATCATCAGCGGGACCTGGAATCTCGGCCTTATGACCCTGAGCCTTTTCCTGAGCCTGATGACGACGGTAATCAAAGATATACTTATGCTTATAAAGGCATTTTGCAGTAAAATAATCGATGTCATCTATATGTGGTACATCGACGAATAACATAGAACGATATGAGACCATTTAACAAAGAGGAACTCGAAATCCTCAGCAAATATGAGGACAGGTTCAGAACGGCAAAGGAGCTCAACTACGTACGCAACCTGGAACCACGCTACATCGCCGTCATCAAGAAAATCTACGATGACGCAACCGGCACGGAGTCCAGCGTCAACACCACTTGCGCTCACTGTGTGCTTACCTGGGTGAAGAAGGTCGGACTCAAGTACGAGGAAGACAAGAAAGCATACCAGGAGAAGGCGGAGAAACTCGTTGAGGTACTTGACGAGGTGTTCGGAGAAGTCCCAGACGAGGAACCGAAGAAAACCAATAAACCCAAAGCTAAAAAAACCAAGAAGTAATGGCCAAAAAGAAACAGACAACTGAAGAGCCGATGCAGCCACCGGTGTTCAAGTTTATGGAGCCACAGCAGATCGACAACCTGATGAGGAACCATATCCACGGTGCAAAGCAGGGTGGCGACCAGACTCACAGGTTCCAATGGACGGAGCCTATGCTTATGCTACGCCGTCAGGTTGTTTGTGATCTGATCGGTCAGGGCCTAAGCCGTCGCCGCATCGTAGAGGAACTGATGTCAAGGTGGGAAATCAAGGCTGTTCCGGCATACGAGTACATCAGGGACGCCTTCGAATACCTTCTCCAGGGTAACGAGGAATATATGGAGTTCAACCGAGACAAACAGATTGAACGCCTTGAGAACATCATAACCGAAGCACAGAGCGCCGGTGACTACCGCAGCGCTACAATGGCAGCAGCGGAGCTTAATAAACTCCTGGGACTAACAACCTCCCAGAAACTAACGATCGAGGGTACGGACAGGGTATTCAAGTTTGGTGGCTCAGAATAGGAAGAAAATAAAGGTAGAGTATGTAGGGTTCACGCCATTTCAACACCAGAGGGACGTCATAGACCTGCTCATCAACGGTAGCAAACACAAACACAGAGTTGTCACCGTCGTCAGCAAGCGTCAGGTAGGAAAATCCCTTATGGCTGAAAATCTCTTGCTGTACTTCGCCATCAACTTCGACAGAACCACATCAATCTGCGTATCACCAACCCTCGCACAGGCCAGAAAGCTGTACAAGGAAATAACCGACGCCGTAGGTGAGTCAGACATCATCAAAGCCTCGAACGCCACGCTCCTTGAGATCACACTCGCCAACAACAGCCAGATACTGTTCAAATCGGCTGAACAACGGGAAAATTTGAGAGGATACACGGTGAACGGGCTCCTGGTATTCGATGAAGCAGCCTACATCGAGGATTCTGTTTTCTACACCTGCTTGCCTTGGGTAGACGTATCAGGAGCACCCATACTGTACATATCAACACCACGGGTACGCTCCGGCTTCTACTACGACAACTACGTACGAGGTCTCGACGGCAGCAATGAATACTACACCGTTGACTGGGGTAATGAAAAATATGCCGAAGTCCTCAAGAAGTTCCTTCCACCTGAAAGACTTGAAGAATACCGCAGGATACTACCAAGACAACAGTTCACATCAGAGTACCTCGGACAGTTCCTCGACCAGGACGGTATGGTGTTCACCGGCTTCAAGGAATGCACCTACAAGGAACACCCCAAGATTGAAGAGAACGACAAACTCTACTGGGGTATCGACTGGGCCAACGGCGGTAACAACGACGATACTGTGATCACGGCAATCAACCAGGAAGGACGCCAGGTATTTTTACAATATTGGAATTCCCTCACTCCGACCAAACAGATTGAGAAGATTTTCAACATCCTGTCAAGGTACGAAAAACAGACGGTGGTCATACAGCCTGAGTTGAACTCGATCGGAACACCTTATACCGATATGTTGAAACAGAAACTCAGTCCGGCGATGCAGAGCAAGGTACAGGGCTTCGATACGACGAACAAAAGCAAGAACGACATCGTAGCACAGTTGCAGACGGCGTTCGAACAACAGCACATTCGGATCGTTGACGATGAGAGACAGGCACTGGAACTTGGAAGCTATGCAATGGAATATAACGTCAAGACACACAACGTTACCTACAATGCGCCTAACGGTCTCCATGACGACCTTTGTATGGCGCTGATGCTCTCCTGGGACGCCTATAATAAACGCACTTTACGAGGTAACTACACTATAAGCATCGTATAAAAGTCCGGTATAAACTATTAAAATAATTGATAATCAAAACATTAAGAGAGAATGGCTACACACAACACACATTACACGGTCTTGAGCTACAACATCAACGGCTACGAGATCGTTCATCCTATCAAGGAAAAAAGTGACAGAGCGAGGTACGTTATGATTACTGACGACCCGAACCTTGAGGACCCTTCTGGTAGTTGGGAGATTGTGGTTGACGACACGCTTTCCGGTTCCACGTTTGACAAGTGCTACCAGATTCGTTTCAATCCGTTCAAGTACACCGACGACCACATTGTCCTGAGGGTTGACGGATCAGTTGGTATTGAGAAAAACCTTGACCCGCTTATCGACAAGTTCATTGACGGTGGCTATGACCGCAGTCTGATGCACCACCCGACCAGGCAGACGATGCTTGAGGAATACACGGCCTGGGTACAGACCAGACAGTTCCCAATGGAGGATGCAAACTATGTTCTGGCTTTCCTGCATCACTGCGAGGGCTACAACGTACAAGAGTTCAAAGGTATGGCCCAAATGTGTTACGAGATCATTGCGGACACCAGAATCAACAACGACCTCAACAGAATGACCTACACCTTCCTGAAATATTTGGGCGACAAAAGTAGTGGAATTCACAGGATCGACCAGACCATCTTCTCGTTCATCGCACAGAAGTACTTCGCCACTCTCAACATTATGTGGGTGGACCAGCGTATGTACAACGGCGAGTGGTTTACATGGTATCTCCACAACAGCACTCAGCCGTTCGAGCCGATCGACACCAAGATGATGAAGGACCCGTACTGGCTGAACAAGAAATGTCACAACGCTATTAGACCGCAGGACTTATAATAAATTACAAGTTAAACATTAAAAATGGTATCAAGCTATAAGGAACTGACGATTAACCAATACCTGGGCCTGAAGGATTTGATGGCCGATGAGGTTGCCGATGATCTCGGTGCCCAGGCCAGGCTCGTCGCATACCTTGACAACAAGACCGAGGACGAGGTGCTGAACCTTCCACTCGCAGACTACCACAGGCTCGTTCAGAAGACGAACTTCCTGATGACGTTACCGGAGCCTTCCAAGAAAGCACCGGCGGCTATCAAGGTAGGTAACTACAAGCTCAAGGCTGTCACCGAGGTTGCACAGATGACCACGGCGCAGTACATCGACTTTGAGAATCTCCTTGGTATGCCTGAGAGGGAGAAGTATCTGGCCAGCATCGTAGCCTGTTTCTACATACCGGTAGGCAAGAAGTACAATCAGGGATATGACCTTGACGAGGTTACCAAGCTTATCGGTGACAACGTTAGTGTCCAGGACGCAATGGATGTCTGCTTTTTTTTTCAGAAGCGGTATTTGAGTTCAATCGAAGATTCCCTCAGGTATTTGGAGTTCAAGACCAGGAGGATGATGAGGAAGGAGAAGGACGAGACGACGAAGACGAGCTTGAAGGAAGCGGTGACGAAGATCAGGCAGTACAGGGATTTACTAAGCGCTGGAATCTCCTGATCCTTGTTGACGAAGTAAGCGAATTGACCCACTACGACTGGGAGAAAACATTCCAGATGGACGTCGGTGAGTTTATGACCTGGTGCTGCTACGGACGAGACAAGGCCGAGTACAAGGCCGAACAAATAAAGAAATGGCAACGAGAACACAATGGAAGATAACATCATCAACTGGGAAAACACAAGGGCGGTCCTCAAGGAATACGCCGAACAGCTTCGCAAGAACTATCAGGACCAGATCATTCAGGGGAACCACATCAAGACCGGAAATCTCCTGAACCACATCACCTACACTTTCAACACCGGTGCGACTTCAATCGAATTGGTGTTCAATCTTGAGGACTATTGGAAGTATCTTGAGTTCGGTACGTATGACAGGAAGGACGGTCAGGTCGGCGAGTTCATCAACATCACCGCATACCCCATCATTCCGGCGAAGACTTTTTCTGGCAACCTTCCTACGATGGGCGGTCTCAAGGGTATCACTCCGATGCACATGTTGAGCAACGCCACGTTCGAAACGGAAATGGACATCGAGGACAAACTCGACCAGGCCATTGCGAAGGACCTCGACTATGGCATCAACGTCCTACTCGTCAGGGGCCTTGCTTCCTAACGCCTGGACCTTTCAAAAATATACTTATCACAAATTAACTGACAATGGTATACGCACCGATTTGGAAAGACACTTTTTACACCGCATCGACAGCATCGGTCAACTACAAGATCACGGATACTGGCGGTAACGTACTGTTCCTCGGAAAGGCTGTGAAGTTCCCTGGGGCTGCGACGCTTGAGATCAACATCAACCAGATATGTCGCAACTTTATGAACAATGACCTTCCTGATTTCAGAGGGGTCACCACTTCGACGTCCTATACGAACAGCAATGCCTGCAAGACCTTCAACCTGTACACCGGCGACTCAACCACAACGGCTCAGTCGTACACTTTTTTGTGGGACTGGTCGTACACCGACTGGACAGGTGGCACTAAATCAATGAGTTCACCCGTCAACGGCCACAACAACGGTACGATGCTCACTTTCTCGTCCCAGGTTTCAGGCAATACGGTCAGGAACAGCATCAGTTTCTCGAACAACGGATACTGCGGTGACGCTGCGCTTTACTACCAGAACAAGCTCGGCGGTTGGGACAGCTTCCTGATCGAGGGCAACGTCAAGCGCACGGATTCCATCACGCAGTACAAGTACAGCAAGGCGGTCAAGAACACCTCAATCGATTTCGAGGACACTGTGTATACCGACGACATCAGCAGACGCTGGCAGATGTACACCGGATGGATGAGCGACGCAGAAGCCTCAAGATTTGCGGATAATGTCCTGCAAAGTACGAGGGTTTACCTGCACCTGTTCGGAAGCAACGAAATCATTCCGGTTGTGGTTACCGACTCCACGGCTGAGCACAAGACCTTCAATAACCAGGGACGCAAGAAATTCAACTACGTAATAAACGTCAAGGCGAGTCAAACAAACATCAGACGATAATGAAAGATAACATCCAGCTATACATCGGAGGAATGCCCGTCGATTTGTCAGACAACGTTGATGTGCTTTTCACCTACGCTGCCGACGATTTGACGAATCCGACCATCGTCCGTAACAGCTATTCCAAGACCATCACCATTGAGGGAACGCCAGAGAACAACAGCGTATTCGGACACTTCTGGAACCTCGAAAGGGTGCAGAGCTACGACGGTGAGTACGGCGTTTCATTCAATCCGTCCAAGCGAGTGCCGTTCACGCTCTACGCCAACGGTGACATATACCAGAGTGGTTATGCCAAACTCAATACCGTCAAGAAAAATGGCAAGAACAATGTATTCGAGTTGACACTCTTCGGGGGCCTCGGATCATTCCTGTTCAATTTGGCATACTTGGACGACAACAGCACCACGGACAACAACAAGCGCAAGCTGAGCGACCTTCACTTTATGACCTGGGACACCAGCACGCCGAGCGAGAACGAGTTCAATTTCGCCATCAAGCAGGACACCATCATCGAGGCTTGGAACAATGTGCAGGCTTCAGAATCCTCAAAATGGCATTACATAAATTTCGCTGACTGTTATGAAGGTGTACCGAGCGATTTCGATGCCGACAAAGTTTTGATGTACATGGGAACCTCGGCGTCTTCCGCTACTACCGATACGACCACACCTACCAAACCGGTTAGACGTCCTGGCGGTGGCGGGTCTCAAAGCAACTCGATACCTACCTCATCTTCAACCACTGAGGGAGATTATGCCACATTCGACGGATATGCGGTCGCAACGCTTCCGAAAGAAAAGACGGCAAACCAGATGAGAGAGTTCAGGTCGTACCTTCTTCGCCCTGTACTTCGAGTCAAGGAGGTCATAAACGCTTGCTGTGCGCCGGAGAACAATGGCGGTTACACCGTTGAGCTCGATCCGAACTTTGCGAACCAGAACAACCCATACTGGGAGGACGCTTGGATGACATTGCCACTTCTTTCCTCAATGGACTTCAACGGTGTCGAGGGTGACGAGCAGACGGCGGTTACCGCAACGATTGGTTCTACCGTAACCGGTGGCACCAAGACCGGCACCGCCTATACTGAAACCACTTCAATCGTACTTGGTGAGATCAGTGCAAGTTCATCGTTCAACTTCTCGATGGACCTCAACATCCAGGCGATTATGAACAGCCTTCCTTCGGGATACGTCACTCAGGACAGCAACTGGGTGAACGACCACAGCGTATCAGGTGGAATGTATATGAGCCCACAGGGTATCTATCCTTGTGCTTACTCATTGCAGAGCGACACAATGTATCCTGGCACCATCTGCGTTCAGCTTGTGGCATATTCAAGGGACGGAAAGGTCATCGCCGGATCGGACGTCTACAACTGCACTTCCGGTTACAATCCGCACAGGACGAGCGCCGGTGGACGAGGCGGTGCGACCATGGTCACCACATACGTACCGAATCCAAACGACTTCCACTTCGAGCCAGCTTTCGAGGCGGGATACATCACCAAGAACGGCGGTTTCAACTACGTAAGCGGCTCTACCAGCAACTCTACCTGGCAGATGGCCGACACCCTCACCTTCAACATCAAGAGGCTTCCTAAGACCTGTACGTTGAAGCTCATCGTCAGCAAGCTCAACGGCACCAGCCAGAGCTATACGAACAAGGCGATGTGTCTGTTCCAGAGATATTACGGAAACTATACCACGGACCGTGACGGCTATCTCAACAGCAGCTATTCCACATACTACAGGAATCCTGCGACGGTCAACCACTTTAACCTCAAGATCAGCAACGTCGAGGTCAGCCTGATGTCCGAGGAAGGTATCCGTACCGGTGCTAAGTTCACCAAGGCCGACCTTCTCAACACCGACTACACGCCAGCCGACTTCTTCCTCTCATATTGCAAATTGTTTGGTTTGTACATTGAGAAGGACAAGTACGACGACACCATCTACGTCAGGACCAGGGATACGTTCTACCGTCAGGAAAATGTAATCAACCTGGAAGATAAGATTGACCGAAGCAAGGACATCAACATCACCCCGATAGTGTTCGACGCCAAATGGTACAACTGGTCTCTTGATATGGCCGAGAGCGAGTTCGGAAAGGACTATATGGATACCTACGGAGTCCCGTTTGAAATCCAAAGGGTCAATACCGGATACAATTTCGACGCTTCCGAGAAGGACCTTTACAAGGACAATATCTTCAAGGGCGGCGTCGAGTGTCTGGAGAAGAGCGATATGTTCGGTTACATTTCCGGCGACACAACGAACAAGCCTTGGATGTACAACGGCTTCACCTATAACCTGTACAGCACCGAGGATTTGTCCGACACCCTTGAGGTCACGGTGAACCCTATGACCAAGAAAGGTGTGATCAAGTCGTTCTCGAACAACTCGCAGTACGACCTTTACACCAAGTTGCAGTGCCATACCGAGGACAATAGTGCAGCCGATGCGTCTAACGTATTGTTGTTCTTTGATGGTTTGGTTCCAACCAAGACTCTTAACACCGACGAGAACATCAACTACTACGTCACGGACGATAACAGTTATATGTCCGTACTTAACGATGGCAATCCTTGTTGGTTGTATACGAACAGCGAACTCGACTGCGGCCAGACCAGGATCGCAACGAAGGTCACGGAGATTCCTCACTTCACCAGGTACATTGCCAACCCCGCCAACGGACGCATTATGCAAAGCTGGGGATTCGGTGTGCCTAAGCAGCTTTACATTCCCGATTACACAACCGATTATTCGACCACGGTCTACGACAACTACTGGAAGACCTACATCAGGGATATGTACGACATTGACACAAAGAAACTGAGTTGCTACGTACGTCTTGACGACCGTCCTACCGAGGAATGGTTGAGGGATTTTTATTGGTTCGACAATTCGCTATGGAGAATCAATCGAATTTCCGAGGCGAACGTCAAGAACAAGGAGACCACCAACATCGAGTTCATCAAGGTTCAGGATATGGCGAACTACAGTAATGTCAACGTATCCTCAATCCCTGGCATTTCGATCAGCGCTTCAACGAGTGGTGTGTCCAATGCCGGTGCTACGATTACCATCTACGTCAACGTATCAGACGGCGGTGACTGGTTCGTCAGCGATTATGTGGTCGATACCTACAACGCAAGTGTTTCAAGCGGCCATGGTAACGGAAGCTTCACCATCCAGATTCCGAGAAACAACGGAACCGAAAGGATTGTTCACAGGATTGCGGTTGAGAACGGCTATGACCAGTGGGGTTGGTGCGAGGTCGTTCAGGGTGACGTTGTGTTCAGGGTAGAGCAGATTGACGGCGGTGTCCACAGGGATGCTTACTGGACCGGCGAGACCTTGACATACAAGATATATTCATCATACCCATGGACTGGCGTTGACGACAGGGCTTATGCTTCGTTCACACCAACATCAGGCACCGGAGACCCCGTTAATGGCGAGACCTTCTACCTTACCTTCGAACCGAGTGACTCCCTTGCTCCGAGAAACGTCAAGATGACCTTCACCGACAGCATCGGAAACACCGTTGACGAGTGGAAGTGGCAGAACGCTTGCGGTGGCCTGATCTTCCCTGCATCCGGTGGCACCCAGACCGTCAACTTCCTCAGCGGTTATTCCGGCGTCGCTCCTGAGTGGATTACGATGGTCGATAACGGCAACGACACGTACAGCGTAACGGCTGCTCCAAACCCAGAAATGGACGCAAGGACTGTGACGATGTTCCTTACTTCACCTACTGCAAACTCAAGGACTCTCGGCATCTTCCAGTACGCTGGTCCGGTGTTCGACGTTACCAGGGTTGACGGTACCGGTAGTGTGCTTTCATCTGGTGGCAGCATCACGCTCGACGTCACCTCAAACGGTCCTTGGACGATCAGCGGTTATAGCAACTGGGCGGTTCCTTCGATAACGAGTGATACGTCGAGTTCCACGGTTACTGTGACTGTGGCTGCGAACGGAGACGAGGCCCGTAAGGGTACCATCATCTTCAGCTACACCGGCGGTCCTACCATTTACTACGAAGTTACCCAGAACGGCATCAACACCGACAATTTCGTTGATCCTACGGCATTGCAGTTTGACGGAACGGGTGGAACGAAGTCATTCAACATCAACACAGACGACCAGTGGCAGATTGTCGGCAAACCAAGCTGGGTAACGCTGTCCTCAACGGCTGGAACCGGTAACGCTACGATTTCTGTTACTGTTCCTGACAGTATAGACTGGGAGAGGAACGGTAGTATCGTTGTATGGAACGTAAGCAAGAACAAGACATACGTAGTGGCTGTTCAGCAGTCAACGGGTGACGTTTTCAAGGTGGCCAGGGTAAATGGTAGCGGTGATATTCCTGCGGCTGGTGGTTCAAGCAACATCTGTTATCTTGAGGTCACGTCCCCGAACCATAGTTGGACCGCAACGACCACCGACAACTTCATTACTTTTACACCGACGGGCCATACGGCTTCAACGGGTGTCTATGTGACGTTTGACCAGAATGTGGGCCAGTCGAGAGTCGCTACGATTACGTTCAACAATGGTATTACGGCGATTACATATTCTCAGTCACAAGCTGGCAGCAATCAGGGTAGCGGACTTGTTGATCCAAACGTTTTGGTGTACGATGCGACGGGTGGAACGAAACAGGTTACAGTATCAATCCCTAACGCCTGGCAGGTTGTTGGACGTCCGAACTGGATTACCGTATCACCAACTTCCGGTGCTGGTCTTGGGACCATTGACGTCTATGCGGTACCTTTCAGCGGTCAGCAGGAACGTCAGGGTAGTTTGGTGATTGCCGATATGACTACGAACCAGGCTTCGATAGTTACATGTATTCAGGACGGCGGTGACGGAGAACTCCTTGCTGTCTCACCGAGGTCGATTGTGTTCGAATCTTCAGGTGGAACGGCGACATTGACGATTATAAGCAATACAGATTGGGTTATAGGATAAAATGGTAAATTGGCTTCAACTAAGTGCAACAAGCGGTCACGGTGACACACAGATCACCATAACCGCTTCGACAAACGAAGAACTATCACACAGGCTTCATACGCTCACGGTAAGCACCTCGCAGAAAAGTGTCGAGGTGCCTGTTACCCAGTACGGTGATGCTAATATGTACAAGTATCTGACGTTCGAGATCGTATCTGCCGGTAGCATCAACTGGGTGTCAAGCAACTACTACGACATTGACGATACGAGCTCGTACAGAAGGACCATCCAATACCGAGTTAACGGTGGTGACTGGCAGTATTGGCAGGCGTATTGTGCTGGCTACAGCGGAAATAACGTTGTCAATCCGAGCAGTATCTATGTGTATCCAGGTGATGTCGTCGAGTTCAAGGGCGACAATCCGTTCTACGGTGGCGGGCTTGGTTCCAGGGATTCGAGCACGTTCAATCAATCAACGGCTGGTTTCAAGGTCAGCGGAAACATTATGTCCCTGATCGACTCAGAGAACTTCTACTACCTTACCTCACTTGATTATCCGTATGCGTTCAGTGGTATGTTCAGGCGTTGTTCTGGGCTTATCGACGCAAGCGAGTTGATGCTTCCTGCTCTCAAGGTTGCTGAAGGCGCCTATGGAAATATGTTCACAATGTGTACGGCTATGACTGCTGGACCTGCATTGCCTGCGACTGACGTAGGACCTTATGCGTACCAGGCCATGTTCGCCAACTGTCGTAGTCTGACCACGGCACCTGAACTACCGGCTATGAAGATCGGTGAGTCTTCCTACTACGGTATGTTCCTCGGTTGTTACTCACTCCAGACACCGCCAGACCTGCCAGCCATCGAACTTGCACCGAACTGTTACCAGTATATGTTCTCGAACTGTACGAGTTTGACTTCCGGCCCAGACCTTCCGGCTACGAGGCTGTCCGATTACTGTTACGCAAATATGTTCAGCGCCTGTACACAGCTATCCTCTCTCAAGTGTATGGCGTATGGTAGCATCAGCTATACCTGTACCAGCGGTTGGTTGGACAATGCAAACTCAAACGGAACGATTTATTCGTATGACGGTGCAAACATCGGTAGACCTGTAAACTGGACCAAGATGTATCTCGACCATCCGTATCTTACCTTCACTATGCTTACGAACGGAACTGTAGGTTGGAAGGCTGGTTCGAACGGTGTTGCAAAGACCATCGAGTATAGCATCAATAACGGTGGTTGGCAGACGATAGCCTCGACTACCGCAGGTGCCACGTTCAGCGTAAACAGCGGTGATGTGGTAAGGTTCAGGGGTGACAACACAACGTACAGCGACGGTCTTGCGTCTTCACGCTTTACTTCAACTGCAAGGTTTGAGGTCAGCGGAAGCGTTATGTCCCTTATCACGGCCAGCAATTACACTGACCTTACGGCGTTCTCCGATCCCTATGTGTTCTGTGGTCTGTTCTCAGGATGTACTGGACTTACGGACGCCAGCAAACTTATGCTCCCAGCCACCGGTCTTACTGAAGGCTGTTACAGTGCAATGTTCAAGAACTGTACTTCCTTGAAACGGGCTCCGAGCATTGCCGTAACCCCAACGTACGCAGATTACTGTTTCGAGAGTATGTACGAGGGGTGTGTCAATCTCGTTGAGGCGACGGTCACGTTTGGTGTGAACACTGTTACCACAGCGACGTACTATGCGAAGAAGATGTTTGCTGGGTGTACGTCTCTTGTTGAACCACCAGGCGGTTCCGTTACCACCAACGCCACGGAACCCATTTACTATCAGATCAGCGAGGGGTGTTATGAAGGAATTTTCAGCGGTTGTACTTCACTTCTATACGCTCCGAGACTTAGAAGGGCTGCGGTGTTCGAGAACTGTTACAAGTCAATGTTCGCTGGGTGTACGTCACTCTTGGTGGCACCGAAACTCGACGTAGCAAACCTCGTTGAAGGTTGTTACCAAGAAATGTTCAAGGGTTGTACGAGTCTTGAGTATCTGGATTGTGAGGCTGAGGATATAACCGCAACGAACTGTACGACGGATTGGCTTACTGGGGCCAACCCGAACGGAACGTTTGTCAAGAACCCGAATACCTTGTGGTCCACCGGAACCAGCGGAATACCTTCTGGCTGGGCCTCAAAGACACCTGATACCGATCCGAGAAGCCAGTACCTTACGCTGAACATCACCCAATCTGGAAATATCCGTTGGCAGACGAACGGCGAGGGAAGCAGTATCTACTCTTGCACCCTTACCTACCGAATCAACGGCGGCGCCTGGCAGGACATTACCTCAAGGTCACCGTTCAGTGGTGTCAATGCGTTCAACGTAAGCGTCGGCGATGTCGTCGAGTGCTACTGCAACAATATGTCAATGTCTGGTTTCTACCAGTCAACGGCGAAGTTCACGGTAAGCGGCAACATTATGTCGATGTCTATGAACTACAGCGACGACTGGAATACAAGAGTCACACTTGGAGTCGATCGGGCCTTCTACTACTTGTTCTTGGGTTGCACCGGCCTCACAAGAGCCGATCAGTTGCTGTTGCCAGCGTTGAAACTAAGGTACAACACATATTACGGTTTGTTTGAGGGTTGTACCGGTTTGACGAGCACGCCGGTACTCCAGGCTAAGATTCTTGGTGAAAGTTGCTATTTGAAGATGTTTGCTGGGTGTACGAGTTTGACCACGGCTCCAGCACTTCCTGTTCGCAAACTGGCCAGTCAGTGTTACGTTCAAATGTTTTCTGGATGTACGAGCCTGTCAGCAGCACCGGCTTTGCCTGCCACGGAACTCGCTAATGGGTGCTATATCGCCATGTTTGAGGGCTGCACGTCTCTTACTACCACCCCGACACTTCCTACGGCCACGCTGGTGTCGAACTGTTATTCCAATATGTTCTACGGTTGTACCGGTTTGAGGACAGCAGGTGCGCTTAATGCCGATAAGCTGACCATTATGTGCTATTACCAGATGTTCCAGGGTTGTACGTCTCTTACCACACCGCCGGTCATCAGTGCGACAAAGTACGACTACGCATCAATGAGAAAGATGTTCAAGGGTTGTACGAGCCTTACCTCAATGCCGACGTTCAATGCCACTGAGATTCCAATGGAGGCTTGCCGAGAAATGTTCGTTGACTGTACGTCCCTTACCTCGGTCACGCTTCCGAACACAAACAACATCAAAGAACAGTGCTATGCGTTGATGTTTACTGGTTGTACTGGTATAACCTCCGTTGAACTGAACGCCGAAAAGGTCCCGATCAGGGGTTACGAGGAAATGTTCAACGGTTGTACGAACCTGAACTACATCAAGTGTATTGCTTCAGACCACGGCGCTTATATGACGACCTCTGCCTGGGTTGCTGACGTTGCTGAGACCGGAACGTTCATCAAGGATCGTTCTACGTATTGGGTGTATGGTATCGACGGAATTCCTTACGGTTGGAACGTCAAGGACTACAACCCTGTGGACAACGGATACCTTACGTTCAATATCGTATCCGGAGGTAGCATAAACTGGATGATGACCAAGAACACCGCACCGGCCTGCACCATTGAGTACAAGGTCAACAACGGAGCCTGGACGTCGGTAACCTCATCAACTGCCGGAACATCGTTCAATGTGTCCGCTGGTGATGTGGTAAGGTTCAGGGGTACCAACAGCACGCTCTGTAGCGGTACTTACGGTGCGTCACCTTACTTCTACAGTTCCTGTTTCAGTGGTTCTACGGCATCGTTCAATCTGACTGGAAACATTATGTCGCTGTTGTACGGTGACAACTATTTGGGTCAGGCAGCTCTTGTTTCAGCATATACGTTCGCTGGACTGTTCGCACATACGAAAGTAATCGACGCTTCCCAGCTTGAACTACCGGCAACGCTACTCAGCAATTATTGCTATTATATGATGTTCTACGATTGTGCTGATCTCACCAAGGCTCCAGAGTTGCCAGCGACTGTTCTGACGACCCACTGTTACGAATACATGTATTGGAACTGTCCATCATTGACAATAGCTTCGGCTATGTATGCAACCACAATGGATGAATACTGTTGCCGAGGAATGTACCAGGGCTGTTCTTCACTCGTAACACCGCCACAGCTACCGGCGTTGAATCTGGCGAGGGAGTGTTACCAAGGTATGTTTATGAGTTGCACAGCGATGACTTCAATGCCAGCACTTCCAGCTACGGACCTTCAAAGAAGTTGTTATGACTCGATGTTCTACGGATGTACGAGTTTGACAGCAACCAAGGAACTACCTGCACAGACTATTGCAAGGAGCGCCTACTACAGAATGTTCTACAACTGTACTTCGCTTGGTTACGTCAAGTGTCTTGCTACCTACATCGGAAGTTCAGGTACGAGCGATTGGCTGGTGAACGTAGCCGCTTCCGGTACCTTCGTAAAAGACCCGACGATGACCTGGAGTTCAGGATCAAGCGGTATTCCGTCTGGTTGGTCCGTTCAGGACAATACATAACACACCAAGCCGTTATAAACCGGAGTCGCTACCTGTTAATGGACTGGTGGTGGGGCCTCGAAAGGGGTCCCATTTTTATGTCCTAACGCCTACAACACCTTAAATTATACTTATGAAAAAATCTTGATAAATGGCGATAGAGTCACAGAAAATCATCAGCATCAACACCGGTCAGGCCATCCAGAGCGTTAGGGAATTGAAGGACGAGATCGCATCGCTCAGAGACGCATGGATTCAGGCTGACGAAGGTACCGAGGAATACGAAGAAACAACGGAAAAGCTGGTTGCAGCCCAGGAAAAGCTCAACCAGGTTATGTCCGTCGGCAAGTCACAGGTATCTGCGGCCACGGGTTCATATAACGCTCTCGTCAACCAGATGGGAGCCCTCAAAAGGGTGTGGAGAGAGACCACCTCAGAGGTTCAGCGTCAGGCACTTGGAGAGAAAATCCGAGGCATCAATGACCAGCTTAAGGAGCTCGACTCGTCGATCGGCAACAACCAGCGAAAAGTCGGTGCATACGAGCAGGCACTCCAGGTTCTGAACAAGTCATACGATACGCAGAAAGCGGAACTGAGGGACCTCAAGGCTGCTCTTGACAACCTCGATCCTTCAACCGAGGCATATAACCAGGCGTTCCAGAGGGCTGCTGAGATCACGCACAACCTCGCTGATCAGCAGGAAATGCTCAGAAGGTCTGCGAACGACTTCGGAACCCAGATGACCAACCTCGCTGACATCGGTGCCGGACTCGTCGGTGGTTTCAACGCCGTCAAGGGTATTATGGTCCTCACGGGGAACGAAACCGAGGAAGTCCAGAAGACGATGATGAAGCTCCAGGCCGGAATTTCTGTCGTTCAGGGCCTCAAGGGATTTGACGGACTCCAGAAGGCGGTCAAGGGTTATGTCGGTTGGGCTTCGAAAGCATACGACAGCATCAAGAACTTCATTTCTGGTTTCAAGAACACATCAAAGCAGGTTACCACCACTACCACCGCACTTGAAGCCAACGCAGCAGCCAATGGTCAGGTGGCAACATCAGAGGTAACCGCAGCCGCCGGTGCAAAGACACTCGACGCAGGAATGAAGACCGCAGCCGCTGGTACCACAACCGCCACGGCAGCTATGACCGCTTTCAAGGCGGTGTTGATGAGTTTGGGTATCGGTATCGTAATCGCAGCACTTTCTGGTTTGATTACGATGCTCGGAAAGCTCAAGGGTGCTTCAAAAGCCGCTTACGACTCAATGGCTACCCAGGCACAGAACCTCATCGACATTGAGGAAGAGACCAGTCGTCAGATTGATCTTCAGACGGAACACAGGTGGGAGCTTGAGAAGGCTCAGGGCAAGGAGGAAATCGAAATCGCCCAGGAGAAGTACGACTATTATGAGAAACGACTTCAGCGTTATACCGATCTTATTGTAGCAGCCAACGAACTCGAAAGCCAGTTGGCGAAGGGCGGTGCAAAGGGTAGCAAAGCGAAACCGTCCTGGGCACAACTCAACACCGATGATTTCAAGGTCATGGGTAAGAACGTCATCCAGCTTGAGAAGGAACTCGAAAAGATGGAGCAGAACGGCAACCTGGTCTTCAAGAAGATGAGCACTGACGCTATCAAGGCGTTCGACGAGATTAAGGAGAAGGGTATCAGGACATGGGGTGACATCTACAATGTTGTTGACTGGTACGGCAAGGCTATGGCCGCTGAGAAGTCGCTTTACAAGATCGACCCGCTGGGTGGATTGGAAAACGACGTTAAAATCGAGAAGGAAAACATCCTCAAGGAGGCACAGGAAACGGTCGATGGTGAGATCACGCTCGAAAATAAGCGTCATAACGCACTTATCAGCGCCCGCACTTGGACTGACAAGGAACTTGAAACCCTCAACAGTGCACATCAGAAGAAGGTATGGGACATCATCACAGGTGCCACACAGTCCATCCTCGACCGAGCACACGCCGCCAACCAGACAGAACTTCAAAACCTTGAGGAAACCTATCAGAAGGAACTCAAAATCCTTCGTCAGTATGGTAGGGATGCAACCGAACTAACCAAGGAATACCACAAGAACAAGGCGAAAATCGAGCTCCAGGAGTCTACCAAGTCCATTGAGAGGGCTATCAAGGAACTCGAAAGGTACGCATCAGACAATGGCCCGATGGCTCAGGCATACGACAAGCTTGAAGCAGCCGGTGTCGAGCGTTCAACCCAGATGGTCAAGATGCTTGCTGCCAAACAGAACGAGGTATTCGAACAGCAGCAGTTCTCACTGGCCCGTCAGATGAACTACTGGAAGGACCTTTGGGATAAAATCAAGGACGATGAGAACCTGACCCTTGAACAGCGTGAGGCTATCTACGAGAAGTACGTCAACGCTAAGATGGCTCTCGAAAACCTTGAGACCAAGCACACCCTCGAACAGATCAAGATTAGGAAGGAAGCTCTCGACGCTGAAATTGCTGAAATTGAAAAGGTCTACGACAGGGCGGCTGCTGCTCAGGCCCGTGCGAACGAGGCCGACAACGACCCGAAGGGTAGATTTGGTAGAAGGGACGGTAAAATGACCTGGGCTGGCTTCGGTCAGTACGCTTGGAACGGTGGTCAGCAGTCCTATAATATGATGCGAGAGGGTGAAAATGCGGCTTTCGAGGTCGAAAAGAACCGCCTTCAGGAGCAAATCGAGGCTTACAGACAGGCTGCTAACGACATGTCGGCGACGGAAGCGGAGCGTACGGAGGCTAAAAGGAAGGAATCCGAGACCAGAGCAGCCCTTGAACTGGCCGAAGCTGAACACACCAAGCGTATGGTTGCGTATGAAAAGGCTGAATATCAGACCCTCATCAACACCATTACCAGCGTCGGTGACTCGATTTCCCAGATTATGGGGTCAATTTATGACACCATCGAGTCCACTTTGGAGTACCAGGTGAAGGCTGGAGAGATCAGCGAGGACCAGATGAACGAACAGCTTGAACGTTACCGCTGGATTCAGTACGCTCAGGCCATCATTAACACCGCATCGGGTGCTTTGGGTGCCTTCACTCAGGCTTCTGCGACCATTCCACCGCCTTACGGTCAGATCGTAGGTGCTGCTGCCGCTGCTGCGGTTGTTGCACAGGGTGTTGCACAGATTGCTGCTATCAAGGCCGCTTCAAAGAACAGTTCGCTCGATTCAAGCACCAAGATGCAACCGGTATCGACCCAGATGACGGAGTACCAGCCGGATTACTCAGCGAACCTCACGGGAAAATCCGATACGGACTACCTACGCAACGCCATGGGTGAACAGAAGCTGTTTGTCAGCGTAACGGACATAAATTCAGTACAGGCAAGGGTTAAGACCACAGAGGAAGAGTCTGGGTTTTAACCCCTTGCCATTCCATACCAATAATATACTTATAAAAAAGTTTTAGAATGGACATCAAGCTACCAGTATACAAAGCCACAATCACCGACGAGGAAACGGGGATGTTCGCAATATCACTCGTTGACGATCCGGCGGTTGAAATCAACTGGCAATACTTCAACGACGACAAACGTATGATGTTCGCTGTCCAGGACGAGGAAAAGCGTATCATCAGGGGTGTCATTATGGAGTGCGACAAACTCATCTACCGTCGTACTTCCGAGGGCTTCGAATACTACATCCAGTTCGATGCCGATACCATTCGCACAATGGCCCAGAAATACCTCAGGGACGGCTTCCAGAACAACGTCGATACAATGCACAACGGTGACCTCGTTAACGGCGTTGAACTCACCCAGTGGTTCATTTCCGATAAGGAACACGGCGTCAATCCTGAAGGTTTCGAGAACGTAGCCGACCATAGCCTCTTTGCTGAGTTTCACGTTGAGAACGATGAAATCTGGCAGGCGGTGAAGGATGGTACCTTCAAGGGCTTCTCACTCGCCGGTTTCTTCGAGCCGGTCGAGGTCAAGATGGAAAACAATAAGAAATCACATACCAAGAAAATGTCAAAATTGAACAAAATCCGCGAGGCTCTCAAGAGTATCCTCGCACAGTTTGAGCGCATCAGCACCGACAAGGCGTTGATCGAGTACGACGGGGATGAACTCGAAATCGGTATGGACGTCAAGGGTATCGACGAGGAAGGAAACGCCTACGATCTTGAGGACGGCGAGTATCGAGCAGAAGGTATCGTCTACGTTGTGAAGGACGGTAAGGTTGACAACATCAAGGAAGATGAGGAACCAGCCGCACCAGCAGAGGAACCAGCACCTGAAGCAGAGCCAGAGCAGGAGCCAGTCGCTGAGCCTGAGGCCGAGCCTGAGCAGGAGCCGGTAGCAGAACCAGAGCCGGAGGTTGAGCCTGAAGCAGAGCCTGAGGAAGACCCAAGGGACGAGCAGATCAGGAATCTCGAAGCCGAGGTTGCCCGCTTGGAGACCGAGAACGGCGAACTCCGTGAGCGTATCAAGGAACTTGAGGAAAAGCCACAGGCCAATCCAGTTGAAGAGGATTTCGAGAACGCTACGAAGGCCCCGAAGACCGGAAACGCAAAGCTTGACAGACTCTCAAGAATCGTCAACGCCTAAAAAGTTTCCACCTTCCTGGATTTCAATATTTAAGGAAAATTACTGAAAACAATAACAAACTAAAAAAGAATAAAAACAATGGCATCAGGTTACACTGTTAGTGGCCTCACCTCTTATGTGGAGGTCAACAAAGACGTTTTGATCAAGAACATTGTGCTGGGTTTCGTCGGCGGAGATACAATTCCAATGCTTCGTAAGCAGCTAAATGTCAAGACCAAAGAGCGTCTCAACTATCTTGACGTCGATCCTGTTCTCCAGGACGGCTCATCTTGCGGTTTCAGCCCTTCCGGAAAGACCGAATTCTCTGAGAGAGACATTGAGGTTTCCCAGATTAAGGCTCAGGACCAGTACTGCGACAAGGACCTTCTCGGTAAGTTCGCCGAGTACCTTGTGAAGACTGCTGCAACCAAGGACGGTAGCGACATGCCTTTCGAGGCTGAGATTCTCGACGAGGTATCACGCAACATCGCAAAGAAAATGGAGAAGCTCGTATGGCAGGGCTCCAAGACTGGTGGCGACCTCTTCGACGGTTTCCTCACCCAGGCTCTCGGCGCAGACTCAGCCGCAACGATCACCGTTACCGGTTCTTCTGCAACCTCTATCTCCGAGCGTATCGAGGCCGTCATTATGGGTATCCCAGAGGACGCAGCTTGGCTTGACAGCGCAATGATCTTCGTATCTCCTGCAAACTTCCGCAAGCTTGCATTCGAATTGATCAAGAGCTACAAGTACAACGCCAATATGTTCGGTTCCGAGATTGAGGATAAGGATATTGTCTATCCTGGCACCAACATCAAGGTCCATAAGACCTATGGCCTCACTGGTAGCGATAAGGTGTTCCTCAGTCCAGTTCAGAACCTCGTCTACGGCACCGACCTTATGAACGACGAAGAGCGCATTCGCTTCTGGTATGACGACAACAGCGAGCTCTTCAAGTATTCCATCCATTGGGTGGCCGGTGTGAAGACCCTCTATCCAGACGCAGTTGTGGTCGGCGATTTCAGCGCCTAAACAACAGACGACTTGGGGTTGACAATCGGGCCAACCCCAATTATTAAAGAATAATAAATACGTAAACATAACAATATAGAATGGCTTGTTCAAAAACTCTCGCAGGATACACTGCACTGGATTGCGATCCTTCAAAGGGTGGCGTAAAAAACATCTATATCATCAACTACGACGCTCTGTCAGCAGTTGGGATTTCAAAGGTGTCTGGCTCCACTGAGGAAGAGCAGGTAACCGGTTTCACTACGAACACCGCTTCCACTGCGCCGACCGACGTTAAGTGGCACATGTACTCAATGCGTAGGAACACCGCTTCTATGACCTCCACTCTCAACTTCGACGAGACCGCCGGTGTAAATTACGTTTCTACTGATGTGTTGCTCCGCTTCAACAAGCTCGACACCCCTCAGAGACTCGAAATGACCGCCCTCTGTCTTGCTGAGACCAGGGTTGTGGTTGAGGACGCCAATGGCAAATGGTGGATGGTCGGTATCGACGAACCAGTTGTTCCTTCAAGTGGAAATGCCCAGACCGGTGTTCAGAAGACCGATGGTTCCTACTACGAGCTTACCCTCCAGGGATCAGATGATACCTGGCCGCTTGAGCTCTCAGAGGCTGCAATCAGCGCTATCAAGGCCGATCTCGCTTCTGCTTAATCCAGCAGTACCCGAAACTAACCACCTTCCAACGAGGGTGGTTTTTTTGTTTCCGGTCATCGGCGAGTTCATACTTATAACAAATAAAGCACCTTGTGGGTGTTGCATTGGAACACATTATAGGGTGTGAAAGAAATAATGTAAAAACAATGGCAAAGATCAAGATTTCGGGAGAGACCCCATTTTCTGTATTGTCTCACAGTTTCGGCGTAAGCCAGAGTAACGAAGGCTATACGTTGAACTATTCAAGCAACGGCATCGACTGGACCGCATGGTCTGAGGAAACTCCGGCCAACGAGGACCTGTTCGTTAATTTTGTTCCTTTCGGCAGCTTCTTCAAGCTCGTCGGGAACGCATCAGAAGTCGAAATAATCTACTAATTCCTTACCGGCGATGATTATCAATTTTGGAGTCCTCGGTGGAGGCGGCGGTGGTGGAGAGTATCATCTTCCAACCGCAACGGCGTCACGTCTCGGTGGCGTCAAAATCGGTAGTGGTATCACGGTAACCAACGACGGTACGATCAGTGCCGAAGGTGGTGGCGGTTCCTCAAGCGCCTATACCATTTCCCTTGAGAACTACGGTCCAAACGATTTCAGTGAGGCCGAGCTTAACGCCATGGCTGATATGGTTGATTACCTTGAAGGGTTCGACGTCAACGAGCTTCCAGCAGCGAGGGTTTATATCGGTGGTTGGTACTACGACCTTTCAGGCGTCGAAACCGAGGAAGGCGAAAGCGGTGAGACCATTGTGAACTGGTATCTGTTCACCCATTCTGACACTACTGGAGACTACAACGATGAGACCGGTGAGGTTGAAACAAATGGTGTAAATGTGGCAACCTTCAAGCTTAACGTTGAAGACGAGAGCGACAGTTATGAGGCGTATTGGAACTTTTTCGAAAGCGGTCAGAGAAGGTTCGGTGTCGAGAACGAGGAACAAATGGCTGCTCTCCCAGCAGAAGAGGGTGACATCTGTATCGTCGGTGAGCACTGGGGTGATGCACCTGAGGGTTTCTACACACGTATGGACTACTGGGGTTGGGGCCTTTTCGGTTGCCTTGACTATTTGCGTGATGATGAAGGATACAATACCGTAAAGTTCGTCCTTGGGGAGTCTCCTTATTTCGACAGTGGTGACGATGCACCAAGCGGCGCTTACTTTGAGGCTGCTCTACAAGATGACGAAGGATATTACGGTATCAAGTGTGAAGAGGTGTATGATCCAGAGTCAGGTGAGTTTGACCACTATGGTTGGTTTACGAGACGCTTCAGCGACGGCGAGTGGTCCGACGACGAAATGGAAATCGGTGACGAGTACGAAATGCCGTTGAACTATGTCACATACTCAGGTGGTGACACTTCTATGATCATCCATTCACAGAACACCAGTTACCTTTACGGTCTTGAAGTTGAGGTTTTGCACGCTGAAAAAACATATCAGCATAACAACGGTGAGTGGATTGAGGTGGCATCAATGGAAGCACTCAACGAAGTTTCCGAGAAAGCGGATCAGGCTTATAATATCGCATCAAACAAGTTCGCCACCGGTAATTTCGGTTGGAATGTTGGTACCGACCCAAGACAACAGTTGCAGTACCAGGAGTCCGGTGCATACCAGATTACAATTTATGACAACGGAACACCAATCGACAAGGGTATGCTACTTCACCAGCACGGAACCGCTGATGAGAACAGAAACAAGTATGTCACGGAGCTTGTGGCTTCAGAGGTTGTTTCTAAGATTGTACCTATCACCCAGGACGATTACGACGACCTCCAGACCAAGGACGCCAACACGCTTTACGTAATAATTCCTGATCCTAACGCATAAACCAAATGGCACAGCAGTGGGTAGACATAACAACCATCGACAACAGCACTCCTTTCAGTGCTGTTAGGTGGTTGCCACAATTCAATATTGACAATCAAGGGGCCCTGGACATTTGGTTCTCTGAGACACCTGGTCTCACCACTGACGGTATGGATTGGGGTTCTGGTGATTGGAACTACGGCTCTTTCGGAGCACATAGAATAAACAATACCCAGTATACTTGTGCGTTCAACAGCAACTACAAGAGTGGTGACGGTACTGATGTTACAGATGATCCTGGAATGGGTTATGCCGTCAGGGATGCTGATCGTAACGTCGAATATGACGACACTATCGTAATCGGAAATGAGACTTATTACGAGGTTGATTTCAGCACATGGGATTCGTACATACCGCTGTACTACCCGTTCACCGGAACCCCCGTTCAGGCTGGTAGTATCTATGTGTTGACTGAGAGCCAGAGTCCGATTAACGGTAACAAGGACACTCTCGCATTCCCGATGTCAGGTGGTACGGACAACTCCCTTGAGATCACCTGTGAAAAGGAGTGGACCGCCGACACCCAGGACAACTGGATTTCAGTGGCTCCAATCGTTGGACCTTCAGGAACTACCGCAGTGACCGTCACAGTGTCAGACAATACCGCACGTACGAGAACGGGTGGTGTTGAGTTTGCTGCTTATGTGGACGGCCAGCGTTATACATTCGACCTTACCGTTAATCAGGACGGCTACTATGGTGTAACGAGCGACACTACCAGTATGAAGTTCAAGGCCAGCGGTGAGAGCAAGACCTTCACCTTGAGTGCAGACTCCGATTGGAGAATCTCGTTCGAGAATACAATGGTCTTCTCAGCTTCACCTTGGTCCGGAAACTCTGGCGTATGTGCCGTTACCGTAACTTGCGGTGAGAACACCGGCGACACCAGGTTCGACGACATGGTGTTGAGGTCAATGTGGAACTCTCAGTACATCTACGTTGAACAGAGGAAGCCATCATCCGGTTTCGGTGGTGTTATTCTCGGTGATCTCGAAGTCGAGGCAATGTACCTCGGTGACGTTGAGGTTGAAGGTCTGTTCCTTGGTGACATTCCAATCGCAGAGGCTGGGCCTCCTTCCTGGAAAGTGACACCGAGTGCGATCACTACAAACCAGTATAGTGCTTCAACCTCAATCAAGGTCGCTTCTCCTACGGGTTGGACCATTGATACCGGCGGTGTTGACTGGATCACGGTAACGCCTTCCGCTGGCACCTCAGGTAGGACGACTGTGGCTGTTGAGATTGACGAGTACACGGGTAATACAAGCCGAAACGTCACGCTTACCGCAATGACTGTTGACAGCGCTTCGTCGGCGACCTGTGAGGTTACTCAGAACTACGTTTCCGGCCTGACGGTACCGCACCTTGTGAACTTCAACGCAAAGGAGTACAATCCTGTAACCAACACCATTCCGAACAGTGTATTTGGAACGTTGCCGTATGACCTTGAACTGACTGGGGCTGTCGATGCGTATGACTCTTCGAGTATCACGGTAAGTCATAGCTATGGACAATGGGAAGCTGTCGATGCAGCAAGCAATCCGTTCAATTCACCTACTTATCTGACCATCATAGCGAAGACTGACAACTACGCAGGTGGATACATCGACAACAGTTGTTTGGTGGCCAACAGAGACAGTTACGGATACAACTGGATGGTAAAACAGAACGGCACTGATTTCTTCCTTCATACTTCAAGTAACGACTACTCACAACTTCCGTATGTCACGGCTAACACACAGCCAAACATCTGGGCGATTGTGGTAGGTCCAAACAATGGGCAGGAAGTCGGTTACGGTAAATCCTATACCGACAACGTTACCGGTAACGTCGAGGACGTGACCTATGGTGCTGAGACGACAGGTATTGGCTTCCTCAAGGGATTCTTCGATCAGAACACTGAAATCTGGGAAGGTAAGCTGTACTGGCTATTCATTTCCAACTCCTACCTCTCAGGCGCCGACGTTCAGGCGGTCATCGACTACAACGAAAACCTGTAAGCAACTGTTACGGTGTAATTCCGTAGCCATATTCTCTCTCCGGCCCTGGTCTTCACCAAGATCAGGGCTTTTTATACTTAGTGTAAAATTAGTGCAAATGCTGTTGAAACTAACGAACAATCTGACGAAGAAGGTGTACGAGTTCGACAACCTTGACGACAAACTAACGTCACGTATCTTCTACACCCTCGACATTCAACTGACAGAGCCGATGGATGAGGGCGAGTACACGTACGACCTCTACGACGAGGACGGACTACACAAGGCTTCGGGCCTCTTGCAGATCGGCGACTACAAACCAGAAAATAAGACCTACTCGGCAACCACCGAGGACCACGGTTACATTCAGTATAACGGATAATGGAAGACAACAAGGTTCAATCAATGATTTTCTCTGCAATCGACCAGGTTATCACGCAGAGCATCCCAGTCCTGACACAGGACCCTTACAGAGGGAAGGACTACGTTTATTACGGACAGGACAATATGTATCCAGAATACCTCTGGAACCTCGTAAACGAGGTCAGTACACTCAAGACGGTGATTTTTTCAACAGCCGACTATGTGGCTGGCGACGACGCTTACTGTACGATCCCAGGTTTCAGCAAGGTGATGAACAGAAAAGGCGACACGCTTCGCAATATCATACGTTGGTGTGCGAAGGATTTCCTGACATACGGAGGTTTCGGGCTTAATATAATTCGCAATGCAAAGAATGAGGTCGCAGAGGTTAATTATGTAGATTTCAGGTACTTGCGAAGCGACAAAAAGAACGAGTGTTTCTGGTACAGTGAGGACTTCTCCCGCCGTTATGCCAGGACATCGAAAGCCCTGGTTTACCCTAAGTACATACCGGACGGGGACGCACCGAGTTCGATTCTGTACGTTAAGAACGACGTTGGCTCAACTTACCCGATTCCTCGTTATTCCGGCGCCATCAAAGCGGCAGAGATCGAACGTCACATTGACAATTTGCATTTGAACTCACTGGAAAACGGTTTTATGGGCAGTTACTTGATCAATTTCCTGAACGGCGTTCCTGATGCAACCCTCAAGGAAGAAATTGAAAAACAGGTAGTTAGCAAATTTGCGGGCTCACAGAATGCGGGCCGAATCATCCTCAATTTCGCTAACGGAAAGGACAACGCAGCGGACATTCAGAAACTCGACATCACTGACTTTGGTGAGCGTTACAAGGCTGCTGCTGAGAGGGCCAGGACGACCATCTACCAGGCTTTCGGAGCACAGGGTCAGCTATTCGGCGATATGAGTGCCAGTACCGGCTTCAACGAGATCGAGTTCAAGACAAGCTGGGCCCTGTACAACTCAACGGTAGTGAGAAACATCCAGAGGGTCATCGGTGACGCTTTCGACCTCATTTTCAAGACCGTTGATTCAATAAACATCGACCCGTTCACCATGGGCGACCAAACAGACGTTAACTAATGATCTACATAGACAACGACACAACATATTCGCAGAGAATCTACATCCCCAAGGACGAGGATGATTCTTTGTCTGGTGTTACCGGCCATACCGTTGCGTATCAGAGCAAGGACTACGTTATAACGGAGAACGGTACCACCAATATCCACCCAGACGCCGGTTACGACGCAATTACGGGCGGTAGCATCGGTGTCTATGTCACGGCGGCTACCGGAATCACCCCAGAACACCTTGAAGCGACCGAAGACGGACTTTACGTTCCAACTGGCAATACGGTCTACACCGGCGTTACGGTCCAGGTCTATGACAGCGCATATCAGGACGGTTACGGAGACGGATTTGACAGCGGTTACACCTCAGGATACACCTCTGGAACCACGGACGGTTATGCAAGTGGTTCAACGGACGGGTTTGAGACTGGATATGCTTCTGGTTACACCGACGGATTCGAAGCGGGCCACGCAAGCGGTTATACCGAGGGTTACCAATCTGGTTACACAAGAGGAAACTCGGAAGGTTATTCAAGCGGCTATACGGACGGCTATGCAAGTGGTTTGACGAGTGGCCAGAGTATCGGTTATGCTTCAGGATATACCAACGGTTATAACGAAGGCTATGCTTCTGGGTACACAAGCGGTATGACAAGCGGTAAGACCATTGGTTACGCATCAGGTTATACGAGTGGTTGTACTGACGGCTTTGCATCTGGTTACACAAGCGGTCTGACGATTGGTTATGCCTCAGGATACACCAGCGGATACACCGACGGTTACGCAAGCGGATATACCTCAGGCCAGACGATCGGCTACTCTTCTGGTTACACGTCAGGACAAACGGACGGATACAATTCAGGTTACACGGTAGGCTACCAGACAGGTTGGAATGCCGGATACGTTAGTGGACACACCGAGGGATATGATGCTGGATACCTTTCTGGACACACCGACGGAATGGAAGCTCAGAAAGCGCTGTTGTCTGCTGAAACACTCACCGAGAACGGTTACTACTATCGAGAGAACGGCCTGAATGAAATAACGGTTGCTCTTCCAATGGCTTCTATTGTTCAGGGGTGTAATTCAAACGGAAGGTACACGCTAAGCGCATCAACGTACGATTTGGCTGGTTTCACAGAGGCTACGTTTGACGTTGACGTTGATCAGGTTGGACCGTACAATGAAGGTTACTCAAGCGGTTACACCGACGGTTACAGTAGCGGTTACACCAGCGGATATACGTCAGGTCACACAGCGGGTTACGACGAGAGGGAAGCATTGATTAGTGATACCTATATCAATATTAACGGCCAGTTCACATCCGATACGGGTTGGTCTGGTGTTACGGTTGATGTACCAACCACGGTAAACAATCGGCCTTTGGCCATCACTGCCGATACACAATGGTATATCGACCACCAATCATCACCGGCGGTGTATTATCCAGGAAACGGTTACTCAGGCTTCAATATGGTGTCAATTGACACACAGGGGGTTGTTATAAGTGGAAACCACACAATATCAAATCCTCTTACAAGTAACGGGACTCACACTGTTAATTGCGGTAATGTGTACGCAAACAATGTAACCGTTGACGTCGCTGTACCGATGCAACAGATCAGGGTAACCCAGAACGGAACCTATACCCCTCTGTCCGGCGGCTATTCAAGCGTTGAAGTAGCTGTTTCCGGCGGCGGTTCTGCGTCACAGATTGTTACTTGCACTCAGGCACAATACGACGCTCTGAACCCACCAGACCCTTCAATAATTTATCTAATCAAGGACTAAATGATTTGGACTGCTGATACCGTTATGTACGACGGAGTTTCGATGGACAGAGCCTACAGCGGGTCAACGTTGATCTGGTGTAAGAACTGTCCGGTGTATGCGAGTATGGGAGAACAGGTGTACCAGGGCGAGTCCTTGATTAAGGGTGAGGATTACGTTATCGGATTCAAGGGTCTTTATAGTGGTGGTTTGTTGACTACAGCAAAGACAGTGAACTACACCAGAACAATACAAGCGGATACTTGGATATTCCACTGTGATGACAACTATCCGGCGGTCTACGAGTCATTGTGTGAAGGGTACGTAACGGACCTTGGTGCTGCGTTCGGCCTTTATGCAGGCAGTGAAGGTAACCGGCACCATGACCGAACACTACAATGTGACCCGAACAACAAGCGTAGTTTGTCAACATACATCGGTTACGACTGGCACGCAGCGCACAACCCTGACAGGGAAGTCATTATGATCGGACAATACGGCCTTCAAGCATACTACTTGTACACACCGAACCAGATATACAATGACGTCGGTTTCAACCTGTTCCCGTTGAACACCGGAACGAGTTACCAAACCCTCCACCTATACCACGTAAACTACCACTACTAATAAGTAAACCCTCGGATCGCTCCGAGGGTTTTTTATTGTAATATGGTCAAGCAAAATTGAAGTTTCACTTAAAAACGGTCGGACTTTCACAGCCGGACCGTTGATGGCTAAATAAACAAAAATACTACATAATATGATTACAAATCTGTGGAAGTTTGCTTGTTGCGAAGGGTGGGATCGAACCACCGGCCTCCAGATAATGAGTCTGACGAGCTACCTACTGCTCTACCTCGCAATCTCTAAGTATGTTAAAAGCCGAGAGTGGTGCCGAACTCGGCTTGGAAAAAAGTTAACGTCCTATGTCCGAAACTCAAGAGCAGTGCACCGCTTTTTACCTCCTAATAATAATGTTAACCCTAATGTTTTACACAAATCTCACACCTCAATCGTTCTGTACAAAGGTACGGTTTTTTAGGTAAAAAAACAAGGTCTGACGCCAAAGTTTTTGGAAATTATACTTAACAGAAACGTACGTACAATGATAAACAATGTTTTGATACTGAGCGAAGATTTTTGCAAGACCAACAGCAATCTCTCCGACAACGCCTGGGGTAAGTTTCTCCTACCGGCGATCCGTGAGGCTCAGCACATACACCTTCAGACCATCCTCGGTACCGGTCTCTACGAAGCCATTCTCAACAAGATCAAGGAAGGAAATCTTGAGGACCCTTACAAGGAACTCGTAGACGACTACTGCCGTTGGTACCTTCTTTATATGGTGCTGTCAGATGTCATCGACGTTCTTGATGTCAAGCTGGCGAACCTTGGTACCTACCGCAACCGTGACGAATACGTAGAGAACATCAGTGACGAGGAAAGAGGTCGGCTCAAGCAGAATTACGCTTACAAGGCCCAGTTCTATGGTGACCGCCTGGTGCAGTTCCTTCTCGACAACCGTCAGGCTTTTCCTGAGCTTGACGACTGCACTTGCCACAACCTGAGTTCACACCTCAACGAACAAGCCGCAACAGGACTTTGGCTCGGTGGACTAAGAGGACGCAGACTGTAATCCCGAAGGATTGTGGGAATTTCGCTTGACCAGTTCCAGACCTGTTTCAACGCAGGTCTTTTTTATTTCCTCGATGAGGTATTCAACGAGATTGGTGAGGCTCTCGACGACCGGCTTCCATTCGAGCGTAGGGTTTACTCGACGTACATGTATCTGGAGGGTGAAGGACTTTGAAGCACCCTTGTACGACTTGTTCAGCGCCGGATATTCCATCACCATAATCTTGTGTCGTTTGTCCCACATATCCTGGTTGTCGATCCAGGTGTTGAACGCTTTCCTTGAGTTGTGACGGAACTGGTCGAGTATGTCCTCGTCGTTGGTATAGGTAGTGGCCACCATCATATCGACGTATGCGGTGTCCATCTTCGTTCTGTCAAGGGTGCCAATATCAACCCTAACCTTGTCAACGTACATCATCTTGTGCTTGCAAGGGTGTGCGACTCCATTCCTTCCAGCAGCTTCAATTTTCTTGAGACGCTGTTCCTCTGTCTTCGCCCTCTGTGCAGCCTTGGCCTCTTCCACAGTGGCGTAAATCTTTCTTCTTCCCATATATTCAAAGGTACAAAAAATCTGGGAGATTCCCAAGTGCCAAAGCCACCGGCAAACATACTTATAACAAAAGAAATGTAATGACATACCAGCAGGTAATACGAGAACTCTGCAAGATCGCAAAGACGCAGCACAATGTCCGCTATACCGGATACGGTGACTTGTACCGTGATCTTGATTCAGACCCGAACATCAAATACGACGTTGTGTACATCACTCCCAATCAGCATACATCGGACGAGGAAACGGGGTTTGACCGCTACAGCCTCAACTTGATCTACATCAGCCGTCTTGAGAACACCGAGGGTGACAACTGCCTCCAGGTCCAGAGCGTTGGTAAGGAAATCCTGACCAACATCATCCGCATCTTCTGCGAACGTTACGACAGTGAGGTGTACGGACAGATAATCTGGCAGATGTTCACTCAGAAGTTCGGGGACCTTTGCGGAGGCTGTTACTGTATTGTCCAGTTGGAAGTGCCACAAGATTCAATATGTATCGATGAGGACTAACAATATGAAACACTGTCTGCGTAACCACTATTTTGTAGCGTTCTTCACAACGCTGGTCGTAGCCGTAGGGCTCCTGATAACATCCTTCTTCCTACCACCGCAAGGCTCCATCGATCCGTCGGCGTTGCAAGGCGCTGCATTGGTGTTCGCCTGGCCAGCCCTTGCGTTCGCAGCAAAGGCACTTGATGATAATCGGAAGGTCAAGATCAGCACCCACGTAGGAACCATTACCGTCGGTAAGGAAGATGAGGAAGCGGAAGAGGTGCTTGAACAGCTTGAAGGCGAGGAATGATAGTGGTCGGCTGGTTCGGGGTCGGAAAGACGACCTTCATCGAGACGCACCCTGAAGCCGACGCAGTAGACCTCAACAGTTTCACGGGAAGGACGTCCGACATCGTTGAGAAATGCTCAGGACACAGATACCTTCTCGCAGACCCAAATCTCGTACCGGCGTTGAAGCCACCGTATGTGGTAGTCGTACCGGCGATCTCACGTAAACAGGAGTTCCTTGAGATATATCGCCACCGTAAGGGTAGATGCGGCCACGGTCCGGAGTTCGCCAGGCTCAGGGACCTCGACTGGGAGAAACGTATCACCGAGTTGATGAACATTCCTGGCACCAGAACAATAATTCTTGAGGAAGGACAGTTCCTCTCAGACGTAATTGACAAACTATGAGCAAATATTTCAGCCTTCAAGAGTTCTTGAGGTCCGATACGGCACTCAGGAAGAAAATTGATAATAGTCCAAGCTGGGAAGTTGTAAACAACCTCTCAAGACTCGCCGCTTTCCTCGATGAGCTTCGGGCCGCATGGGGCTCGGCAATCAGGGTGTCCTCAGGCTTCCGCTGTGTACAGCTAAACAACGCAGTCGGAGGCGTCCAGGGTTCAGCACATATCCTTGGTAATGCTGCTGACATTTCGCCAGTCAATGGTAAAATGAACGAGTTCGAAGCCTTCTTGAAGAAATGGTTGAAGGGACGTAAGTTTGATCAGTGTATCTGGGAAACCTCCAAGTCCTCTGGCGGTCGATGGGTCCATTTCTCGCTATACAGTAATAAAGGTGAACAGCGATGCAGGATGTTCGGTCTAATCGCAGCTTGAGTTATGAGGAACAAGTTCTATTCCAGCGTTACCACATTCTTGGTTACGACACTGATGCTCCTGGGCTGTTCGACGCAACACCTGATACCAACTCAGACGACGACGAACGTACAGACGGTGTTGAGAGACTCGGTGGTGATCCACAGGGACACCATAACCTATCAGATACCGATTGAGAGTAGCGAAGCCTTCAACGTTCAACACTCACATCTTGAGACTACGGTAGCCATTAGCGAAGCTTCTGTAGACTCTCTTGGTATGTTGAAACACAATCTGGTTAACAAACCTTTCAAGATTGAGAAAGAAATCGTTTACCAGGACCGTAAGGTCGTTGAGTATCGAGACTCCTTGGTAACTAAGGAAATTCCTGTTGAAGTCCAAGTTCCTGTTCGTTACGTTCCCAAGTTCTACAAACTACTCTTGGTGTTCAACATCATACTTGTTCTTCTACTGGCCCTATGGGTCTACTTCAAATTCAAGAAATAAAAAAAACAGTTAACTGAAACAGATTACTGAATCAGCATCTGAAACAGTTCTCTTGTATTGCTTCGCATTGATTTAACTTGTATTGATGAAGGAATATTATGATAGGTACTATCATAATATGACTGAATATTGTATTGTTTTACATTGCATCGTCGTTGTATTGTCTTGCGTCTGTTGAATAACATACCTTGAGGGTTCTTAGGGGGTAAAGTAACGAAGTCTGATCACGGACGGACAACACACTCTCAACATCATATAATAAGGAACGCACACGCACGTGAGGGGCACTATGCGAAAATCGGGCCAGACTGAAAACAATTTCAAAAAAATTCCCAAAAAAGGTTTGCATAATAAAAAATAGTTTGTACCTTTGTCACAGAGTTCGACGGAAACAACCCACATTACTTTCCTGAGAACCAGATAAGGAAGTTTAACAGAAGAGCCAATGACTGAAGGAAGTGGGTTGCCGGATGTCAGCGGCTCGTACTGTTTTATTGAAGATGGCTAATATTGATCTTGAAATCACTATTCCGGCGGCTGTTATCAATGACCTTACCTACGAGGAACTCGGCAGGGTCGTCACCGCTGTGTCTAACGTCGTTGAGTATGGAGCAAAAGCTTCAAACTACTACGAACTCTCAGAAGTCGAACGCTTGGCTTACCATTTAATTATTTATAACCGTGACGACGTTGACGCTGAAGAGTCGTACGTCCCACCATTTGGTCTGTGAGTATGGCAAAAGAAATGGAGTACATAGCGATCTTCGTTGAGCAGCGTCCGTTACTGAAATTCCTCAACGATTCGCAAGTAAGGCGGTTGGTCGAAGCCTTGTTCACTACGTTTTTTGACGGTGAGGTTGTAGACTTTTCCGATGACCCACAGCTTGAAGCGTTCTGGCCGTCGTTCTACGGTCCACAGAAACGAGCCAAGAAAAACATCGAGAAGAACGATAAAATATCAGACAAACAAACAGGTAACCAGAACGCCAGGAAAAAAACTGTTGAGGAAGAACCGATCATTTCCGTTGATCCAGAAAATGTTTAACAATTAAATGATAACACTATGAACCACAAATCAGAAGTTTGGCTTTACAAAAGGCTACGTAATCTCTTCAAGACGTATTTCCGTGAAACTGGCGACACACTTTCAATTATGGAAGTCAATAGTCTCACTGAGGACGTTTTCGATGATCTGACACACAATGGTGAAATATCGAAGGCTGAGGAAGACTCAACCGAACCAGCACCTCCCGTTCAATAATAAAATTCTAACCTTTTCAAGATGGCTAAAGACTCAATTTCGTTTGAGTTCGTAAAGAAGCTTTGCGGATCAAACAAGGACCAGATTCACATGTTGTCGGACCAGGAACTTGGTGAGTTCACCAGGGCGGTCTGTAACTACTATCTTCTTGACAAGCCCAAGGAGCCTGAACTCAAGGACCGTTTCCTCGAACTCCTGTGGAAGCGTATGGTTCCGAAGATTGACAAGTATCTCAACGCCGACGACGAACCAGTCGCCACGGAAACCAAACCCAAGCATCAGCGCATCGAGGTGAAAGCCGACAACGTTGAGCTTGTCTACACCACCGGTCCCGTTAACAGCCAGTCCGAGGTTGACGAACTCGATCCAGAACTTATGTATAAGGAAGAGGACTTCGTTGACGATCAGACCAGGACCGACTTCACCGAGGACGAACGCAATCTGTTGGACGTTCTCACCAAGTGCAAGGAAAAGTACGGTGCCGATCCTGACGGTGGCTTCAAGGCTCCGGCTGTCGAACTCAGACAAGTGGTCAAGGGTGGCCGAGAGTTCGGAAAGGCGAGGGACGGTCTTGTTGAGAAAGGTCTCATCAAGTACGACTTCGTAACCAACGAGAAGAACCGCCAGGAGCGTCGTTACTGGATTCTTGACACACCGACCGACATCAAGGTTGAAGTACCTGTGGCTGATCTACCACTTACCGAGGAAGAGCAGGTTATCCTGTACACGCTTACTACGTCACACGCCAAGCGCAACAAGGAAGGCTGGTTCAGGGCGCCTGTCAAGTATCTTGAGTACGACACCGGCTTGAGCTCTAACAAGATCGCCGCCATCAAGCGTTCACTTATGGAGAAGGGTTACATCCAGTTCAAGAAAGAGGGCCCGTACTACCACATCTTCCGTATCGTCAAGGAATACGATTACAAGAAAACCGCATAGCTATGCCGAACTGGACCTACAACAACATCAGAGTCACCGGACCTAAGGAGTCCCTTGACACTTTCCGCAGAGAGGGTGAAGCACACCCCAAGCACTACGAGGACGGAACGGAACACGTCGCAATGTCGTCCTGGTTCCCCCGTCCTGAGACCTATGACAAGTACGACACCACCAACCACCCGAACGGTGAAAGACTTGTGGTCGGCGAACACCTCGGCTGGGACAAAACCGGTCCAATCATCACCGAGGAACTCATCGAGGAATTCAAGGCCGCTACCAAGGAACAGTGGGAGAAGCACGGAGCCATCGGTTGGTACGACTGGGACTGCAAGAACTACAGTTGCAAGTGGGATATGCCAGTCGATGTCTTGGAGTTTGACGAAGGTGAACCAATCCCAGTTGAACTCACGGAAACCGAGGGAATACTCGTACTGGACTTCAAGACCCCATGGTCGGCGCCGTACAAGTGGCTTGCGAAGATTTCCAAGGATTACCCTGACTTGCTGTTCACCCTGGCCGCTGACTACGAGACCGGTGAGTGGGAAATCATCGAGTTCCGCAACGGTGAGGATAAGCTCATCAAGGAAGGTGACTACGACAACGAGGAACCGGATGAGAACGGTACCTACGTAAACCCTGAGGACGAACCCAAGATCGAGGTCAAGGAAGACGCTGAAACCATTCCGTTCGACGAGACCGACCTCAACACGGTTCAAGAGTTTTAAGGCCGATAGAGCCCCTCTAAGACTTGAGACGATGAGTTTGTCCAGTTTGTCTTTTCGTTCGATTTTAGAGGGGTTTTTAGGCCCATTACAGAGATTCTATAAACACTTATAAGATATGGGAAAGTTTGGCGCAGAATTCAGACGTTTATATTGGCTTCAGCGGTTCCTGGACACACTCCCCGACCCGCCGCCAAAGACCGCAAAATTCGAAGACCTCACGGACGAGCAGAAGGTCGCAAGGTATTGCCATCGGTCGTTCTATATCCTCACCGGCGAGAAGTTCGACAAGAAGAAATTTGACGATATGATGAAACCACCGCAAATTTAGTATGGCAGACTGTGTATCAAAGGAACGCAGGCGGGAGCTCAACCGTCGATGGAAGGAGGCACACCCTGGTTATATGTTGGAGTGGCAGAGGCGTAATCGGGACAAGACCAGGGCGTACTCCAAGAAATATTACAACAACGGTAAGCAGGACTACGAGCAGGTTAAGGAGAATGTGAACCGCTACCACCGGACTCCGAAAGGGCGGGCACAGAATCTACTTACTTCATACAGGCAGTTCGACGTTCGCAAAGGTATGGAGTGCGATCTCACCGCCGAGTATATCGAGAGGGTGATCACCACGGAACATTGTGTCTGGTGCGGAGAGTCGGATTGGCACGTCCTCGGACTCGACCGCATTCGCAACGACAGACCTCACGCATTCGGAAACGTTATGTGCAGTTGTCGGAGTTGCAACGTCAAGCGGGCCCAGCGTACCATCCTTGAAAACCTCAGGGAACGCATCGGTCTCAAGCTCGACGAATGGGTTGAAAACAACAAGGAGTTACTTCCGGAAAACATAAAATCAATCATATAGTTATGGCAAAGTTACAAACCAAGGAAGAGGTGCTTGCCTGCCTCCGAGAAAGCATCGAAAATGGCAAGATGTTGATCACGTTGCTCTCAAAGGGCATTGAAATGTCCAAGGGTGGCGACGGTGAACTCAAGGATGATGTGCTGAAGAACAGGCATCGTCTCAGACTTCTCAAGTGCTACGAGGAAAAGGAGGGTGAGGACGCACCTGGTTTCCTTGAGGTCTACTACGACAAGGACGACGAAGGTAATGAGTCGATCCTGATCAGCTTCAACGTCAAACCCGACCCAGACCCCAAGAAATGCGAGTGGCACACGTACAAGACACCCTACGAGAACGTTGAGGATATGGCCGAAATGCTTGCACACCTCCAGCAGACCTACTATGACGAGGAAATGTTCGAAGGTACCGTCTGGCAGTGGAAGAACGTCGATATTGACGGTAAGTTGATTCAGTGCAACATCAGAAAGTTAAATGATGAAACCGATAAAGACTGAGTTCGACAAGCCGATCCCGCCTGAGCTCAGAGTGTGCGTCAAAGGTACATGGTGGCTTCAGGAGGATGAGGAAGTGTTCAGGAAACTCGCAAAACTTTGTAACGATGAAACTGACGCCTGAGGATAGGGAAAGGTTGCACAAGCTGCTCGATTATGCACTGGACGAGGAAGAGGATTATGTGATCGCTCAGTATGCAACCATGTCCCTTGACTGGCAACTCCACAGAAGGCTGTACAGACTCAACTTAAAAGTGGAAGATGAAAAATAATTTGGGTGTTAGGGTTCATTTTTCTCTAAATTGTTTTCACTGTGGCACGCTTTTTGCAATAGTGTAGTCAAACGTTAAATTATTTGACCTATGACAAAAGAACAATTACAGAAATATGCTGTCGAGCACGGCATTTTCGAAAGCCTCAAGGCTAACAAGAATGTGACCCTTACCGTCAAGAGTGGCACCAAGGTTGCTGGTTTCCTCAAGCTGATGCGTGAGGTGTTCCCTAACAACTACGTTGACAAGTATGGTTACACCTATACTATCTACGCCGGTGACAAGAAGACCCAGGAAATGCTGAACAAGCCGATCAAGTCTTTCAATCAGAGTCCCAAGAAGTTGTGGGCGAAGGCCCGCCAGGAACTCATTGACGGTATCTACAATGGCTTCGAGAGCAAGGACGACTACGAATTCGTAACCAGCGTCGTCAAGAAGGTGACTGATGGTAACGATAAGATTCACACGTTATCCGTCCGTCGGGTTAAGAAGAACCTGGAGGTCGTCCTTAACGATGTACGGTGTACTTTCGAGAACTTCGATCTTAGTAAAGCCATCTGGACTGTAAACGGCTCCGACTGGAAACAGACTTTCGAGGAACGCATCACCGAGCAACTCAACAAGGTAATCGAGCAGGAGTTCAAGTAAACGGTCCCCTCGGCCATCAATCGAGGGATAATTACTCAATTCTTTCTGGCCCACTCTGGAAGCTTACCGCCAGGGTGGGTTTTTCATAAAAATAATTGTCAAAACCTTTGTTATTTTGACAAAATTACCTACCTTTGCCACTGGTTATAAACAAAAATGCTATGCTGACAATCAACGATCAGACAATTCTACGGGACCTCAAGGCCGGTATCATCAACCCTGCCGAACTATCACGGTACCTGCTTAACACGTTCTCGGCGCCGGATTTGGCAAAGGAACTGGCCGAGTGTATGATCCAGCTTCAAGTTAGCCGCCCCATTGTCATAGGTATGGATGAGTGTATGGCCCACTTTCGTATTCGGGGCTACCAATGGCAGGACGGGAACCTCATCAAGGAAACACGGGGAAGAAAAAGTAATCAAGATATGTAGTTAACCTGTAGCCCTGGTCGTAGAAATATACCTCGCAATATGGTGTATCAGGGGAAGTGAGAATCCCCTATGCTCCACGCAGAGCGCCTAACGGCGCCAGCAAGAACACTTCAAGCGAGGCTTACAGTCAAGTTTGAGGTGTTTTTTCGTCCTGGGGTGTGACCGAAAACTTGGGCTACGCAATTCAGTCACATTTATGCGTACCACTTTCTCAATTCAGTACTACTGCCGTCCGTCGAAGGCCAACAGAAACGGAGAGGCGCCCATTGAGTGCAGCATCATCATCAACGGTGAACGGGTGATGCTTAACCTTCCCATGCGGGCCGACCCCAAGGAGTTCGCAAAGAAGCGACAGCCAAAGGAGATCGCCGATTACGTCAGCATCCAGCGGGTAAGAATGAAGGAAATAGTAAACCAACTTATGGACCACGGCATTCCGGTCACAGCAGAGAACCTCAGGAAGTATCTGCGTACCGGCGGTGTCCAGGCGTACAAGGTGAAGGACCTTTTCAAGGACTTCCTGGCTATCCAGAGCAAGAGGGTTGACGTTGACATCACCCTGGCGGTCTACTGGAAGTACGACCTCGCAAAGCGTCGTTTCTTTGAGGTTGTCGATCCCGAAACGGAGTGCGGTCACATCAACAACAATATGATTAAGGAAGTGGTCACGTACATCTACAAGAAGTACGACGCTTCGACAGCCGCCGGATATTGCACCAGGATCAAGGCTGTAATCAAGCACGGTATGGACAACGGACACATCAAGAACAACCCCTGGGCCGGCATCAAGCTCAGCAAGGAGATC
>Ga0265298_10001047_pt1 | contig 40861 bp, 37 predicted proteins | sample AusTroGonzalo_MG_3_FD_193486 | JGI IMG/M metagenome (GOLD analysis project Ga0265298, IMG submission 193486) | Bovine rumen microbial communities from tropical cattle in Woodstock, Queensland, Australia - Gonzalo_01 | ecosystem: Host-associated > Mammals > Digestive system > Stomach > Rumen ... | reverse complement strand
GAAAATCTTTCCGAGGGAACCCAGAAGTCCGCTCTGGGCATTGGCGGCCGATGCGATAAGCAGCATGGCGCTGATGGTTGCAAGGATCTTTTTCATATTCGTACGGTTTAATGATTATTCTGTTTCAGGCTCTTTCCACCCCTGGGCACGCAGCGGAAGTTCAACCCCCTCTGGGGTAACAAGAACAGTGCCGACTTCCGGCTGGGCGAGGTGTCCTATTATATCAAATGTCTGGAAATCGCGCCGGAATTTCTCCGCGCAGGCTATGGGAACAACAAAGAGAAGTTGATAATCTTCTCCCCCATTCATGGCAGCTGATACCGGATCTAAATCAAGTTTTCTCCCTAATTCAAAAGAATTACCTTCAAAGGGTATCCTGTCGGCATATACCTTTGCACCAAGCCCCGTCTGCCCGGCGATTCTTTTCACCGCATCCGCCAGTCCGTGGGTAATCAGACAACCGGCCGAGGGGATTATTCCCTCCTCTTCCAACCTGCCGGCGATGCCCGGATCCAACTCCGGTTTGAGATAGGCCGCCACCAGCATTTTGTATTTTTCGAGTTCCTTCCGGTCAGACTCTCCCCTGTCGAAACGGGAAAGTTCGCGTTCCATCACCCGCATTCCGAGGTAGGCCGCTCCCAGCCTGCCGCTGACACAGAGAAGATCCTTGCTGTGCGGTTCAGGACGCCTGACTTCCGTTAGATGCCGGCGTTCGCCGACGGCAGCCACGCTGATGCAGAGTCCGTTCTCCGAAGGCTGCATATCAAGGGAAACCTTCCCGTATCCATGTTCCTTCGCAGCAGCCGTAATGCCGGACCACAGTTCCTCAATCTGGGGATAATCAAGCTTTGAACTCACCCCCAGAACCACCGATAGTTCCGACGGATGCTGCAGGGTTGAATAGAGTTCTCCAGTCACCGCCACCACCGCCTTGTAGCCGAGATGTCTGAGCGGGAAATACACAAGGTTGAAATCCACCCCTTCAAGCAGCACCTTGTGTGCGGCAGGCGCACCGGGCGCGAAACCGCTCCCCTCATACAGCCGCCTGAGGGCTTCCTTCTTCCCTATATCGGAAAAACTCGTCATATCATTCTGAACTCTTTTGTCATTCTGAGCCTGTCGAAGAATCTACAGCTTCCGGAGGAGGTTGCTCAGCGACACTTTCTTTTCTATCATGTCGTGCAGGTCTTCGATCTTCACACGCTCCTGGGCCATGGTGTCGCGGTCGCGCACGGTTACGCAGCCGTCTTCGAGGCTCTGGTGGTCGACGGTGATGCAGAACGGAGTTCCTATCGCATCCTGACGGCGGTAGCGCTTGCCGATGCTGTCTTTCTCTTCGTACTGGCAGTTGAAGTCGTATTTGAGATCGTCCATCACCTTCTGGGCGATTTCCGGCAGGCCGTCCTTCTTCACCAGGGGAAGTACTGCGGCTTTCACCGGGGCGAGAGGGGCCGGGATACTGAGCACCACGCGGCTTTCTCCGTTCTCCAGCTGCTCCATTTTATATGAATGGCTGAGCACCGTGAGGAACATGCGGTCCACTCCGATGGAAGTTTCCACGCAGTAGGGAACATAACTTTCACCCGTCTCCGAATCGAAATAGGTCAGTTTCTTGCCGCTCAGCTGCTGATGGTTGCCGAGGTCGAAGTCTGTACGGGAATGTATGCCCTCGAGTTCCTTGAAGCCGAAGGGGAAGTTGAATTCGATATCGGTCGCCGCATTGGCATAGTGGGCGAGTTTTTCATGGTCGTGGAAACGGTAGTTCTCGTCTCCCATTCCAAGGGCCTTGTGCCACTTCATGCGGGTTTCCTTCCACTTTTTGAACCACTCCATCTCAGTGCCCGGCTTGCAGAAGAACTCCATCTCCATCTGCTCGAATTCGCGCATGCGGAAGATGAACTGGCGGGCCACCACCTCGTTGCGGAAGGCCTTGCCAATCTGGGCGATACCGAAAGGAATCTTCATGCGGCCGGTCTTCTGCACGTTAATGTAGTCCACGAAAATGCCCTGAGCCGTTTCGGGACGGAGATATACCGTGTTTGCACCTTCGCCGGTTGAACCGAACTGCGTGCTGAACATCAGGTTGAACTGGCGCACATCCGTCCAGTTCTTGGTGCCGGAAATGGGGCAGACAATGCCGCAGTCGAGGATAATCTGCTTGTATTCAGCCAGATCGTTGGCGTTTTCAGCCTTTACATAACGGTTGTGAACCTCTTCGTAATGAGCCTTTTCGCGGAGGACGTTGGGATTGGTTTCGCGGAACTTGGCCTCGTCGAAAGCGTCGCCGAAGCGCTTGCGCCCCTTTTCCACTTCCTTATTGATTTTCTCTTCGATTTTCGCGAGATAGTCCTCGATGAGAACGTCCGCGCGATAACGCTTCTTGGAATCGCGGTTGTCGATGAGAGGGTCGTTGAAGGCAGCCACGTGCCCCGAAGCAACCCATGTGCTGGGGTGCATGAAGATGGCTGCGTCTATTCCCACGATATTCTCGTTCAGGCGCACCATCGACTGCCACCAGTAGTTCTTTATGTTGTTTTTGAGTTCCACGCCGAGCTGGCCGTAATCGTACACGGCGCCGAGACCGTCATAAATTTCGCTGGAAGGGAAAATAAAGCCGTACTCCTTGCAGTGGGCCACCAGAATCTTGAAAAGTTCGTCTTGTGTCATTTCTCTAATAATGTATCTAATTTTGCAAATTTAATCATTTTTCATAACCTGCTCCAGCAAGGGACGCACGAAAGGGCGGCTTTCCACCTGGGGATGGGGAATTGTGAGTTCCGGAGTATCCATCCGTACGTCGCCATAAAGCAGTATGTCTATATCCACGATGCGGTTGTGATAGATGCGGCTGCCGTCAGGGGCATACTGTGGCTGATCCGTCCGGCCCATCCGGCGCTCAATATCCTTGCATATCGAAAGGATGGTGCCGGGACGCCTGCGGGTTTCATAGCGGGCGACACAATTCAGGAATGCCGGCCCGTCGAAGCCGCATGCCTCCGTTTCAATAATCTCCGAAACAGCCTCATACCTGCCGAAGACGCCGTTCAGAAAGCTCAAAGCCGACAGGATATTGGCCTTGCGTGCGCCGATATTACTGCCGAGAGCGAGATATAGTTTTGCCATTGCTATTCAAATTCAGGGTCCATTCCAAGGGCAACGCGGGCCTCGTCGGAGAGCATGGACTGATCCCATACCGGCTCGAAGGTCAGCTCGATTTCGCATTTTTTCACGCCGGGGGTCATTTCCACACTGTGCTGCACATCGGAAATAACCTCGTCCGCCATAGGGCAGTTGGGCGCAGTGAAGGTCATTTTTATAAAAACCTCATGCGACTTGCTGATATTCAGTTCATAAATGAGGCCCAGATCGTAAATATTAACCGGAATTTCCGGGTCGTACACCTGCTTGAGCGCAAGAATCACCGCATCATAGAGAGGGGCGAGTTCCTGCACGTCTTCCGGCGTCAGCACTTCGGCATTCCTGTCAGACATTTTTCTCCGCCTCCTTCCGGATGGTCTCTATCATTGAATTAAGGCCGTTCGCACGCGTAGGGGAAAGATTTTCCTTCAGCCCTATCTTTTCTATGAAATCGAAATTGTCCGCCCCGATTTCAGCGGCGGTGCGGCCGCTGTAAACCTGAATCAGCAGGGAGATTATCCCCTTTGTGATAATTGCATCGCTGTCGGCACTGAAATATAGGCGTCCGCCTTCCACCTTCGTATCCAGCCAAACCCTTGACTGACAGCCTTTTATAAGGCGGTCGTCGGTCTTCAGTTCCACGGGGAACGCTTCCAGCTTTTTCCCGAGTTCAATCAGGTATTCATATTTGTCGAGCCACTCGTCAAACATCGAGAAATCCTCGACAACCGCGGCTTTTGCTTCTTCCAAACTGTTCATTTCAACATCTTTATCGCCCTTTGAAGGGATTTGGTGAAATATTCCGCTTCTTCAAGCGTATTATACGGCGCGAACGACGCCCGCAGCATCCCCGTAACCCCGAAGCGGTCCATCAGCGGCTCCGCACACATCTGCCCCGAACGGGTGGCGATTCCCATTTTATCAAGAATCAGCGCCAGGTCCTCATGATGGGCGCCCTTTACAGAAAAAGAAAACAGAGGTATCTTTCTGTCGTCTTCTGCCGGATTGCCGTACAGCGTTATATCCGGATCTTCCCGGAGAGTGCTGAGAACATAAGCCTTTATGGCCTCGGCAGACCGGCGTATCTCACTGTCTCTCAATTGTCTGCAGAGTTCAATAGCAGGCTTCAGCGTGGGCACGCCGGAGATATTCTGCGTTCCCGCCTCGAACTTTCGGGGAACCGGAGCATAAGAGGTTTTCTGCCAGCTTACGCTTTCTATCATCTCGCCTCCGCCCATATACGGCGGAATCTTTTCAAGCAGCGTCTTTTTTCCATAAAGCACGCCCACCCCGGGAGCCGCATACATCTTATGCCCGGAAAATGCATAGAAGTCGCAGCCCATCCGCCGGACGTCGGTTTCAAGGTGGACTATGCCCTGGGCGCCGTCTACAAGCACCAGTGTGCCGTTGGCATGGCAGGCTTTTACCACCGCTTCCACGGGATTGACGATGCCAAGCACGTTCGACACCTGCGCAACGCAGCAGATTTTTGTTTTCGGAGTCAGTAGTTCCGGCAGGGAATCAAGCATGATTTCGCCAGTGTTATCCACAGGTAACACCTTGATTGTCAAGCCCTTCCGTGATGCGACCATCTGCCAGGGAACGATGTCTGAATGGTGCTCGCTCTCCGCAATCAGAATTTCATCGCCTTCGGAAAAAAAGCCGGCGTTTTCGAGGCAGGAGGCCACAAGATTAATGGATTGTGTGGCCCCGGAAGTAAAAACGACCTCCTCCGTAGTGGCACCGATAAAGCCGGCAACGGCAGTCCTGGTCGATTCAAACTCTTCGGTGGCGTCCACAGCTGTCTTATGGACAGCACGATGAAGGTTTGAATTATATTTCGCGCTCATTTCCAGCCACTTGTCCATCACGCTCTGCGGACGAAGCGAAGTCGCGGCATTGTCCAGATAAACCAGCGGCCTGCCGTAAACGCTCTCCCGCAACTGCGGAAACTGCTCGCGAAGTGTATTGATATTCATCTATTTATTGCTTCACTTGTTCGTTACTGTCGCGCACATGCTCAACATATTGGTTATACAGTTCATCCGATACGCCGTATGCTTTTGCCATCTCCGGAGATATGGACAGGTAGAATTTTCCATCAACAAAGTTAACATAATTCTGCATATCGTCATAAAAACAGAATTTCAAGCGGTTTTGCGGATTGAGGAGATGGAGGGAATCGGTTACCATTTCCAGAGAAAAATAGTATCCCCGGGAAGAAAAAAGAAACAAGAGAAGTGGTTTGGGTCAATATGTAGCGGATAATAGTATCGTTACACACTTGCGCCTCTATGCCGAATACGTTAGGATTGAAGAGAGAAACGACAAAATCATTATAAAAACCTCTTTCGTGATACTCCGAACCATTAATGTACATTCCTATGTGGTAAGAATAGTAATCCTGCTGCCAATGCGTAGGTCCCTTATCTTTGCATGAAGAAAAGGCCAGGCCGGACGCGAACAATGTGACAATGCCAAGAAACGCAAAAACGGTATGTTTAATATGCCCCATCGTAAGTATACTTATTAATAATGAGTATATCTACTGAAATATCCCTGTTTTACTTCCAAAATATCACCACCTTCGGATTTTGCGGTACATTCAAATGTTATTTTATCTGCATTTACATAGAAATTATACAGATTATCATATACATACAGAAGGTCGCCATATACAGGAACAAAGCGATTCATTTTAACCCAGCCTTCTTGTATTACATATGGTATATAATGGGTTTGATAATAACCAAGCTCTTTATGGTATACATTGATTCTCTTTTCTATTGCTCCGTAAACGAGAGGGAGTTGTTCAAACTCCCCATACCTTTGAGGATTATCTGCTTTATTAAGCCACAGATTACATTCATCGATATATGTGTTAAATGATATTTCTTTATTATTGGCTGCAAAAAATAAAGAATCAGTAACAAACACTAAACGAAGTTCATATCCAGGATGGTTCTTCGCCATTAAAAGACAATTTGTAGGCGTTCGGAAAACAACAATAGTATCACGGAAAACCTGTGCTACAATTCCGAAATCACAAAGTTTTTGATCAAATGAAGACGATGAACTTTCATGATACTCGACACCATTTATAAATGCACCGACATCGTAAGAATCATAGCCTTTATATTCTTTTTCTATCCATGCCCCTTCACACCCAACAAAGAAAAAAAAAGCAGAAGCTATAATAAACAAAAAAGAGTATTTCATATTAACACATAAAGATTAAACAACTATGTCTGAAACAAATGTAGCAATTTTTGCCTATTTTTGTAACAGACAAGACTCAATATGTTATGGTAGATTATATATCCGGGAAAGTTGAAGAGTTAAATCCTACCCAGGTTGTTGTTGAAACCGGGGGGATCGGGTACAGGATGGAGATTTCGCTGCAGACATACGCTCTGCTGGAAGGTCTGGCGCAGGCAAAGGTTTTTGTTCAGACCCAGATCAACACCAGGGACGGAAGCGAAGTGTCCTATGGCTTCGCCAATAAAGACGAACGTGCTCTGTTTCAATTAATTACAAGTGTTTCCGGAATGGGTGCGGCATCGGCAAGGATGGTTCTTTCGTCGCTCTCGGCAGAGGAGTTCCGCCAGGCTGTTCTGTCTGAAAACATCAATCTGATAAAGTCAATAAAAGGGATTGGTCTGAAAACTGCCCAGAGACTGGTTCTGGAACTGAAAGACAAGATTGTGGAAGGCGCAGGCAGCAGTTCAGACGTGCTGTTCACGGTTGCTTCCAGCGAAACCGTCGACGAAGCGACATCGGCACTTGTCATGCTGGGCTTCAACAAAGCCAACATACAGAAAGCAATCCAGAAGATACTGAAGGACAACCCCGCCGCAAAGGTCGAAGAAATAATAAAGTCTGCCCTTAAAATGCTTTAAAACAGTATTTTACCTGCCGAAATAAACAAGAAGGACAGAAATGTCGGCCGGAGAAACCCCGGAAATACGAGACGCCTGCGCTATAGTCTTCGGATTGTAGCGCTTTAATTTCTGGCGACATTCAATGGTCAAACCGGAAACCTTGTCAAAATCGAAACCATCGGGAATAATCAGGCCTTCAAGACGATGGAGTTTTTCCGCCATACGCTTTTCGCGGTCAATGTATCCCCTGTATTTCAAGGTTATTTCGACCGATTCGATTACTTTTTCGTCGTATTCTTGTGTTCCACGTGGAACAAGTTTTAACAATTCTGACAGTTTTACCTCCGGACGCAGCGCCACTTCTGAGACCTTCTTTGAATCTCCAAGAAGCGCAGAACCAATCCCGGAAAGATAGTCATTTGCCTGTTTTGCAGAAATGTTTATACTGTCACAAAACTGCGTAAGCTCTGAAACCTGCTCATACTTTTTCATAGTTAGGGAGTAGCGCTCTTCACTGGCAAGACCAATTGCATGAGACTTTGCAGTCAGCCTTTCATCGGCATTGTCCTGCCGAAGCAAAACACGGTATTCCGCCCTGGACGTGAACATCCGGTATGGTTCATCTACTCCTTTCGTGACCAGATCGTCAATCAATACTCCTATGTAAGAATCGTCTCTTCCAAGAATAAACGGATCCTTACCGTTAATCTTCAGATGGGCGTTGATACCTGCCATCAAACCCTGTGCAGCAGCTTCTTCATACCCTGTGGTGCCGTTTACCTGACCTGCCAGGAAAAGATTTTCCACAACCTTTGATTCAAGCGTTGACCGGAGTTGAGAAGGATCGAAATAGTCATATTCCACAGCATAGGCCGGACGGAAAATCCTTACATTTTCAAGTCCCTTTATTGCATGGAGAGCATTCAACTGAACTTCAAGGGGAAGTGAAGAAGAGAATCCCTGAAGGTAATATTCGTTGGTTGTTTTTCCCTCCGGTTCAAGGAAAAGAAGATGCGCGTCATTTTCGGGAAATACCCGCAACTTGTCTTCTATGCTCGGGCAATATCGGGGGCCTTTGCCATGGATGATTCCGGTAAGCAAAGGAGAATCCTTGAAACCCTCACGAAGTCGTTCATGAACCTCGTCGTTCGTGTGAAGGAGATAACAGTTCATCTGTTTTCCTTCCTTTTGAACGGAAGAAAGAACGGGAAGGAAACTGAAACGGTCAGGATTCTCATCCCCTGTCTGAACCGGAAGTTTTGAAACATCGACGGAAGAAATGTCGATTCTCGGAGGGGTTCCGGTTTTCATCCGTCCGGTAGAAATTCCCCGTTCGACGAGCTGGTCCGTAAGAAACAGGGATGGTTTCTCCCCGATTCTTCCTCCGTCGAAAACAGTGCGTCCGATGAAAATCCTGCCTCCGAGGAAGGTTCCGGCTGTCAGAATAAGCGCCTGAGACTTAAAAATCGCCCCCGTATTTGTACGGACTCCGCAGATTTTTGAATTCTCAAAGAGGAAAGAAACGGCCAGATCCTCGTAAATATCTAATTTACAATTACTTTCGAGAAATTTTCTCCATGTCAGGGAAAAACGGATTTTATCGCACTGCGCACGGGGGCTCCACATGGCAGGACCTTTGCTCTTATTAAGCATCCGGAACTGTAGGGTGGTTGCATCGGTAACCAGTCCCGAATAGCCGCCCAGAGCATCTATCTCTTTGATTATCTGTCCCTTAGCAATTCCTCCCATCGCGGGATTGCAGCTCATTTTTGCAAACCCGGTCATATCCATGCTTATCAGGAGCACGGAACTTCCAAGGTTTGCAGCGGCCATCGCAGCCTCACAGCCGGCATGACCTCCGCCAACAACTATTATGTCGTATGAAGCCTGCATTCCAGATAATAGTCTTCCATGCTTCTCATTTGTTTCTGCTCGGCATCGGAGTGGTCATCATATCCTATAAGATGGAGAACCCCGTGGACAATCACCCGGTTCAGCTCGGTTTCAAAGTCAGCGGAATAAAACCCGGCATTGTCACTGACGGTATCTATGCTTATGAAAAGGTCTCCGGAAAGGATATCCTTCTCACAGTAATCGAAGGTGATGATGTCTGTATAATAATCGTGGCCAAGATATTTTCTATTGATATCCAGAAGATAGGCGTCGGAGCAAAATATGACGTTAATCTGCCCGATACGGCGGTTTTCGCTTTCAGCGACAGCCTTGAGCCAGCGCCTGGTCAGCATCCTGTCCCTGAAAGAAAAAACCGTATCTTCGACATAAAACCTTATCATAGTGGCATGAATTTGGAAATGCAAAAATAACGGAAAGTGCAGAGAGAAGCAAAAAAATTGGAAATCAAATTTATTATTCATAACTTTGGAGATGTATATCGACTAAACTGACAACGGTATGGAAGTCAAGAAAACAGAAAAGGCAAGTCTTGGTAACAAGAGGCTTCTCTTCACGGAAATAGGTTTCGTGCTGGCCCTTCTGGTTGTTTACGGAGCATTTGAATACAGCTCGAAAGACAAGAAGAACAAAGCGCTGGAGGCCGACGTGGTGCTGATGGAAGAAGAAGAAATCATCCCCATCACCCAGGAAACTCCTCCCCCGCCGCCGGAAGTGCCTCAGATTCCCGTCCTGTCCGACAATATCGACATCGTGGACGACGACCTGCAGGTTGACGACAATATCCTCAACCTTGAGGACGATGCAAACCTCGGTGTGGAAATCAAGGAATATGTCGAACAGGTAGAGGAGGAGGTCATTGAGGAAGAGGCCATTCCTTTCCAGTTGGTGGAAGAGAAACCCAGTTTCATGGGAGGTGATGCAAACGCCTTCTCGAAGTGGGTGAACGAGAGACTGAACTATCCCGAGATTGCCAAGGAAAACGGTATCCAGGGCCGTGTCCTGCTGCAGTTCGTAGTGGGAGCGGACGGTAAGGTTTCCAACGTGAAGGTTGTGCGCGGCGTTGATCCTTCCCTCGACAAGGAAGCCGTACGCGTGGTGCAGAGTTCACCAAACTGGTCGCCAGGAAAACAGCGCGACCGCGCAGTGAAGGTTACCTACACCTTCCCTGTTATCTTCCAACTTCGATAGTCGGATAAACAAGCGTTTAAAGGCGGTGACCAAAAACATATTTGGCTCGCCGCCTTTTTGGATGAAATGTTCGAAACCAAAGACAACAGAGTTGAGCGGGCGGTTTTTGTCGGTGTCATAAGACAGACCGACGATGAAGCCAGGGTAATGGAATACCTTGACGAACTGGAGTTTCTGGCTGAAACCGCCGGGGCCAAAGGGGACCGCAAATTCGTCCAAAGACTTGACAAACCCGACAACGCCACCTACATCCGCAGCGGGAAACTTCTTGAAATTCAGGCATATTGCGAAGATAATCACATAGATTACTGCATCTTTGACGATGAACTGACCGGGATGCAGCAGCGCAATATAGAAAAGGTAATAAAGTCGGCCAGAGTCATCGACCGCACCAGCCTTATCCTTGAAATATTCACCCAGAGGGCACAGACAGCCTATGCAAAGACACAGGTCGAAATTGCCCGGCTCACTTATATACTTCCCCGCCTGGCCGGAATGTGGACCCATCTTGAAAGGCAGAGGGGCGGCATGGGTACCCGCGGAGGTATGGGTGAAACCCAGATAGAAGTCGATCGGCGCATTGTGAAACAACGTATCGGACGCCTGAAGGAGGAACTGAAAAAAATAGACCGGCAGATGGCAACACAGCGGGGAAACAGGGGCCGCCTGGTCCGCCTTGCACTTGTGGGTTATACAAATGTCGGAAAAAGCACGCTGATGAACCTCCTGGCAAAATCCGACGTATTTGCCGAGAACAAACTGTTCGCAACTCTGGATACGACCGTCCGCAAAGTCGTCATAGAGAACGTACCCTTCCTTTTAAGCGACACCGTAGGATTTATAAGAAAACTCCCAACACAACTGATAGAAGCCTTCAAAAGCACTCTGGACGAGGTCAGGGAGGCTGATATCCTTGTACATGTCGTGGATATATCGCATCCGGACTATGAGGAACAGATGCAGGTTGTCGAGAAGACCCTGCAGGAAATCAATGCCGGCAACAAACCCGTATACGTGGTTTTCAACAAGATAGACGCGTACAGGTACGAAGAATACGACGAGTTTTCGCTTGAGCCGAAGACCAAACTGAACCGCACCCTGGATGAACTCAAGAACAGTTGGATAGCCCAGGAAAAAACACCCTGCATATTTATTTCAGCAATCAACAGGACCGGACTGGAAAAACTCCGCCACGACATTTACAAAATGGTGGCGGAAATCCATGCCGGAAGATACCCTTTTAATAATTTTCTCTGGTAATAACGCTGAACGGCGTTCCCTATATTATCAAAGCGGAGGTTACAAAGTAGCCTTTATTCGGAGAATTTGGCTTTCAGATACTCCCTGTTGAGACGGGCTATATGTGAAACGGATATTCCCTTGGGGCATTCCAGTTCACAGGCCCGGGTATTGGTGCAGTTGCCGAATCCGAGTTCGTCCATCTTCTTTACCATAGCACGGGCGCGTTTCGCAGCCTCAACCTTTCCCTGAGGGAGAAGGGCAAGCGAACTGACGCGGGCAGCCACGAAGAGCATAGCTGATCCGTTCTTACAGGTGGCCACACAGGCGCCGCAGCCTATGCATGCAGCGGCATCCATACTCTCTTCGGCAGTATCGTGCCCGATGAGTATATTGTTGGCATCCTGGGCTGAACCGGTGCGGACGGAGATGAATCCTCCCGCCTGAAGGATCTTATCATAGGCTGTACGGTCCACCACAAGGTCTTTTATAACAGGGAAAGCCGAACTGCGCCAGGGTTCTACGGTAATGGTAGCACCGTCCTTGAAATGGCGCATGAACAGCTGGCAGGTGGTGACATGGTCGTCCGGACCGTGTGCACGGCCGTCTATATAAAGTGAACATGCACCGCATATACCTTCGCGGCAGTCATGATCGAAAGAAACAGGGTCAATTCCTTCACGAATCAACTTCTCGTTGAGAATGTCGAGCATTTCCAGGAAGGATGCGTCAGACTCAATATCCTCTATATGATAAGTCTCGAAATGTCCTTTTGCCTTGGCGTTGCGCTGACGCCATATCTTAACATTGAAATTCATATCCGTGCCTAGTCTTTATAGTTTCTGGTCTTGACCTCTATAAACTCATACTTGAGTTCTTCTTTGTGAAGTTCAGGCTCCTTGCCTTCTCCCTTGTATTCCCATGCGGCGACATACATAAAGTTCTTGTCGTCGCGTTTGGCTTCACCTTCTTCCGTCTGGCTTTCCGTGCGGAAATGACCGCCGCAGGATTCTTTCCGGTTAAGGGCGTCGTAAGCCATAAGTTCGCCTATATCGAAGAAATCTTCCAGGCGAAGGGCTTTTTCGAGTTCCTGATTGAATTCATACTGCGTTCCGGGAACCTTGACATCCTTATAGAAACGCTCGCGGAGTTCCTTGATCTTTACTATGGCATGCTTGAGGCCTTCCTCATCGCGCGCCATACCTACATAATCCCACATGATATGGCCGAGTTCCTTATGAAGGGAATCTACAGTCTCGGTGCCTTTTATGGAGAAAAGCCTGTCTATGCGATTCTGGACATCTCTTTCCGCAGCTACGAATTCAGGTGCGTTTATATCCGTCTTAGGCTCCGCAAACTTCTTTGAAAGATAATCCCCTATCGTGACAGGTATTACGAAATATCCGTCCGCCAGACCCTGCATGAGGGCTGAAGCTCCGAGGCGGTTTCCGCCATGGTCCGAGAAGTTGGCTTCACCTATGGCATACAGGCCGGGAACAGTGGTCTGCAGGTCATAATCTACCCAGATTCCACCCATAGTATAATGGATGGCAGGATAAATCATCATGGGCTCTTCCCATGGAGAAGATGCGGTGATTTTCTCATACATTTCGAAGAGATTACCGTAACGCTCGGCAACCTTCTGGTGCCCCAGACGGCGGATGGCGTCGGAGAAATCAAGGAATACTGCCTTCCCCGTTTCATTCACTCCGAATCCGGCGTCGCAACGCTCCTTGGCTGCACGTGAGGCAACATCACGGGGGACGAGGTTTCCGAAAGCAGGATAACGGCGCTCGAGGTAATAATCGCGGTCTTCCTCAGGTATCTGGGAAGCTTTTATCTCGTGTTTACGGAGTTTCTCGACATCCTCCAGTTTCTTCGGAACCCAGATGCGTCCGTCGTTGCGGAGACTTTCGCTCATAAGGGTAAGTTTGCACTGCTGGTCGCCATGGACGGGAATACAGGTAGGGTGTATCTGAGCGAAACAGGGATTTGCAAAGAAAGCGCCTTTGCGGTAACACTGCATTGCAGCAGATCCGTTGCTGTTCATTGCATTTGTCGAAAGGAAATAAGTATTTCCATATCCGCCGGTTGCAATGACGACGGCATGGGCGCCGAACCTTTCGAGCTGGCCTGTAACCAGATTGCGGGCTATGATTCCCTTGGCTTCTCCGTTTATTATTACAAGGTCCAGCATTTCATGGCGAGGATAACTCTTCACGGTTCCCGCCGCTATTTCCTTATTCAGGGATGCGTAAGCACCAAGCAGGAGCTGCTGGCCGGTCTGGCCGCGGGCATAGAAGGTACGGCTAACCTGCACTCCTCCGAAGGAACGGTTGGCAAGATATCCGCCGTATTCACGTGCGAACGGAATCCCCTGTGCCACACACTGGTCTATAATGGCAGCGCTTACCTCCGCAAGACGGTATACATTGGCTTCACGGGCACGGTAATCCCCACCCTTTATAGTATCGTAGAACAGCCTGTATATCGAGTCGTTGTCATTCTGATAGTTTTTTGCCGCATTGATACCACCCTGGGCAGCAATGGAATGTGCACGGCGCGGAGAATCGCTTATGCAGAATACTTTTACGTTATAGCCGAGTTCACCGAGTGATGCGGCTGCAGATGCACCGCCGAGGCCGGTTCCTACTACTATTATTTCAAGTTTCCGCTTATTGTTTGGACTGACAAGATGGATTTCCGATTTGCGCCTGGTCCATTTTTCGGACAAAGGGCCTTCCGGGATCTTAGAGATAAGTTTATCTGCCATTTTTATGTTTTGGTTATAAATAGTCTGCAATTTTACTCATTTTTCGCGAGATGAGCAATATCAGAACAGTGTATTGTCGTTAACTTCACCTTTGATTACACCGAGATGTTTATAAGCGATATCGGTAGCTATACGGCCGCGTTGGGTACGGAGGATAAAGCCCTCCTTTATAAGGTAAGGTTCGTAAACTTCCTCGAATGTTCCCTGGTCTTCACTGATCGCGGTGGCAAGGGTATTCGCTCCTACGGGCCCCCCGTTGAATTTTTCTATTATGGTCCGGAGTATCTTGTTATCGATGGAATCCAGCCCGAGGGTATCTATATGGAGTTTGTCCAGTGCATACTTTGCAATCCTGAGGTCGATACGGCCGTTTCCCTCCACCTGTGCAAAATCCCTTACACGACGCAGTAGCGAATTGCATATACGAGGAGTTCCCCGGCTGCGGAGAGCTATCTCCTTTGCCGCATCTTCGTCTATTTCAACTTTGAGTATCGAGGCACTGCGCTTTACAATTTTTACCAGATCGGAAGAATCATAATATTCAAGGGCGCAGTTTATCCCGAAACGGGCGCGAAGCGGCGCCGTAAGCAGACCGCTCCGGGTAGTGGCTCCGACCAGCGTGAAAGGATTCAGGGTAATCCTTACCGACCTGGCACCGGGCCCCTTGTCTATCATTATATCGATGACATAATCTTCCATTGCGGAATAGAGGTACTCTTCCACTTCTGGAGAAAGGCGGTGTATCTCATCGATAAAGAGCACATCCCCTGCTTCAAGGGAAGTAAGCAGCCCTGCCAGATCTCCGGGGCGGTCGAGTACCGGACCGGAAGTAATCTTCATATTTACCCCCATCTCATTGGCGATGATATGGGCAAGAGTGGTTTTTCCCAAACCGGGAGGACCGTGAAACAGGGTATGGTCAAGGGTTTCCCCGCGAAGTTTGGCGGCTTTTATATAAACCTCGAGATTCGATACTATTTCTCTCTGGCCGGTAAAATCTTCAAGCTCACGCGGGCGGATTATTCCGTCCAAATCCTTATCTTTGCCTTCGTTTATATCATGAGGGTTGAAATCTGACATTTGACACAGTTTTATAATCCAAATACAAATATAATCCTTTTTATTTTTAAGGTATATTGATTATAAAGGATGTTGAAAAGTTGATAACTCTGTAACTGGTTTTAAATTAAGAAGATATAAATGTAAAGAATGTTGATAATGTTATAAAATGTTTTTTGGAGGAATGTTGAAAAAACTGGCGGATTATTATCAACACGGTTTTAAACAGAGTTATCAACAGGTTTTTAAAGGAATAAAACAAGAAAATGTTAAAAACCAGGATTGGAAAAGAAAAAGATATTTACTGCAGTGGATTGTTTCTTTCCGCACGCTGGTTCGTACTCAGTACTGAAACTCCCGACAATATAAATCTTGTTATCCTGCCGGACAGGGAATCTGCGGAATATTGCTGTTCGGATCTATATCAACTGGTCGAAGGTGACTGTGTTTTCTTCCTTCCGTCAGGAGGAAAGGGAATAGAAAGAAGTAATTATAAATCTTCCCTGAGTGTCCAGCGCACGGCGGCGATAGGTTCCATACTTAAAGGAGAAAAGAAAAAAGTATTTATTGTAAGTTATCCTGAAGCCCTGGAAGAGAAGATTCCGTCCGGGAAAAAAGTAAGTGAATCTCTTATAAGAATCCGTCAGGGACAGGAAATTCCTTTTAATGAAATAATAGGTAAACTGATTTCAGAAGGTTTTGAAAAGACTGATTTCGTGTCGGCGCCGGGGCAATATTCCGTAAGAGGTTCCCTTATAGATATATTCTCATATTCAAACAATGAACCGTACAGGGTTTCTTTCTGGGGTAATGAAATAGACGGGATAAGCGTTTTTGACTGTAATACCCAGATTTCAAAAGAAAAGACGGAAGAAGCCGAAATAATAGGAAAACTGGTTTCGGAGGATAATGAAGAAGGAGACAGTATTTTTTCCATCCTGCCGGAAAATACGGTAATATGGCTGGATTCTTCAGATCTTTATAAGGAAAAGGATTTTTTCCCTTCGACCGGGAAATTCCACAGAGTGTTTCTGGATACTCCCCTCGGAATAAAAACAGACAGTCCGGAAGTTTTCAATATTACTCCCCAGCCTTCTTTCAACAAGAATTTCACCCTTCTGAAAGAAGATATAAATAATAAGATAGAAAACGGATACAGGGTATATATTTACGGAGAAAAAGCGTCCCAGCTCAACAGGATAAAATCCATACTTATCAGCGAAGGAGGAATGCTTCCGGAATTTGTAGAGGGAAAGAATATCCACAGCGGTTTCATAGACGAAGACTCAAAAACAGCCTGTTACTCCGACCACGAGATATTCAACCGTTTCCACAGGGTAAACATACGACGCAGCGTTGAAAAAAGCGAGCAGCTTACGATCAACGACTTGAACTCCTTCAATATAGGCGATTATGTGGTGCATATAGATTACGGAGTGGGAGTGTTCGGCGGTCTTGTGAAGATGTATGATGAGAAGGGACGTGCGAAAGAGGTAGTGAAAATCAACTACAGGGACGGGGATGTGGTTTTTGTCTCTGTGCATGCACTGAATAAACTGTCGCTGTACAGGTCTTCTGAAGGAGAAGCACCGAAGGTTAATAAACTCGGATCAAAAACCTGGGTTACCCTCAAGGCCAATGCAAAGCGAACCGTAAAGAATATTGCAAAGGACCTTATCCGTTTATACGCCAAACGCCGGGCCACGAGAGGGTTTTCCTACTCGGCCGACACTTATCTCCAGGATGAGTTGGAATCATCGTTCATGTTCGAGGATACTCCGGATCAGGAGATGGCCACCATTGCCGTCAAGAGGGATATGGAGGATAATTGCCCGATGGACCGCCTGGTTTGCGGAGACGTTGGTTTCGGAAAGACCGAAATTGTCATCAGAGCGGCGTTCAAGGCTGCGGCTGACGGCAAGCAGGTGGCCGTCCTTGTCCCTACCACAATACTTGCTTTACAGCATTACAACACGTTTACCTCCCGGCTTGCAAACTTTCCGTGCACTGTGGATTATGTGAGCAGACTCCGGACAACATCCCAGATAAACGATATAAAAAACAAACTGTCAAACGGAAAAATAGATATCCTGATTGGAACCCATAAAATACTCGGCAACGGCTTTGAATTCAAGGACCTGGGACTGCTGATAATAGACGAGGAACAGAAATTCGGAGTGGCGGCAAAGGAAAAACTCCGCCAGATGAAATCGAATGTGGATACGCTTACCCTCACGGCGACACCTATCCCGAGGACCCTGCAGTTTTCCCTGCTTGGAGCACGTGACCTGAGCATCATCAACACTCCTCCCCCGAACAGGATACCGGTACAGACTGAAATAATCCTTTTCGACGAGAAGGAAATAAAGAGCATAGTGAATTATGAACTCAACAGGGGAGGACAGATATTCTTCCTTCACAACAAAGTTGAGGAACTGCCTCATATAGAGAAGATTCTGGCCCGGCTCGTCCCGGATGCAAGAATATGTGTAGCCCACGGCCAGATGGGTTCTAAGGAACTTGAAGACAGGATGCTTGGATTCATCAGGGGAGATTACGACATACTGCTCTGTACCACTATCATAGAGAACGGACTGGATATACCCAATGCAAACACCATCATTATCAACCAGGCGCAGAATATAGGTTTGAGCGACCTTCACCAGCTGCGCGGAAGGGTAGGACGCTCCAACCGCAAGGCATTCTGCTACCTGATAGTGCCTCCTCTGGCTTCGGTTACGGAAGAAGCCAGGAGGCGCCTGCGCGCGATCGAAGAATTCTCCGACCTCGGCAGCGGCTTCAATATAGCCATGCAGGACCTTGATATACGCGGAGCGGGTAATCTTCTCGGCGCGGAACAGAGCGGATTTATTATGGACATGGGATATGAAACCTTCCAGAAGGTAATCAACGAAGCGATGGACGAACTGGGCATAGAGACCGGGCAGCACCTGCGCCGTGGAAACGAAAAGTATATATCTGACTGCACCATAGAAACAGACCAGGAAGCCCTGATTCCGGATGATTACATTGATATTCCCGCAGAAAAGATCAGGATATACAAGCAGCTTGATTCCATGGATTCCGAGAAGGAACTCGACCGTCTTTCCATCCATATCACCGACCGTTTCGGCAAGATTCCCGAAGCCTTGCAGAACCTGTTCAACGTGGTGAAAATCAGGAACCTCGGTATGATGTTGGGATTCGAGAAGATAATAGTGAAAAACGGGATGTGCATCTGTTTCTTCATCCAGGAAGAAAACAATCCGTACTATAAGTCAAAGACCTTTGAAAACATACTGGCGGTCGTTTCCGGCGGACAGTCTCCATTCGTGCTGAAACAGGCCGACGGTAAACTCAAACTGGTGGCCCACGGGCTGAACGGGCTTGGGGGTGCGCTCGTCCAGTTGAATAAATTCCGATAAATTCTTATCTTTGTAAACTTTATTATAAGGTAAGGTGGCAAATTTACTGATAGAAGTCGGAAATACGGCGCTCAAGGCTGCGTGGTCCGAGGGAACTACCCTCGGAAAGACCTTCCGTTTCCAGGGTGAAAAGTCAATGGAATACATCCTTTCGCTGACGGAGAAGGAAAAGCCGGAGGTTATGGCTATCGTTTCCGCGAAACCCGTCACTCCGGAAGAGGAGAGCCTGCTGCGTGCGGAGTGCCGCCATCTCATGATACTGGACAGTTCCAACAAGGGGATACTCCAGCGTTACGACCTGCCGGATTATCTTCCCTACGACAGGGCGGCGTCGCTTCTGGCGGTGCGGCATCTTTTCAAGGGAAAACCCTGCATAGTGTTCGATTTCGGCACAACGCTTACCATAGACCTGATGAATTCGGACGGGCAGTACAGGGGCGGGAACATCTCCCCCGGATGCCTTACCCGCTTCAAGGCGCTCAACCGTTATTCCAAGGCTCTGCCCCTGCTTAATATCCCTTCCAGGATACTTCGCGAGGGCAATTCCCAGGAGACCGCGATAGAGTCCGGGGTAGTTTCGGGCATAATGTTTGAAATTGAAGGCTATATCCGCCTGCATCCCGACCATGTGGTGGTTTTTACCGGAGGGGATGCCGCATACTTTGCAAAGAGGATGAAACAGTCCCTTTTCATAGTAAGCAACCTGGTGCAGGTGGGGCTGGCTCTTATAACAGACGATTATGTTGAAAAGAATATTCAATAAAGCTGTTCTGGCAGCGGTATTTCTTGCGGCAGGTGCGAATGCATCGGCCCAGAGCGGCGAATATCTGTCATATTCTCCCTATACCATCTACGGCGTGGGCGACCTGGCCGTGCAGGGAACTCCCTACACCCGTTCCATGGGCGGCGTTGGCATAGCTTCCAGGAACGTCCGCTATATCAACACCCTCAATCCTGCAGCCGTAACTGCGCGGGACACCCTCTCGGTGATGATGGATTTCTCCCTGACGAACTCTAATATAATCTATAGCCAGCTGTCGGGAGGAAACAAACAGATTTCTGCCCGTAACATCACCAATATCGGCAGCATGGCGATGTCTTTTCCTGTCTGGAGGAATCTTGCCATGATGATAGGGGCAACCCCTTACAGCGGCGGAGGATATACCTTTACAAGCAAGGAAACAAACCCTGTCGTCATTGCCAACAACGGCAACATAAACTATTACCATTACGGGCAGGGTGCGCTTTACAAGCTGTACGGTGCAGCGGGATATTCTTTCTGGAAGAAACTTTCCGTAGGCGCCGAAGCCGACTATGTTTTCGGCAATTTCAGCAAATCTTTCACCGAGAGTTTCGTAAAGACCGGATACAATGCGGGAAAGGATGTGTACGATATGAAGATGAGCACGTTCACCGGCAAGTTCGGGCTGCAGTATGAGCAGAAGTTCGGCACCAGGGTAAAGATGGGGCTGGGAGCAACTTACCAGCTGGCTTCGGAGTTCAGAGGCACGGTGGATTATTCGCACCTTGCTGCCGGCAGTTCGGACAATCTTGCCATCTCTTCCAGTAGGGACACCCTCGGTAAAGGCAATGCCGGTGCCGGCCTTGCGGACGAACTCGGGGTCGGACTGTCCCTCAACATAGACGACAAACTAAGGGCGGAAGTGAATTACACGAGGTCTGACTGGACGCGCAGCCGCTTCGACACCGCTCCCGGTTTTTCCGACGCCGACAGCAAACTGCCGTTCGTTTCCAACGTCCGCCAGAGCATCAGGGGCGGAGTTGAATATACTCCCGACAGATACAACATACGCTACTACACGAGGCGGATTTCTTACAGGGCCGGGGCATACTGGAACAATGAGTATTACAAGGTGGCAGGCAACGAAATCAATTCTTTCGGCATCACTTTAGGTGCCACGCTGCCCATCCCGAACCAGTATAACCTTTATCAGGGCCTGAGCGTCGCGCTGGATTTCGGGCAGAGGGGAACGGTGACGAATACGCTGGTGCGCGAGAGATATGTAAAACTCTGTATCGGAGTCAACCTGCATGACATCTGGTTCAGGAAAATGAGGTATGAATAATAAAACACAGACGATATGAAAAAGATTGTTGCAGTAATTTTGATGACCACAGTGATGGTTTTTGCCGGAAACAGGGTTTCGGCTCAGGGAAAGTGGGGTGCCGACAGCGCCAATTGCATCAAGTACCTGTCCTTCTATGACGACTCCTACAAGGCGAAGGATTTCGATAATGCCACCGTCAACTGGCGCAAAGCCTATGCGACCTGCCCTCACGGAGTCAGGCAGACCATGCTCACCAACGGCACCGAGCTTATGCGCAAGCTCATCAACAAAAACAAGAACAATGTGATTTATAGGGCCGCCCTCATCGACACCCTCATGGCGCTTCACGAGGAAAGGGCGCAATTCTTCCCCAAGTTTGCCATATCCGCAATCAACAACAAGGGTGTGGATATCGTCAATTATTCCAAGGATGAATCGGAAATCTTCGCCGGCCTCAACGATGTGATCGCCCGCAACGGCGAAAACACCAAGACCAGCCTCTTCATCCAGGACATGAACGTGGCGATAGAACTTTACAAGAAGGGTCTGGTTTCGGCGGAGGATGTCATCAATACCTATCAGAAGAATGCCGCCCTGCTTGACAAGGCGCCGGCCAAAACCCCTGCGGTTGCAGAGCAGAACCAGAAGGTGAAGACTGACCTGGAGAGCCTCTTCATTACCAGCAAGGTGGCGGAGTGCAACGACCTGATAACCCTCTTCACTCCCCGTTACAACGAGTCCAAGGACGATCTGGCCCTCGTGTCCAACATTGTCAAGATGCTGAGCATTACCGAGGACTGCCAGGACAACGACCTGTTCCTGAATGCCGTCACTTCGATGTACAAGCTGGATCCTTCATACAATTCGGCATACTATCTCTACAGGCTCAACGCTTCCAGGGGCAACTTCGACGCGGCCCTCAAATATATAGACGAAGCGATAGCCTATGAGACCTCGGATGCAATCACCGATGCGGGATACAGCTTTGAAGCGGCCACGTTCTGTTTCAAGAACGGAAAACTCGCCAAGGCTTACAATTATGCCACCAATTCCGTCTCCTACGACGAGTCGTTTGCCGGAAAGGCATACTTCCTGATAGGCCAGATATGGGGAATCATTTCCTGCGGCGGCGACGATCTCGAGAAGCGCGCCCACTACTGGGTTGCCGTGGACTACCTTGTCAAGGCGAAGAACGCGGATCCTTCCCTGACCGAAGAGGTCAACAGGGCCATAGGTTCGTACAGCATTTATTTCCCGGAAGTCACCGAGGCGTTCATGTACAATGTCACCGACGGACAGAGCTACAGGGTGGTCTGCAACGGAATGTCGGCAAACACCACCGTCAGAACCAGAAAGTAAGTGCCTCCGGAGAAATCTATAGAGAGAGTCTTTTGGATAGCAAGCGTCGCCGCGCTTGCTATCCTTGTTGTATCCTGCAAGAGCAAACTCGCCCGGGCGGATGTGCTGGACGTCAGCCGCACCCCGGTTCAGACGGTGAACGACATGTTTGCGGTCCAGACCAAAAACGGCACTGTCGTGATGAGGGTGGAGTCGTCGCTTATGGAGCGCTATGCCAACGATACCTCCGTTTACGAGTCCTTCCCGAAGGGGATAGCCTTCTACGGCTATGCCGATGACGGGGTTCTGGAAACGGTGATAGTCTCGGACGACGCCCGCCATATCCAGAATAAGCGCCGCCCCGGGAAAAACCAGGAAGAAATCTGGGAAGCGTTCGGCAATGTGGTGATTCACAACGTGTTGAAGCAGGAAACAATGGAAACGGACACCATTTACTGGAACCAGGCGAGCAAGGAAATCTATACCGACTGCTATGTAAAGATGTATTCTCCGCAGGGTTTCCTCCAGGGTTACGGCATGCGTTCCGACGACCATGCCCGCAACGCCATACTGCTCGAGCCCTTCAACGGATACGGGTACACCGTGCAGGATACGACGGCGGTAGTGGTGGATTCCGTTAATTTTATCGGCCCCCTGCTCAAAAAGTTAAGATAAATTTACTACCTTTGCAGGCTTATTTGAATATTGATAATTAAAAACATAAACTGAAATGGCGGTTCTTGAAAAAATTCGCGTTAAGTTCGGGCTTCTGATATCCATTATCATAGCACTGGCCCTTTTGTCGTTCATTATAGATCCCAGCACCCTCGAGTCTGCCCTGCATTCCATGTCGAGCAAGTATGACGTCGGTGTGATTGCCGGAAAGGCCATCCCTTATACCGACTATCTCGAGGAAGTTGACAAATTCACCACCATCAACGAACTGGTGACGGGCAGCAGCGTGCAGAACGAGCAGGCCCAGAAGCAGATCCGCGACGCCGCTTGGCAGGATCTTGTCGACAGGTATCTTTTCGTCAAAAACGCCAAGGCGGCCGGCATCACCGTCGGCAAGGACGAACTTGTCGATCTCGCTACCGGCGACAGCCCCTCGCCCATCGTTGCCGGCAATGCGGCCTTTATGGACGAGGAGGGCAATTTCTCTCCTGAAAAGGTGAGGGAATTCACCCAGAATATCCCTTCTGACGAGTCCGGACGCCTGCAGCTTTACTGGAACTATCTCCAGGCGGCCCTGAACAACCAGCAGTACTATGCGAAATACGGTGCCCTGTTCACCGCTTCCGCCTACCAGAACGCCCTTGAGAAGAAGCAGGCGATCGACCTCAACAACACGACCGCGAACGTGGACTATGTCTGCGTGAACTATCCTTTTGCAAAGGACAGCACCATCACCGTTTCCGCTTCCGAAATCAAGAAGTTCTACAAGGCCCATCAGGATTTCTACGAGCAGAAAGCCAGCCGCGACATTGAGTACGTCGTATTCGAGGTCGTTCCTTCCGAAGAGGACGTGGCTGCCGCGAACGATCAGTTCGCAGAAGCCTACAGCCGTTTCGGCTCCGTCGACAACATGAAGTCCTTCCTGCTCAAGAACTCCGACCGCCAGATGAACAACTACTGGTACAAGGCCGGTGAACTCAACAGCATCAATTCCGAAATCAACGACTTCGTGTTCGGAGGCAAGGGAACGGTTTCTCCCGTCATCAGCGAGGGCAATACTTTCTATGCCGTCCGCGTCATGGACACCAAGCCTGTTTCCGATTCGGTTTATGTAAAGCATATCCTTCTTCAGGGAACGGGTGCCGTCGCCAGGGCGGACAGCCTTCTTAGCGTCGTCCGTAAGGGCGGCAAGTTCTCTTCGCTCGCAGCCGAATTCTCGGTTGACAAGAATTCCGCCGCCGACGGAGAGCTCGGAAACATAGGCTGGATGACCCAGACCTACATGATTCCCGGCTTTGAGAGCGTAATAACCGCGCCCGTGAACCAGCCCATGGTCATCAAGACCCAGTATGGCTCGCATGTGGTAGTGGTCAGCAAGAAGACAGCTCCCGTAGTCAAGAAGCAGGTGGCCATCCTTGAGAAGTCCGCCGTGGCAGGCAAGGTCACGACCAATACCATCTACGCACAGGCCAACAAGTTCGCCACGCTGGCAAACCGCACCGCTGCAGGCTATGCCGCGGCAGTGGATTCCCTCGGAGTCTATTCCCACAAGATGAACGTCACCGAAGCGACATCAAACTACGGTTCGATAGAGAACGCGAAGGAGGTTACCCGCTGGGCATTCGACAATAAGGTAGGAAAGGCTTCCAACATCATCACCGTGAACAACAAGTACTTCTTCGTGGCTGTCCTCAACGGCATTCACAAAGAAGGCGTGAAGCCTCTGAAGGAGGTCTCTGCGCAGATTCAGAACCAGCTCTATTCCGAGAAGCTTGCTGCCGCGAAGAAGGCTGAGGTCGCCGGCAAGATCGAAGGTCTCGGAACCATTCAGGAGATTGCCGAGGCGCTTGGTGTTACCGTTACCAGCGATGCCTCGATGAGTCTCGCTCCCATGAGCGGACGCGGTGTCGACGCAGCCCTTGCCGGCGCAGTCGCCAAAGCTGAGGACGGAAAGATTACCGGCCCCGTCGCAGGGGCTTACGGAACCTATGTGTTCGTAGTCAATTCCCGCGAAGCCGGCAGTTTCTACACCGAGGCTGACGCCGACATGATGGCACAGCGCAAGGCGCAGTACACCGCACAGATGATTGTCCCCGAGATGTCCGCCAAGGGCGTCGTGAAAGACAACAGGGAAAGGTTCTTCTAGGAAATCTCCACCTTAAGGCCTTTAGAGAATGAAAGGACTGTGTCCACGGTTGTGGCATAGTCCTTTTGTTTTATCTTCAGTTCGAAAACCGCAACGCCGTCGGTGAGGGTGAAGCTCTCGACCTCGGCTCCGCACCCCTTCAGCGTCTTCATCATCGCTGTCAGTTCATCGTTCGTGACGGGCGAGAGGGTAACGGATACTTCTTTCTCCCCGTGTGTGCGGGTGATGAAGTGCATGGTTTCCAGCACAAGGATGGTCATAATGGTGGTAGCGATGGCTACGGAGTACATCTCCGCCCCGCAGGCGAGTCCTATCGCGGCGGCCACCCACAGTCCGGCGGCGGTGGTGATACCGCGCACCACGTTCTTTTGGAAGATGATTACGCCCGCGCCGATGAAACCGATGCCGGAGACGACCTGTGCTGCCACGCGGGCGGCGTCGAACCTGCCTTCGAAGGCAAACTGCGAGATAATCATGAAGAGGGCGCTTCCGAGGGCTACGATGAAGTGCGTGCGTACGCCGGCTTCCTTTGCCCTGAATTCCCTTTCAAGGCCGATCAGCCCGCCGAGGAGCCCGGCAATGAAGATTCTGAGTATAAAATTCCATTCGACAGTCATGGCAGTGGTATTTTAGAACAGTCCGGGGGTAATGGCCAGCCATTTCAGCACGGTCTGGCCGAAAAGCAGGATGAGCAGCCAGGAGAAGGTCATCATGGTGATGCCGTACTTGAAAGCGTCCGTCTGGCTGTACTGGTTCGTATTGTAGAGCAGTGCGGCCGGTTTGCTGTTGAACGGCAGCACGTAGCAGTGTTCGATGAGCATGGAAGTGGGAAGTGCCAGGCTCATGGGAGGGAACTTGAACCGGGCCTCAACGCCCAGGGCGATGGGCACGAACACCATCGTACGTATGGTCTTGCTCTGGAAGACAAGCCCCGAATACATCATCAGGAAAGTTATGATGACGTACAGTACCCAGAACGGGGTGTCGGCTGTGATGCCCATGGAATCGAAGGCGGCGTTCACCATGGTATTGGGCAGGTCGGTGGCGTTGAGGCCGCTCCCCAGCACGTAGGCGCCGGCCGAGAAGAGCATCAGGTGCCAGGGGATGTCAACGTCGTTCCATTTGACTACCCCGATCCCCGGCAGCAGAGCGATGCAGGCGCCGAGCAGCGCCACTATGGTTTCGTCGATATGGTGGAAGGTGCCCTTGGTGACCCAGAGGAAAAGCACGAGGCAGAAGATTCCCACGGCCTTCCATTCCTGCGCGGACATTTTTCCCATGGCGGCGAGTTCCTCTTTCAGCCGGTCTATTCCCCCCGCAAGCTGCGGTCTCTGCTCTTCTTTCTTCATGGGGAAGAACACGTACATTCCCATCAGCAGGCCCACCACGAGGATGATGATGCTCATGGGGCCTACCGCGATCAGCCACTCCTTGTAGCCGAAGTCGCAGGAGCCGAGGAAGCCCGCGATGAGCGAGATTGCAAGCAAGTGCGCGCCGCTTCCGGTGTAGAAGGCGTTGGCGCCGATATTCACCTGGAAGAGATTCTGAATAACAAGGTTGCGGCCGAAGTTGTTGCGGTGGCCGTCGGAGGCTCCGTAGATTGCGCAGATCACCATGAAGATGGGCAGCATGATGGTAGCCTTCACGGTGGTTGCCGAGATGAAGGCGGAGAGCACCAGATTGATGCCCAGGAAACTCCAGAGAACCCCTTTTGCACTCTTGCCGAACTTGATAACGAAGGACAGGGCCAGGCGCTTGGCGAACTGGGTTTTGACCAGCATCGAAGCCAGCACGAAACTGAGGATGTTCAGCCACATTACCGGATGTCCCAGCTGCGCCAGGGCCTCTTTCTGGGTGGTCACGTTGAAAAGCACCACGCCCAGAATCAGAAGCAGGGAGGTGAGATAATTGGGGATGGCTTCCGTCATCCAGAGGATGAGGCTGGCCACGAAGATGGCCAGCATCGCGTAGTTTGCTCGAAGGAAGCCATCCATTCCAAGCGCGGAAAAACGCTTCTGGGCAGCCGCGGCAAGCCCGTCGGTGCTCAGGTTGTCGATAAATCCTATATGGCAGAACCAGCAGATCCAGACAAAGGCGATAATGGCCAGCGGACCTCCCAGGCGGGCCATCCATACCTCGAACTTCCCCTTCTGCATTTTGGGAAGCTTTTCGATCTTGTAATTGTTCATGTCCAGCGGATCGAAGGATGCCGCCGCGCGTTTTTCTTCTGCCATACTATTTGTAGCTTACGCTGTATATCTTGCTTGTTTTGTCACACACGAACCAGAACAGTTTCCGGGCCGTATCCTTGCAGAAACCTTCGGGCTTCTTGACAAATGAGACGTCATATGTGTGCAGTACCGTTCCGTCGGTTTTTATGTGAGTGAGTTTCTGCGTTTTCGCGTCCGTAATCCAGAGGGTGCCGTCGTCGCTGTCATAAAAGATGTCCGACAGGCTGGTGGCCCATTCTGCATCAAAGGCTGTCGCCCAGGAATTGTCTTTTATGGAAAAGGTATAAACCCGTTTGGGCTTGCTCTGGTTGGCGATGTAAAGGATGCCGTTTCCGGCAGCGATGCCTTCGTATCCCTGGTTTTCCTCGGCCCCGCTTTCTTCGGGACCCTTCGACAACAACGTCATGCTTTCGTGGTCGGTTCCCAGGGAATACACCTCCCGGAACCGTTCTTCGCACAGGTAAATAGTTTTGCCATCGGCGGAGCGTGCGATACCCTCAAGGTCCACCTTTTCCCTTTTGTCGGGGTTCGGAACGGTGTAGGTGTTCCTTAGTTTTCCGTCAAGGCCGAATTCGTAGATGTGGCCGTTGTCCTCGGCTATGTAAAGGCCGTCTCCCGCCTCGTTGAGGCAGATTGCAGAGAGGCCTTCCAGACCCGTGTCGTACGATGTGGGCGTGCCGAGGGTGTATGTGCCGGTGTTCCCGCCGCCTTCATCCGATCCGTCCCTGCGACAAGAGTCCAGGGACGGTATCAGAAGAAGACAGAGGAGACAAAACCTTATCAGTTTTATTTCCAATTCTTGTAGGGATTTTTCATCAGCATGGAGTTGAAGTACTTGGGGTCGCCGGTGACCTCCTCACCAAGCCATGCGGGCTTGTCGAAGGGTTCGTTCTCGTCGGCAAGTTCCACTTCGGCGACGGTAAGACCGTCATTGTCGCCGTAGAACTCGTCAACTTCCCATGTATGCACTCCGTCGGTGTTTTTCACAAGATAGCGGGTCTTGTCGATTACGCCGGGTTCGGCAAGGTCGAGAAGCTGCTTTACCTCATCCACGGGGATTTCCTTCTCCCATTCGAAGCGGGCCGCACCTGATGCGTTGCCTATGCCTTTTACGGTGATGAATCCCTTGTCTCCCTTGACGCGGATGCGCACGGTGCGCTCGGGCACGCTGCTCAGATACCCCTGGGTGATACGGGTGGCCTTGAAGGCTTCAGACTTGAAGTCTCCCTTCACCAGAAACTTTTTCTCTATTTCCTGTGACATATCACTTCGTTGGCTAAGGGTTTGTCGCTCATTCCGATCACGCGCTTGATGGCCTGCAGGTAGTTGATGTTCTCAACGCCCTCGAGACCCACGTCTGCGATGGTCTTCTTGATGTCTTCGATCTCTGTGGATTCAGAGTTGATGGTCACCACCTTGGCGCCGTTGATGAGCACGTTGCCCACCTCGCAGATGGTGTCGTTCACCATGTATCCGAAGCGCTGCTTGTGTACGCGGACGGCCGCCAGATCCTTGTTGGCCTTCACCATTTCGATGAACTCCTCATAGGTGTAGGTGTCCTTCGTGAGTTTGGGCATTTCTACCATGAACGCGGGGAACACTTCCTTCTCCAGAACCTCGCGGGAGATGGGGAATTCGCCCTTCATGAGGGGATTCCACTGCTCAAGGCCGTCAACCGTCTGCACGTAGGTCTTGATGTCCATCTTTCCGTTACGTATCTTGGTGTTGTTGATGTCGTTCTTTGCGGAGATGATGTAGATTTCATCGCTCTCGCGTTCCCATACCTTCTCGGGTACGGGAACGGAGAGGCGTGCCATTCTCTTGTGCTGTTCGCAGAAGCACTGGCCGAAGCTTCGGAATTCGAAGCGCGGCTTGCTCTGCTCACCGATTTTGAGTTCTGCCATGGTAAATTACTTGATGTCTACGTTGCCGAGGATTTCCGCACCGTTATTGGTCTTGCCCATGGTGATAGCCATGACCTTCCATGTCTTTTTGCCGTCTTCCTGACGGGCGCAGGAGCCTTCAAGTTCTTTGAGAGAAATCTCTGTCTTGCCGGCAAGGTCATATCCGCGGTCGAAGGTGTCGACGAGGGTACCTTTGTTCTTAAGCTCGAGTTTCAGAGTCTTGCTGGGGGAGAAGCTGTCGCCGGCTTTTGCGTTAGCTACGTCTTTGATATTGTCAAACTCTTTTTTGGAAGTTATGACAAAATACCCTTTCGCTTTAATCACGTCGGTATCCTTTCCGGTCCAGGTTGCAACTTCTTTAGTGGCGTCTTCCGGATCCTTGGCTTCGTTCTTCACCAGTGTCCAGCCTTCAAGGGAAACCTGCTGGTCTGTGGGGTTGTACAACTCAACACCTTTGGAGCCTACGACTCCGCACACCTCGTTAATGCAAACGGTAGTGGCGTCGCTGGTAGTCAGGACAAATTCTTCTTTGCCGTCGTCACCCTCTCTGTTGCAGGAAACGAAAGCGGCTGCAAGCGCCATAGCGGCGATAAACATAAACTTTTTCATAATACTTGATTTTTGGTTGTTTATTGGATGATTGATTTTAGAAATCTATTTCAAAACGCATCGCCACCATGTGATATTTTACGCCGGCGGCAGATCCGGTTTCGATGACTGCGGAAGGGATTTTGGTGCGTTCTTTCCCGTCGATTGTTCCCACATAGAACTTGTTGCCTTTTCCGTTGGCATACTTGTCGTTGTCGTTGTACTGATAGTTAAGCTGCACCTTAACGTGGTCGTTGATGTAGTAGTTGAGACCGAGGGCGTATGCCATAGCGGAGCCGCCGGAATAACCGCCGCCGGCATTGAGGTCCAGGCTTTCAATACGTCCGCAGAGCTCGACATCCCCCCATTTCTGCCCCCTCTTCACACGGGTGAACTTGGCGCCGGCGCTATCGTAGCGCTGGGTGCCCCCGAAGAGGAGATATCCTGCCTGTAGATACCAGCCGAAGAAATTCCTGCTGCTTCCGTCGGGAAGGACGGTGGTATTGCCCATATATACGGCCTCTCCGCGCAATCCTTTCCAATACCCGGCAAGTTCCCCGGTGTAAAGGAGGTTGTGGTCATATTCGAATTCATCCGTATCAAGATACTTCTTGCGGTTGATGTTGGTGGAATTGCGGCAGCTGAAACGTGTTTTGCCCCAGGTTTCGTCGGTTGTCTTGGGGTTGCGCCAGGATCCTGCCGCGCCGATGTGTAGTCCCCAGTTCTCCTTGTCAAAGCCAGGCTGATACACAAACTTGACAGTGTAAGAAAGGCCTTCGTCCGGGCCTGCGCCCTTGCTCTTGTCCGTTACATAGGTACGCTCTTCTTCGCCGGCTATCTTCTGCCCGTGAATACCGAGGTTCGCGAAGACGGCGTTTTTGTGGTAGTTGGCGTTGAAACCGATGCTGCGGGACGGAGCCAGGGCCGAGCATACCATCGGACGCTCGATAAACTGGAGATAACGGGAAGAGTTGTTCCTCTGGATAGAGAAAATCTCTTTGAAATTACCCATCTGGAACTGCCAGTTATCCAGTCCGGTGTATCGGATGATGGCATCCTTCAGTTCGAACATGCCGTCTGCCATGTCCATATCCACCTCACCGTACCAGTCCTTGTCAATCTGCGCCTTGACCGCGAAACGGGCGCGGCGGATGCTGAAACCGTTGCCGATTTCATCCGCCCATTCCGGCTCCCCGAAATAGAAGGCACCGTCGGTCTGCACGCGGTTGTCGAACCAGATTTTATAGCCGGAGTTCCCTTTGGAACGTAGGACGAGGATGCCGTCCTGGGCCTCGGCCTCAAGGGGATCGATGTCCACCTTTACTCCGTACTGATTATACTGCTCTTTTTGCGCCAAGGCCAGGGGCCCTGCAAACGCAACAAGGGCAAATACTAAAGATATTTTACGCATATTGGTTAATTAGTTAAAATGTTTAATATTGGGTGTAAATATAATAAATATATTTAAACGTTGAACAGGAAGTGCATTATGTCGCCGTCCTGCACGACATACTCTTTGCCTTCGGTCGCCAGTTTCCCTGCGGCGCGGCAGGCGGACTCCGACTTCAGGTTCACAAAGTCTTCGTATTTGATTACTTCCGCGCGGATGAAGCCCTTTTCGAAGTCGGTATGGATGACTCCTGCCGCCTTAGGGGCCTTGTCGCCTTTGTGGATGGTCCAGGCGCGGCACTCGTCGGCACCTGCAGTAAAGAAAGTCTGCAATCCCAGCAGGCGATAAGCCCCCTGGATGAGGCGGACCACACCGGACTCCTCGAGACCGAGTTCTTCCAGGAACATCTGCCTGTCTTCAAACTCCTCTATTTCAGCGATTTCCGACTCTGTTCGGGCCGCGATTACAAGGATTTCCGCATCTTCGTCTTTGGTTGCCTCCCTTACCGCATCAACGTAGGAGTTGCCTTTCGCGGCGGAAGCGTCATCCACGTTGCAGACGTACATAACGGGTTTATTGGTAAGTAGATAGAGGTCCTTTGCCATTGCGGCCTCTTCTTCGTTCTGGGGTGTGACCGTCCGGCAGGATTTGCCTTCCAGCAGGGCGGATTTGTACCGGGAGAGCAGGTCGGCGAGTTTCTTCGCCTCCTTGTCTCCGCCGGTCTTTGCGGCCTTCTCCGCTTTGGCCAGGCGGTTCTCCACGGTCTCCAGGTCCTTTATCTGCAGCTCCAGATCCACCACCTCCTTGTCCCGCACCGGATCCACGCTGCCGTCAACATGCACTATGTTGCCGTCGTCGAAGCAGCGGAGAACGTGAAGTATGGCGTCGCATTCGCGTATGTTAGCGAGGAACTGGTTGCCGAGGCCCTCCCCCCTGCTCGCGCCCTTCACCAGCCCGGCGATGTCCACGATGTCCACGGTCGCGGGGATGGTGCGCTGCGGATGGCATATTTCCGTGAGGACGTCAAGCCGGCGGTCCGGAACGTTTGTGCTTCCGAGATTTGGTTCTATCGTGCAGAAGGGGAAGTTGGCGCTCTGGGCCTTTCCGGAACTGACGCAGTTGAAAAGAGTGGATTTGCCCACGTTGGGCAGTCCGACTATTCCGCATTTAAGACTCATTTCCTGATTTTCGTTTTAATGTTCAACCCTCAAATTTACTGATTTTTATCCATACGGAAACATATTTTATGTTTGCGTGACGGAAAAGATTATGCGAATCCGTAATAATTTTCGGGCCGGCGGTTCCCATATTTGGGGTTATGAAACGGATGATTATTCTGGTGCTTGAGGCGGGTTTCCTGCTGATGTTCTGGAATGTGGAGAACTTCTTTGAGGGCAGACCGCATTTCAACGACAAATGCAGGGGCATTGCCAAGACCGTTTTTCTTGCTGCGGACGAGTATGGCGGGCTTCCGGACCTGATAGGGTTTGCGGAAGTTGAAAACCGTGAGGTGCTCTCGAAACTGGTTGCCCGCACGGGCTTGCGAAAATGCGATTACAGCATTGTCCATTACGATTCTCCGGACAGGCGGGGGATAGACTGTGCGCTGCTTTACCGGCGCAGCCGCTTCCGGGTACTTTTTGCCAAACCATGCCATTTGACAGATTCCTGCGGCCGTTTACTCCCTACCAGGGATATACTGTTGGCGGTTCTGGAACCGGTTGCTGCGGCGGAAAGCCTTCCCCCTGAGGGACGTGCCACCCGCGGCACGGAAGCGGGGGGACCGTCCCGTAGGGATGGTGGGGTGAGCCCGAAGGGCGAACTCCCGAAGGGGGAAGGCTTTCCGCCGCCAACCGTCGCCGTTCTGATCAACCATCATCCGTCCAAAGTAGGAAAGGGTTCGGAAGAGAAGAGAGAGATTGCGATGGCAAGGCTTCTGGAACTGCGGGATTCGCTGCTGGCGGAGGGTATCGTGCGGATAATTGCGGTTGGGGATTTCAACGACGAGGTGGTTTCTGCACCGGGGGTTGAGGCTGCATATCCGGAGGGAACAGGGACAATAAAGTTTCAGGGGAAATGGGAGAAAATCGACGGATGTCCTGTGCTGGAGGGGATGACGGCCCGGGAATCTGTCTTCGCCCCCGCCCACCTATCCACCCGCGACACCCGCTTTTCCGGCGTCAAACCGCTCCGCACCTTCTCCGGCCCGCGTTACCTCGGCGGCTTTTCCGACCACTATCCTGTCATATTGGAAGTTCACAACAAATCACAATAAACAGTGATTTCTATTTGCAAATCCATAAAGAATCACTTATTATTGCATAAAAATCACAATATTGTGTGAATTATGCAAGAAATAGGAAAGCAAATAAAAAAGAGGAGAAAGATGCTTGGCATTTCGCAGCGGCAACTTTCCGGGATAGCCGAAGTCGGCATAAACACCCTTACCAAAATTGAGCGCGGGGAAGCCAATCCGACGGTAGGCGTACTGTCCAGAATCCTGGCGGCGCTGGGTATGGAAATAAGGATATCTATAAAACAGCCCATGCTATGAGGTCTTTGAAAATATACAACGGGCTGTTCTTTGCCGGCGTACTGACCGAAGTTCCGGGCGGATTATCCTTTGGTTGACAGCCTGATAGACAGGTCATTCCTGCCCGACGACATCAAAGAGAAATACCGGGGAATATACAAAGTGCGGCTTAATTCCTTCCTCAAGGCATAGAGAACTCGCAATAAATGTTTATCTTTGAAAGATGCAAAAACGCTGAAACTAAAAACAACCATATTATGTCAATGAAAAACCAGATTCACGAAAAATTCGTATCCCTCTTCGGCGAGGGCGGAACCCAGTTTGCCTCTGCGGGGCGCATCAATCTTATCGGCGAGCACACCGACTATAACGGCGGTTATGTTTTCCCCGGCGCCATCGACAAAGGCATCGTGGCGGAAATCAAACTCAACGGCACCGGCAAGGTGCGCGCCTTCAGCCTGGACTATAACGCGCAGACCACCTTCGGCCTGAACGAAGAAGACGCTCCCAAGGAGCAGTGGGCACGCTACATCTTCGGCGTATGCCGCGAGACCATCAAGCGCGGCGGAAAGGTGGAAGGATTCGACACTGTATTCGCCGGCGACGTTCCCCTTGGAGCCGGCCTCAGCTCCTCCGCTGCCCTCGAGAGCACCTTCGCTTTCGCAATCAACGAGCTCTTCGGCAACGGCATCGACAAGTTCGAACTTGCCAAGATCGGGCAGAGTACGGAGCATAACTACTGTGGAGTGAAGTGCGGCATCATGGATCAGTTCGCTTCCTGTTTCGGCAAGGCCGGCTGCCTCATCCGCCTCAACTGCAAAACACTGGAATACAAGTATTTCCCCTTCAATCCCAAGGGCTATAAGCTGGTTCTCGTGGATTCCTGCGTGAAGCATGAGCTTGCCTCCAGCGCCTATAACAAGCGCCGCGAATCCTGCGAGAACGCCGCTGCCGCCATCCGTAAGAACCATCCCGAGGTGGAATTCCTGAGCGATGCCAAGCGCGTCTGGCTCGATGAGGTCCGCGACCAGATTCCCGAGGAGGACTTCCTCCGTGCCGAATATGTAATCGGCGAGGTACAGCGTGTGCTGGATGTCTGCGACGCCCTCGAAAGGGACGATTACGAAACCGTCGGCGAGATGATGTACCAGACTCACTTCGGAATGAGCCGCCTGTACGAAGTCAGCTGCGAAGAACTCGACTTCCTGAACAAGCTTGCCCGCAAGATGGATGTCACCGGATCCCGCGTCATGGGCGGCGGCTTCGGCGGCTGCACCATCAATCTCGTGAAGGATGAGCTCTATGAACCGTTCATCGCGGCTGCAAAAGAAAAGTTCGCGGCCAAGTTCGGCCACGAACCAAAGATTTACGACGTTGTCGTGAGCGACGGCGCCCGGCGGCTTTAACGGCGCTGCGGTCAGCGCAGCCAGCGTTCTACGAATCCGCGATCGACCCTGCAGAGGCCGGTCGCGGTTTCCTTTATGTCCGGATTGCGCAGCAGAATGCCGGCGCAGTCTTCATAGACATTGAAGCCGATGCGCAGGAGCTGCATTTCGCCTGCCTCGGGATAAGTGAGAGTGATTTCGTTGTCGGCGCCGTCCAGATTGAAGAACAGCAGGTCCACGTCCTTGCCGAGCTCCTGGCGGGTAACGAACTTGGCCATTTCGAGGGCGATGTCGTCAAGCCCGGCGTCGAATATCTTTACTTTCTCGATAAGGGCACCCGGAGTATCCACGATGCGTCCGGTATAGCCTGCAAACTCGTCCCCTGCGACAGCGGCCTGCATACTGGCCTCGGTGTCGGCAGAACCGTCCGAAAGCCATATCATTGCCTTTTCCGCCGGATCGTGGTACAGCAGCGGCCACTTTGCCAGGTTGCGTGCCCCGCAGTGCGGGCACTCCCGTAGGAACAATTCTCCGCTCAGAAGCTTGTCCTTCAGTTCCGGCGATGCCTCGGTGTTTATCACCGGCACTCCCTCCGCAGGGAACGCCTTGCCGCACCGGTTGCAGATTATTTGGATTGTGGACATATGTTCCTATATGGCTGCGGGGCTTACCTCAAGCTTATCCATCAGTTTTTCAATCCGGATATTAAGCTTTTCGTTACGTTGTTTTTCAGCATTCAGAGATTTAATGGCCCGGTCTCTTTCTTTTACCGCATTTTCATACTCCTTTTTTAATTCATCCAGTTGAGAACGGAGTTCCGTATACCTAATGTATGAAGAAGTTACGTTGCGAACGCGGGCAGACGGACCCCGGCTTGCCGATAATCTTGCATCAAGTTGCGGCTTCATATTCAGGTATCCGATACCGGTTTTGAGAAAAACAGGGTTGTAGCCAAATTCCAACGAGTATTTTTCCGCCGTTCTTTTGCCGAAATACTTTTTGCCGGACAGTTGTATTGTCACAACCGGAGCCTGGACCCCAAGCCGTCCCGCGGCTTCGCGACGCGAAATTCCTTTGAGTTTGAAATCATCGGAAATCATTTCGCAAACCTCTTGCGGCGTACAACAAAGTCGCTCGTAGTCCTTTTGTGAAAGAACATTTGCTTTGATTGTCATGGTTTTGATTGTTTGCCGATGCAAATATATAAAAAAAATATAAATTGTATACTATCTAAAAATAATTTTCTTTTTCATAGTTAAAAGTGTTTACATATCAACCTGTTACCAAAATTGTTGAAAAAATGTTATATTTTTTTTATATTTTATTTTGACGGAAACAATATTTGTTTATACCTTTGCGTTTGGTGGACTGTAAGAACTCAGTTCAACATGTAAGCATCGTTTTAAAAAGTAGTGTATTATGAAGTAAAAAAGCTAACGACTATAAAAGAGAATGGAGCCCCCACATCCGGCAAGATTGTTAAAGCTCCACTCAGGTGCCATGGATGTTGGTATAACACAGGGATTAGTCAGCCCTGGTATCCGACAAAAGGCAGTCAAAGGTAGGCATTATTTTGCGAATCTGCAAAATGCCTTTCCTGATTGCCTGGAGTGAGCAAAAATAATTCTTGCTGAACTTTAGTCAACAAAAAAAATGTTAAAAAAGAAATTCTTTGCAGTCACGAGACTGCTGTCGCTTGCAGGTGCGTTACTTGCAGGCGCTCCGCTGCTCTGGGCCCAAAGCCTGGAACCCTTCAACCCGTATGGAATCTTCTCGCCGAGCGTAGAGGCCTGGCAGATGACCAGATACGGAAACCTCACTCCTTCGCTCTATACCGGAGCGATGACTTTCTCTCTTCCCCTCTACACGTATGAAGATCCCGACTTCACCATTCCCATCAGTCTGGAATACAGTTTCGACGGCTACCGCCCCGGTCAGCACAGCGGTACGGTCGGCTACGGATGGTATCTTAACTGCGGCGGCGTGATTACCCGCGAGGTTAGGGGCGTGCCGGATGAAGGGGTGTCGCCATTGGATGCATCATATCATGTCCCCGTCAGGGGATGGGTCGAGAGCCGTGAAAATGGTATCAGTGCTCCGTACAACGTGGCAAATATATGGAGCGCGCACAGACTCAGATATGATTCTGTCAATTCTTCAGACTATGTTTCCGGTTTTGATGGTTATGGTATTTTCTCGGATGTCCCTGTTTATACGATACCGAATTCCCTAATGACATCCTATGACATGCAACCGGACCTTTGGCACTTCAGTTTTCTTGGTCATAGCGGGGATTTCTTGATGCTGGATGATGGTTCTGTCAGGGTATTCAACTCGGATCTTCCAGAAGGCCAACTCGATATAGCATTTGATTTTCAGGATTGTATCCCTTATTCAATCACAATTGGTACGGGGGATGGGTATCGATACGTTTTCAATAAGTCCAATCGCAGTCAGACATATACGGAATCACCAGCCTTTGCCTATGAACCACCTGAAGCAATCACGGCATGGAGCCTTTCAATCATTTACGCACCGAACGGCAGGAAGGCGGAGTTCGGGCATGCCATGCACCAAAGGCTGTCGTCCATACTGCAATACGGGAGCCAGGTTAGCGGCGTATTCAATAATAACAGTATAGACAGCGGTGGTCAGGAAACGTCCGGTCAGATTTCCCACGCCGCCCAGGACAGTTATACCTTTATAAAAGATTACAACTACCAGATAAACCGCATTTCGTTCAAAACTGCCGGTGATGATTATGAACCGCGCACAATCGTCTTCAATTACGCGCCTGCTCCTGCCAATGAGTTTTCGTCGGAGTGCTTTCTGAATCAGGATATTTCACTGGTTGGGTCATTGGGAGCCCCGTCTATATTGAAAACCATTATGGTATACGGGCAGGACGGACATATTGCAGAGAAAGTGTCATTGTCCCAGTTCTGCGCTTCTTACGGTACGCCAAAGGTTTTCCTGTCGGGCGTTTCAACATTGCGCGGCGGCACCTGGTCCTTCGACTATCACCTTGCAGGATACAGTCTTCCGGAGAATGACACTCAGGGTACTGATCATTGGGGCTACTGGAACGGGGCCTCCATTACCAGCCTGATGGACCATATAAAGCATCCCGGAACCTGCATAATCCAGGAAGGATATTCCATAATGACTCCCGATTCCGTCCAGATAGATATCCCCCCGGTATACGGAGAGATTACGGTCTCCCATCTCTACGACCAGATGAACGATAATTCAAAAGAGGCATCCCCCTATTATGCCAGTTGCGGAGCGCTTACGCGCATAACGTATCCCACCGGAGGGTATACCGACATTGAATATGAAGGAAACAGAGTATCACAGAGAATGAATGCGTACACCCCATCCTATCAGAAAGTTCCGTCGGATAACCTTGTCCTGGAATGGGTGAATCCTCTTGACCACTCTTCCACATATTCTGTCGGCGGTCTCCGTGTGAGAGCTTTATCAGATTGTGATTGCGCCGGAAACACGTTCCGAAGATCTTTCGATTATTCTGATTCCCTCGGGAACTGTTCAGGGATACTGATGCAAATGCCAAAATACATTGAAGAGGCGTCGTATCATCATCTGGCTTTGAATAGTGGCGGCAATATGCATTGCGATGCCGTGATTTCCGTTCGGACCTTCTGCGGGACTGGTTTCCTGGCATCCTTCGGTGAGGGTGCCGTTGCATATTCGGATGTCAAGGAAACGCATCCGGACGGATCGGTTACTTTGAGCCGATTCACGACAGCCGCAGACAATAGCATGCAAGACGAAAGGGCTCTCGGTTATAGCCTGACGAAAAGGGTAATCAGTATCTGCGATTGGATTGAAGCTTGTGATTCCCTGGCCCTGGATAACCCCTTTGTCATTACTGATCGGCGCACAAAGAGGGGAAAAATCAAATCCAAAGTAACTACGGATACTTCCGGAAAGGAAATTGCAAGGTCGGAATGGACGTATGCCCCGATATTCTTTTCAATCCCGGGCGAATACCGTAACGGCAAGTATTACTATCATTCTTATGATTTTACCATCGTGAGTCTGAGGGTTTCTTCCCGCACTGAGACCCTTCACGGGGTGACCTCGCGTTCGGAATACACTTATAATGACAGGGGGCAGATTGTCCGGGAGGACGTCATCAGGGGTGCTGGAGTGTCTGCGGACACGCTCCGTACAGACTTCACCTACCTGCACGAATCCCGTGATTCGGCGTGGTTCGCTTCAACCCCTGTGCTCCGGGGCGCGAAAGCATCGGCGGCTCGTAAGCGGATGAAAGACGGTGCGGTGATGAAGCTGGCGGAAGAGCACTATGCCTATGGCACCGACGGCAATCCCAAGCCCGTACAAATAATTTCATTTCCTGCTGGTGGCGGCACTGATTCGCTTACGACCATCTGCACCTATGACAGCCGATTCCGTCTGACGGAACTTCTTACCCAGCCTGGAGACAAGTGCCGCCGGTACTCGTGGAACGGAAACAACATTGAAGCGTCCTCTCTTACGGATATCGGAAGCGGCGAGTGCGCCACAACATCATACATATGGCGCGACCTGATAGGCCCGACAAGTATCACGTCCCAGTCGGGAGCTTCAACGCAGTACGTATACGATTCCTCCTCAAGAATTTCGTCCGTTTTCGATTCAAAATGGAACCCCATTTGCTCATACAGTTATAACCTAATCAATCAGTAATGCCATGAAACACGATATAAAACATACACTGCGTGTCGTTCTGACCGCCCTGTCGCTTGTCCTGCCAGCACAAATATACGCGCAGCACTATGAGGTCAGCCCTCACAGCCTGTACTGGGCGCATGATGACAATTCGACTCAGTCCATATACATTTTCAACCGGGACTCCCTTTCCATGACGCTGAACTCAAGCGGGCTGTCGCACTTCACCGTGACTCCGCAGCAGGGTCTGTGGCGGGTGGACCTGAAACCGTCACTATACAACACGGGAAATCCGCCAGTTGTAGAGTACCTTTATATAAACATTGACGATTATGGAACTCCCGTGACGGAGACCATAACACTGACTCATCAGGGGCAGGTATACAGCATCACCCTTACAACCGACAACCTTTCCTGGGCTTGGGACGAAACGACCTCAAAAACGGTGACGGTAAATTCCGGAGCCTCTTGGACTACGGAGTTGTATGGAAGCGGATTTGCGGTGTCGCCATCCTATGGATACAGCGGACAGACGCAGGTCTCGGTGAGCCCTTCCGCCATCAATTCCGGAACGGGGAACAAAACCGCGGTACTGAAATTCCGTTGCGGGCAGTATAACTGTGATGTCCTTCTTTCTCAGACGACGAACCCTGCGCTTAGCGGACTCAGCATGAACGCCAACCATATCCAGACCACCACATACACTGCCGCAAGCAGCAGTTCATTCTACCGCGACGTTTCATATTTCGACGGCCTCGGGTATCCGGTGCAGTCCCTGCAGATAGGTGGCAGCCCGACCGGAAAAACAGTCGTAAGCCAGACGTCATATGATGCCATGCACCATCCGGACTCCGTGTCGTTCTTACCGTATGTACGCAGCGACGGAAGCGCATCCGTACAGGCGTCGGGGTTATCCCTGAACGCACAGGGTGCATACTACTACGGGTTGTATTCCGACACCCGCCCCTTCGGGATAAAGGAATATGAAGACACGCCATACGGCCGCCCGGTCAGTTTGCAAAAGGAAGGCAACGCATGGGAGGGCGGTGCCGGCGGGCCGATAGCTGCAACTGTGGACTATGGATTCAATACGGCCGCGGAGAGTGTGATGTGTTTCGTATGGCATCCGGCTGCTTCAGGTGCCAGCCCCACCGTCAGCTGCGCCGGAGACTGGCCCGACAGCACCCTCGCCAGGATCCGCACCATTGATGAAGACGGAGCCGTGACCAATGCTTACATCACCGCAGGGGGTCTTACCGTGTGTACAAGGACCTGGAGTGGGGCGAACGC
>Ga0265298_10001046_pt1 | contig 40900 bp, 27 predicted proteins | sample AusTroGonzalo_MG_3_FD_193486 | JGI IMG/M metagenome (GOLD analysis project Ga0265298, IMG submission 193486) | Bovine rumen microbial communities from tropical cattle in Woodstock, Queensland, Australia - Gonzalo_01 | ecosystem: Host-associated > Mammals > Digestive system > Stomach > Rumen ... | reverse complement strand
TGCAGCGTCCCTACGGCATCATCGCCGATCCAGCGGTCAGCCCGAAATGCATCTACATCTCCAGCTTCTACACCGGTCCGCTCGCTGCCGACAGCGCTTTCTGCCTCGGCAATGAACTCGGAGCGATGCAGGCGGGCATCGATGCGCTGGGCAAGATCGCGCCGGTGCATATCGGCGTATGCGAAAATTCCGTCTTCGCAGGCCTGAGCGGCGCGACGGTCCACTGCTTCAAGGGACCGCACCCCGCGGGCAATGCCGGCGTACAGATCAGCCACGTCTGCCCCATCGCCAAGGGCGATACCGTCTGGACCCTCAGCCCGGAAGGGCTTGCCGCCATCGGCAAATTCTTCCTGAAGGGCAAGCTGGACCTGCGCCGCAAAGTGGCGGTGACGGGCCCTGCGGCCATCGAGCCCGCGTATGTCGAGGCAATGCCCGGTACGCCGATGGCGGAATTCCAGAGCTTCTGGGGCGCCGATGCCGAAGGACTGCGCATCATCAGCGGCGATCTGCTCAGCGGCCGTACGGTCGGAGCGGAAGGCTGCCTGGGCTTCGGCGACAATCAGGTGACCATCATCCGCGAAGGCACCGAGAAGGAGTATTTCGGCTGGATCCGCCCGCTGCGCTGGAATCAGTTCAGCACCGACAGGGCCTATTTCAGCTGGCTCATGCCCTGGCGCCGCTACAATATGGACACCAACCTGCATGGCGGCAAGCGCGCCTTCCTGATGAACGACGCCTATTATGCCAAGATGCTGCCGATGGACATCTACCCCATTTTCCTCGTGAAGGCCTGCCTGGCGGGAGACATCGAGAAGATGGAGAAATTCGGCATCTATGAAGTGCTCCCCGAGGACCTCGCGCTCTGCGAGTTCGTGGACCCGAGCAAGAACGACCTCCAGGAAATCATCGCACAAGGCATTGACCTTATGCTTAAAGAAATGGCTTAGAAGAGATGCTTCCGATTTTTGAAAAAGGCGGAAAACTGGGCTGGTTGCACAGCACCGCCGACGCTTTCGATACTTTTCTCGCCGTTCCCGGCACGGTGACGCGCAAAGGTGCGCACGTACGGGACGCCGTGGATTTGAAGCGCATTATCATCCTCGCCCTGATCGCCGTGATTCCCGCCGCCCTGTTCGGCATGTGGAACGTGGGCTATCAGCACGGACTTGCCATCGGGGATGCGCGCCTGAATATTCTGGGGAACTGGTGGTTCGGTTTCCTGCGCGTGCTGCCCATCTACGTGGTGGCTTACGCCGTAGGTCTGTTCATCGAGTTCGGAACGGCACAGATCCGCAACGAAGAGGTCAACGAGGGCTTCCTCATGACCGGCTTCCTCATTCCGCTCATCATCCCCGTCACCACGCCCCTGTGGATGGTCGGGCTGGCTACCGCCTTCTCCGTGATTTTCTGCAAGGAAATCTTCGGCGGTACCGGAATGAACATCTGGAACCCCGCCCTTGTGGCGCGTGCCTTCCTGTTCTTCTCCTATCCCAACCAGATGTCCGGCTCGCAGTGCTGGATCGCCTTCAAGAAGGGAGAAACGATGCTGGACGCCTGCACCGGCGCCACGCCGCTCGCCCTGGACGGTCCTGCCCAGTACGGCACGTCCTGGTGGGATCTTTTCCTCGGCACCGTTCCCGGCTCCGTGGGTGAGACCTCGGTGCTCTGCATCCTGCTCGGTGCAATCCTGCTGCTCTGGACCGGTGTCGGCAGCTGGAAGATTATGGCCGGCTCGGTGCTCGGCGCCCTGCTGGTAGGCTGGCTGGGCCATATCGGCGGAATCACCGAAATCCCCGCCTGGATGCAGCTCCTCTACGGCGGCTTTGCCTTCGGTACGGTGTTCATGGCGACGGACCCCGTTACTTCCTGCCAGACCGAATGCGGCAAATGGCTCTACGGCCTGCTGATCGGTATGCTCTGCATCACCGTCCGCCTGTTCAACCCCGGCTATGCCGAGGGTATGATGCTCGCCATCCTCTTTGCGAATACGATGGCGCCGCTGATCGACCACTGCGTGGTCAGCGTACATGTCTCGCGCAAGAACAAGAAACTTAAAACCGCCTGAGCCATGAATACCAACAGTAACGTATATACCGTCATTTATACGACGCTCATCGTGGTCGTCGTGGCCTCGCTGCTCGCTTTCGTGGCGATGAAACTCGGGCCCGCACAGCAGGCCAACGCCAAAGCGGAAACCCTGCGCCAGATGATGAGCGCCGCACAGATCAAACCGGCGGAGGAGCTCTACGCAATGTCCAATGCCGATATTCTCCAGCTTTACGCCGATACCATCGCCGAGGCTTATACCATCGGCGCCGACGGCCAGCCCAACGGCAGCCTTTCGGTGGAAAAGGGCAAGATCGAACTGATCGACAAGCTCAAACCGCAGAACAAGGCCATCCTGGCCGGAGCGGCCGTCACCCTTCCGGTGTACGTCTTCCAATCCGGCATGAAGGTGATTCCCATCTACGGCGCCGGCCTCTGGGGCCCGGTCTGGGGCTATGTCGCTTTCCAGCCCGACGGCCGCACCATCGCCGGAGCCTTCTTCGACCACGAATCCGAAACGCCCGGTCTGGGTGCCAAGATCAAGGACGAGTCCTGGTTCCGCGAGAAATTCGTCGGCAAGACCGTATTATGGAGTGAAAGCCCCGCCTTCCGGCTCGAGAAGAACGCCGAAGCGGAAGGCAGCGTCAACGCGGTGGATGCCATTACCGGTGCGACGATGACCTCCAAGGGTCTGAACGAAGCCCTGAACGTCTGGTTCAAGGCCTATGAGAAGCATTTTAACAGAGAGGAGGAATAAGCCATGGCACAGAAACTCAAAGATACCATCCTCAATCCCATCCTGAAGGGCAATCCCATTACCGTCCTGGTGCTGGGTATCTGCTCCTCGCTCGCCGTTACCGTCCAGCTCAAGGGCGCCCTGGTGATGGCCCTGTCCGTGATTGCCGTTACCGGGCTTTCCAGTTTCGTCTGCTCGCTGCTCCGGAACACCATCCCCAACCGCGTCCGCATCATCGTGCAGCTCGTGGTCGTGGCAATGATGGTGATCCTGGTGGACCAGATCCTCAAGGCAGGAGAAGGCACCTATGCGATCGACAAGCAGCTTTCGGTCTATATCGGCCTGATCATTACGAACTGTATCGTGATGGGACGCATCGAGGCGTTCGCGCTGGGCAACAAGCCCATCCCCTCGCTGCTCGACGGACTGGCGAACGGAGCCGGCTACGGCCTCATCCTCGTGATCGTGGCCTTCTTCCGTGAACTGCTGGGTAGCGGCACGCTCTTCGGCTTCCAGGTGCTTCCCGCCTCCTATGTTCCCAACAACCTGGTGATTCTGCCGCCTTTCGCCCTCATCCTCCTGGGATGCATCATCTGGGCGCACAGGGCTTACGACAAATCCCTTCAGGAAAAATAACCGCGACGCCTTATGGAATATATCAGCTTATTCGTAAAGTCAATCTTTGTTGACAATATGATTTTCGCATACTTCCTGGGTATGTGCTCATACCTGGCGGTATCGAAAAACGTCAAGACGGCCAACGGCCTGGGCCTTGCGGTCATCTTCGTGCTGCTCTGCACGCTGCCCATCAACTACCTGCTGAACAAGTTCGTCCTTCAGGCCGGCGCGCTGCGCTGGCTCGGCGAGAGTTTCGCAGACGTGGACCTGAGTTTCCTGAGTTTTATCCTCTTCATCGCCGTCATCGCCGCCTTCGTGCAGTTGGTGGAGATGATCGTGGAGAAGTACCTGCCCTCGCTCTATGCGTCGCTGGGTATCTTCCTCCCGCTGATTGCCGTGAACTGCGCCATCCTCGGCGCTTCCCTCTTCATGCAGCAGAAGGAGTTCGCTTCGGTCGGTGAGGCGGAGGTCTATGCGCTCGGTTCCGGCATCGGCTGGTACCTGGCCATCGTGGCGCTGGCCGCCATCCGCGAGAAGCTCAGTTACAGCAATATCCCCGCGCCGCTCAAAGGCACCGGCATCGCGTTTATCACGGTGGGCCTGATGGGTATGGCGTTCATGATTTTCATGGGCATTCAGTTATAGGAGGGAAGGATTATGATTCAGACGACTATTTTTGCTTCCGCCCTGGTCATCGTCGTGGTGACCCTCTTCCTGGTGGCGCTCCTGCTCTTCGTGAAGGACAGGATCACCCCGAAGGGCAGCGTCAAGATCGACATCAACGACGGGAAAAAGGAATTGGATGTGGCGCCCGGCGGCAACCTGATGGCTACGCTTGCCGAGCAGAAGATTTTCCTGCCCTCCGCCTGCGGCGGAAAGGCCAACTGCGGCCAGTGCAAGGTGCAGGTCTTCGAAGGCGGCGGAGAGATCCTGCCTACCGAGACCGGCTTCTTCAACCGCAAGCAGATCAAGGAAGGCTGGCGGCTCGGCTGCCAGGTCAAGGTAAAGGATAACCTGAAGATCAAGGTGGCGGAAAGCGCCCTGAGCGTCAAGAAACTCGAGTGCGAGGTCATCTCCAACGAGAATGTGGCGACCTTCATCAAGGAGTTCACCGTGAAACTGCCCGAGGGCGAACACCTCGAGTTCAAGAGCGGCGAATACATCCAGATCGACATCCCCGCCTACGAGGCCGACTTCTCCGACATGGGAGTGGCGCCGGTCTATATGGGCGACTGGGAGAAGTACGGCATCACCTCGCTCAAGTACAAGAATACCGAGCCGACGGTGCGTGCCTATTCCATGGCTTCGTATCCCGGAGAGAAGGGCATCATCAAGCTCAACGTGCGTATCGCCACGCCTCCGTTCGACAGGACCCAGCCCAAGGGCGTGTTCAAGTTCGTTCCCGGCGTGCCTCCCGGAATCGCTTCCACCTACGTCTTTTCGCGTAAGCCCGGCGACAAGGTGACCATCAGCGGTCCCTTCGGCGAGTTCCTGCTGCCGGAGAACGATCCGCAGGAGCAGGAGTACATCTTCGTGGGCGGCGGTGCCGGTATGGCTCCCCTGCGCAGCCACATCATGCAGCTCTTCCGGACGCTCAAGACCGGACGCAAGGTGCACTTCTTCTATGGCGCGCGCGCCCTGGTGGAGGCTTTCTACCTGGAGGATTTCGCGCAGATCGAGAAGGAGTTCCCGAACTTCAAGTTCCACCTGGCCCTGGACCGTCCCGATCCCGAGGCCGACAAGGCGGGCGTTCCCTATACCGCAGGCTTCGTGCACAATGTGATGTACGAGACTTATCTCAAGGATCACGAGGCGCCCGAGGATATCAAGTACTTTATGTGCGGTCCGCCGATGATGGTGAACTGTGTGAATCAGTTGCTGGATTCGCTGGGGGTCGCGCCGGAGAGTATCCTCTATGATAATTTCGGGGGTTAGCCTGTAAGAAACGTTAAAATCTGTATAAGAAACGTACAAATTTTTGTGCGTTTCTTTTTTTGTATTGTTTTTAACGGAGGCTGAGGGTAGGTTTGGGCCGAAAAACCAAAAATTAAAAATGATGAAAAGAAAGAAAGTAATGTGGATGCTGCCGCTGGTGATGGCGGCGGGCTGTGATCTGACGCCGGCGGAGGAACCCGTGCCGGTTCCGGAAGAGTTGACCCTGGTCCTGGAGGCGGACTGCGGCGGGAGGGCGGTCTCCCACACGGACTATTTTGTCTATGGGGCGGATGGGGTCTGTCCGCTGGAGTATCACGAGCGGGTGGCGGGCGACGGGGCCTGTACGGCCGTCTATGAGGGCCGGGGCGGCGACAAGACGGTCGTCTGTATCGCAGATTGCCCCTATGTGCTGAATACGGAGACGCTGTCCCGTTTTGATGCCATCGAAGCCCTGTCCCTTGCGCTTGCCGAAGACAATCCGGACGCGCCTGTCCTGTCGGGGACGGCGGTGCTGCATACGGATGCGGACGGAGAAGCCGAGGTAATGGTCGCCCTGACGCCCCTGCTCTGCCACATCGAGCTGTCGCGCATCATCAATGAGATTGGCGGCTATACCCTTGTGGAAGACCCCGTGCTGTATTTGAAGGACATCAATACCGAGGTAGAGTTGCTGCGCACGAACGGCTTCCGGCAGAAGGAGATCGGCTTGCGCTCAGCGACGGTGACGCTGGCCCACGATATAGGGGCATCGGGCATCGAGCCGCACGCGGTCTTTTATGTCTATCCCAACGACAGCCGGGAGAGCGGCGCTGGTACGCCCGCCACGAGTATCGTGCTGGAAGGGACGGTACGCGGGAACAAGCGCAGTTTCAGTGTTCCCCTGCCGCCTTTTGGCCGGGGAGCCCGCATCAGCGCCGCCCTGACCCTCGAAGCCGAAGGGGCCACGGCGGAGTTCAATTAAATGTATTTTGCCGTGCAGGTACCGGCGTGCTTCAGGGCCTCGGGAGTGCCTTCGAAGACAACGGTGCCGCCGCGGTCGCCGGCATCGGGTCCGAGGTCGATTACGCGGTCCGCATTGCGGATGACGTCGGGATTGTGCTCCACCACCACCAGGGAATGCCCTTCGCGAAGCAGCATATCGAAGGAGCGCAGCAGTTTCTCCACATCGGAGAAGTGCAGGCCGGTCGTCGGTTCGTCGAAGATGAAGAGGATGCGTTCGCGTTTCTTCTGCGTGGCGCCGAGCGAGAGGAAAAAGGCGAGTTTGACCCGCTGGCTCTCCCCGCCTGACAGGGTGCTGCTGCTCTGGCCGAGCTTGATATAGCCGAGCCCCACTTCGTGCAGCGGCTGCAGACGGCGCGCCACTTCCTGTGCCTCGCTTTCCTTGCCCTCGCTGAAGAAGGCAATCGCCTCGTCGACGCTCATTCCCAGGATATCGTCCACGTTCTTGCCGCGGTAGCGCACTTCCAGTACATCGGGCTTAAAGCGTTTGCCTCCGCATTCTTCGCAGACCATCGTCACGTCCGCCATAAACTGCATCGGGATGTGCACGATGCCTTCACCCTGGCATTCCGGACAGCGGCCGCCATCGGCATTGAAGGAGAAATAGTGCGGCCCGAAGCCGTTGATCTGCGCAAACTGCTGCATCGAGAGCAACTTGCGGATTTCATCGTAAGCTTTGAGGTAGGTGACGGCATTGGAGCGCGAACTGCGGCCGATGGGGTTCTGGTCCACGTATTCCACGCGGTCGATGCGGCTCAGGTCGCCCGAAAGGGCCCGGTGCGCGCCGGGCAGGTCGCCGCTGTCGCTGAGTTTCCGGCAAAGCGCGGGATAGAGGATGCTGCCCACGAGGGTCGATTTGCCGCTGCCGCTTACGCCAGTCACCACCGTCAGGCAGCCCAGCGGGAAGTGTACGTCGATATCGCGCAGGTTGTGCTCCATCGCCCCCTCGACGACGATTTCGCCGCGGGGCTCGCACTTTTCGCGCTGATAGCGGGGCTTGAGCCCCTGCAGATATTGAAGTGTCAGGGACTTTTCCACCGCCGCCGCATCGGCGCCGGCCGCTTCTCCCTGGAAGATGATTTCGCCGCCGAAACTGCCTGCGCCGGGACCGAGGTCCAGCAGCACGTCCGCCGCGCGGATGATTTCTTCGTCGTGCTCCACGACCACGACGGTGTTGCCCAGGTCGCGCAGGCGCCGCAGGACGCTGATGAGCCGCTGCGTATCGCGCGGATGCAGGCCGATGCTGGGTTCGTCGAGGATATACATCGAACCGACGAGCGATGCCCCGAGCGCCGCCACCAGGTTGATGCGCTGGCTCTCGCCGCCCGAGAGGGTGTTGCAGGCGCGGTCCATCGTCAGGTAGGCCAGCCCCACGTCATCGAGGCAGCGCAGGCGCGAAAGGATCTCGTCCAGCGGTTCCTGCACCAGTTCCCGCTCCATCGGGCTCAGTTCCAGCGCCGTCAGGAACGCAAGCAGCTGCTCCACATTCATACGGAGCAGGTCGTGGATGTTGTGGCCGCCCACCTTCACCCAAAGGGCTTCCTTGCGCAGGCGGCTGCCCTTGCAGTCCGGGCAGGTCGTCCTGCCGCTGAAGCGGCTCAGCATATATTTGAACTGAATCTTGTAGCGCTGCGTTTCCACCCAGGCGAAAAATTCGTGGATGCCCACGAGGGACTGGTCGTCGCCCTCCACGCTGTGCGCGTTCCAGATGAGGTCTTTCACCTCGTCCGACAACTGGCACCAGGGCTCGAAAATAGGGATGCCATAGCGCTCCGCCACCTGGATCAAGTGTTCGCGGAACCAGCCCATCTTGTCTCCGCGCCAGCAGGCGATGGCCCCGTCATAGATGCTTTTGGTCTTGTCCGGGATGACCAGGTCTTCGCTGATGCCGATGATCTTTCCCAGGCCGCCGCAGGCCGGGCAGGCGCCCAGCGGGCTGTTGAAACTGAAAAGGAAATCGTCGGGCTTGCGGAAAACGATGCCGTCGCATTCGAAATTGCTGTCGAAGGCGCGGCGCACGCTCCCCTGCACCACCATCATCCGGCCGCCGCCACGCTGGAACGCATCGCTCACCGAAGCGAAGATGCGCGTCCGTTCGTCGGCATCATATTCCGCCTGCGGACGAATGCGGTCGATCAGCAGAAAAGCCTCCTTCGGATAGGCTTCCGGCGCCTGCAGCACCGCTTCGATGCGCACGGGGGCTCCGTCTGCCAGCAAGCGCGAATAGCCCTGCTCCTTGAGCGAAAGCAGCAGTTCCACCTTGTCGCCGAGGGCTTCCCAGCCGACAGGCGCGACGACGAAGACCGCCTCCCCGTCGTGAAGGTCCAGGATGTAACGGAACGCGTCGCGGGGTGAATCACAGCGCACTTCGCGTCCGCTCACCGGGCTGAAGGTCCGGCCGATGCGGGCGTAGATGAGGCGCAGGTAGTCGTAGATTTCCGTGGTGGTGGCCACCGTGGAGCGCGGGTTCTTGATATTGACCTTCTGCTCGATGGCGACTGCCGGAGGGATGCCGTCGATGGCGTCCACGTCGGGCTTGGTCATCCGCCCGAGGAACTGGCGGGCATAGGAGGAAAGGCTTTCGGCAAAGCGGCGCTGCCCCTCTGCGAAGAGGGTGTCGAACGCAAGGGAGGACTTCCCTGAACCGGAAACGCCCGTCAGAACGACGAGCTGTCCCCGGGGAATGTCCACCGAAACGTTTTTGAGGTTGTTGACCCGCGCCCCGCGAATACTGATCTTTCCTTCATCCATTGTCTGCAAAGATACAAAATATTCTCGGGGGCGGAAGGCCCTCTTCGCCTATAATCTGAAGTTCAGGGAAAGCGGTCCTGCGGAGGCTTTGAAATCGCCGGGCTCGAGCACCCAATGCAAGTGTTCATCCACGAAGGCAAGGTCCGAAGCCTTGAAGGACAGTTCCACCGTCCGGGTCTGGTGAGGCTCGAGGGATACCTTGGTGAAGGCACGCAGGCGCTTGATGTCCGGAGAGATGGAAGCCACCAGGTCCGATACATACAGGAGCACGGGTTCCTTGACGCTGCGTCCGGAGCGGTTGGTGAGCGTCAGCCGGAAACGGAGACTTTCTCCCTGCTCCACGAGTTTCAGCCCGCTGTACTCCACATCGGCATAGGAAAGGCCGTATCCGAAGGGCCACTGCACCGTCGTATTCGCTTCATAGTTGTACGCGCCCTCCATCGTCTCCATATATTCGCAAGGCTTGCAGTCGTAGGTGATAAACGCGCCGTGGAACTTGGGATAGGTGTAAGGAAGGCGGCCGGAGAAGTTGGAGGCTCCGGAAAGGAGTCGGGCCAGCGCATCCCCGCCGTAATTCCCGGGAAGGAAGGTCTGCACGATGGCGGAAGCGAGCGGAACGATTCCGCTGATCAGTCGCGGACGGCCCTCGTTGAGCACCAGGATGACCGGCTTGCCCGTAGCGCTGAGCGTTTTCACCATCGCCGTCTGGTTGGCGGACAGGTTGAGGTCATCGATGTTTCCGGGCGTCTCCGTGTAGGAATTTTCCCCGATGAAGGCAATCAGTACGTCTGCGCGGGCCATCTTTTCGGCCGCATCGCCGTCCGGGACGGGCATGTCCAGCCGGAAATCCTTGGCGTCGTAGCACACCATTTCGCTGAACTCCACATTCTCTTTCCCGAAAGTAGCCGCAAGCGCCTCATAGAAAGTATGATAAGTGCCGATCTGCCGGGCGATGGCGTCGGTCCGGTCGCCCTGCCAGGTGTAGGTCCAACCGCCGTTCATCGAACGGAAATTGTCTGCATTGGGTCCGCAGACGAAGATCCGGGTACCCGGCTTCAGCGGGAGGATGTCGTTTTCATTCTTGAGGAGCACCATGCACTCTTCGGCCATCGTCACCGCCTCCCGGGCAAAGCCTTCGGAAGCGAAATCCTTGTACATCGATTTCAGTTCACGGGCAGGGATGTCCCAGGTCTTGCGGTCCATCAGGCCTACCCGTATCTTCAGCCGTAGGATGCGCCGTACGGCGTCGTCTATCCTGGACATCGGGACGCGGCCTTCCTTGACCAGTTCGGTCAGCAGGTCGCAGAAATCCGTGGAATACGGATCCATCGTCATATCGATGCCGGCGTTGATGGCCATGGCTATCGCCTCTTTCTTGTCCGCGGCAACGTGGTCGCGTTTCCAGAGGTTGTCGATGTCCGCCCAGTCGGTAATCAGCATTCCGTCCCAATTCAGCCCCTCTTTCAACCATTCCGTGAGCAGCATTCGGTTGGCGTGGAAAGGAACGCCGCCATTGTTGGCGGAATTGACCATCACGCTCAGCGCCCCCGCCTCACAGCAGGCCTTGAAGGGCTGGAAATACTTCTCCAGCATCTCCCGGTAGGTAACGCTCGACGGGGTCCTGTCCTTGCCGCTGACGGTAGCGCCGTAGGCCAGATAATGCTTCAGGCAGGCGGCGACATTGTACATACCGATATGGTTGGGATCGCTTCCCTGAAGCCCTTTCGTCAGTTCCGACGCCATCACGGCATTGAGCAGCACATCCTCCCCGAAACTTTCCCAGAGCCGGGACCACAGCGGAGAGCGGGCCACATCCATCACGGGAGAATACACCCAGGGAATCAGGCAGGCCCGGCTCTCGTAAGCCGTTATCTCCCCTATCCTGCGGGGAATCTCCGGATTGAACGAGGCTCCCTGACCCACTTCCTGCGGGAAGAGGGTCGCGCCCCAGGTATAACTGGCCCCGTGAATCTGGTCCACCCCGTAGATTTCAGGGATGCCGCAGCAGGACCTGGAGGCATCGTTGAGCACGCGTATCGTCTCCGCCCAGACCTCGGGCGTCTGCGCGACCCCCTCGGGGACATTGAGGATGGAACCCACCTTGTATTTTCCAAAGACGGTCCTGACCGCATCCGCGGACAGCATTCCCCCGGCAAGGCTCTTGTCGGAGCGGTTGCTCGCGACATTGCCGTCACCGGACTGCTGGGCCACCTTGTCTATGGCGAGTTCGCACATCTGGCCGATCTTCTCCGCCAGACTCATCCGGGAAAGGATCGCTTCCACCTGCTCCTCGACGCGGGCGTCCTGCGGGATGCACTGCGCACCGGCATACTGAATCCCGGAAAGGGCAATGAGACAAAGGATTATTCTTTTCATAAAACTATTTTTGGATGGGATACAAGTGTACGAGAAGCAGCATCAGCGCGGCGAACAGGGCCGGGAAGAGCGAGAAGAGCGCCCAGATCATATTGCGGACGGATTCCTCGTCAAGGATGGTGATGACGGTCTCCCCCGTCATGGCATCCGTTCCGGAAATGAAGCCGGCAACGCCGAGGAAAGTCGCCACCAGCGCCCCCGATATGGCACTGCCGAACTTCTGCGCCATCGTCCCGGAAGAAAAGATGAGTCCGGTAGATGAGGTTCCGTTCTTTTCCGTGGCATAGTCGGCGACATCGGCATACATGGACCAGAGCAGCGGAGAATACAGTCCGATGCCCACGGAGGTCAGGACGACGGTGGCGACCATCAGCCAGATATAGGCCGGGTCCATCGGGATGAAGAAGAAGGCGACCGAAGTGATTGCACAGATGGCGGCCGCCCACATGAAGGCGGACTTCTTGCTTCCTACCTTCTTGGTGAAGGCCGGAGAGAGCCCGCCGAAAATCATGCAGGTCACTTCCCCGAAGGTCATGAACACGGTGTAATTGATAATCAGCCCGCTCACGGTGATGGGGCCGCCCAGGCAATAGGAAAACATATAACCGGCGACCGCATAACGGAAGCCGTTGAAGAAATTACTGCAAATCCCGACCAGCGTCAGGTGAATCCAGGGCTTGTTGCGGAAAAGGTCCGCAAAGGGCCGGAAGGAGAACTTTTCGGCACGGACGGGTTTCAGGCGTTCCTTGGTCAGGAGACCGCAGGCAAGGGTCATGAGCGCGGCCAGCGCGCCGAAACAAATGCCGATGACCGTATGCTGCTTAGTCTCCGGCTGACCGACCATCTGCTGGATGTACGGGAACGCGAGAAGGGTGATGAAGCCCATGGCATAGGCACCCACCATGCGGAAGGAGGAGAATTGGTTCTTTTCGTTGTCGTCGTCCGTCATTACCCCGAGCAGCGAGCTATAGGGCACGTTCACCATGGTGTACATCGCCATCATCAGCAGGTAAAAGGAATACGCCCAGATGCGTTTCCCCACGATGCCCAGTTCCGGCGTATGCAGCAGGCAGGCGAAGACCAGGCCGAAGGGAATGGCTCCGAAGATGAGCCAGGGACGATAGGTCCCCCAACGGCTTTGCGTACGGTCGGCGATGGAACCCATGAGCGGGTCGGTCACCACATCGAACAGACGCGCGATCAGCATCAGCGTCGCCGTATCGGCCACCGTCAGTCCGAAGATGTTGGTGAAGAACAGCGGAAAAGCGATGCTCATAATTTTCCAGGTGATGCCGCCGGCGGCGGCATCACCCAGAGCATAACCTATTTTCTCCTTCAAAGATGCCATAGGCTCCTGGTTATTGTTTTAGTGTGATTGATGTTATTCTGAGTCCGTTGCCGACGAGGCACATCGCACCGCGTTCCGCGATCAAGGCCTTGACCCGGTCGTCGTAAACGATGGTGTAGGTGTTCCCGGTGATGGGGCCGAAATCGGTCTGCGCGAGGATGTCGTCCTTCTCCGGATCGTCACCCCAGATCGGCGTGGTGATGCGGAGTGCCCAGTAAACCTCCGTGAGTTCCGACGCATCCATCTTCGTGTACTCGATCACAATCTCGGAACCGACCGACACGTCCGTGAACTTCCCGGCTTCGACCTTGATGTTGTTGGCATCCCAGTTCAGGGTCGCATCCCCTTCCCAGAGGACGGGATCAGCGGCTTGCACGATGCAGGAGATCTTGTAAACCCTGAGACCGTTGCCGACGAGGCACATGGCGCCGCGTTCCGCGATCAGGGCCTTGACCCGGTCGTCGTAAACGATGGTGTAGATGTTCCCGGTGATGGGGCCGAAATCGGTCTGAGGAAGGATATCGTCCTTCTCCGGATCGTCACCCCAGATCGGCGTGGTGATGCGGAGCGCCCAGTAAACCTCCGTGAGTTCCGACGCATCCATCTTCGTGTACTCGATCGTAATCTCGGTGCCTACGGGCACGTCTGCGAGCTGTCCGGCTTCGACCTTGATGTTGTTGGCATCCCAGTTCAGGGCCGCTTCCCCTTCCCAGAGGATCAGTTCGGTCACGGCAGGATCCACCCATTTCTGGTCGGAGACCGTCACGTCCGCGCAGCAATAGCGTTTTCCGTCCGTCTTCTCAACGATCAGTTTGTAATCGCCCAGCGCCATCGTGGGAACGACGAAACTCAGGGCATCCTCGCTGCTCCCGACCAGCGTCGCCTCCACGGAACCTACCCAGACCTTGACGATGCCGTCCAGGTTCTTTCCGGTAGAGACCATGGTCGTGCCGGGATTGAGCCAGCGGCTGATGCCTTTATCCACGACGGGGTCCGTAGCCAGCGCACCGACATTGACCCCGAAGGTCCGCGTCGTGCTCTTGCCTGCCGTCGTCGTCACCTTCAGGGTGATTTCGTGGCGGCCGGCCATTAGGGGCATATCGATGGTCAGGCCCGTAGCGATGGGCTCGGAGGTCCACAGATAGTCATACCACTCGACGGTACAGTAATCCGCAGGGGTCACGATGACCGTGATGTTCAGGTTCTCGTCCGTCTTGAGGGTTTTATAGTTCGGTGCCTCACCGCCCGTGCCCTGCGGGAAGTCCGGCTGAAGGACACGCGGGACATCGTCAGCGGAAGCCGTACTGTAAGGCTCCTGGATTTTGGCACATCCGGTAATGACGAGGGCGGCCAGCGCCACTGTCATAAGCTTTGACGTTATATGTTTCATAATGGTCTATCGGTTGATTAGTCAGTATAGTAGTGGGTCTCTGCGACATCCCACCAGATGAGGCTGTGCCAGGAGTATACTCCCTTGTCATCAAGCTGACGCGCGGTCGCTTTCTTGAATTCGGCATTGTTGTTCTCCTCTTCCGCCGCAGGGTAACGCAGACGGACCGGGATGCGGAGATCGTCTTCGCCACGCTGCATGTTGGCTTCTTCCGGCACGGAACGACGGTCCTTGAGGGCGGGATAGTCGCTGCGGCGCTGGTTGGCCCAACCTTCGATGGGGTTGGTCAGATGAAGGATCCAGGCCTGGAGGTTGATGGCTTCCTTCGGGTTGTCCCCGAGTGACATCGCATCGACGAAATCGTCGATTTCCCCGGCCGACATCGTCTCGATGCTGTAATTGGCATTGAGGAAGTCGAGAGAAGAGCGGATACCGTCCTTATAGTGGCTCTCGACGCTTCCGTCGACCGCCCAGCCCATCAGTTTGGCTTCGGCAAGGAGGAACTCGGTCTCGGCGCTGGTAAACACGACACCCGGGCAGTTGGCCTGTTCGAGGGCGATGTTGATGAACGGACGCGTCAGACGGGCCGGATAGTTGTTCTTGTCATAGCCGGCATTGGGATCCTCTTTGACAAGGCGGGCCAGCGTAGGAAGGTCTTTATCCTCCGGAACGACGGGCCAGTTGTTGTACCAGGCCTCGCCGACATCGTTGGGCTGAATGCCGGCCTTGCTGTCCGGGGAGATGGCGCGCTGGGCTTCACCCCAGGCAATCACCTCGTCCGTCAGGTCGTAGCAGCCGTCGGCCGCCGCCGCATTCCGCTTCGCATTCAGGTAGTTGCGGCAGATCCGGTACAGACGAGGATCCCCGTTCTCCTGCATATAGCGGTAGAGTGTCTTGCAGACGAAGGAGGGGGAGGTAGGATCCTGTCCCCAGAGGGTCTCGCTGAGAGCATTGGCACGGAAATCGAGGTCAACCGCACCCTGGTAGAAAGTGAAGGACTTGGAAAGATACTTGATCAGGACATTGTCCGACGCCGTAGACACATAACCGCCGGAAGCGAGAACGGCCGCTTCGAATTCTTTCCTGGCCTTGTCGGGCACTACACTGGAAAGACGCATGGCAAAGCGCATACGGAGGGAGTTGGCAAACTTCTTCCAGGCATCCGTGTTGCCACCCATAGAGGAGACGTCACCGGTAATCTTGTCCGAGCCCGTGCCCAAGAGGTCCACGCATTCGGTCAGTTCCTCAAAGAAGAACTCGTAGGCTTCCTGAACCGTATCGTACTTCGGATAGAGGATCCTTTCGGTTGCTCCCTTTCCGGCTTCCCGGCAGGGTGCGTCCCCGTAGCAGTCCACAATCTGGGAAAGCAGATAGACGCGATAGACGCGGAGCGCAGCGTTGAGGTTGGTCTGGTCCTTGGAGATTTCAATGGCCTGAACGATGTTCTTGATGCCTACGCTATAGAGTTTATCCCATAATTTACGGGAATAATCATCCTTGTACATATTCTGTCCGGCATAGGTAGCCACGTTCCAGCCACCGGCATAATACTGGACAAAACCTGTAATGTAACAACGGTACGTATCCATCATGTCAAAGTCCCCGTAGGTCTGCAACATACTGGTCGTAAGCAGGTTGTTCGGATCTACCGTCGATGTCTTGGTATCGTCGGTATTGATGGCCGTCATATATTCCTTGCTGCAGGACGTGAGGGCAAGTGCCCCTGCAGCAACGATGACGAACATTTTGTAACTTATATTTTTCATATCGGTAGTGCTGATGGATTAGAATTTGAAATTGATGTTGAAGCCATAACTGCGACGCGACGGCAGGGAGCCATATTCAAGTCCCATACCTGAAGTGTTGTATGCAGAATCCGGGTCGATGTTGGGGATATTCTTCCAGATGATGAAAGGATTCCGGGCCACAAAGGAAAGGCTGAGTCCCTGGATCTTGTTGTTGAACCACTTCTGCGGGAAGGTATAGCCGAAGGTAATCTCACGGCACTTCACATAAGAGTTGTCATAGACGAAGAGGGAGGGCATATTGGCTGCCGCAAACTCCCAGTAGGCCTGCGGGTCGACGGGAATGTCGTTCTGGCGGTAGGTACCGTCCGCATTCTTCGTCACGCCCGGGGCGATATAGCCCTGGCAGTTGCCGGAAGCACGCCACTCGCTGATGGACATGTTCGCCGCACGGCGCCTCTCCTCGGAAGCATACCAGAGTTCACGGCCGGCAACGGTCTCCATCGCCTTACCGGACTCATAGGCGCTGGCCATGGACATCGAATAGAGGTCAGCACCCATCTTCATGTCGAAGCCTGCGCTCAGGCGGAAGTTCTTGTAGGAGAGCGTCGCATAGAAGCCACCCGACCAATCCCAGGAAGCATTACCGATGGTCTTGAGACCGGAGTTGTCCACTTCGGGAAGACCATTGTCCATAATGATGACCTGGCCGTCTTCGGTACGCTTGACATCGTATCCGCGGATGGCGCCGAAGTTCTCACCCACCATGGCACCGACGGTAACTCCCTTCCAGGAGGCCTTCTCGATTTCCATGAAATCCATTCCCTCGATCAGGTCGAGCACCTTGTTGTTGTTCTTGGCGAAGTTTACGCCAAGGTCGAGGGCCCATCCGTTCACGTCGAATGCACGTCCGTTGACGGCAAGTTCAAAACCTTCATTCTTGATGCAGCCGGCATTGACGAGGCTGTACATATAACCGGATGCGGAGGTCGTGGCCAGCCGGATGATCTGATCGCGGGAGGTCTGGTTGTAGTAGGTGAAATCAATGGACAGACGATTGTCGAACAATTTCATTTCCAGACCGGTCTCGAAGGAATCCGTCATGGTCGGCCTGAGGTCAGGATTGGGAATCGTTTCGCTGTTGATACGGGCGAGCGTATAGCCGGAATATCCGTACTTGCCCGTCGTATAGTTGGTGGTCAGCATATAAGGGTCGGTATCGGAACCCACCCGAGCCCAGGAAAGCCTCACCTTCGCATAAGGGAGGATCTTCTTGCTGTTGATGATTTCCGAGAAGACGACGCTACCGGAAACGGAGGGATAGAGATACACGTTGTTCTTCACGGGAAGGGTCGAAGACTGGTCGCAACGGAGCGTCGCTTCCAGATAATAGGTGCTCTTGAAACCTACGCTGACATTACCGAAGGCGGAATTGATCTGCTTCTTGTAACTGTCCTGCTGGATATTCTGCTCCTCATAGTTGGTAATCGCGATGCGGTTACGCATAAGTTCCTCGGTCCCGGTCAGGAGGTTCGTGTGGTTGTCCACCTTGAACAGGTTGGCACCGAGCGTTCCGGTCAGGCTCCATTCGCCCCAGGAATTGTTGTAAAGGGCCAGGAGTTCCGCGTTGAGCGTACGGTTGTTGTAAGTGTTGACCTCCATCTTTCCGCTGTCGGTACCCGGCGTCGAGCGAGCGATATAATCCTGGAATTCCATCCTGTTGATATCGGTACCGATGGTTCCCTGGAGTTTGAAGTGCTTCGTCACGTTGACGACGATCTTTCCGGTGAGACGGAACACATCCTTGGTACTCTTGTTCTCGTTCTTGTAGAGATCCCAGTAAGGGTTGCGGTCATACTCGCTGCGGCCGTTCCAGTTGGCGTAGTTGCCGTCGGAATCCATATAATCCCTGAGCCAGTTCTGGTCGAAGGTGGTCGCCAGGACCATCAGGTTCTTACCGACATTGCTGCGGGAATCGCCGAGGGCCGGACGGTTGAGCACGTCTTCGTGGGTGTAGTTGGCCGTGAAGTCGAGGTCTACGATACCCAGGGAGGTGTTGACACGCAGGTTGAAGTTGTCGCGGCTCATCTTGGAATTGGGAAGGATGTCGTTGTTACGCATATCCGTGAAGGAGAAGCGCACACCGGTATTCCCGGTATGGGTGGAGACGATCGCCGTGTTCTGTGCGGTGAAACCCGTGCGGAAGAAACCGGACGAGTTGTTCGGGATGATCTTGTAGGGATGCGACTGGTTGTTGAAGTCGTAGTGCATCACATAACTGTCGGCCTTGGGGCCCCAGCTCCTGTTGGTCGCCGTGGACATATCCACCGTGTACTGGCCGTTGATGCCCTGGCCGTAGATCTGCTGGATGTTGTCCCAGTTTTCCGCCTGGGTGTCGACCGTGAAGGAACCGTTGTACTCAACGCTGAAACGGCCCTTCTCCGCCTGCTTCGTCGTGATGAGGATCACGCCGTGCGAAGCGCGGGAACCGTAGAGTGCGGAAGCGGCAGGGCCCTTCAGCACCGTCATGTTCTCGATATCGTCCGGATTGATGGCGGAGATTCCGTCTCCGAGATCATAGCCGCTGCCGCCGCTGGCGCTGGCGAAGTTGGTATTGTCCAAGGGAACGCCGTCAATCACGTAGAGCGGCTGGTTGTTGCCGGTCATTTCCGTCGCACCGCGAAGCTGGACGTAGGTGGATCCGGAAGGACCTGCGGAGGTCTGCTGGACGACGAGGCCGGCCACCTTACCGGAAAGGGAATTGATGACATTCGGCTCCTTCGCCTTGGTCAGTTCTTCTCCCTTGACTTCGGAGACGCCGTAACCCAGCGCCTTCCTTTCCCTCTTGATACCCAGAGCGGTAACGACAACCTCGGAAAGGAGCGTGGTGTCGTCCTCCAGAAGGACGTTGATGGGGCCGTTGCCCACGACAAGCTCTTTGGAGCCATAGCCCATAAAGGAAATGACGAGGACATCTCCGGGCTTTGCCTCAATGGTAAAATTCCCGTCCATATCCGTCACCGTGCCCGTGCTCGTTCCCTTGATCATAACGGTAGCCCCCATCAGGCCGCCGAGTGCATCAGAAACCGAACCCGTCACCTTCTCCTGTTGCTGAACGGCAGCAGGAGCAGCGGCAAAGGCGGACACTGCCGGCGTTCCAGCCAGGACCGTCAGGAGCAAGGCGCCAATGCACATTTTACGATTAGTTTTAGTTTCCATTATTAATGTGTTTAGGTTATTGATAATGTCTTTATAGCGATGACCGTCAATGACTTGGGGCCCTGTCATAAATGGACTCCAGGGTGTAGGACGGATCCGTGTTGTTCCAGGTATCCACCATCAGGGTGACGATCTCCTTTCCGTTGTTGATCCATTTCCCGTCATCGTGCTCCATCAGGCCGAAGGCCTCGCCGCCCACCTTCTTGCTGCCGTTATCCCAGAACATGACGGGCATCCGGTGGTTGCGCAGCGCCTTGATGGTGTATTCCAGATAATATTTGCGGAAAGCCTCCGCCTTGGCGTTGGAGCGATGGACGCAGCCGTACTCGCCCAGGTAAACCGGAATACCGCGCCGGACGAAGCGGTTGTAGAGCGCATCGAGCGTAGCGCAGAATTCCCTCTCCCCTGCCTTGTCCGGAACGACGTCCACGCCGGTGTGGCCCCATTCATTGTACAATCCGGCTCCGGCATAATCCCAGGGATCGTACATATGGACGGCAACCATAATCCGGTTGGGCACTTCATCCTCGGGGATGGCCAGGTACTTGATGGTCAGTCCGGGCTGGGCGACATAGCCGGGGATGCCGATATAGCGGGTGGCGTTCTGGCCGCCGGTCGCACGGATCACATCCACGCAGAGCTGGTTCCACTCATTCAGGACGCGGTACTGCGCGCCGCCGTCCGTCAGGTTCGTACCATTCCCCCACTTTCCGTCCTGAATCTCGTTCATGGTCTCGAAGATGAGCCAGTCGCCCTCGTTCTTGAAACGGGAGGCGATCTGGTTCCATACCATGGCCAGTTTCAACTTGATTTCCTGGTTCTTGGCTTCGTCCTTGGCGGCATCGGCCACATTCAGCCAGAAATAGCCCTGCCTGGCAGGATCCGTCTCGGCGCCGAAGCCGTCGTGGTGGATGTTCACGATGCATTTCAGCCCGGCCTTCTTGGCATAGGAGGCGACCTGCGCCACGCGGTCCATCCACGACTTCTCGATGGCATAGCCGGGACCCTTGCCGATGTGCCCCATCCAGGTGACGGGGATGCGCACCGAGGAGATTCCGGCCGCCTTCAGGGCGTCAAACAACTTCTGCGTGGCGGCGGGATTCCCCCAGGAGGTCTCGTTGCTGACCCCGTCGACGTGCGCATCCAGGTTGTTTCCCAGATTCCAGCCGATTCCCATGGAGAGCGCAAAAGCCAGAGGGTCGTCCGCAGGAGCGTCCTCCTTCCCGGGATTCGTCTTGTCGCAGGCGATGAGGGGAGACACCGCCAGGAGCGCACAGAGGAATGCGACGATTTTCATCATTGGTTTTTTCATATACGTCATAGTGTTATCGTCATCTCCTTCCCCAGCGGTTCATAGGGGATGAAGACGGGTTTGTCCAATTTGTTCTTTCCCTCGGGATTCAGGACCGTAATCGTGTACCCGGCCCCGCGGATGCGGCGACGCACGGTATATTCCTTCAGCGACGAAGGGATGCAGGGGTCGAACACGATACCGTCATAGCCGGGATGGATGCCCAGGATAAACTGCGAGACCGTCACCCAGTTCCAGGCGGCCGTACCGGTGAGCCAGGAATTCTTCGCTTCTCCGGGCAGGGCCGACTCCTTGCCGGCCATGCACTGGGAATAGACATAGGGCTCCGTCCGATGGATCTTCTGGTCCCGGATCCAGGCCGGGGCAATCTTGGTATAGTGGTCCCAGGCATCGTCTCCGCGGCCGCAGCGGGTCTCGGCGATGATGACCCAGGGGTTGTTGTGGCAGAAGATTCCGCCGTTCTCCTTATAGCCCGCAGGATAGGAGGACTGCTCCCCCAGTTCGATGTGATAGCGCGAATAGGCCGGATAATTGAGCACGATCCCGTGCTCGGTATCCAGATATTTCTTGACCGCATCGAGTGCCTTTTCCGGCATCCCCTGCGCCTTGCCGATCTCCGCCATCGCGCACCAGCCCTGGCTTTCGATGAAGATTTTCCCTTCTTCGTTTTCGGAAGAACCGATCTTCGCACCGAAGAAATCATAGGCGCGCAGGTACCATTCGCCGTCCCAGCCGTATTCCTCCACGGCCTTTTCCATCGTCCGGACCGCCTCGGCCGCCCTTGCCGCCTCCTCCTTCTTGCCGATGCGCTCACACAACCCGACATACAGTCTGCCGCAATAGACGAACAGGCCGGCAATCATCAGGGATTCCGCGCGCGAACCTTCTTCTTTGTTCGCCGTCGTCTGGAAGGACTCGTCGGGATTGGTGGAAAAACAGTTGAGGTTCAGGCAGTCGTTCCAGTCGGCCCGGCCGATGAGCGGAAGGCCGTGAGGCCCCAGGTTCTCCGTAATATGATTGAAAGAAACCCGGAGATGCTCGAACATCGGCGTTTCCGTATGCGCCGCGTTGTCGAAGGGCACCTTCTCGTCAAGGATGGAGAAATCGCCCGTTTCCTTAATATAGGATACGGTGCCGAAGATCAGCCACAGCGGATCGTCGTTGAATCCGCCTCCGATATCATTGTTCCCCCGCTTGGTGAGCGGCTGGTACTGGTGGTAACAGCCTCCGTCAGGGAACTGCGTGGAAGCCAGGTCGATGAGCCGCTGACGGGCACGCTGGGGCATCAGATGCACGAAGCCGGCGATGTCCTGGTTCGAGTCCCGGAAGCCCATCCCCCGGCCTACGCCGGATTCGAAGTAACTGGCGGAACGGGACATGCAGAAGGTGATCATGCACTGGTATTGATTCCAGATGTTCACCATCCTGTCGAGCCGGGGTTCGGAACTGTCCACGTGGAAAGATTCCAGTAAGTTCCCCCAGAAGGCACGCAGGTCGGAAAACGCAGTATCGACGGCCTCCGGCGACGAAAAGCGGCGGATCAGGGCACGGGCCTTTTCCTTATTGACCTTTCCCGGCGACTCCCACTTGTCCTTCTCCTCATTCTCGACATAGCCCAATACGAAGACCAGGTCCGTGGACTGGCCGGGAAGAAGGGTAAGTTCCACACAGTGCGAAGCCACGGGACTCCAGCCGTGCGCGTGGCTGAGACGGCTGCGGCCTTCGAGGACGGCCTGCGGCGCGTCGAAGCCGTTGTACATCCCCAGGAAGGACTCCCTGTCCGTATCGAAGCCGGCAACCGGAACGTTGACGGAATAAAAGGCATAGTGATTCCTGCGCTCGCGGTATTCCGTCGTGTGGTAGATGACGGACCCGTCGATCTCCACCTCGCCGGTGGAAAGGTTCCGCTGGAAATTCTCCATATCCGTCTGCCCGTTCCACAGGCACCACTCGACGAAGGAAAACAACTGAATCGTCCTGGGCGCGTCGCCGTGATTGGTCAGGCTGAGTTTCTGCACCTCGGCACAGCAGTTCAGCGGGACGAAGAACAGGACGGAAGCCTCCAGTCCGTTCTTCTCTCCCGTGATCCGGGTATAGCCCATGCCGTGACGGCATTCATAACGGTCGAGCGCGGTCTTGCAGGGCTTCCAACCGGGATTCCAGACCACATCCCCTTCCTTGATATAGAAATAGCGTCCGCCATTGTCCATAGGGACGCCATTGTAGCGATAACGGGTGATACGGCGCAGTTTGGCATCCTTATAAAAGGAATACCCGCCTGCCGTATTGCTGATCAAGGAAAAGAAATCCTGATTGCCAAGATAGTTGATCCAAGGATATGGTGTTGCTGGCTCTTTTATGACGAACTCCTTTGCAGCGTCGTCGAAGAATCCATAGTTATCAGTCATTTAGTGTATCTATTGCAGTTTTCAACCGCTGCAAATATAGCAGGTATTTTACCCAATAATATACACTATTCTACCCAAACTTTTCTCAAAACTTACTTTATACAAGAAATACGTTCTTTTTATAACTATCCCTAAACTCCTTGGGGGTGATTTCCTTTACGTTTTTAAATATTCTGTTGAAATTCGAGATCGTATTAAAGCCGCAGCGGTACGCAATCTCAGCAATCGTCATCGTACTGTCAACGAGCAGGTTGGCCGCGTGCCCTATCCTCACTTCGTTAATGTAGTTCGATACGGAACGGTTCGTGCGCTGCTTGAAGAAGCGGCTGAGCGCATTGGGCGTCATGCCGATCATATCGGAAAGGAACTCGATGCGGATTTCCTCCTGATAATGGGCATCGATATAATCTTTCAGTTTCTGGATGCGGCGGCTGGTCACCGGGGTTTCGATATGGGAGTAATGGGAGGAGGACAGGGTGTGATAATCCCCGGAGACGGCCAGGTCATGGAGGATGGCCAGGAGGCTCTGCGCCGAATAGAACGACTCGTCGCTCTTGACGAGCTGGTTGATCCGCGAATATACCGTCATGATCGCCTCCATCCCGAAGGAGATTCCCACCTGAGCCTTTTCAAACATCTCCCGGATGGGCTGCATGAAGTTCCGGGCCAGGACCGATTCGGGCAGGAGGTCCGCCGGCATCATGATGGTAATCTCGTGTATCGTGGCGGACTTGCACTCATGCTGTTCCCAGACGTGCTCCAGGTTGCAGCCGACCAGGGCAAGGTCATAGTCCCCGAGGAGTTCGACATTGTCGCCGACTATCCTCCTGGCCCCCTTGCAATGCTCCACGAAATTCAACTCGATGACGTTGTGCTTGTGGAGGGGGTAGTTGAAGCAAGGCTTGTAACGCTCCTGGATATAATAGCAGTCGCGCGCTCCGATAGGAGGGATTTCGATAATCAGGTTTCCCATACGCCAAACATCTGCGGCACCTTCGCACTCGCGGCCTTGAACAGGGCCAGCTGGTTGCGGGTCCGGACCAGGTTATGCTCCGGATACTTTATTTTATAATAGGTATCGCCATTGATATAATCCGTGAAGAAGCGCACCGCCTGCATATAAGGGAACAGGCAGGCCGCGTAGGGCAGATTCTCCTTTTCCATCTCCGTCAGGAAGGAGGCGGCGCTTTCCAGATAGCCCCTGGCGAAGGATTCGAAGATATCCATCCGGAAGTCCACCTTGTCCACCTGCGGGTCATCCTCCGCCACCGGATTGGCCGCCGTGCGCAGGAAATCGCCGAAATCGGAAAAGACGAAGGAAGGCATCAGCGTATCCAGGTCGATAACGCAGAGGATATTCCCGTCGGCATCGAAAAGCATATTGTTGACTTTGGTATCGCAATGACAGATGCGTTTGGGCAGCTTGCCTTCGCGATAGAGCCGCTCGGCCTTGCACATTTCCTCCTCGTGGGGCAGCAGTTCCGCCAGGATGGCCTGCACCTCCGGCTCCGCCATACGTCCCGCCCTGTCGGCGGCGACGGCTTCGTGCAGCTGACGGGCGCGCAGTTCCATATTGTGGAAATCGGGGATGGTCTCCCCGAGGGTATCGGGAAGGTCGGCGAGCATCGCTTCGAAAGCACCGAAGGCCTTGCCCGCGCAGTAGGCATTGTGCGGATTGACCGCTTCGTAGGTATAAGCGTCGCGGATGAAAACGGAGACGCGCCAGTAGTTCTGCCCGTCCGTCCAGTAGGTCTTGTCGCTGCCGATGGCCGGAAGATAACGGAGCACCTTGCGGTCGATATCCGCTTCTCCTGCCGCTTCCAGCTTTTTACGGATGTGCGCGGTCGCGCAGTCGATATTGTGCTGCAGCAGTTCTACATCGGTGAAGATCGCGTGATTGATGCGTTGCAGCACATAGTCGTCCGCGGCATCGGTCTTGACCCGGAAGGTATCGTTGATCAGGCCGCTGCCCAGCGGCGCGATGTCCAGCACCTTGCCCTGAACGGCGAAGTGGCGCACGATTTCAAGCAGGTCGCCGCGCATCATTCCGCCATTTTGAGCGACAGGAAAAAGCTCTTTCATATCTTTAAGAACAATTTATTTCTATACATCAGCCCCAGCAGGCAGAAGAGCAGCACGGCGTTGCCCAGCGCCTGCGGCAAGGTGGCGTGGGGCAGGAATTCGCCGATGCAGTAGGCCGTAATGGCGTTCATCCCGTAAATTTTCAGCCAGGAGAGGCCCCTGCGCCAGCCCCGGACATCCACGATATAATAGGTCAGGGCCGTAAGCAGGAAGCAGATGCCCCCGGAGTACAGGGTCATCGTGCTGCTCCAGATTTTCTTGATAATCGGAAACAGCGGGCTTAAGAGCAAGCCTGCGGCGATGAGGGCGATGCCGACGAGGGCTACGCCAAGCGCCCTGCCCGCCGGGGTACGCTTCCCGCAGCGGAGCATCTGTCCGGCGAAGCAGCCCAGCAGCACCGTCACGGCGAAATTAAGGCTGGAAAGTATCCAGGTATATTGATAGCGCTTCATAAAACGCCAGCTGCCGTCTTCCGCCCAGGCGACCCCGTCCCGATGGCAGCCCAGCACCGCCTTGTCCACCGACATCGCCACATTCTCCTGCGGATCTACATTCATTCCCGTCAGGGCGAAGGCCGCCCAATAGATCGCGAACAACAGCAGCGCCGCAAGCACCTGTCCCTTCGTATCCGTATGGACAAAGAGCAGCGCCGCGACGACATAGCCCACGGCGATGGCCTGCAGCGTATTGGCGAAGGGATGGAACAGCTTCCAGTCCCAGAGCAGCAGGTTCCCCTGCACGAGCCAACCGAGGAAAAACAGGACGACGAAGCGTCGGAGCAACTTCAGGTAGAAGGCCCGCCCCGGCTTCTCGCCGGCCTTATAGCGCGCCATCGAGAAGGGAATGGTAATCCCCGACATAAAGAGGAAAAGCGGCATAATGATATCCCATACCACGAATCCTTCCCATTTCACGTGCTGCAACTGATGCGAGAGCCACGCCGTTCCTTCCGGCCACAACTTACAGGCGTTCAGCAACACCGGCCCCAGGAACAACAGCAGGAACATATCCGCTCCACGCAGGATATCCAGGGACTCGAGCCTGACAGATACGGGCTTATGGTCAGTCATACTGCAAAATTTTGTAAAAAAACTATTGAACCGCTAACGGGTCATCCGGACCATCTGCTCCACGGGGGTGACATACAGGTCCATGTGACCGTCTGCATTGTTCGCCGTGCAGACCACATAGCGCCCATTCATCACGAAATGCGGATGGGGGTCCGGATGCAGGCGGGACTGGTTTTCCTGCGGCATGAGCGCCTCGCGCGTGGAATACAGCCAGACATATTTGCCCGTCTCGCGGTTCCAGAAGGCGACACGCCACTTGCAGCCCCGCCACCAGGTCTCCGGAGCCTGGTCCGTGACAACGTATTTGTTGTCCGGGGAGCAACAGTCGTGACGGGCTCCGGGGACGGCCGCCCAGACCTCCTGCCCGCCGGTCGCCAGATCATGATGGTAAACATAATGCTCTCCTTTCAGACGGCCACGTCCACACCAGGAGAGGCCCTTGCCGTCGTCATCCCATATCTCATGGGAAGCGAAATTGATTGCCCGCGCGGGAATCATTTCACGGGATCCCTTGCGGATAAGCCACATCCGGGGATACCAGCCGGTCGAATCCCGATATGCCTTGCCTGCCGCATCCCAGCAACCTTCCCAGGCACACATCGCCAGAGAATCGTCTGCCGGATTCAACTGGCCGTGGTTGCAGTCCCACGGCGTCTCGCCCCACTCCTCCCAGGCTCCCGTGGTCAGATCCAGCAAGCCCTGGATATAGCGTTTCCGGCCTCCTTCCGGCCGAATGGCCACATCCAGAAAAGCTTTCTTGCGGTCACGCGTCAGGGTCAGGTGCGTTGCCAGACGGGTCACCCGGCCCAATGAGCTGAGCTCCGAGGGCACATCGCAGAGCTTGATCTCTTTTTCCGGATGGCGGAAATCCCGCTTGAAAAATCCGCGCTCGCGGTCGCCATATACCATATAGTCCTCCTTTGTCTCGATGAAAGGAATCACGGGCTCGTCCTCCTCCGCCTTGATAAGAGGAGTCATGGCCTCCGGGCCGAGGTCAAAGACCTTGTCCTTTTTCAGGTCCACAAGCATCTGGTGCCGGGGGCCGGGACCGCCGGGCGTCTTCTCATTGCCCTCGGTAAACCAGAATACCAGAAACCTGCCGTCTTCGGTCATGGATTTGGAAATGAAGTACAACGACTGTTTATTATCGTCCGGCGCACCATATCGAAGGGCATAGGACACGACGCCGGACTCAGGATCCACACGGCGTTCAAACAGGGATGAGGTCTCAGGGGATTTCATCACGGAACAAGCGGGAACGGCCAGCAAAAGCAAACATACAGCCACGGCAGAAGGAATAAATGGTCTCATTGGACGGGATATCGGTTTTCGTTTGCGAAGATAATGAATTTATCATCATTTTTCAGATATAATCCCTATATTTGAACACTTGTAATATCCGGACCCTGATGAGATATTTCTTTTTTTCTTGTGCGGCTTTGCTCTCGACTGTGGTTTCCGCGTTCGCGCAGACCAGTTCAGGCAAGGTCATTGACACCCAAGGAGTCCCCGTCGCCTCTTTCGGCGAAACCATCCCCATCGACCGCGCGTGGAACATCTCCTTCCCCGAGAGCGACCCGCCCATCCCCGGCAATTTCTTCACCGGCAAGCCCCAGGACTGGACCAAGCTGCGTCCGGAAGCCGCCAAGGTCAACTTCGGCACCGCCCTCTACACCTCCGCCATCGACCTCCTGCATCCCGAGGAAGCCGACGACTGGATCCTCGACCTGGGCGACGTACACGAGAGCGCCCGCATCTTCGTCAACGGACAGGATGCCGGCACCGCCCGGTGCGCGCCATTCCGTATCAATATCGGCGCCTTCCTCAAGCCGGGCATCAACCTGCTGGAGGTTTATGTGACTAATCTGCGCTCCAACCGAATCGCGGCCCCTTCCGGACTCTGCTCCGAAGTGAATCTCATCCCCGTCTACTACGACGTTCCCTCCGCAGACGAAGTGATCGCCCAGGCCCGCCTGGTCAATGACTACTTCATGCAGAAGTATCCGGATCCACTCCGTGTGGTCCCCTTCCCTTCCCGTCGAAGGGTTTATGAAAGCAACATCTGGACGCGCGGGGTTTATTACGAGGGACTGATGGCCCTATACGACGTGGACCCGCAGCAGCGCTACCTGGATTACACGATGGACTGGGGCGACAAGTTCAACTGGGACATGCGCAACGGCAAGACGCTCACCCGCAACGCCGACAACTACTGCTGCTCACAGGCCTATATCGACATGTACCGCATCTACGGAGAGGACAAGATGATCGCCAACGTGACGAAGTGCATGGAGAACATCCTCGCCACACCGGAAGCCGTCTCCGACTGGACCTGGATCGACGCCATCCAGATGGGGATGCCGGCGCTGGTCAAGTATGGTGTGACCATGCAGAAGCCGGAGTATTTCGAAAAGGCATGGCAGATGTACGAGTGGGCCCGCGAGCGCTTCCTCAACAAGGAGGAAGGCCTGTGGTGGCGCGACAAGGACTTCTGCCCGCCTTACACCACTCCGAATGGCAAGAACTGTTACTGGGCCCGGGGCAACGGCTGGGTGGTCGCGGCCCTTGTGCGGGTGCTCAGCGAGCTGCCTGCGGATGATGCGCACCGCGCCGTCTATGAACAGGACTTCCGGGATTTCTGCCGGGCCATCGTGAAGTACCAGCGCGCCGACGGTACCTGGAACCCGTCGGTCGCCGATCCCGACGATTTCGGCGGACCGGAAGCCACCGGCACCTCCCTCTTCCTCTATGGTCTGGCATGGGGTATCAACACCGGCCGGCTTGACGCTGCGGAATACGGTCTGGCCGTAGCCCGTGGCTGGAACGGGCTCAATAGGATCTGCATCCATCCCAACGGATTCATCGGCTATTCGCAGGGTTCCGGCAAGGAGCCCAAGGAAGCCCAACCCGTCACCTACGACCGCATCCCCGATTTCGAGGATTTCGGCACGGGTTGCTATCTGCTAGCTGCCAGCGAGGTAAGCAAACTGCGCCGATAGTCACGGTCAGCCATCTTCTGACAGGCCTCATCCTTGCATTGAGCGGATGCGGGCGGATGCAGAACCGAAAGGGATATATCCACCGGGAAGCCGATGCGGTGGGACTCACGCCCGCCAATTTCCGGGAGCAGTTCAAGCGGCAGTTCGGTATGACGCCCACGGAATACCGGCAGAACGTAGGGAAATGAACCTTGAAAAATAATTGAATAAAACCTTATGAAAACAACGAACTGCAATTATCCCGATATTTCGGTCTCCAAGAAGTCAAGGTCTTCTCCACCGATCATTTCGTTGGAGCCGGCAAGGAGAACCTCTTCGCAGGAGGAGAGGATGGCCAGTATCTTTGGTTTTATGTAGTTCATACTCTCCCCCCGTTAGTTTCCTTCATAGTAAGCCTTGAGCGCCGCGATATCGGCCGGGGTCAGCACGTCGGACGTCATAATGAATTCGTCCATCCGGGCCGGGAGTTTATACTCCAGCGTTCCCGTTCCATCCTGGCCGATATTGAGGTTCAGGGAGTCGAAAGACGTATTTGCAAGCGCAGCGGGGATTTCCGCCTCGTCGCCATCGATAAAGTCATAGAAAACACGGACCTTGCGGTTGGGCCGGTCTACGGTAAGGATCACGTGCATCCATCCCTGATTGTAATTGGACGGGAGGGTGCGCTCGAAATCCATCCTGTTCTTGTTGCCGTCCCCCACATTGAACTTGACGTCCTTGGCGCCCCGGTAGGACAAGATGAATCCCTTGTATACGCCTTCCTGCCAGTCCTTGTTGGAGATCAGTCCCGGGTCCGCCTCCGAGGGGCTCACCGCGGAGCCCTTCAGCCAGAAAGCCACGGAGAAGGAACCGGTACCCACCTTCACGTTCTTCAGCGTGACGTAACCGTTATTCAGCGCCACACCCTTCCCGAAGTAGGCATCCGCGTACTGCAGCGTACCTGACTGGCTGGTCTGCACGTTCCCGAAGGCATCAGCGATGCTCTCGTCAAAAGGCAGGTACGCGACGATGTCGTGACCTTCAAGTACGGACTCCAACTGAGCCGGGGCCGGAGTAGGCTCCGTCTGGTGATTGCGGTACTTGGTGCCGGGGATTTGGGTTTCCCTGCGCGGCCCGACCTCGGTGACATCCTTGAAGACGCCCGCCGGGACGTGTCCGCTCCAGGTCTCGGGAAAATCAAGCCCCAGCGCGTAAGCGGCGATGGCGGCGACGTCACGGCCCTCGGCCTCCACGATCGTCCCGCTGGCCACGGTCTTTCCGGCCACGCCCAGGAACACGTATTTCTCCGCATCCGAATCGCCGCCGTGCGACTTGTTGAGTCCTCCGTGATCCGCCGTGACGATGAACAGGGTTTCATCCAGGACGCCATTGCGTTTCAACTGGTCGTAAATCCTTCCGACCAGCGCATCCGCCGTACTGATGGTGGCCAGATAGATATCCGTCCCAAAGCCATAGGTCTCACCGATGTCGTCGGGAGACGAGAACTGGACGAACATCAGCGTAGGTGTCTTGCTCCTCAGGTACGTGAGAATCCTGCCAGTCACTTCGGCGTCATCCGCCCCGGTTCCCTTCTCAACGCCCAGGTTGTTCTCCACGACGCCGATGTTGATGGGATTCCACTCCACGAAGGAAGCCAACTCCGCTTCCGGCATCGCTTCCCTCAGCACCCTGAAAACGGACGGATAAGGACTGTACAACGGATAAGGGGTCTTTTCGATAATGGCGTTGGTACATCCGTGGAATTCAGGAAGGACGCCGTGCAGGATGGAGGCCCATCCCTGGGCGCTCATCGTCGGGAGCGCCATCCTGGACCGGTAAGTGGTTGCCTGCCCGGCAAAAATCTCATCGCAGCGGGGCGTGTCCGTCTCCCTGAAGAAGGCTCCGGCACCGTCCACGCCGATGATGACGACGTGCTTGTACGCACCCTTGCTGATGCCCGGAACAAGCTCCTGCTTCTGCCGATATTCGTTCCTCTCGTCTTCGCTCATCGCAACATAGGATGCACCGCTGTCAAGATTGAGGGCGCGATGGACTTCGGTACGCTTGAATTCCTTGGCACTTCCGTATACGACGACGGCCTTTTCCGTTTCCGTCCTGAAGGTAACGGTAAAGCCCTTGGTGAAATCGGTCGGGAAGAAGGAAAGATAATATAAGGTACCCGTCTGCAGGGTCTGGCCGACGGGAGCGAAAAGGGTAACTTCATTCTCTTGCGTAATATTGTCCAGGACAAACGGGAGATTATCGCCGTCCATCCCTACCCGGAACTTGCCGGCCAGGACTTCGGCGTTATTGCCTTTGAAACTGATGGAGGTTACGCCTTCCCGGGTAAAAGAACAGCGGAATCCGGCGCAAATCGCGCGGAAGGAAAGGAACATATTCTCCGAACGGGCGAGCGTCGGCCACTGGCCATCCGCGAAAGTCTCCGCGGCCGCCTTCTGGTAAGGAGAAAGCGAGGTGGCGATGCCCGTGCCGTCGAAGGAAGCGTAAGGGTCATAGGGATACAGGGCCCAGTAATCGCAGGGGGAAGATTCGTCCACTTCGCCCGTAAGCGTATTCAGGGTTCCCTTGAACTGCGCCCTGGCCACGGGGGCATCGTTCGTCGACATAAACTTGCTCCCGGCAGCGTCGCTATAGAAAATGCTGATGGACTCGTGCGCAGTCCACCATACGGAAGCGCCGTCTTCCTGCACGGCGGTCTTTGAACCACTCCCCTCGTTCGTCGCTTCAAAAACCATCTCCACCTGCCCAGGCAGGTTGGCGTTCATCTCTTCCTTTTCTCCTTTAACCGAGCAGGAAACCATCCCTGTCAGCGCCGCAAGGGCCAGCAGCGTCCATCGCTTTGATACAGCTATCATAGAATCCGTTAATTAAATGATCAAGTTACTTGGGCAAAGATAGCATTTCCCCCGGATTAATCTCACTACAATTAGTGATTTTTTTAGAACAGAACGATAAAGAAACAACCCGTTCCGGATGGAACAGGTTGTTAATTTGCGGTGCGGAAGGGACTCGAACCCTCGACCTCCGGCGTGACAGGCCGGCATTCTAACCAGCTGAACTACCGCACCAGACTGGTTGCTTCCAACGGAAGCGGATGCAAAGATAACGATAATTTCCGAATCCCCAAAAAAAATTGTTCGAATCTTAGAGGCGCTTGAGCAGCGCCTCCGTCTGAGCCTCGTAACCCGGTTTGCGTAAAAGGGCGAACATATTCTTCTTGTACGCCTCCACGCCGGGCTGGTTGAAAGGATTCACACCCAGCACGTACGCCGAGATACCGCAGGCGAATTCGAAGAAGTAGAAAATCGCGCCGAGGTTCTTTTCATCGATGCGCTCGATCGCCACTTCCATCTGGGGCACTCCCCCGTCGATGTGGGCCACCTTCACGCCCAGGCGCGCCATCGCATTGCAATGCTCCACGTGCTGTCCGGCGAGGAAGTTCAGGCCGTCGAGATTCTGCTCATCGCTGCCGATCACCACGCTGCGGTTGGCCTTTTCAATGTTGATAACCGTCTCGAACATGACGCGGCTGCCCTCCTGAATGAACTGTCCCATCGAGTGCAGGTCGGCCGTATTGGTGACGCTGGCCGGGAAGATGCCCTTCCCGTCCTTGCCCTCGGACTCGCCGTAGAGCTGCTTCCACCATTCCGCGAGGTAGGTGAACTTGGGATTGTAGGTAACGAGGATTTCAATGGCTTTGCCGTAGCGTTCGTGCAGGAGGTTGCGCATCGCCGCATACTGCACGGCGGCATTGGCTTCGCTGCGGTCCAGCAGGGCCTTGCGCTCCTGCGCGGCGCCGTTCAGCATCGCCCGGATATCGAAGCCCGCCAGGGCGATGGGCAGCAGACCCACCGGCGTCAGCACGGAGAAACGGCCGCCGACATTGTCGGGAACGACGAAGGTGCGATAGCCTTCCTGCGTGGAAAGGGTCTTGAGCGCTCCGCGGGCGGCATCGGTAATCGCGACGATGCGCTCCGCCGCTTCCTTCTTGCCGTAGCGCTGCTCCAGCATTTCCTTGAAGATGCGGAAAGCCACCGCGGGCTCGGTCGTCGTACCGGACTTGGAAATCACCACGCAGGCGGTATTGCGCACGGCGGCCAGGTCCATCAGTTCGGCGATGTATTCTTCGGAAAGGTTATTGCCGGCAAAGACCACCTGCGGCGCGCCCTGCGGACGCATGAACGAATGGGAAAGGGCCTCCACGGCGCAGCGGGCGCCCAGGTAGGAACCGCCGATGCCGATGACGATCACCAGTTCCACCCCGCGGGCCTTCCAGTCTTCGCGCACGGCCTCCATCGCGGAAATCAAGTTCTCATCCACGTCCAGCGGAAGGGTTTTCCAGCCGAGGAAATCGTTCCCCGCACCCTTCTCACTGTCCAACACATCCCAGGCGTTCAGGGCCTTGGCAAGGAATTCAGCGTACTCTGCATCTTTGACAAAGGAGCTGCAAGCTTTTAAATCTACTTTTACCATATTTTTATCGTTAAATCTTGTCTGCGATTTCCCCGACGTTCGCGAAAACGAAGTCGGGCGGATTGGGCGATGCGGCCGCCACTTCGGCCGTCGTTTCGCCGGAAAGCACGAGGATGCCGACGGCACCGGCATTGCGAGCCATCGTCGTATCGGTATAGATGCGGTCTCCCACCATGGCGATTTCGTCAGGGGCGAGCCCGTGCTTCTTCATCAGTTCGAATAGCATCGTCGGATCCGGCTTGCCCAGCACGATGTCGGGCTTGCGGCCGGTAGCCTCCTCGATGCAGCGCTGCAGCGAACCGCAGTCCACGAGCACCGTTGGCTGGTCCGTCGGGCAGACGCGGTCCGGATTGGTGGCGACATAGGGAATCCCCTGCTTCGCCCACCAGGCGGCGCGGCACAGGCGGGAATAGGTCAGGGTCGTGTCGAAGGCGACCACGAGGGCGTCCGGACGGTCGTCGGGATCGTCCGCACAGGCTTCGTACCCGGCCTTCAGGAACTGCTCCACCATACTCGGCGTCCCCAGCATAAACAGGCGGCGCGCCTGCGGATACGTGGATTTGAGGTAGTCGATGGCGGCCAGCGAGGTCGTGAGCATATTGTCTTCCGTGGCCTCGATGCCCAGTTTTTTCAGTTTCTGCAGATAGTCCGCCACACTTTTCGTGGGGTTGTTCGTAAGGAAGGTATAGCCGATGCCTTTCTCCCGAAGTTTGGCGAGGAAGCCTTGCGTCCAGGGGAAAAGTTTGTCTCCCAGGTACAGGGTCCCGTCCATATCCAGGGCGAAATGACGGATTTTCGAAAGTTTATTCATGCAAATCTGCGTTAAGGGGAGGAAGGAGATGCCCCGCCGGTTCCTTGATGCCATGCGCAATGGCCTTTCTGGCCGCGCCGACGATGCTCTGGGGACTCTCCACCAGGCGGGCCGAATTCTTCTTGAAGTTCCGGAGCAACGCCTCCATCGACGCTTCCAGTTTGGCGTTCTCCTCACAGAAGAGCGCCACGCGGTCCACCATATTCTGCGCGGCGTCCACGATTTCGGCGATATTCTCCATCTGCTCCCGCTGCACCCAGGCGGTGTGGATCAGGCGGAGGAAGGGGATCAGGGTCTCTTCCGTGGTCAGGAGCACGTTCTGGCGGAAGGCCTTGGCAAAGAGTTCCGGATCTTCCTGCTTGGCGAGTTGATAGGCCCCGTAGTTGGGGATGAACATAATCACGTAGTCCAGCGTCTTGCGGCCCACGACATATTTCTGGTACTCCTTGCCGGTGAGTTCCCGGATGTGGTTCTGCACGGATTCGAGGTTGCGGCGGGAGGCCGCGGCACGCTGCTCGTCCGTTTCGGCCTCAAAATAGTCCGCCAGACCGCTGAGGGACACCTTGGCGTCGATGAGGATTTCCGTCTCGTCCGGGAAATGCAGGGCGAAGTCCGGGCGCATCTTCCGGCCCGTCTCCTCGTTCTGGATGATGTTGCCGGCCTTGTCGCGCAGGTAGAACTCCGCATCGTAATCGTGTCCGGGACGTAGCCCTTCCGCCTTGAGGATGTTTTCCAGGATCGTCTCTCCGAAGATGCCCTGCATCTTGTTCTTGCCCTTCAGCGCACTGGCCAGGCTTTCCGCCTTGTTGCCGATGCTCTCCGTCTGCTCGCGCAGGTGCTTGACCGTCTCCGCGAACTGCGTCTTGATGGCGCTGCTCTCTTCGACCTGCGATTTCTTCTGCGCCTCGAAGGCCTCCTTCATCGCCTTGATATTCTGCTCGAGCCCGACGGTAATGGACTTCATCGTGGCTTCCGCCTCCTTGCGCATCGCCTGCTCCCGCGCCTCCAGCAACTTTTCGTTCTGGAGGGCCAGCGCATTCGCGGCCTTCACCTCGGCATCCTTGCGGACGAGGATCAGCGCCAGGACGATGATGACCACCAGCGCGACGGAGGCAATGATGATTTCAGCTATAGGCATCTAAGCACAATAATTCCTACAAATGTATGAAAAAGTTCAGGAAAACGCTATATTTGTTAGAATCTTTCATTTTTCCGACCATGCGCAGAATCGCTTTGTTGCTGATTGCCTTTTCGCTGGCTTTTACCGGCCTGTTTGCGGCACCGTCGCACGATATCGCCTCCCTCTCCCAGTGGGGCCCGTACTCCAAGGAATACTTTGGCATTTCCCATATCCAGGACCTCTCTTCGGGCATCCAGGTGGAATTCTGTCTGGTGCCGGGCGTGTACCGGCGCAATGTGAAGGTCCCCTGCACCCTGTTCGAGTCCGGCGTGCATCCCTGGGCCGTGACGCCCGATATGAGGCACATCACTTACCGGCACGACATCGAATGGAAGGACCGGGTGTTCGTGGATGCCACCTACCACGTGCTGGACGAGCGCCGGGTGCTGCTGGAGACGCGCTGCGTAAACCATACGGAACTGGTGCAGAACATCAGCCTCCAACTGGCCGTCCGCAAGAGCGGCGGTGCGGAGGAGAAGTGGACGCCGGAGCTCAAACAAGGGGACGGCTGGTTTACCGTGCGCTACCCGGAGGTAAATGCCACCTACGGCATTGTATGGGACTATCCCTACAGCGAAGTGCGGCAGTGGCGCTGCGCCAAACTGGAGCAGCTGATGCCCCGCAAGGTGCACGACCACGTATTCAAGGACTTGAAAGGCGACAAGAAGGGGCACTATACCGCCAATTTCCTGCGACCCGTCGTACTGCAGCCGCATTGCGACACCACCCTCCGGCAACTCATCGTCCTGAACCCCGGAGCGGATGAACTGAAAGCCGCCGCTGCCCCGGAAAGCGGGCTGACGGCGCAGGCCGGGGCCGACAATATGCCGCTGGGCTACCGGCTGCTGCAGGCTACGCTGCTGACCAACGTCGTCTACCCCATCGACGCCTTCGGGGAGCCCATCCGTCACTTCTGCCCCGGAAAGAACTGGAACAGCCTCTACACCTGGGACTGCGGATTCATCGCCTGGGCGATGAGCGAAATCGACCCGGGACGCGGCTATGAAATCATCCGCCAGTACACCACCGCACCGGAAGAAGAGGCGCCTTTCGTACACCACGGCACTCCCCTGGCGACCCAGATCCTGGCCATCGGCGACGTATGGGAGCGGGGCGGCTGCGACGAAGCGCAACTCCGCGAGATCTATCCCCGCCTCAAGCGTTTCTACGACTATATGTCCGGTCCGGAATACCGCAAAGCCAGCGGTCTCCTGTCCACCTGGCACCTCTTCTATAACAGCGGCGGCTGGGACGATTATCCCCCGCAGTGGACGCTCCGGCCGCAGAAGGAACTGCGCGCCCGGACGGCGCCGATGGTCTCCACCTCCTACTACATCCGCTGCGCCAAGATTCTCCGCCTCCTGGCCGCCCACCTGGGACTGAAGAAGGACATCAAGCAATACGACCGGGATATCGCCGCCATGAGCAAGGGCATCCTGGATAACGCCTGGGACGCGCAGAGCGGCTACTTCGGCTATGTAAGGCACGATGCGGAGGGAGTGCCGGAAGGGCTCTACCGCACGGAAGACGGCGTCAATTTCAATATGGGCCTGGACGGCGTCACGCCGCTGGTCGCCGGCATCACCGACGAAGAGCAAAGCCGGCGGCTGTTACAGCATATCTTCACGGAGGGCGAGCTCTGGAGCCCCTGCGGCATTACCGCCGTGGACCAGCGGGCCCCGTACTACCGGATTGACGGATACTGGAACGGCACCGTCTGGCTGCCGCACCAGATGATCCTCTGGAAAACGATGCTGGACCTGGGGCTGCCGGAAAAAGCCCGGCTGATTGCCGATACCGCGCTCGCCAACTGGGAACGCGAGTGCGAGGATTCCTACAACTGCTACGAGCATTTCATGCTGGCCACCGGCAGGGGCGGCGGCTGGAACAATTTCTCCGGCCTCTCCTCCCCCATCATCAACTGGTACAACGCCTACCACCGGAGCGGTACCGTCTCCACCGGATTCGGCACCCTGGTCATCAAGGCCGAATGGAGCGAAGACCTGAGCCGCGTCAGCCTTACCCTGGAATTCGACAAGGACCTCGCCGGCAAGGAGGTGGCCATCATCGCCTGTCTGGCCGACGGTCCCCGTGAACTCATTCTCAAAGCCACGAAAAAGCCTTTGACGATCAGCGTGAACTAGTTCGCAGAAGTTTATGCGCGGCGCCAGCCGTCCAGGTTCTCCCTTACGACCGCCCAGTCATAGTACGGCCCCTGAACCGGTTCCAGCCCTTTCAGGAGGGTTTCCTTCTCGTTGACCAGGAACTTGACGAGGACGCGGCCCTTGTTGTTGCGGTAGAATATCAGTTGCAGGTTGCAGGCCAGGCAGATATACTGCGGGCCGAACCATTTTTGCGGAATCTCTTCGAAACTCATCCGGTCTCCGGGGCCTTCCAGCCCGAGGTAACTGACGATGGCCATATAGGGCCAGTCGTGTCCGAAGCGAAGGTCTGCCGCCACCTGCCCGCTCGCAATGGCTTCGTCGGCCTGATGCGCGATGGCTTCAACGATGTGCGCGATGCGCGGCATACGCAGTTCTCCGAATTCCACGGAATTGCATTGCGTCAGGTAGATATTCCGGTTGCTCGCATCGAAATAGCGGTAAATGACATCGGCATTGAGATGCCGGAAAATATCTACGTCCAAATCGAAATTCTTCGCCATGACGGCGGTATTGCAGATTCTCCGCTGCAGGCGGGCGATGCTCCCGACAACCTGCCGCCCCAGTTCGGGATCCGTAAAGATCCGGGCGGGAAGCTGCAGGGTATCCACCTCCAGACGGGAGAGGGGCCTGACCAGTTTCCGGGCTTTCTTCTTATTCTCCGAGGAAGCGTCGTTGGTGAGCAGTTTCTGGGCCTTATTGTCCGAGACGATGGAGAATTTCAGGGACGGACAGCGGGCGGAAAGTTCCGAGATGAAGGAGGCCATCGAGACCAGGCAGCGCGGGACGACGCTGGACTGCACCCGGATGTTTCCGGGACCTTTTTTGAACACCCCGGGGAAACGGCTGTACATCCGGTCGGCAAGCATCCTGTGTTCCTGCTCCCCCCTGGGGGTCAGCCGGCCCTTCCGGCCACCATAGGCATCAATCACCGCGCGGCACTCCGCGAGGAGACTTTTGCCCTCTTCGGTCAGGATGCCCAGACTGTCTGCCTTCTCAAGCCGTTCGACGACATAGACATACGCGTCACCGCTTTCGTCAGCCCTTGTTCCGTGACGGCCGTAGTGGCTGATATAGAAGGGCTTATAACCTTTCGGAGCCGGCGTATCGACAATGGGATCGAACTCATAGACGTGCAGGTTCACCCCGCACCTGTCCGGATCCTCCTTCAGCTGGGCCAGCACCCGGGGGGAAGCGCCCGACGGAGCAGGAACTTCCTGGGCGTACGAAAGCATTGCGGCACCCAGCAGGGCCGCCAGCATAGTGATTACTCTATTCATATCGGATGATTCTTATGGCATTCAAGACCGGAAGGCCTTTGGACGGGACGAAATCAACACTGAGGCCGCTTCCGGCTTCGACCTCCACCGGGAAGCGCTGGACGACCGCCGTATGATAGCCGTATTGCTCCGCAATGTTGAAGTCCTGGAGGACGGTAGTACCGTTGATACGGACAGAAAATACGCGCTCCGTCACCTCGCCGGGGATGGCATCGTTTCCAAGGCCGTAAGGCATCGGGGTGCCCCTGTAGGGGCCCGTGAGGTCGGCAAAATAAAGATAGACAATATATTTTCCGTCGGGGACATCGGCCTTGAACGCCTCAATGCCGGCCCGCTGCGTCTGGAAAATGGGATCCCTGTCGGTCAGCGCGATATCCGGTTCAAACGCCGGGCGGTTTCCGCCACTGTTCTTCTGCATAGCCCGCTCGCCACCCACATAGCCCCAGGAGCCAGCCCGGTATTCCTGTTCCGGAATCCATACCTGGCCTTCGGCACGGTCCTCGAAGAAACGACGGGTACCCATCAGGACACTGATTTCCCGGAATTGCGACAGGTCCTCGGGGACCAGGCGGAAATCCACCCGCTGAAAATCCTTCGCACCGTCGGAAGCGGAGGCTTCCAGCACATTTTCGCCGGCGGTGAACGGTACGTCAAAAGCGGCAAAACCGTTCGCCACGGGCTTCACGCCAAGGGATTTTCCGTTCAGGGACAGTTCCACTCCGGGCGCCGATGTAAAGACCTCGACGCTTTGGACGCAGACACCGCCAGACGCCTGCCCGCCGCGGATTTTCCAGTCGGCTCCGCCAATGCGGACAAACGGCCCTTTTCCCAGCAGCGCCGTGTAGAACCAATAACTGTCCTTGGGAATCCGTTCAACGGTCGTGAGCCCCTTCAGATTGAAGTGCGGAACGGCAAAGCCCCGGGCTTCCGAATGGAAATCATTGATATTCCATACCGTAGCGCCGGAAATATACGCCTTCTCCAAAATCACGGGAAAATATTTCTTATGGAAAAGAAGGGCATACTCACAGGTATAATCGTGACATTCCGGCTCGAAACTGTGCAGACGGGAATCCCCGTCGGCACCGTATTCGGTAATAAAGAGCGACTTACCGGGATATAAGGCGTGATATTCATCCAGTGCGGGGGCAAGATGGTCGAAAGTCCGGTAGTACCATCCGTAATAAAGATTGAGCCCGATGATGTCCGGGACTTCCCAGAGCCCGCTTTCCTTGTATCTTTTGCGGCTGGAATCGCAGGGGATCATTGTCGGCCGGGAAGGATCCGCCAGACGGATGGCAGCATCGATGGCAGAAGCACAATCCTTCGCTTTCCGGTAATATTCCTGCTGTGAAAAACCGTCTTCCTTCCAGGGCTTATTCCGGAGCATGACCTCATTCATATAGGCCCAGACTATCATCGAGGGATGGTTGTAAGACTGATACACCATCTCCCGGGCCATGTTCACGCAGTTTTGCGTGAAATCGTCCGCATATCCGATGCGGTCTACGACCGGAATCTCCACACAACTCAGGATGCCCAGACGGTCGCATTCATCGGAAACCAGATGATCCTGCGGATAATGGGCAATCCTCAGGAAATTGCCGCCCATCTCCTTGAGCAGCCGCACGTCGCGCAGGTGCATCTCGTCCGGCAAGGCATTCCCGATGCCCTTGAAATCCTGATGCCGGTTGGTGCCGATGAGTTTCAGCGGGCGAGCATTGAGGAAGAAGCCCTTTTCCGGATCGAAGCGGAACGTGCGGATGCCGAAGGAATTGCGCTGTGCGTCGATTTCGTTGCCTTTGGCATCCAGCAGGCGGGTCAGCAGCGCATAGCACTGCGGAGCCTCCACATCCCAAAGTTGCGGGTTAGGGACCGTTGCATCGGTAGTGACGACCATCTCTCCGGAGGGCTTGTTCAAGCGCTGCCGGACCGTCGATACGACGGAGCCATCCGGAGC